>Ga0172382_10002887_pt1 | contig 27929 bp, 24 predicted proteins | sample Leawel138RmetaG_FD_122245 | JGI IMG/M metagenome (GOLD analysis project Ga0172382, IMG submission 122245) | Leachate microbial communities from a municipal landfill in Southern Ontario, Canada - Leachate well 138R metaG | ecosystem: Engineered > Solid waste > Landfill > Unclassified | place...
CAAGCCGGGCAAGGTCATCGTGATCGCCATCGCCCGGAAGATCCTTACCATCGCCAATGCCATCCTGCGCGATGGCCAGCCCTTCAGGCCCGCATGATCTCCACAGTTGCCCGGGCGGCCGCTCCTGCAACGTTCCAACATGCGCATACGCCAAGGTATTCGGCACCATAAACTGCCAGACCACAGGCGTTGCAGCGGCCACCCGCTGCCCTCTGTTGCAACTGGTGGCCAGCCGGGCGAAGGGTGGGCGATCTGCCCGGCATCCACCAAGAGGCACCCCACGCAACAGGCACCCGGCCCGCTGGCGCATCTGTTCCGGGCAAGGAAGTGCCACCCCCACCGCGCAACGGCGGAAAAGCCACAGCTTGGCCCGACAACCTCCGGGCCATGCGGCGTTTTTCTGGACCGGGGCGGAAAATGCCGGTATCGTGCCGGGCAAACGGGGCGCCAATGACCCCGGCACGAGGCAGACATGGCATTTCCTGAGCGGTTCTCGAACCTGCCAGAATACGCGTTTCCGCGCCTGCGGGCGCTGCTCGATCCGCACCCTCCGGGGGGTGAGCCGCTGGCCATGACCATCGGCGAGCCGAAGCACGACTTCCCCGGTTTCGTGGGCGGGGTGATCGCGGAAAACCTTGCGGGCTTCGGCGTCTATCCGCCGAACGAGGGCACGCCGGAACTGCTGGCCGCCATCTCGGGCTGGATCAAACGGCGCTACGGCACCGATTGCCCGCCCGAGCGGCTGATGGTGCTGAACGGCACCCGCGAGGGGCTGTTCAACGCGCTGCTGGCGCTGTGCCCCGAGACGAAACGCGGCCAGCGGCCGGTGGTGCTGGTGCCGAACCCGTTCTATCAGGTCTATGCGGTCGCCGCGCTCGCCGTGGGGGCGGAACCCGTCCATGTGCCCGCGACGGCGGCCACGGGCCACCTGCCGGATTACGCATCGCTGCCCGCCGATCTGCTCGACCGGGTGGCCGTCGCTTATATCTGTTCGCCCGCGAACCCGCAGGGGGCGGTGGCGTCGCGCGACTATCTGGCCCGACTGCTCGCACTGGCGGAAAAGCACGATTTCACCGTGTTTTCCGACGAATGCTATTCCGAGATCTGGCGTTCCACCCCGCCGCCCGGCATCCTTCAGGTGGCCGCCGCCGTGGGCGGCGACCCGGAACGGGTGGTGGCGTTCAACTCGCTTTCCAAACGCTCGAACCTGCCGGGGCTGCGCTCGGGCTTCGTCGCGGCCGGGCCGCGGTCCATCACCCATATCCGCCGGTTGCGTGCCTATGCGGGGGCGCCGCTGCCGCTGCCCTTGCAGCGCGTCGCCGAACGCGCCTGGGCGGATGAGACGCATGTCAGCACCAACCGCGCGCTTTACCAGGCGAAATTCGGCCTTGCCGACCGGGTCTTTGCCGGGATGCAGGGCTATGCGCCGCCCGAGGGCGGGTTCTTCCTGTGGCTGCCCGTGCCCGATGGCGAGACGGCGGCGCTGAAACTCTGGCGCGAGACCGGGGTGCGGGTTCTGCCCGGCGCCTATCTCGCGCGGGACGTGGCCGGGATGGAAAACCCCGGCAAGGGATATATCCGGGTCGCCCTTGTGGCCCCGGCCGAGGAAACGCAGCGCGGGCTTACACGGCTTCGCGACTGCCTGTATGGGTGAGGTAAGGCAAGCATGGCATCCTATCAGACGCGGCAGCGCGACCCGCTTCTTGACCAGAACATGCAGGCGATGGTGGAACGGCGCGGCAAGGAATTGCTGGGCGTCGGGCTTCTGGTGCTGGCCGCCGCCTTCGCGCTCATGCTCGGCACCTATTCGCCGCAGGATCCGGGCTGGATGGTGGCGACCGACGAACCGGCGCGCAACGCGCTCGGGCGCATCGGCGCGGGCATCGCCGCCACGCTGATCGTGATCGGCGGCATCGGCGCCTGGGGGCTGCCCTTGGTGCTGGCGGCCTGGGGCATCCGGTTCCTGCTGCATCTCGGCGAAGAACGCGCCTTCGGCCGGGTGATCTTCGCGCTGATTGCCATCGCGCTGGCCTCGGTCTATGCCGCCACCCATGTTCCGGGGCCGGACTGGGGCCACGCCTTCGGCCTTGGCGGGCTGTTCGGCGACACCGTGCTGGGCGCGGTGTTGGGGGTCGCGCCGGTGCAGGCGGTGACCGGGCTCAAGTTCCTGTCGCTGGTCTTCGCGCTGGCGCTGGTGGCGATGGGGCTTTACGTGCTTGGCTTCGACCGCGAGGAGTTGAAGGCGATCGGCCGTTTCCTCTATGTCGGTCTTGTCGTGACCTATGCCGGGGCGGCGGCGCTTGTGCGCGGTGCGGGCGCCGGGACGGCACGCGGTGTGCTGGCGCTGCACGCGCGAACCCGGGACGGGCTGGCCGCCCGCCGCGCCGCAAGGGCCGAAGCCGCGGAAGCGGCGCAGGAACACGCCCGCATGGCGCAGGAAATGGCCACCGAAGACCCTCCGGTCTATCGCACCGGCCCGGCTGCGGTCCGCGTGACCCGCCCCGGCGATTACACGACGGACGAGGAATTCCAGCCGCCCCGGCCCATGACCGCCCGCCGCCCGGCTGCGGAACCGCAAGCCGCGCCCGCTGCGGACGATACCCCCTCGCCGCGTGGTTTCCTTGCCCGGATGGAGGGGCTGATGGGCAAGCGCGCGCCGGAACCCGAACCCGAACCGGAACTCCGCCCCGAGGCCCGTTATGCCGCGCTTTCGACCGAGGATCGGGTCAAGGCCCGGATCAGCGATGTGATCCGCGCACGTCTGCGCCCGGCGGCGGTGATCGCCCCTGCCTCTCCGCTGCGGCCCGAGCCCCCGGTGGTGCGCGTGAGAAGCCCGCAGCCGCTGCTGTTCGACCCCGCCGCCCGGCGCGCCGCCGAACCGCCGCTGAGCGCGATGCCCCGGCCCGCCGCGCCGCTGGTTGAACACGAACCCTTGCTTGCGGAACCCGACTGGGACGATTCCGACCAGAACGGCCCCGACCGGGACGAAGACGACGACGCCATGGCGGAATGGGAGGCCGAGGCCGCCCGTATGCCCGCCGTCCCCGCCGCCGCCGACAGCCGCCGGGTGCAGCATGTGGCCAAACGCCCAGCCGCCCCCTCGCGGCAGGCGATGGCCGAGGCCCAGCCCAGCCTGCGCTTCGAGGAACGCGCGGCGGAATACGAACACCCGCCGCTGAACCTTCTGACCAACCCGGCGGGCATCACCCGCCTACAGCTTTCCGACGAGGCGCTGGAGGAAAACGCCCGGATGCTGGAAAACGTGCTGGACGACTACGGCGTGAAGGGCGAGATCGTCTCGGTCCGCCCCGGGCCGGTCGTGACCATGTATGAACTGGAACCGGCGCCGGGGCTGAAGGCGTCGCGCGTCATCGGCCTTGCCGATGACATCGCCCGCAGCATGTCGGCGCTTTCCGCCCGCGTCTCGACCGTGCCGGGGCGCAGCGTGATCGGCATCGAACTGCCCAACGCCCACCGCGAAAAGGTGGTGCTGCGCGAAATCCTTGCCGCCCGCGACTTCGGCGACTCGAACATGCGCCTGCCGCTCGCGCTGGGCAAGGATATCGGCGGCGATCCGGTGGTGGCGAACCTTGCCAAGATGCCCCACCTGCTGATCGCCGGGACCACGGGTTCGGGCAAGTCGGTGGCGATCAACACCATGATCCTGTCGCTGCTCTACAAGCTCACGCCCGAGGAATGCCGCCTGATCATGATTGACCCGAAGATGCTGGAACTGTCGGTCTATGACGGTATTCCGCACCTGCTTTCGCCTGTCGTCACCGACCCCAAGAAGGCGGTGGTCGCGCTGAAATGGGTCGTGGGCGAGATGGAGGAACGCTACCGCAAGATGTCGCGCATGGGCGTGCGCAACATCGAGGGCTACAACGGCCGGGTGAAGGAGACCCTCGCCCGCGGGGAGATGTTCCGCCGCACCATCCAGACCGGCTTCGACGACGAGACCGGCGATCCGGTGTTCGAGACCGAGGAATTCGCCCCCGTCGCGCTGCCCTATATCGTGGTGATCGTCGATGAGATGGCCGACCTGATGATGGTCGCGGGCAAGGAGATCGAAGCCTGCATCCAGCGGCTGGCGCAGATGGCGCGGGCCTCGGGCATCCACCTGATCATGGCGACCCAGCGGCCTTCGGTCGATGTGATCACCGGCACGATCAAGGCGAACTTCCCGACCCGGATCAGCTTCCAGGTCACGTCCAAGATCGACAGCCGCACCATCCTCGGCGAACAGGGGGCCGAGCAGTTGCTGGGCATGGGCGACATGCTCTACATGGCCGGCGGCGCCCGGATCACCCGTATCCACGGACCGTTCGTGTCCGATGAGGAGGTCGAGGAGATCGTCAACCACCTCAAGAGCTTCGGCCCGCCGGAATACATGTCGGGCGTGGTCGAGGGCGTGGACGAAAGCAAGGCCGACGACATCGACCTCGTGCTGGGCCTCGGCGGCGGTGACGGCGGCGAGGACGCGCTTTACGATCAGGCGGTGGCGATCGTCGCCAAGGACCGCAAATGCTCGACCTCCTACATCCAGCGCAAGCTCGGCATCGGCTACAACAAGGCCGCAAGGCTGGTGGAACAGATGGAGGATCAGGGCGTGGTGACGCCCGCGAACCACGTCGGGAAGCGGGAGATTCTGGTGCCGGAGGCGTGAGGGGGCACAGTCGGGACTTTCGCGGCATGACACCCGGCGACTGGGGCGGGACCGCCTTCGGGCTGGTGGTCGGCGGCCTCATGGGGATGGCCGTTGGTTGCCGGTGATGGTGTTCTACTCCGGCCTGTGGCTGATTCTCCTGATCGCCCTGCCGTTCTTTCTGCTCGAACTCCTGTTCCGGGGCGCGATCGCCGGTCTCGCGAAGCTCTGGCGATGGTGGCGCCCCCGCCCGCCGAAACCCGAACCCGCGTCCCTTCCGGCCGACCTGCCATGGCCGAGGCGGTCTTCCTTCGGCATAGGCTTTCTTCCCGGTGCGGCCTGTGGCGCCCTTTCCATGCCGCCACTCTGGGACGTGCCAGGGCGGGTGGTTCAGGGCCGGGCCTCCGCGCGTTTGCGCTTGCATCTGTCGACCGGCGACAGGCCGAACCGCGCCCGGTAGGCCTTGCGGAAACTGCCGAGCGAATGGAACCCCGAGGCGAAGGCGATTTCGGTCGTGGTCATGTCGGTGTCCATCATCAGGCTGTGCGCGCGGTCAAGCCGCAGGTCGCGCAGGAACCGCGCCGGGGTGGTGTCGAGATGGTGGCGGAACAGGCGCTCCACCTGCCGCCGCGACAGCAGCTCGTCGCGCAGGATGTCGGTCAGCATCACCTCGTCGGTCAGTCCCGCCCGCATCCGTCGCAGGATGCGCAGCAGGACCGGATTGCGCGAACCGACCGCCGCCGCCACCGAGACCCGCTGGCGCTGCACCGGCATCCGGTGGCCGCCGTGCAGGCACATGTCGGCCACCATCATCGCCAGATCGGGGCCGTGGTGTTCCTCGATCAGCGCAATCATCATGTCCACGGGCGCGTTGCCGCCGCCGCAGGTCAGGATGCGGTTGTCGCGCAGGAACAGCGCGTCCGACACCGGCAGGTCGGGAAAGCGTTCGGTGAAGGCGGGCTGGTTCTCCCAATGCAGGGTGAAGCGCCGCCCGGACAGCAGCCCGGCCCGGGCAAGGCTGAAGGCCCCGGTGCAGAGCCCGCCGACCATGCCGCCGTGCCGGGCGTGGTCGCGCAGCCAGCCCAGCGTCTGCGATGAGGCCGCGAGATAGCCGTCCACCCCCGAACAGACGAATCCGGTATCGGCCCGGCCAATGGGCCGCAGCGCGCCATCGACCCCGATCGACACCCCGTTCGAGCAGCGCACCGGCGCGCCGTCCTCGGACAGCAGGAACCAGCGGTAGAGGCAGCTTCCGGTCAACTGGTTGGCGATGCGCAGGGGTTCGACCGCCGAGGCGAAGGCCAGCATGGTCATGCGCGGCAACAGCAGGAAGTAGAAATCCCGCGGCGGCCCCGAAACCGCCAGCGGCAGGAAGGCCGCCCCCTGGCTGACGAACCGCTGCCGGTCCCTATCCCTGGAAGGCGGGTCTTCGGGCGGTGCGGCCCCCGGGGCGTGACGCGGGCTGGCCACCGCCGCCGCCGTGTCGCGATCGAGCCTGTCAAGCAGCGTCATCCCCGCCTCCTTACGCCAAGGGCGCCCCGGCGCCGGATTATCGCGGCCGGACCCGGCGGGCGGCAGAAGGCGAAAGACGGATTCACGGTAGGTTTGCGACAGATGCGCCGGAATCGGCCGACTCCGCCCCCGTTTCCGCGACCGTCCTGCGCAGCCCCTGCGGCGTCGTGTCGAAGCGTTTGCGGAACATCCGGTTGAGATGCGAGGAATCGCAGAACCCGCATTCCGCCGCGATCTGCGCGACGGATTTGTCCGTCGTCTCCAGCAGGTGCCGCGCGACGGCCAGCCGGATTCCCAGAAACGCCGCCTGCGGCGAGGTATCGAGCGCGGCGCGGAAATGCCGCTCGACCCGGCGCTTGCCAAGCCCCATCCGCCGGGCGATCTCGGTCACCGGCAGGGGGCTGTCGATGCTCTGCTGCATGATGAGCAGCGCCCGCCGCACCAGCGGATCCTGCGTCCGCAGGTCGAGCGGAATCCCCGGCTGCGGGTTCTCCGGGCGCAGCGCGTCGTCGATGATCATGATATGCAGGCTCTTGCTCGCCTCGGCGCGGCCCACGTGCTTCTCGACCAGATAGGCGGCGAGATGGGCCGAACTCGCACCGCCCGAACAGGTCAGCCGGTCGCGGTCCACCACGAAGATCTGGTCCGAAACCGGGTTCAGCCCCTCGAACTGTTCGAGGAAATCGACCCGGTGGAACCAGCTTACGCAGCAGCGGTAACCGTCGAGCAGCCCGGCCTGATGCAGCATGAAGGCCCCGGTGCAGACCCCGACCAGCGGCACCCCCGCGGCGGCGGCCTGCCGCAGGTAGCGGTCGTAGGCGGCGCCGAGGCCGGGGGTTTCGTCGATCAGCCCGCCGATCACCACGATATAGTCGAAGCGCGCGGGGTCGCCCAGCCGCTCCTTGGGCTGCACCGAGATGCCGCAGCTTGACGGCACCGCGTCCATCGTGTCGGAAAGCACCGTCCAGTCGCACAGGATCGGGCGACTCCGGTCGCCCTCGTCGGCGGCCAGCCGCAGCACATCGACGAAATTCGCAAAGGCGCAAAGTGTGAACCGGCGTGCGAGGATGAAGCCCACCGACAGGCGCGGCCCGTCCGGCCGCTGCCGCATCGCCCTTGCCGGACCCGGGCGCGGCGCGATCCGCTGGCTTCTGACCGGCGTCGGCATGGCGCTTTCCTTCCCCCTGCATCTGGCCCCTGCATCCGGCGCCTGTCGTAGCGATAATCCCGACTTGACGCAAACGTTCTATTCTTCCGGTGCGGATGTCGCGATACTCCCGCCGGGCTGTCCATGCCGGTTTCAGTCGCGACTTCTCCGGCCCCGACCTTTGGGCCCCCGGACCTTCGGGCCAACCAACAGGAGTGAACAACAATGTCAGCGTTTCCCGACAGGGCGAGGGTGGTGATCGTCGGTCTCGGCGGCATCGTGGGCGCGTCGGTCGCCCATCATCTGATCGAGCGCGGCTGGGACGATATCGTCGGCATCGACAAGTCCGGCATCCCGACAGATATTGGCTCGACCGCGCATGCCTCGGACTTCTGCTATACGACCGCCCATGACTATCTGAGCACCTGGACCACGCTATATTCCATAGATTTCTACGAAAGGCTGGGTCATTACGCCCGGGTCGGCGGGCTTGAGGTCGCGCGGGCGGGTGACGACGCCCGCATGGCGGAACTGAAGCGCAAGGTGGGATCGGGCAAGGCGTTCGGCACGCGGGCGCGGATGATCGGCCCGGCCGAGGTCAAGGAGAAATTCCCGCTGATCGAGGAGGGCCAGATTCAGGGCGCGCTGTGGGATCCGGATGCGGGCCTTGTCGTGCCGCGCTCGCAGACCGTCGCGGGCAAACTGGTCGATCGGGGCACCGCCTCGGGCAAGCTGCGCGCCTTCGCCAACTGTCCGGCAACCGATCTGGTGATCGAGGGCGGGCGCATCCGTGGCGTCGTCACCCCGCGCGGCACCGTCATGGCCGATCTGGTGGTGGTCTGCGCCGGGCTGTGGGGGCGGCTGATCGCGGAGATGGCGGGCGAGGACCTGCCGGTCTATCCGGTCGATCACCCGCTGACCTTCTTCGGCCCCTACCCCGAATTCGAGAACACCGGCAAGGAAATCGGTTATCCCCTGCTGCGCGATCAGGGCAATTCGGCCTATCTGCGCGATACGGGCGACCCGGCGACCACCGAGGGCGGGCAGATCGAATGGGGCTATTACTACGAGACCGATCCGCGCCTGTGCCACCCGCGCGACATCCTCGAAAAGGAATACGCCCGGCTGTCGCCCTCGCAGCGCGATCTGGAACTCGACGACGTGCTGACGCCGCTGGAGCGTGCGATCGAACTGACCCCGGTCCTCGGAGAGCTGGGCTATAACGAAAGCCATTCCTTCAACGGGCTGTTGCAGGCCACCACCGACGGCGGGCCATCCATCGGTGAAAGCCAGAAAGTGCGCGGGCTGTGGTATGCGGTGGCGATCTGGGTGAAGGACGCGCCGGGCATGGCGAAACTGGTCGCCGACTGGATCACCGACGGGCGCACCGCCATCGACCATGCCGGCATCGACTACGCCCGTTTCAATCCCTATGCGCTGGAAGAAGGGTTCATTCGGGCGCGCTGCACCGAAACGGCGATGAAGATCTACAACCCGCCGGTCCACCCGCGGGAACCCTTTGCCGGGGGCCGGGGCATCCGCCGTTCGCCCTTCCACGCGCGCGAGGTGGAACTGGGCGGGTATTTCATGGAACTGGGCGGATGGGAGCGCGCCCACGGCTATGCCGCGAACGAACACCTGCTTGAGAAATATGCCGATCGCGTGCCGCTGCGCGCGAACGAATGGGACAACCGGCATTTCTGGCGGGTCTCGAATGCCGAACATCTGGAGATGACCGAGGATTGCGGCATCATCAACCTGTCGCATTTCCACATCACCGATATCGAGGGGCCGGATCATGTCGCGCTGCTCGAATGGCTCTGCGCGGCGAAGATCGGCGGGGACGGCAATATCGGCAAGGGCATCTACACCCATTTCCTCGATGACGAGGGCATGGTGCGGGCCGATCTCACCGTGTTCCGCCTTGCCGACCGCTGCCGGCTGGTCAACGGCGCCGACGCCGGGCCGCGCGATCTGCACTATATGCGCCGCGTGGCGCAGGATCGCGGGCTCGACGTCACCGTCACCGACGTGACCGAAGCATATGTGACCATCGGCATCTGGGGTCCCAATGCCCGGGTGAACCTGCAAAAAGTGGTCGAGGATCCGGCCGGGCTGGAGCGTGACGCCTTCCCCTTCGCCGCGATCCGGCCGGTCCGCATCGCCGGGCGCGAGGTCACGGCCTTCCGCATCTCCTATGTCGGCGAACAGGGCTGGGAACTGCACATGGCTTATGAGGACGGCCTCGCCGTCTGGGACACGCTCCGCGGGGCGGGGGTGATCGCCGTCGGGGTCGAGACCTACGCCAACTCGCGCCGTCTGGAAAAAAGCCTGCGGCTTCAGAATGCCGATCTGCTGACCCATTACAACCTGCTGGAGGCCGACCTTGCCCGCCCGAAGGTCAAGGAGGCCGATTTCCGCGGCAAGGCGAAACATCTGGAATACCGCGCGCGCGACCATCAACCGGCGATGCTCTGCACGCTGGTGATGACCGACAACATCGACAGCGCCGGGGTCGCCCGCTATCCGGTCGGCATCCTGCCGGTGCTCGACCCCGATACGGGCGAAACGCTGGTCGATGCGCTTGGCCGCCGCTCGTGGACCACCTCGATCGTCTATGGCCCGACCATCGGCCGCAACATCGCGCTGGCCTATCTGCCCCGCGACTGGTGCCGGGAGGGCCGGAAGCTCGCGGTCGAGTATTTCGGCGAGACCTATCCGGTCGAGGTCGCGGCGGTCGGATACCGCCCGCTTTACGATCCCGAGAACCTCAAGCCGCGAAGCTGACCGGGGCCCGTCCGCGCACCTGTCCTCTGACCGGCCCCCGAGGACCGGCCCCCGAGGACCGGCCCCATGACTTGTGCGCGCTCCGGTCCTACGTCCGGCCTCCCCTTCGACCCATACTGGCGGCGGAGGACTCCGCGAAAGCGGGCGAAGGGAGGATCGGAGACATGGAAGGGACGACGCGCGCATACAGGTTTCGCAGCACCCTTGCGGTTGCGGCGGCCGCACTCGGCCTTCTGGGCGGCCCGGCCTTGGCCCAGTCCTGGCCCACGGTGCCGGACGAGTTGTTCGAGGCGCTGGAGGTCGCGCCCGACGCCCCCGCGAATGTGCTCTACGACGCCGTGGTGGCCCGCTATTACGACGAGGCGCAGGGCTACGGCCGGGGCCAGTTCGCCGAATTGTGGGAGCCGATCGCCTTCTCGGTCTATATGGACCCCTCGCTTTACGAAGGGCGCGAACATCTGGATTTCGAGACCACGGCCGAGGATTGCGTGACCTGCCACGAAGGCGTCACCCCCGGCTGGGTCCATGCGTGGGAACGCAGCCTGCACGCCGATATCGATGCGATCCGCGCGTTTCCGGCCGATGATTCCCGCGCCTACAAGCAGGAACATCTGGACGAGATCGAGACGAACCTGCGCAGCATGGGCCTTCTGGCCGAGGGCGAGGCGCTGACCCAGGTCGGCTGCGTTGACTGCCACATGGGCGTGGGCGTGGAATCGGGCAACCACATGACCGATCTTTACCTGCCCGACGGCGCCGCCTGCGGCCAGTGCCACGTGCGCCAGTTCGCCGAGCGCGAATCCGAACGCGACACCATCACATGGCCGCAGGACCAGTGGCCCGCCGGCCGGCCCAGCCACGCGCTTGCGATGATCGCCAATTACGAGACCGCGATCTGGGCCGGAATGGCCGAGCGCGAGGTGGCCGAGGGCTGCACCATGTGCCACACCACCCAGACCACCTGCAACCAGTGCCACACCCGGCACGAGTTCTCGGCCGCGCAGGCCCGCAAGCCCGAGATGTGCGCCAACTGCCACAACGGCGTCGATCACAACGAGTTCGAGAACTACATGATGTCGCGCCACGGGCTGATCTACCAGACCAACGGCGACCAGTGGGACTGGGAGGCGCCGCTGTCCGAAGCCTTCGCCTCGGCCGGTTACAACGCGCCCACCTGCCAGACCTGCCACATGGGTGTGAACGGTGAATACAGCCACAACATGGTGCAGGCGGTGCGCTGGGGCTTTGCGCCGATGCGCGAGATTGCCGACAACCTCGACCACCCGTGGTTCACCGAGCGGCGGGTTCTCTGGGTCGCCACCTGCACGCAGTGCCACACGCCCAGCTTTGCCGAATCCTACCTCGACATGATGGATCGCGGCACCATCCAGGGGCTGGAACTGGTCGAACGGGCGGGCGCGGTGATGCAGGGGCTGCATGACGACGGGCTGCTGATCGGTCAGGCGACCAACCGGCCCGCGCCGCCCGCCCCCGATGTCGATGAGCCCGGCGCCTTCTTCAACGTGTTCTGGACCGAGGGCAACAACCCGACGGCCGCCGACTACCAGTATTCGCAGATGCGGTTCCAGCAGCTCATGCGGCACTTCAAGGGGCTGGCCCATGCCAACCCGGGCGGGTTCACCTATACCCACGGCTGGGCCGAACTGGTCGGATCGCTGGCCAGGATCCAGGACGAGAACACCCGCCTGCGCGAACGTCGCGCGCTGGAGGAACGGGTGCGCGCGCTGGAAGCCGCCTCGGCCGACTGACGGCTGGAAACAAAGGGCCAGGGCGCAATGCACCAGCCCCCGCCCCGGCGCCGCCCGCTCCCCGGCGCCGGGGCCACAACCGAAAGCCGGAAAGGAACGGTGCCATGGCGGTTCAGGACCAGGACAGTTTCAGGCCGCAACGGTCCTGGCTGGCGCGGCGCGGGCTGTTGCGTCCGGGGCTGGCTGCGGTCTTGCTTGCCACGCTGGCGGCGGTCGGGCTGACGCTCTGGCCCGGGGTGCGCCCGGCGCCGCCGCCCGCGCCGACCCATGAATACCGGCTGCTGGATGCCCCGCCCTCGGCCGCGGCGGTGACGCTGGCCGGGATGCTGGGGGAGCAGTTCGAGGCCCGCGCGCTGGAACTGCACGCCCCGGGTGATGGGTCCGGCGAGGTGGCGGTGCCCGCCCGCGCCGAGGCCGCCTTCGCCCCGGACGGCACCGCGTATCTTCTGGGCTGGCAGTCGCAGGGGCCGCAGCCGGTCCTGCGCCGCGACATCCGCCCGGAAGAGGAGTTGCGGCTGGTCGAGGCGCTGGCCCGCTACCTGCCCGAGGGCAGCACGATCCTGGCCATGCCGGAGCTTTCGCGCAGGCTGGCCGCTCTCGCCCCGGCGGCATGGCCGCTTGCGCCCGGGGCCGAACCGCTGGCCATTCCCGCGCCATGGCAGCGGCGCGGCGATGCGGCGGCGGCGGTCGAGGTCGCGCAATGGGGCGGCCCCGCCGCGCCCGGCATCACCGGCGAACGCCTGCCCGCCTTCATCGATGCGCTGCTGGCCGAGGATGTCCACGGCGCGGCGCGGCTGCGGGTGCTGGCCGGGGCGGGCGAAGCCTATGTGCTGGTGCATCTGGAGGATGCCTTCCAGCTTGGCCTGCTGCGCGAGGGACGCATGGACATGGCGCGCCGGACCTTCGCCGCCAGCACCTTTTCGCACGACCTCGCGCGCGAGGCGCGGGCCTGGGGGGCGGCGAACGATCATGCTGCCTGGGCCATCGACCGCAGCGGCGACGGGCGGTTGCGCGGCCAGTATCTGGCCGACAGCGCCGAGACCGCGACCCTGATCGCGCAGCTTCTGCCCTTCAATACCAGCAGGCTGGATGCGGTGCCGGGGCTGCGGCTGGTCTGGCAGTCGGGCGGCTACTGGCTTTACCGCATTGGCGATGTCTGACTTGCGTGTCGGGAGGCACGGCTGCGAGGGGCGCAATCTTCGCCCGGACTCAAGGCGCGTCACGCGCCGCCGGGGCGGCCGCCCGCTCGTGTCACGCCGAAGGCGTGCCTTCGGCACGTCACGCCGGAGGCGTGCCTTCGGCACGACGGCGGCCGCTATCACGACGTTGCGGCACGTTCTGAGCGAGGGGTATCCGGCACCATAAACTGCCAGACCACCACCGTTGCAGCGGCCCCCTCACGGTCGGCCGCTGCCCTCTGTTTCGCGATATATTCGCCTGCCGATCGACACGGCCAGCAAACATTGCCACCGTGTTTCCCCTGACCGGATGGCCGCAACAGCCCGGCACCATCGGAATCGCATTCTCCGGCACCACCAAACAGGCATTTCATGCTAATCTTTTGGTGCCGGAGGAGGCCAGCCAATGCAAGTCGCCCTCACCATCGATTCCCGAAGCCCGCGAACCCTTCAGGAGCAGGTGTTCGACCAGATCCGCGAGATGATCCTTTCGGGCCGACTGAATGTCGGCGATCCGGTGCCCGGCTCGCGGATGCTGGCCGGGCAGCTGGGGGTGTCGCGCAATACCGTCACCATCGCCTACGACAAGCTGCTGGCCGAGGGCTACCTGGAGATCCGCCCCAATGTCGGCACCTTCGTCGCCCCGGATCTGCCGGACATGGCGCTGGGCCCCGGCCTGCCCGCCCCGCAGCGTATCGACCTGCCGCTGCGCCGGGCGCGCTCGACCATCCTCGACCGGCTGGGCGCGGATGAATTTCCGGTGCAGGCGGTGCGCAATCCGGCGGCGGCGCGGTTGCAGACCGACTTCTGGCTGGGGCGGATTGATCCGCGCCTGTTTCCGGTGGCCGAATGGCGCCGCCTTCTCGATGTCAAGCTGCGCCACGGGCGGGTGCCGATCTCGCAATATTCCGAACCCGCCGGGCTGGCCCCGCTGCGCCGCGCCATCGCCGATCATCTTGGTCCGGCGCGCGGCATCGCCTGCCAGCCCGAACAGATCGTCGTCACCGCCGGTTCCCAGGACGGGCTGATGCTGATCGCCCGCGCGCTGGCCGGGCATTGCCGCAGCTTTCTGCACGAAGACCCCGGCTATTCCGGCGCGATCCACCTGTTCGGCCGCTTCGGACTGGCCTGCCGCCCGGTGCCGGTGGACCGCGACGGGCTGGTGGTCGAGGCCCTGCCCGAGGAGCGGGCCGCGGTGCTCTACGTCACGCCCTCGCACCAGTTCCCCACCGGGGCCACGCTGTCGCTGCCCCGGCGGCTTCAGCTTCTGGAATGGGCCGAGCGCACCGACAGCCTGATCATCGAAGACGATTACGACGGCGATTTCCGCCATGACGGCGCACCGCTGACCGCGCTGCGCGGGATCGACCGCACGGGGCGGGTGCTCTACCTCGGCACCTTCTCGAAATCGCTCAGCCCGGCGCTGCGGCTGGGGTTCGTGCTGGGCAGCGCCCCCGCGGCGGCGGCACTGACGCGGTGGAAGCACCTGCTGTCGAACGGCCCGCCGTGGCACATGCAGGCGGTTCTGGCCGAGTTCATGGAAAGCGGCGCCTTCCAGCGCCACCTGCGCCGCATCCGCACCACCTACCGCCAGCGCCGCGATGCGCTGATCGAGGCCATCGAGACGCATTTCCCCGGCTCCGGGATCATCGGCAGGCGCGGCGGGATGCATCTGGCCTGGCAACTGCCGGATCGCGGCTGCGCCCGCAACCTGTGCCGACGCGCGCTGATGCGCGGTATCGGCATCTACACCGCCGAGGACGGCGGCGCCTGCCTTTCCCCCGGGAACCACCGGCATCGTGACCTGATCATGCTGGGCTATGCGGCGATCGACGAGGCGGCCATCCGTGCCGCCATCGCCGCGCTGGCCGAACTCGACGGAAGGGGGTGAACATGGAACTGCCCGTCGCCCGCATCGCCGACTTTGCACTGGCGCTTGCGCTTGCGCTTTGCCTGCTGGCCGCCGTTCTGGCGGTGCAGGCGGGCCGCAGGCATGATGCGCTGCGGCTGGTGGCGGCGCGCAATGCCGTCTTCGCGGTGGCGGCGCTGGTCACCTTCGCCTTCGCGGTGCTGATCCGCGCCTTCGTGATCTCGGATTTCTCGCTGGCCTATGTCGCGCAGAACTCGAACCTCGACCTGCCGCTGATCTTCAAGCTGTCCGCTGCCTGGGGCGCGCATGAGGGGTCGCTGCTGATGTGGGCATGGTTCCTGGCGGTGCTGACGGCGGCGGCGGTGGCGCTGCACTGGCGCGACCATCCGCTGTCGATGCCCTGGGTGATCGCCACGCTCGCGCTGGTGCAGGCAGGCTTCCTGGCGCTGGTCGTTCTGCTGTCGAACCCCTTCGCCACGCTCGCGCCGGTTCCGGCCGACGGGCGCGACCTGAACCCGCTGCTTCAGGATCTCGCGCTCGCCTTCCATCCGCCCATGCTCTATCTGGGCTATGTCGGCTTCACCATTCCCTTCGCCTTCGCCGTCGCGGCGCTGGTCCGGCTGCATGTGGGGGTGGAGTGGGTCACCGCGGTCCGCCGCTGGACGCTGTTTTCCTGGACCGCGCTGACCACCGGCATCGTCTTCGGCGGCTACTGGGCCTATTACGAACTGGGCTGGGGCGGCTGGTGGGCCTGGGATCCGGTCGAGAACGCCTCGCTCATGCCGTGGCTCACGGGGACGGCGCTGCTGCATTCGATGATGGCGCAGGAAAAGCGCCGCATGTTCCGGCTGTGGAACGTGTTCCTGGTGGTGGCGACCTTCATGCTGACGCTGCTGGGCGCGTTTCTGGTGCGTTCGGGCGTGCTGACCTCGGTTCATTCCTTCGCCGTCGATCCGGCGCGGGGGGCCTATATCCTGGTCTTCATGGCGCTGGCCATGGTGGCGGGCTTCGGCCTTGTCATCTGGCGGGCCGACGCGATCGGGTCCGAGGCCGAGGTGGAAAACCCGCTCTCGCGCGAGGCGGGGCTGCTGGCGAACAACGTGCTTCTGCTGATCGCCGCGCTGATCGTGATGATCGGCACGCTGTTCCCGCTGGGGGTCGAGGTGCTGACCGGCGACCGGATCAGCGTCGCCGCGCCCTATTTCAACCGGGTGATGGTGCCGCTGTTTCTGGTGATCGTGGTGCTGATGGCGCTGGGCCCGGCGGTGCCGTGGCGCGGGATGCCGGTGGCGCGCTTTCCGCGCCAGTTCCGGCTGCCGCTGGGTGTGGCGCTGGCCACGGGGGCGGCTGTGCTGGTGCTGGGGCAGCGCGATGCGCTGACGCTGGTGGCGGTGATCGTGACCGCCTTCGCCGCGGCGGCGGTGCTGGCCGATCTCGGCCGTTCGATCGCCGCCCGGCGCAAGGTGGCGGGCGGCGGCTGGGCTGCGGCGGTGCTTGCGGCGCTGGTGCAGGGGCGGCGGCGCACCGGCGGGCTGATCGTGCATCTGGGGATCGTGATCATGGCGGCGGGGATGATCGGCTCGGGCCTGTTCCAGCAGGCGCGGACGCTGCATCTGGCACCCGGGCAGGCCACGCGGGTCCATGATCTGACGCTGACCCTGCGCGGGCTGGAGACGGTCGAGGAGTCGAACTGGATCGGCCGGGTCGCCCGGTTCTCGGTCTCGCGCGGGGGCGAGGTGGTGGGGGTTCTTTCCCCCGAGGTGCGCTTCTACCCGGTGCGCGAGATGACCACGACCGAGGTCGCCATCCGGTCGGAGCTTGCGGGCGATCTGTATATCTTCTTCGGTGGCGAGCAGGATGGCGCCATCGTCGCGCAGGTCTACTGGAACCCGCTGGTGGGCTGGGTCTGGGTCGGCTGGCTGGTGCTGATCGCGGGTTCGGCCCTGTCGCTGACCGAGCCGCACGCAATGCGCCGCCGCCGCGCCGCACCGGCCGCGCAGGAGGTGCCCGCCGAATGACCGAGGCCGCCCCCCTCACCCCGCCCCGCCGCCGCTGGCGCCTGCCGCTGGCGCTGGGGCTTGCGCTGCTTTTGGTGTTGCTGGGCGTCGGCCTAACCCGCGATCCTTCGCATGTGCCCTCGGCGCTGGTCGGCCGCGCCATGCCCGCCTTCGATCTGCCGGTGCTGGGGGGCGAGGGGGCGCTGGTGTCGGCCGAGGCCGAGGGTCGGCCGCTGATCGTGAACTTCTGGGCTTCGTGGTGCCCTTCGTGCCGGGACGAACATCCGGTGCTGATCGACCTGGGCCTGCGTGCCCGCATGGGCGGAGAGTTCGCCATCGCCGGGGTCAATTCCCGCGACACGCCCGCGAATGCGCGGGTCTTTCTCGACCGCGAGGGGCATTTCCCCTATGCCTCGGGGATGGACCCGCGCGGGCGCACCGGGATCGACTTCGGCGTCTACGGGATGCCCGAGACCTTCTTTGTCGATGCCGGGGGCATCGTCCGCGCCCGCCATCCGGGGCCGCTGACACCCCGGGTGCTGGAACGCTACCTGCCGCTGATCGGGGTGGCGCCATGATCCGGCTGGCGCTTCTCGCGTGGCTTGTTCTGGCGCTGCCGGTGGCGGCGCAGATCGTTGCCGAGGCGCCCGACGAGGCGCGGGTGCGGGCACTGGCCGCCACCCTGCGCTGCCCGGTCTGCCAGAGCGAGAGCCTGCTGGAATCGCAGGCCACCACCGCGCGCGAGATGATGGTTCTCCTGCGCGAGCAGGTGGCCGAAGGCCGCAGCGATGCCGAGATCGTCGGGTTCTTCCGCGCCCGCTACGGGAACTTCGTCACGCTCGCCCCGCCGCCCACGGCGGCCGGGCGGCTGATATGGGCGGTGCCGGGGCTGCTGCTGGCGGCCGGGGCGCTGGTCTGGCTGCGGGCGATCCGCCGCAGGCCCGGGGCCGCACCGTCGCAGGCCCCGCTGGACGAGGCCCGGCTGCGGGAGATGGGGCCATGAGTTTCGCGCTTGCCGCAAGTCTGGTGATGCTGGCCGCTCTGGGCGCGGTGGCCATGCCGCTGCTGCGCGGCCGGGCGGCGCCCATGGGCCGCGGGCTTGAGGACGAGACCCCGGTTCACCGCTGGCAGGCCGAGCGCGGGCGGCTGATCGGCCAGTTGCGCGACAACGACCTTGCGCTGGCCGAGGGGCGGATCGGCGCGGAAACCCACCGGCTCAATGCCACCCGGCTGGGGGCCGAGGCCGAGGCGGCGGTGGCCGCGCTGCGTTCGGCCCGGGCGGAACTGGCGGGCGACGGGATGCAGCCCCGCCCGCGCCCGCATCCGGCGGCGACTGCGGCGGGGCTGGGTCTGGTCGTGCTGGCGACGCTGGCGGCGATGCAGGTGGCGCGCTGGCAGGATATCGACCTGACCGGCAGCCCCCATGCCGACGGGCGCATCCCGCTGGACATCGCCGGGGCGCCGGAGGCCCTGACCATGCCGCCGGTCTCCGCAGGGGACGGTGCGGCCCCCGATGTGACCGCCGCCGATATCTCCGCCATGGTCGCGGGGCTGGAGGCTCGGGTGGATGCGGGCGGCGCCGGGGCGGACGAGATCAAGATGCTCCTGCGCAGCTACGACACGCTGGGCCGGATGGACGATGCCCGCGCGGTGCTTGGCGCGGCGCTGCTGCGGTTCCCCGACGATACCGACTTCCAGCTTGGCTATCTGCGCGCGGTGATCGACGCGCCCGATGGCCAGCTTTCGGGCGAGGCGCTGCCGGACGCGCTGCCGGTGGCCGAACGGTTGGTCGCCGCGCTCCCCGATCTTCTGGAGGCGCGCTGGTATCGCAGCCTGCTGCTGGTGCGCGCGGGCCGCAGCGACGAGGCCCGCACCGAACTGATGTGGATGACCCCGCATCTGCCGCCCGGCAGCCCGGCCGGGCAGGCGGTGGCCGCGCTGCTCGCGGAACTGGCGGCTGCGGCGGGCGGGGCCATGCCACGCGACTGATGGAAAGCACGGAGGGCGCAGGATGGACACAGGTTGCACGGCCGGAACCCGCCGGATGCATGATGCCGCGATGATGGAGGCGCCGGTCGCCAGGCCGGACGGCTGCCGGCAGGCCCTGCAACTGCCGAGGGCGCGGCCATGAGGGGGCGGCTGACCAGACGCCGCCGCATCCGGCTGGTCATCGCGGCGGCGGTGCTGCTGGCGGTATCGGCGGCGCTGTTCGGCTATGCCTTTCGCGACGGGATCCAGTTCTTCCGCACCCCCTCGCAGGTCGCCGTGGCCCCGCCCGGCCCGGACGAGACCTTCCGCATCGGCGGCATGGTCGAACCCGGCAGCGTCCTGCGCAGCGGCAGCCGGGTGGAGTTCCGCGTCACCGACGGCGAGGCGGCGATCCCCGTCGCCTTCACCGGCATCACCCCCGACCTGTTCCGCGAGGGCGAGGGAGTCATCGCCACCGGCAAGCTGATCGGCGGCACGGTGCAGGCGACCGAGGTGCTCGCCCGCCACGACGAGGAATACGTCCCGCGCGAACTTGCCGGGATGGACCTGCCCTGATCCCCGTGCAGGGAAATCCGTTGCATCCTGCCGCCTTGGCCGGGGCGGGATGTTCGCGGGCAGTGAGGCGTGCAATTTTGCCCGGAGCGCCCCGCCCGGAACAGCCGCTTCAGCGCCGCCGGGCAGCGGCCGACCGCCCCTGTCTGGATGAATTCTGTTATTGTGGTTACCGGCGGCGATCCCGTGACCGCCCCGGGGTCTGTTTACCCCGGCATCCTTCGCGGCTACTGCTGTGCCTTGAACGCGCGGGTCCGACCCCCATGGTCCGGCCCCAGACAAAGCCGAAAGCAGCAGACATGACGACCGCGAACATCGCCATGGACCGCCCCAGAACCCATATGGCCGTGCTGGTCATTCTGGGGGCGACCCATCTTCTGAACGACCTGATGCAATCGCTGATCCCGGCGGTCTATCCGATCCTGCGCGAAACCCATGCGCTGGATTTCGTGCAGATCGGCCTGATCACCCTGACCTTTCAGGTCGCCGGGTCGCTGTTGCAGCCGGTCATCGGGATGGTGACCGACCGCCACCCCGCGCCCTATTCGCCGGTGGTGGGCATGATGTTTACCTTTTCGGGTCTGGTCAGCCTCGCCTTTGCCCAGAGCTATGCGGGGATCCTTCTGTCGGTCGCGCTGATCGGCATCGGTTCGTCGATCTTCCACCCCGAGGCGACGCGGATGGCGCGCTATGCCGCCGGCGGGCGGCAGGGGCTGGCGCAGGGCATCTTTCAGGTGGGCGGTCAGGCGGGCGGGGCGCTGGGGCCGGTGTTCGCCGCGCTGATCATCGTGCCATGGGGCCAGCCGAGCCTTGCGTGGTTCGCCGTCGCCGCGCTGCTTGCGATGCTGCTGCTGGGCTGGATCGGCAGCAAGCAACGCCAGATCAGCGCCGAATTCGCGGCGATGCGGGCCAATGGCAGGAAGGCCGGGGCCGTGGTGCATCATGCGCCGCTGACCATCGGCATCGGGCTGGTGGTGCTCACGCTGCTGATGTTCTCCAAGAACGCCTATAACGAAAGCTTCCGGTCGTTCTACACCTTCTACCTGATGGAGCGGTTCGGCCTGTCGATCCCCTCGGCGCAGATGATGCTGTTCGTCTTCCTGCTGGCCGCCGCGGTGGGGGTGCTGATCGGTGGCATCGTCGGCGACCGGATCGGGCGCTACCGCGTGATCTGGATCTCGGTGCTGGGGCCCCTGCCGCTGACGCTGCTGCTGCCGCATGTCGATCTGTTCTGGACCGGGGTGCTGACGGTGGCGATCAACCTGATCATGGCCAGCGCCTTCGCCTCGATCCTGATCTACGCGATCGAACTTCTGCCGAACCGGATCGGGCTGATCGGCGGGCTGTTCTACGGGCTGAATTTCGGCCTGGGCGGCATCGCGGCGGCGATCCTCGGCGGGCTGGCCGACAGCTACGGGGTGGAAGCGATCTACCGGCTTTGCGCCTTCCTGCCGCTGGCCGGTCTGCTCACATGGTTCCTGCCGAGGATCGAGGAGGGCGGCTGAAGCCATGCGGCAGGCCGCACCATATCCGCCAGCGAGGTAACGTCATGTATGTCCCGCCCCATTTCGACGAATCCCGCCCCGAGGTTCTGTTCGACCTGATCGAGCGGAACCCGCTCGGCATCCTGGTCTCGAACGGTCCCGGCGGTCTCGACGCCAACCATATCCCGTTCCACCTGACCCGCGGTCAGGGGCCGCACGGCACCCTGAGCTGCCATGTCGCGCGCAGCAACCCGCTGTGGCAGGAGCTGGGCGACGGGGACGAGGTGCTGGTCGTCTTCCGGGCGGCGCACGCTTATATCTCGCCGCAATGGTATCCCAGCAAGCAGGAGTTCCACAGGCAGGTGCCAAGCTGGAACTACATTGTCGCTCATGCCCATGGCCGGGTGACCGTCCGCGACGAGGAACCCTTCGTGCGCCGGAACGTCGCCCTGCTGACCAGAACCCATGAGGCGTCGCAGCCGGTGCCGTGGAAGATGGGCGATGCCCCGCGCGATTTCACCGACATGATGCTGAAGGCGGTTGTCGGCCTTGAGATCGGGATCACCCGCCTTGTCGGCAAGGCCAAGCTCAGCCAGAACAAGGAAATCCGGGACATGGAAGGGGCGGGCCACGCCCTGCGCGAACAGGGCGACGGGGCGATCGGCGAGGCGATGCTTGCCGCCGCGCGCGCCAGGGCGGATACGCCGGGCGGCTGAACCCGGAACGGGCAGGCGCCGGGACGCGGCAGGGTTTCCCGCCCCCTGCCCCCGACCCATCGGCGGGCGTCCTAGCGGTATCCGATGCCGGTCACGTAATCCATCAGCAGGCTTTCCTCCTGCTCCCGTTCCGCGAGAAGGGTTTCGAGAACATCGTGCGCGCCCAGCACGCCGACCGGACGGCCGCCGGCGTCCATGACCGGCAGATGGGTGAAGCCGGTCCGCTTCATCCGGTCCCAGATCTCGTCCGCCGCTTCCGTCGGGCGGCAGGCGGTCACCGGGGCGGTCATCGCGGTTCCGATGGTTTCGGCGCAGGTGCAGCCGGTGCAGCGGCTGATGCGCGTCACGATATCGGTGCGGCTGACGACCCCCGTCATGCACCCCGCCGCGTCGCAGACGACGATCAGCCGCGTCTCGTGGTTGCCGAACAATCCCGCGGCGGTGGTCAGACGTGCCCCGTCGCCGATGGTGACGAGACGCCGCCGCGCGGTCGCAAGCAGGGTTTCGGAAATCATCCGCCGTCCTCCGGGCCTTGCCGCCGCTTTCCGGGGTCGGAACCGCCTGTCCGGGCGCGGGCCGTCTTGTGGTTGTCCTCCATCACGGGCGGCCGTTCCGGCGCGATCACCCGCCATGCGTTGCCTTCCGGGTCTTCGAACTGGCCCCGGCGCATCGCCCAGAAGAAGGCGCCGAGGCCGATCAGCCCCATGCCGAGCGACAGCGGGACAAGCACCAGCAGCGCCGTCATGCCCCCGCCCCGCCGATTGCCCGCCAGGCGTGCCACGTCCCGTATCCCAGCACCGGGAACACCACCGCCAGCGCCAGCAGGCCGGTTGCCGCCGACAGCGCCATTCCGGCGGCGACGATCGCGCCCCAGGCAAGGCAGGGGGCAAGGTTGGCGGTGGTCATGGCAAAACTCAGCCCCATCGCCGTCAAAGCGTCGTTCTGTCCGGCCAGCAGCATCGGCACGGAAAACAGGCTGAGCGCGAAGGCGAAGGCGGCGAACAGCCCGCCCACCAGCGTCCCGGTGACCAGAAGCGCCCAGCCGCGCGGCGTGGTGAACAGGTTGATCACCGCATCCTCCGCGCCCGGAAACGGCGCAAGGCCGAAGAACAGCGCATAAAGCAGATCGGCCGCCCGCAGCCAGAACAGCACCAGCAGCGCCAGCATCAGCCCCGCATAGGCAAGCTGCCCGCCCGATTCCGGCCGCACCGCCAGCATCCGGTGCAGGCCCGTCGGCCTGCCTTCGCCCAGACTCCGGGCCTGTTCATATAGCCCCAGCGCCAGGAACGGGCCGATGATCAGGAAACCCGCGATCGCGGGCAGGGCGAGGTAAAGCAGCCCCATCGCCCGCAACCCCCACAGCACCGCATAGGACAGCAGCACGAGGAAGATCCCATAGGCAAGGCTTTGCCCCGGCGCCCTGCGCAGGTCGCGCCACCCGGCGGCAAGCCAGCCGAGCGCGGTGCGCGCGGGCAGGCCCCGCGCCAGCGTCGAGGCCGGGCGCTGCGGCGGGCGGAGGGTGGGAAGCGGTTCCAGCATCATCGGACCTTTCAGCAGGCGCGTTTCGCGGGCGCGGCGGCGGCGTCGGTGGCGACGCAGGCGGGCCGGGACTCCAGCGCCACCGCCAGCAGATGCGCATTCGCGGCGAGGACGAGCCCCAGCGCCGCCAGCGCCCCGAGCAGGGCAAGGCGCTTCTGCAAGGCGGTGCTCATCCGTCGCCCCCTTCCGCCCCGTCCGACAGCCGCAGGACATGAAGCGAAAGCAGGTTGATCTCGGCCCCGGTCAGGCGGTCGGACCACGCGGGCATGACACCTTGCCGCCCGTGGCGCAGGATGTCGGCCACGGTCTCGGCGTCCTGCCCGTAGATCACCGTCGCGTCGGTCAGCGACGGCGCGCCGCTCAGCAACCCGCCCTCGCCGCGTTCGCCATGGCAGGCAAAGCAGTTTTCATCGAACAGCACGGCGGCGGGGCTGTCGTGGTCGGCTTCGCCCCCGGGCAGGGCCGCGACGTAATCCGCCAGCGCCAGACGGTCGGCGCGTTCCATCCAGTCGAAAGCGGGCATCTCGACCCAGCGGGTGTCGGGATGTTCGGAATTGATGCCCACTTGCAGGGTTTCGGCGATCACCTCGGGTTCGCCGCCCCAGAGCCAGTCGGTATCGTTCAGCGCCGGGAACCCCGGCCCGCCTTCGCCGGTCCGGCCATGGCAGAGCGCGCAGTTGTCCAGATAAAGCCGGTTCGCGGCGGGCATGGCAGCGGTCATCAGCGCCTCGTCCGCCGCCAGCGCGGCGAAATCGGCCTCCTCGAAGCGCGAGAGCCAGCCGTCGCGCCGGTCGGTCAGCCCGCGCAGCCGCTCGACCGCCATCTCGCCCTGATCCAGTTGCAGCAGCCCGCGCGTATAGTCGCGCCCGATCGGCCAGGCGGGCAGCAGCACCCAGGCGATGACGGAATAGATGAATGTGAGTATCAGCGCGATCAGCGCGATCCTCGGGAAGGGGGTGTTCAACTCGGTGATGCCGCCCCAGTCGTGGCCGGTGGTGTCATAGCCGGTCACCGGGTCGATCTCGCGCTGGCCGGTATGGGGATCGGCCCCGGGCAGGGTCTTGGGATCGGTGCTCATGGGCGATCCTCCGGTGTTGCCGGGTCAAGGATCGACCGGGCAATCCGTTCCTGTTCGGCACGGCGGCGGGGGTTGTAGGCGCGGATCAGCACGATCAGCATGAAGCCCCCCATCCAGATCGGGCCGAATATCTTGGCGATCAGGACCAGCGTTTCGTGGCTCATTCCGCACCCTCCGCCGGCAGGCCGTAGGCGGCGCGGGTCAGCGTGCCGAGCGACTGGAGATAGGCGACCATCGCATCCATCTCGGTCAGCCGGGCCGGGTCGCCGTCGAAAGCGCGCACCGCCACGCCCTCGCCGTAGCGCGCCCGGACATCGGCGGCCCCGTCCGAGTCGGGCTGGCTTTGCGCCCGCGCATCGGCCACGGAATTGGCGATCATGTCGTCGTCATAGGGCACGCCCAGCCGGGCCAGCGTGGCAATGCCGCCCTGCAACAGGCCGGTGTCGAGCGGGCGCATCAGCCATGGATAAGACGGCATGATCGACACCGGAACGACGCTGCGCGGGTCGATCAGATGCGCCACGTGCCAGTCGTCGGAATACTTCTCCCCGAGACGGGCGAGGTCCGGCCCGGTCCGCTTCGACCCCCACAGCATGGGCCGGTCCCACGCGCTTTCGGCGGCCAGCGAATAGGGGCCGTAACGGTCGATCTCATCCGCAAGGCTGCGGATCATCTGGCTGTGGCAGGCATAGCAGCCTTCGCGGATGTAGATCTCGCGCCCGGCCAGTTCCAGCGGCGTGTGCGGGCGCAGGTCGTCGGGGATCTCGACCGTCTCCTCGATGGTGAACAGGGGGGCGATCTCGACGATACCGCCGACCGAGGCCACGGCGATGATCGCCCCCACCAGCCCCATCGAGAGTTTTTCCAGATTGTAGTGCAGCTTCAGCATGGGCCTACTCCGCCGGTTGCGCGGCCAGCGGCCGGTCGGTCTCGTCCGACAGGCTGCCCGCCGCCTGCCCCTGCGCCCGCATCGTCGCGCGGCAGTTCAGCGCGCAAAGCACCGCGCCCGCAAGGAACAGCCCGCCGCCCAGCGTGCGCGCGGCGTAATAGGGCAGCATCGCCTCGACCGATTCGATGAAACTGTAGGACAGGGCGCCGTGCTCGTCATAGGCGCGCCACATCAGCCCCTGGGTGATGCCCGCGTTCCAGAGCGAGACGACATAGACCAGTGTCCCCGCGACAGCCAGCCAGAAGTGCCATTCGACCGCCGCGGGCCAGGCCATGGCCTCACGCCCGTAGAGCCTGGGCACCAGCGTATAGATCGCGCCGAACACGATCATCGCCACCCAGCCCAGCGTGCCGGAATGGACATGCCCCACCGTCCAGTCGGTGTAATGCGAAAGCGAGTTCACCGGGCGGATGGCAAGGAACGAGCCCTCGAAGGTGGAAAGCCCGTAGAACACCGCCGCCACGAACATGAAGCGCAGGGTGGCGTCGTTGCGCACCTTGTGCCATGCGCCGTTCAGCGTGGCGATGGCATTCCCGGCCGAGGCCCATGACGGTACCAGCAGCATCACCGAAAAGGTCATGCCCAGCGTCTGCACCCAATAGGGCAGGGCGGTGTAATGCAGGTGGTGCGACCCCGCCCACATGTAGAAGAACACGATGCCCCAGAAGCTGAGGATCGACAGCCGGTAGGACCAGATCGGCCGCTGCGCCCGCACCGGCAGGAAGTAGTAGAGCATCCCGAGGAACCCGGCGGTCAGAAAGAACGCCACGGCGTTGTGGCCGTACCACCACTGGATCATCGCATCCTGCACCCCGGCCCAGACCGGAAAGCTCCGTGCCGCGGTCCACTCGACCGGCAGGGCGATGTTGTTGGCGATATGCAGCATCGCCACCACGAGGATGAAGGCCATGTAATACCAGTTGGCGACGTAGATATGCGGCTCGACCCGGCGGGCGAGCGTGCGGATGTAAAGCGCGAAATAGGTCAGCCAGACCACCACCAGCCAGATGTCGGCATACCATTCCGGCTCGGCGTATTCCTTGGACTGGGTGCTGCCCATCAGGTAGCCGGTCACGGCCCAGAGGCAGAACAGGTTGTAGCCGATCAGCACGAACCACGGGCTGACCGAATCCGCCAGCCGCGCGCGCGAGGTGCGTTGCAGCACGTGGAACGAGGTCGCGATCAGCGCATTGCCGCCGAAGCCGAAGATCACGCCGGTGGTGTGGATCGGCCGCAACCGGCCGTAGCTGGTGGCGGGCCACAGCGGCGTCGCCTCGGGCCAGTACATCAGCGCGGCGACCCAGACGCCTACGCCCATGCCGATCACCGCCCAGATCAGCGTCATCACGATGCCGAAGCGGGTGGGCGCGTCGTAGTAGCGGCTCAGCCGCTCCGGCCCCGGTTCGGGCTGGTCGTAAAGCGCGCCGCCGATGACGAAGACCAGCGCAAGACCCAGCACAAGGGCCATTGCCCCGTGCACCGCCATCACGCCCTGCCGGGCGGCGGCGGCCATGACGAAGCCGAGCAGCGCAAGGGCGATGGCAAGGCCGATGCCGATCCTGCGTTCCGAGGATGTGAGGGTCGCGGTCATGGCCATGCCGCAACCCTCCCGTCGGGGCGGCAGATGCCGGGGCCACCCGCGGGCCGCACCGGCAGGCGCAATCCGCAATCGGTGAAAGAGGTAGGGCGCATGGCTGCCGATGCCTCCGCATGAATTGGTATTTACAATACCTATTAAGGGGCGTAGGCTGAATTGCAAGCCTGAAATGATGTATTCCGGATGAAACTATGCTTGTGGCAGCGCGGATCGTGCCGACCGGGTCCATCATGCCGACCGGGTGCAGGGCCGTGAAACCGCGCTTCGTGAAATTCCATGCGGGTTTTGTGCGCCGACAGGCGCGGCGCCTTCCCCCCCTTTCCCCTCATCCCGATATGGGCGGCACCTGCCGCCCCGCTCTCCTGCTGACGAAAGGATGCCCCGATGTCCGATCCTGCCCCGATTCATGACGCCGCCGAACTGACCCGCTACATCGAAACCCGCTATCACGCGCGCCACCGCGAGCAGTTGCCGCAACTTGCCGGTCTGGCCGAAAAGATCGAGACCGTGCATTTCGGCGACGAGGATCTGCCCGAAGGGCTGTCGGGCATCCTGCGCCGGTTGATCGGCGACATGGAGGTTCACATGAAGAAGGAGGAGCTGATCCTCTTTCCGGCGATCCGCAAGGGCGGCGGTCCCGGCATCGAAAACCCGATCGCGGTGATGCGCGCGGACCATGACGACCACGACCGCGAGATCGCCGAGATGCGCAGGCTGACCCGCGACCTGACCCTGCCCGAAGGCGCCTGCCGCACCTGGTCGGCGCTTTATGCCGGTCTGGCCGAGTTCATCGACGACCTGTCCGAGCATATCCGGCTGGAAAACGACGTGTTGTTCCCCCAGTTCGAAACCGGCGCCCGCGCCTGACGGCGATCCGGTCTCAACCCTCCACCAGCCCCGGCAGTTCCGGGCCGAGCGGGACGATTCCGTTCGGGTTCAGCGCCTTGATGGAATAATAGCCGCGCTTGATATGGTCGATGCTGACCGTCTCGCGCACACCGGGCAGGGCGAGGACGCGGGCGGTATAGGCGTTCAGCGCCGGATAATCCGCGATGCGGCGCAGGTTGCATTTGAAGAGGCCGTGATAGGCCGCGTCGAAGCGGATCAGGGTCACGAACAG
>Ga0172382_10002888_pt1 | contig 27927 bp, 28 predicted proteins | sample Leawel138RmetaG_FD_122245 | JGI IMG/M metagenome (GOLD analysis project Ga0172382, IMG submission 122245) | Leachate microbial communities from a municipal landfill in Southern Ontario, Canada - Leachate well 138R metaG | ecosystem: Engineered > Solid waste > Landfill > Unclassified | place...
ACCACCTGATCCCATTCCGAACTCAGCAGTGAAACGATGCATCGCCGATGGTAGTGTGGGGCTTCCCCATGTGAGAGTAGGTCATCGTCAAGCGCCAAACGCAGAACCCCGATCAGAATACTGGTCGGGGTTTTGTCTTTTCCGGGGCGGGGTTTTGCCGGTTGCCTGCTCCGTGTCGCGCCGATGCGGTATAATTTTCACATTACGGCATGTGTCACCGAGGAGACAGGCAGATGAGTCAGGATCGCGTCATCATTTTCGATACCACCTTGCGTGACGGCGAGCAGAGCCCCGGTGCCTCGATGACCCGGGAAGAGAAGCTGCGTATTGCCAAGGCGCTGGAAAAGCTGCGGGTCGATGTCATCGAAGCCGGTTTCGCCATCGCCAGTCCTGGTGATTTCGAGGCGGTGAAAAGCATTGCCGATACCATCAAGGACAGCACTGTCTGCAGTCTTGCGCGGGCGGTCGATGCGGATATCGATCGGGCGGCCGAGGCGTTGGTCAATGCCAACTCCGGACGCATTCATACCTTCATTGCGACCAGCCCGATCCATATGCAGCACAAGCTGCGACTGCAGCCCGATCAGGTGATCGAGCAGGCGGTACATGCGATCAAGCGCGCGCGTAACCTGTGCGCTGATGTGGAGTTCTCCTGTGAGGACGGTGGCCGCTCGGAAATCGACTTCCTGTGCCGAATCATCGAGCGGGCCATCGATGCCGGCGCCCGTACCATCAATATTCCCGATACCGTGGGTTATGCGATCCCGCACCAGTTCGCCGAGACCATTCGCCAGATCATCGAGCGGGTACCCAATGCCGACAAGGCGATCTTCTCGGTGCATTGCCATAATGACCTCGGCCTGGCGGTAGCCAACTCGCTCGCAGCGGTGACGGCGGGGGCACGCCAGGTCGAGTGCACCATCAACGGCCTGGGTGAGCGTGCTGGTAATGCCTCGCTAGAAGAGATCGTCATGGCGATCAAGACCCGTCAGGACATTCTTGGCGTGCAGACCGGTATAGTGACTGAGCATATCCTCAGCACTTCCCGGCTGGTCTCAAGTATCACCGGGTTCCCGGTACAGCCGAACAAGGCCATCGTCGGTGCCAATGCCTTCGCCCATGAGTCGGGTATCCACCAGGATGGCGTGCTCAAGCACCGGGAAACCTACGAGATCATGAGTGCCCAGTCGGTGGGCTGGCATGCCAACAGGCTGTCGCTGGGCAAGCTGTCCGGACGCAATGCGTTCCGTACCCGTCTGCAGGAGCTGGGGATCGAACTGACTGATCAGGATGAGCTGAATGCCGCCTTCGCCCGCTTCAAGGAGCTGGCGGACAAGAAGCATGAGATCTTCGATGAGGACCTGCAGGCATTGGTATCCGATACTGTGACCGATGTAGTGGAACGCATGCGGCTGGTGTTTCTGGATGTCACCTCGCGTACCGGTGAAACCCCTGTGGCGAAGGTTACCGTGGAAGTGGACGGTGTCGAGCAACAGGCTTCGGCATCGGGCTCCGGTCCGGTGGATGCCGCCTTCCGCGCTGTGGAGCAGGTCGCCAACTCGGGTGCCACATTGCAGCTGTATTCGGTTAACGCGATCACCGAAGGTACCGACTCCCAGGGTGAGGTAACCGTCCGCCTGGAGAAGGGTGGGCGCATCGTCAATGGCAATGGTGCCGATACCGATATCGTGATTGCCTCCGCCAAGGCCTACATCAATGCGTTGAATCTGATGCACTCGGGCGCGCACAAGGCGCACCCGCAGGTCGAAGGTATCTGATGCTGGAGTCGACGCGCCTGGATTATCTGACGGCCATGGGCGTGACCGGATGGGTGCCGCGTCATGCCCTGGCCAACGCGGCCTTCCGTGTTCCACCGGAACTGCCGGAAATAATGGATGAGCCACAGCAGACGGTGAACGTCGAGGTGGCTGCACCTCTGGTCACTCCGCCAGTGGCCACATCGCAGGTAGCGGCATCCGCCCGGGCGAAGATCATCGTTCGCCCCTCCAAGCCCGAGCTGGCCCCGGCCCCGGTGATTGCGCCGCCGACGGTCGAGGTCGAGGTCAAGCCGCTGCCGCTGGAGTCCTTCTACCTGCAGTTGTGGATGGCTGGCCCCTGTGCGCTGTTGATCGAGGCCGCGGAGCCGGGACTGGAAAGCGCCTCGCCCGCGCTGCGTCTGCTCAAGGATATCCTGCGCGCCGTCAGGCTGCCGCAGGTGCCGCATCTGTATGCTGATTTCCATTGGCCGCTGAACCGGAATCCGCAGTTCGATCGCAGTGCACCGGCTGCCAGCCTGGCATTGCAGGCATTCATGCAGGGAAGGCTGGAAAGTGAGCCCGTGGTATCCATCGGTTGTTTTGGTACTTACCCTCGGCTGTTGCTGGGGCCAGAACTCGAGGGGCAGGACCTGTCTTATGGCCGGGAGGAGGCGTTGGATAATCTGCCGCCGGCCTGGTTTGCGCCCGACCTGGAGGCCCTGATGAAGGACTCCGAGAGCAAGGCGCAGCTGTGGCAGCAACTCAAGCGCATCATGTCCCGCTGGCAGGTTGAGCAATGATTGAACCGGTATTCCGTCCCATGACCGAGGCGGATGTGGAGGCGGTACTGACTATCGAGTTTGCCGCTTTCAGTCACCCCTGGACCCGGGGGATATTTCTCGATTGTGTGAAATCCGGCTATGAATGCTGGCTGATGTTCCTCGGTGATCAGCAGATTGGTCACGGCGTGTTGTCGGCGGCGGGGGATGAGTCCCATCTGCTCAACCTGACGGTCAAGCCGGAGAGCCAGTGCAATGGACTGGGTGGCAAGCTGCTTGCGCACCTGATGGAGCAAGGCAAGAGCCGGGGGGCTGAGACGGCCTTTCTCGAGGTCAGGGAATCCAATCATCCAGCCATTCGACTGTATGAACGCTTTGGATTCAATGAAATCGGTCGTCGTCGCGGCTACTATCCCGCCGTCGGCGGTCGTGAAGATGCTCTGGTCATGGCCTATTCACTAATCGACTGAGCATCGCTCACTCACCACCAATGGGTTGTCTATGTCCACGCGCCAATGGGCTGTCATCGGCCTGCTGACCACCGCTCTGGCCTGGGCCGGGAACGCATTGATCGCCCGGGCCTCGGCCGGGATGTTGCCGCCGATCAGCCTGTCTTTCTGGCGTTGGAGCTGCGCCTTGCTGCTGTTGCTGCCATTCACTGCAAAGGGTGTGTGGCAGTATCGCCAGATCCTGCTCACACACTGGAAGCGGCTGGTCATACTGTCGGCACTCAGCATCTCGTCGTACAACACCTTGCTGTATCAGGCTGCGCAAAGCACCACTGCCATCAACCTGACGCTGGTCGGCACTGGGCTGCCGGTAGCGGCGTTCTTCTGGTCGCTGTTGTTGCTGCGCCAATGGCCGGCCCGGGCCACGCTCTGTGGCGCTTTTCTGGGATTCTGCGGGTTGCTGTTGATTCTCGCCGGCGGCCAGCCAGAGCGTTTGCTGATGCTGGAATTCAATGACGGCGACCTGATCATGCTGGCGGCGGTGCTGTCCTGGGGATTGTATTCGGTGTTGCTGCAGCGCTGGGTAATGCCGGTACCGGGGCTGGTGTTGATGGCCGCCATGCTGCTGTGTGGTGTGCCGCTGTTGGTGCCGTTCTTCCTGTGGGAGCTGGTGCATGTCGGGTCGATGCCGCTGACCTGGCAGGCGGCGGGGGCGGTGGGGTATACCGCAGTGTTTGCTTCGCTGGTGGCTTATGTCGCCTGGAACAATGGGGTCAAGGTTCTGGGGCCGGCTACCGCTTCGCTGTTCAGTTATCTCACGCCGGTGTTTACCGCGCTGCTGGGAGTGCTGTTATTGCGTGAGCAGCTGCATTGGTATCACCTGGTCGGTGGAGCGCTGACCTTTCTCGGGTTGCTGTTGGCGACACGGTGGCCACAGGTCAGTCGATAGAGGGTTGTCTGGATTGCTCTCGCCATTGGCGGGGCGCCTGGCCGCTCCAGCGCCTGAAGGCCCGCGAGAAAGCGGTTTCGTCGGCGTAGCCGAGGTGCAGAGCCAGATCGGTGATCGACTGATTGGAAAGCTGCAGCTGTTGTCTGGCCTCACTGTAGCGCACCTCATCGAGTAGTTCGCGGAAGCTCAGCGACTGGCTCTGCAGCGCTTGTTGCAGGCTGCGCGGGTGGCGTTCGAGCAAACGCGCGACCACCTCCAGGCGTGCTTCGCCGGTGGGCAGGATCGACTGCAGAATCAAGCGCACCTGGCTGGCCAGGTCCGCTGGCACCTGATGACGGTGGGCGTACTCCTCCAGCAGGTGGCTCTTGAGCTGAGGGCGTTGCTCCAGTGGACGCAGGCCAAGGGTTTGGGCGCTGGCCCGAATGCTGTCGATGGGCTGCTCGAACAGCACCGGGCAACCGAAGAAGTGCTCGTAGTCCGCCGCCTGCCCCATGCAGGTGTGCCGCATGGACACCCCCAGTGGCTGCCACTGATCGCCGAACAGGCTGCGCATGGAGCGGTGTACTACCCCCAGGCCCAGCTCCAGCAACTGGCGCAGATCCGCCGACTCCTGCAAATGCAGACGATATTCCACTTCCAGGTATTGCTCGGCCTGTCGTGCACTCAGGACAATACCCTGGGCATGCAGATGGACATACTGCTGGGTCAGTTTGAGTACCTCGGTAAAACTTTCCGCCTGGGACAGCAGCAGACCGAAGGGGCCAAGCACCAGGTAGTCATGGTATTCGCTCAGGCGCAGGCCGAAGTCCGGGCAACGGCCATTGTCGGCAGCGAAGTTCAATGCCTGGGCAAAGCGGGCATAGGGCAGATGCAGGTCAGGGCGGCGCAGCAGCAGCGGATCCAGACCGCAACGCAGCAGCACATCATGGGGATTGAGACCCTGTTCGCGGCACAGGCTGTCGAAACCGATGAACACGGCACTTCGGGCTATCTGCTGGGACATACCAATACCGGCTGGGGCACATGCTTGCAGCCTGTGCATGCTTGCGTGAAATGTCAACTTTGTATTCGTGAAATGTCAGGCTGATTGTCCTCCGGCTGCCTATCATCTAGGCAATACCAAGGGAGGGTAGTTCATGACCAAGGCGCGCCATGCTTGTGAAACGCTGGTGATCGGTGCCGGTCTGGCCGGCATCTGCACCGCGCTGGAGCTGCTGGATCTGGGACGTAGTGTATTGCTGCTGGATGCCGCACCGCGCAGCCAGTGTGGTGGGCAGGCCAATGATGCCTTTGGTGGCATGTTGTTCTGTGGCACGCCTGAGCAGAGACGCAATGGCATCCCCGACTCGCCGCAATTGCTGCTGGAGGACTGGTGCCGGGCGGCACTGTTTCAACCGGATGACCTGTGGGCACAGCGCTGGGCCGAGGCCTACGCCGCACGCAACCGCGCCGATATCTACGACTGGCTGCACGCGCGCGGTATCCGCTTCTTCCCCGCAGTGCAGTGGGCGGAGCGCGGCAATCACGGGGATGGCAACTCGGTCCCGCGCTACCATGTGGCCTGGGGCTGTGGTCGGGGCATAGTGCAGACAGTGGCAACGCAGCTGTTCGGCCATGCGCGCCAGGAACGGTTGCAGACACTGTTCGACCATCGAGTCAGGAGTCTGGTGCAACGCAATGGGGCGGTGGTCGGCTGCCAGGGTAGCAGCCCGCAGGGTGAATTCGAGGTGGAGGCCGAGCATGTGGTGCTGTGCAGTGGCGGTATCAACGGCAATCTCGAACTGGTACGGCGGCACTGGGATCCGATCTATGGTCCCTGTCCCGCTAACCTGCTCAATGGTACCGATCCGCGTGCCGATGGTGCCCTGCACGAGCAGGTGCGGCAGGTCGGCGGCCAGGTAGTCAAACTTGGCCAGATGTGGAACTACGCTGCCGGTATCGCCCACCCCCGGCCGCAGTATCCGCAGCATGGTATCAGCCTGATTCCCGCTCGTTCGGCCCTGTGGCTGGAACCCAGCGGGCGACGTATTGGCCCGCCGCCACTGGTGACCGGCTTCGACACCCACGACCTGTGCAAGCGCATCGGCCACCTGCCTGGCCAGTACGGCTGGCAACTGCTCAATTGGCGTATCGCAATCAAGGAGCTGGCGGTATCGGGCACCGACGCCAACCCCTTGTTCCGTGATCGCAAACTGCTGCGTCTGCTGTGGCAGGCATTACATGGCAATCGCCAGCTGGTGCATGAACTGATCGAGCAGTGTCCCGATGTGCTGGTCGCCGACAGCATCGACGATCTGGCCCGGCACATGGCTGCGCTGGCCAACGACGGCCGCCTGGTTCCCCAGGCCATGCGCGCGGATATCGAACGCTATGACGCCGCCATCGCCCGGGGTCCTGCGCTGCACAATGATGAGCAATTGCGCCGCCTGCAGCAGCTACGCCAGTGGCGCAGCGACCGCATGCGCACCTGCTGCTTCCAGAAGATCCTTGATCCGGCTGCGGGGCCGCTGATGGCCATTCGCACCCGGCTGATCAGTCGCAAGAGCATGGGCGGGATGCTTACCGATCTGCACGCCCGGGTACTCGATATGCAGGGCCAGGCAATGCCGGGGCTGTATGCTGCAGGTGAGGCGGCCGGTTTTGGCGGCGGCGGCATCAGCGGCATACGCTCGCTGGAAGGCACCTTCCTGTCCAATTGCATCTTCAACGGGCGGCGGGCGGCACGAGCCATTGCCTGCCGGCCCCTGGAATAACAACAACATCGGAGAATGAAACCATGAAGAAAACTGGCGCCGCACTGGCCCGCTTCGCTTTTGAGCAACTGGGAGTGACCCACACTTTCGGTATTCCCGGTGTCCACAATACCGAGCTGTACGATGAGCTGAATGCCTCCGAACAGATCCAGCCGGTGTTGGTTGCCCACGAATGTGGTGCGGCCTTCATGGCTGACGCGGTGAGCCGCACCGGCAACAGCATAGGCACCCTGGCTATCGTGCCCGCAGCCGGTGTGACCCATGCGGCCAGTGGTATCGGCGAGGCGGGGCTGGATGGTATCCCCATGCTGATCATTTCCGGTGGTATCCACAGTGAAAACGGTCGGCGCTACCAGTTGCATGACATTGATCAGCACAGCCTGCTCAAGCCCATCACCAAGGCCAGCTTTCGCATCCTCAGCCATGCCGAGGTGATTCCCACCTTCTATGAAGCCTACCGCATCGCCACCGGGGGCGAGCCGGGCCCGGTATTCATCGAGCTACCCTACAATATCGGTAACTTCCTCGGAGAGGTGGACGGGATGCTGGCCTTCCACAGCCAGGCAGGTGCCAGCGAGGCCGTGCTGGACAGCCAGGCACTGCAACAGGCGGCACAGATGCTGGTGGCCGCCAGGCAGCCGGGGTTATTCGCTGGCTGGGGCGCGGTCGATGTACAGGCGGAACTGGTAGAGCTGGCCGAACTGCTTGGCGCCCCGGTCTGCACTACCCTGCAGGGATTGAGCGCCTTTCCGGGTAATCACCCGTTGCATGTGGGTATGGGCTTCGGCGCCTATGCCGTACCAGCGGCGGAAAACGCCTTCGCCAACTGCGACTGCCTGTTGGCGGTGGGCACCCGGTTTTCGGAAATACCCACCGGCAGTTTCAGCATGCCGGTGCCGGAGCAACTGATCCATATCGACATCAATCCCGCGGTGTTCAATGCCAACTACCCGGCCAGTCTGACGCTGAGCGGCGATGCCACGCAGATCATCCCGGCGCTGCTGGCCGAGGTCCGGGCATTGCAGCCGCAGCCGCGCGGCAACGCCCTGATCGAGCAGATTGCCCGTGACAAGGCCGGCTATCTGCGCAGCTGGCTACAACACGACAGCAAGGGGCGGGTCAACCCGGCGCATTTCTGTCAGGCGCTGCGACAGCAACTGGCGGACGACGCCATAGTGGTAGCCGATGATGGCAACCATACCTTCCTGCTGGCCGAACTGATGCCGATCCATATCGGTCGCGGCTTCATTTCTCCCAGCGACTTCAATGCCATGGGCTACTGCGTACCGGCGACCATCGGCGCCAAGCTGGCCAATCCGCAGCGTCAGGTAGTCGGCGTGGTGGGCGACGGTGCCTTGCGCATGACCGGCCTGGAAACCCTTACCGCCAGCAGCCTGAATATCGGCGTACCGCTGTTCGTTTTCAGCGATGGCGAACTGTCCCAGATCGCCCAGGCCCAGGAGGTGCCCTATAACCGCAAGACCTGTACGGTGCTCAAGCCACTGAAGATTGCCGCGCTGGCCGAGGCCACCGGCGCTGCCTTCGTCAGTATCGACAATGATCAGGACTGCGCCGCCGGCATCGCCGAGGCCCTGCGCCTGGCCGCCATGGGGCAACCGGTGCTGGTGGATGTGCGCATCGACTACAGCAAGCGCACGCGTTTTACCGAAGGCGTGGTCAAGGCCACCCTCCAGCGCTTTACCCCGCGGGACAAGGTACGTGTGGTCGGACGAGCGCTGTGGCGGCGGGTGACGGGGTAGGGAAGTAGAGCCGGGTCAGTGCCTGAATGCGCTTTCAGCATGGCAGTACATTCTGCGCATTGCCTGGTTTTTAGCCCATCCGGCCCGGCACTGGTCACGCAAATAGACTTTTGCCGCCTTGCGACATGCCCGGTACTCGATGGAGCCCTTTCGGTGCAGTGACGGGCTGGCGCACAGGTCATCGTAGACGATCTGGCTATCTCGCCAGCGATACTTGCCTCTCCAGTCATACCGGTTACGGCGAGCATCTTCCCACCTCAGAGTCACTTGTCGCGCACCATTCAAGACCTGTTGCCGGCTTGTTGCTACTCGACCTGAGGCATGCGTGCCCTGTCGATGTGGGCTCTGAATCGTATTGATATCGGTACGGGGGCTGTAGTTAGCGTCATTGAAAACAGTCTGTCGGGAGGCTGTCCTGTCTGCTTCTACCTGCTTGTTTCGTTCGACATTGTTCCAGAAGGTGTCTTCCGGTGCTGGCTGGTGCGGGGCGGCGGGGGATGAAACAGTAGGTAATGGTGGTTGATAGCGGGCGTTGGGCGGGGTCAGTTGATGCTTAAGGTAATTACCCCAGCCATTTCTGTCAGCCATATAGAAGATACCGGCGACCAACACGACAGCAAGGATTGCAGAGATGCCTGTAGGTAACTTGCGTTTTCCCTTTCTGATATGGCGCGGGGCGTCATCCCAGTCCGCTTTCACGCTCAACACTCCCTGTCTCGTCTGACATGTTTGCGCGGGTAATGGTCAGCAAAAAGCGCAAACAAAAAAGGCCTAGCCGAAGCTAAGCCTTTGAAAATGTTGGTGGCTACACCTGGACTTGAACCAGGGACCCCAGCATTATGAATTTTATGAGGTGCTGCTGGTTTAGCCTTGAACCCGCTTAGAATGCGGGTTTCAGCCGTTCGGCAACCCCGTTAAAACCCACCTTTTCAGGAAAGTGGACCAAAATGGTCAGCGTGTCGGCTCGTATGATTTAGCCATCCTGCATACCATTGATTGACTATCACCACTTTGTACGCAGGCGCGGCTATAGTTTCTATATATCTGAGCGCGAGCTCGGCGGCACTCTATAGAGCCGGGCTTTGCGAATCCGCAGCTATCCCGGGTTTCCTTCACAACGGTTACATAGGGCTGTTGGCGTCTTGGCGGTTCGGCTGGTTGCGCTGCTGGCCGCGGCATCCGTACTGTGTTTACGGTGGCTGGCCGTGTGTAGTTTGAATCGGTGTAACTGTTTTGACGTTCGTCTGGCGTTGGCTTTTCGTTGGCACTGTTTGACCATTCAATTTCGGCTATCGGTTCAGAAACGTAATCGTCTGTTATCCCTAACATCCGGTTGACCTGTTCCAGGTAGGGGTCTTCAACGGCTTTAACGATAGTGCGGTATGGATTATTGGCCATCTGCGCTGATGGTTTGTTCTCGTGTATCGCCTGGTGTGCTTTATCAGCTAGTTCCAGGTTTTTAACGACGCTTGGCAAGTGGTTGGTCGCGTACAGGGTCAGTGATGCAATGCCGGCGACCGTGACCAGCGCTACTATGAAAGGTGTGTTTTTGTTTCGCTTCCGTACCCGTAATGGGGCGTCTTCCCAGTCTGCTTTCATTGCTTCCTTTCCTCTCCCTGACTACGGGCATACCAGCGTCTGGCAACTTCCTCGGTGATCGCTATCCCGCGTTGTGATTGGACAAGTTTTGATTTGCTTCGTCGTATTCGGGGCTAGTCTGCCCGCATTCAGGGGCTACTTTCCCGCTGATAAGCCAAAGGGCGTATTCGGGAAATAGCCTTTGCAGCACCTCCATCTCCTCGGTGCTCATACGGATGTCTTTATACCTCACGCTCTGCCATCTCGAATGGCCAATAGAACCTTCTCTGACCAGCCTATCAAAGCCAGCCTTATCAATTAACGTTCTAGCGCGACCCTGTATTGATTCCATAATGTTCTAAAAATACTCTGTGAAACTATTTCAGTGAATTATCGGTTAGGCTATTATTGCTTTCAACAGTTCACTGAAATTATTTCAGTAACGGGTTCTGTTCAGCTTACGAGTATAGGTGATTTACATGGAACAGTCAGGGGTAATGGGGTTGAACCTGTCGGGCGACGGATCGCTAACCGTGATCCGCAACGCTCCCTTATGCACACAAGAAGCCTTTTCCCAGCTGTTGGGCAATGAGGACGTTACCCCTGATGTGGTCCGTGGCTGGGTCGAGACCGCCACCATTCCCACCGTGAAAATCGGTCGCCGTCGCCTGGTGAATCTGGCGCAACTGACCCGCGACCTGGAACGCGGCAAGACGATCTTCTGCAAAGGGGATTACGGCGATGAATAAGCGCTTTTTTGTTGAGTTTCGTAATGGTCGCCGCTGGTCTCGTTTTTTTGAGTCTGTATCTCGTTCTGAGTGTGAGGCGTTCATCGAGTGTTCCTGTGAAGACCTTCCTTCTGGCCCAGCAAAGGGCTGCGGGCTTACTCGCGAACGTATGCGGTCTGTCTATCGGATTCGTAGCGAGAAGGTGGCCGCATGATACCGGCTCGCTACCGTCCCAGGCATGAACCCGGCTGCGCCTGCGTCGTGTGCTGGACCAACGCTTTCCACCTGGACATGACCCGTCGCAATGAAGCCAGGGCTGACCGTTGTCGCGAACTGATCGCCAACCCCCAGGCGGCAATGCCGCAGCAGTCCAGCATGTTCACCGTATTTGATGAGGTAACCCAATGACCAAGATTCCACCCCGGCAGACCAAGGTTGACGACAAGGAACGCCGTTTCTACATCAGCGCCCCGTCATCGGTATATCTGCAACTGCAGCAAGAGGCCATCCAGCGTGGAACCGACCTGTGGACCCTGGGCGGTGCTGTTCTGGCACTGTGGCTCAAGGCCGGGTGTCCCGATCTCGCTGCCTCCACTGAATCCCCCTGCCCGTCACCGTCGCCTGTCGCGGGACCGTCTCGGAGTGCTGGGCAGTGAGTGTCAAGGGCCGCAGGGCGAAGCGAACCCTTGACACTCAGTGCGCAGCGCTCAGGTTCCCGCAGCGACAGGCGGTGGTGTCGGGTAGGGGGATGGACCCCTGCCCAGAACCTGAGACTCGAGCGGTTTTGCTTTTGAGTTTGAGCAAGCGGAGCGCGCAGGCGCCAGGGATCGTTACCCGTAAGGGCGGAGACATTAACCCTGTTAATGACTCCGTGAGCGCAGCGAATAGAGCCCGTAAAGGCGCACAAAGGGATATGCAACTTATGCAAATGGTCCTTGAGTTCGAAAAGGCGATACCCGCCGACCTGCCCTTTCCCTATAGGGGGCTTATCTACCTGTTGGGAGTGCTGGACGGTACTAACTCGGACGGTGATCTGACCAGCAAACGGCATGATCCCAAATGGTTGGAAACTTTCCATCGTTGGGGCCGTGAATACCTGGTTGACCTGAATGGCATGGCCGGTACTTGGTGATCAAATGCAGATAGAAAGAGTGTTTATGTGGGGTTTGTTTTCTTTGCCGTTAATAACGGTGGCGCTGTTGATTATGTCCAGAATTTGAACCGGCTCAATAAAGAGCAATTATCGTAAGTCGAAAAGAGGAAGAGAAGATGAGTTTCCAGATTCCTACGCTGAAAAGCACCAAGACCTTGTTTGTGATCAACAAGGATTTCTACGTCAAGAAGGACAGCGGTGAAGTACGTGCCTCTGTTGAAGTCCTGGTCCCGGCTGGAGGCACTCGCCCGAATAAGCGCGGTTACTCCGTTGCCAGCTTCACTGCAGAACAGGAAGTGTACGACGCCCTGAACCTGGACAACGGCCCGATCATGGCGACGTTCGAGACCGAACCGCGTGAGAGCCGCAATGGTTTCGGCAACACGACCAACACCGACCACCTGGTGCGTGTGATAGCCGATCAGTCGGGCCAGGGCAGCCAGAACAAACCGGCCCAGGCACAAGCCCAGTCGGCCAAGGCCAACTGAGGTAGCCGGTCATGAGCCAGTACCCAGATCATGTTCGGCGGTTCGCCCTTCGGGGAGCACTCCGGCTTACGTTCTATCTGTTACTCGGCATCGCGGCAAGCGCCTTGTTGTATGTGCTGGCTGCGCTGTACCTGCCGCTGTTTTTGTGAGGTTTAAATGAATTTCCTTGCTTGTGATGGGAGTTGGTCTGTTGGTGCAGGTGGTATTAACTGCAGCGGCACACTTATCACCATCACAAGTGAGGAGATGGCCGGGGAGATCAGTCCCGGTTTAACGCGGGAAGAAGCTGACCTTCTTATAGATGCATCTTTGGGTCTATTCGTGATCGTCTTCTTTTTTCTTGTTCTTAGAAAAGTTGGTTGAGGTTAATTGCTATGAAATACAAGCATGTTGTGAAGCGCTTCGGCGTAAAAGTTTGTGCGGTAACTGCTGGTCTGGCTGCAACTACAGGTGTGGCGTTGGCTGACGCTGCAGGAGCTGCGGCCGACCTTGAAGGTCGTGGCGCTGATATCGAGCTTATTGGCTGGGCCAGTATTGGTCTGTTGATTGCCATTTGGGGGTTCAAATACCTGCGTCGTGCTGGTTAAGCAGAACGGCCCCGGTTAGCCGGGGCCATTTCACACTGGAGTACCCAATTATGCACCTTGATCCGAATACTTATTATCTGATCGTCGTAACTGCCGCTTTAGCGGCTTTGCTTTTTGGGCGGGTGTGATTATGCGGCGGATACTGTTTTTGGTTTTGATGTTGTCGAGTGCTGGGATTTGGGCGAATGGTTTTTTCTATTGGCAAAACTCTTATACACCTGGAGTTAAGTATCCATCAGCAGTAGATGCATGTGATGGCTTTGTTGGGTTTTCCCCATCATCCAACTTTACGGTTACTAGAACCTCCATAATGAAGCCGTTTGGTTCTACAGTCTTTATCTGTAATCTATATGCAGGTAATCAGCGCTACAATTCAGAGTCATATCGTGTTTCTCGACATGGCTCTGGATGTGAAGAGGGACTGACATACAACCCCGCCACCGGCTCCTGTGATGAGCCAGATGAACCTGAAAAATGTGATTATGCCGAGGGCATGCTTACCTCGCATTTGTATTTGGCAAATAGTCGTACCAATCCCTATGATCCCTGGCCTAATTTGGATGTAGCGCCTGAAGCGCCATATTCTATTTGTCGGGCTGGCTGTCGTTTTACTGCGGACCTTGGTGGGCGGCCGGTTTCTTGCGGTACCTTGGTCGGTCAGAGTCCTTTGGAACAGTATTGCGTCCGTGGATATGTCGGCACCGGTGAGGAGTGCCGAGAAGGGGATGCGCCCAATTATACCGGTCCTGGTGTAGGCGGAGGTGGTGGGCCTGATGGTACTCCGCCTTCTGATGACCCTCTCGATTTCCCTGATCTTATTGATCCTGATTCAGATCCTACAGATCCCGCTAACACCTGCGGCCCTGGTTATGTCTGGACTGGTACTACCTGCGCCAAGATTTTCAATGAGAAAGAGCCGACAACTCCGGGTACAGGTGGTGGCAGTAGTGGCGGCGGGGATAACGGCGGTGGTGGTGATAGCGGTGGTGGCGACAATGGCGGCGGTGGTGACAATGGCAACGGCTCGGGCGGTGACGGTTCGGGTACTGGCGGCGGTGGCGGTGGTTCCGGCCAGGACCGGGATAATACCGATCTGGTAAAGGGTGTCGCCTGTGCCGATGAACGTCCAGTCGAATGCCGTGGTGATGCTTATGACTGCGCGATTTTCTGGCATACACGGGAACAGAATTGTCGGATGGAACAGCTGCTGGACTTCAATGAAGAAAAGCAGGGTGAAGTTGCCGGTTTGTTCGAAGGCGATGAATACCATTTCACCGAGGGCGATGATAGCGTAGTGGAAGTTGAAGGCTTCATTAATCAGGGGAGCCGCTTTCTTCCATCCAGTTGTCCACCACCGATTGTCATTTCCCTGAGCCGTAGGAGCTTTCAGCTTGATACAGCCCCTATTTGCTCAGTAGCTGATGCATTTAGTTACCTTATCGTAGCGTTCGCTTCTCTTATGGGTGCCCTTTATGTTGGGCGTGCTTTTGGAGGTGAGTGATGTATTTTCATATTGCAATTCTGTTGATCAATATTGTTGTTCCTCTGGTCACGAAGGTCCTTAAAGCGCTGGGTATTGGGGTTGTTTCATACATTGGTATAAATCAGGTGCTTTCCCAAGTTGCTTCATATATTGAGGCGCAGCTGGGAAGCACCACTGTTATGTTGCAGCAGATACTTGGTCTGGCAAAAATGGACATCGCGATAAATATTTACCTCGCAGCTATCACTACGCGAATGGTGTTGTCAGGCATGAACAAGATTACAGGTCGGAAGAAAGACTTTGTGCTCAAGGCGTGAGGTGTAAATAATGCTCTATATACGCACAGGCCTTATGGGTCATGGCAAAACATTGAATACCATCAAGGAAGTTGATCTTAAAGCCTTCAAGGAAGGCAGACCGGTCTACTACAATAACGTCACAGGTTTGGAGCCGGGAAAGCTCCAGGCGGACTGGTTCGAGTTTGAGGAACCGCATAAGTGGTTTGAGCTTCCCAAAGATTCTATCATCGTGGTTGACGAGGCCCAGCAATTCTTTGGTACTCGTGACCCTAGAAAGGATGTTCCTGAGTACTGCTCACGATTTGAGGTTATGCGAAAACAGGGTCATGAGGTTCACCTGATTACCCAGGACCCACGGTTTCTAGATGTGCATGCAAGAAGGTTATGCAACAAGCATATTCATTATTCGCGCCTTTTCGGATCATCTCAATTAGTACGCTATGAGGCCGAGCGTTGTTATGAAACGGTAGATAAATTTCCCAGCTACCAGCTGGCCGATAGGTCTCATATCAAGCTGGACAAGAATTATTTTGGTGTTTACAGCAGTGCGCAGGCAAAACACCACTTCAAATTCAAACCATCAAAGAAAGCTATATTCGTTGCTTTTTCGTTTGTTGCCGCAGCTGTGCTTGTATATAAGGTCTACGATTTGGTTTGGAGCGGCAAGGAAGTTGAGGAGGGAGAAGCAAAAAAACCTGCCTTGGCTCAGGTGCAGGAAGCTATTGGCGCTTCTGCGAGTTCAATATTTGGTACCCCTGAAATTGAGCGCCCCGTATCTACTGCAGAATATCTGGCAGAACGTCAGCCTCGCATATCAAACATTCCATCATCGGCTCCTGTTTATGATGACCTTACAGCTCCTAAAACACATCCAAGGCTTTTTTGCACCTATAGCGATGATCCGGACTTCATCGAGCGTACCAGCCACCGCGTTGGTGTGTATGCGGGCAAAAAGACGGCCTGCGTCTGCTACACGCAGCAAGTGACCAAGGCCGATGTAGGTTTCCAGTTCTGCATGAGCGCTGCCAAGGATGGGTATTTTGATAATACCCGCCCAGACCTGCAGCAAGTGAATGCCAACATTGGGAACTTGAATCAGACAGGACAGCAGATGGCTGTTCAACCGTCACAGGGTGCCGCTGTGCAACTGGATTCATTTCATCAGCCAGCAGGCTCCAGGGTAACCGTTGTCCCTTACCAGAAAGGTCAGTTTCTGTGGTAGCGACCCGCCGCCGGTTTTTGCACACGCAGCGACTGTGGAGCGCGTGCGCAAAACCGGCGCGGCTGACGTCCCTGTAGCACGTCATTAAGAGTATGGGCGATAGCCCCAATAACCCAGTTAGTTACATAAAGGTATTCAACATGGCAGCGCCAATTGATCAGGTTCGAATTTCCAGTCTGGCCGGTACTGATGATTTCTCCCGGCTGTTCGTTGATCCGCACCGGTTGAGCCAGACGGACCTGTCCGGCGTCCGCCTGCTCGGTTGCCGGGTCGATACCGTGCGCCAGTTGTACCGGGGTTCGGTGTCGGCTGAGCTGCTGGAACAGATCGGCGAGGCGGTGGGCCTGACCACACGGTTTTTCGGCCAGGAATGGCACGTTGGCCGGGTAGGGCGTGACTCGGGGTATCAGTTCAAATTGCAGAACAATGACCTGGGCATGGTGGTGCTGTTGAAGAACCATAACGTCAAGGCGCATGACGTGGGCCCACATCTCAAGTTTGAGGTGTCGCCCCACCTGATCGACTCACGTACGCCCCAGGCGCTGCAGACGATGATGGATGAGTTGGCCGGCCAGATCCTCACGGACTGCCAGCCGAACCAGTGCGCCGTGCATATCGCCCTGGACTTCCAAGGCTGGCATCCACCGGCTGACCTGATGGCTCGCCTGCATTGCCGTGCTCGAGCACAACGTGAGTTCACCGGTGTGGAGCGTATCGAGTTCGACGAACGGGCGGCGGTGTATGGCCGCGGCAAATCGTTCCTGTTCGGTTCCGCTGGTGGTCTGCAGCTGGCTTTGTACAACAAGACGGATCAGGCCAGGGCCATTGATAAGCTGGATTACTGGCAGTCTGTCTGGCGCGGCCTGGACAACCCGCTGGACCCTGAGTGCGAGCATAACTATGACCCCAAGGTGCCGGTCTGGCGTCTTGAGCTGCGTTATCACCACTCCGTTGTCGACCAGTTCGCCCAGGGCTCGGTCAATCTGCAGACCGGTGAACTGATCGACACTCGCACCTTTGCCGAGATCTCGGCGCACCTGGACGGGCTTTGGCGCTATGGCCTGACCGCTTTCAAATTGTTGTCCCGGCCCGGCGTGTATGACGCCTTCTGGACTCTGCTACGCGAGGATGTGACCGTTATGGTGCAGGCTGAATCCCTGTCAGATGAGGTGCAATATAAACGCTATTACAAGACGTCCAGCGGCTTCACTGGCAAGAACGTCGAGTTGTTCATGGGCAACTTCGTGAGTCTGCTGGCCAGGGAGCGTGTCGGTGCAAAAAAGGCGTTTGACCGGTTGCAGGAATGGGAGTGCTGGCCGGTCATTCGTGATCACTTTGCCGACAAGGGCATGACTGAGCGGGACGTATACAAGTGGCTGCGGGATAAGCTGACCGAGCGTACCGTGCGATGGGGGCGGGCGGTGTGACGGCACGCAAGGATGGCAAATGCTGGATTGCTGACTTCTACGTCAATGGTCGACGCATCAGACGGCATGGATTTGCAACCAAGTCGGCTGCGCTTCGTTACCAAAATGACTATCAGCAGCAGATCAGCATCACTGGTCGCCCCCTGGATGACCGCCTATCTGACCTGATCATGGTCTGGTATGAACTGCATGGCCAGACGCTAAAGGACCACCAGACTCGGCTGGCCCGTACGCTGGCGCTGTCTAAGCGTATGGGTAACCCAGTTGTTGCGGAGTTCACCGCGTTGAGCTGGGCGCGATACCGTGCAGCTCGGCTGGCTGAAGTGAAGCCCACCACGATCAATCATGAACAGCGCTACCTGTCTGCGGTGTTCTCCGAGTTGATCCGGCTGGGTGCCTGGCACGGTGTTAACCCGCTTGAGGGAGTGCGTCAGATCAAGGTGGATGAGACTGAGCTTTCTTTTCTCGAATTGGTCCAGGTGCAGCAACTGCTTGATGAATGTCGGCAATCGTCCAATAACCACACTTTCCCGGTAGCGTTGATCTGCTTGGCTACTGGTGCGCGCTGGGGGGAGGCGGAAACTCTGACAAGATCTCAACTTGCTCAGGGCAAGGTGCACTTCCATCGGACCAAGAATGGCCGTAGTCGATCAGTACCGGTTCCGACTGAGGTGGTTGATGCTGCCCTGGAACATGCGCTGCCTGGTACCCGGCTGTTCACTTCATGCCGTGCTGCTTTCCGGGGAGCATATGAGCGTTGTGGCTTCCATACACCTGGACAGCTGACGCACATCCTCCGGCATACCTTCGCCAGTCACTTCATGATGGGGGGAGGGGATATTCTGACCTTGCAGCGGATCCTGGGACACTCGGACATCAAGATGACCATGCGCTATGCGCATCTGTCACCCGATCACCTGAACAAAGCGTTGGCATATTCGCCCTTGGCACAGGCGGGAATGGTCTGAATGTTGGTCTGTAGTTGGTCTTTGGTCAGAAACGAAAAAGGGCTAGCATGCGCTAACCCTTTGATTTCGTTGGTGGCTACACCTGGACTTGAACCAGGGACCCCAGCATTATGAATGCTGTGCTCTAACCAACTGAGCTATGTAGCCATCCGAGGCGCGCATTATTCCCAGCTGCGGGAACATTGTCAAGAGGTGTTCCGCTCAATTGGTAAAATTTTCAATCGCTTAGCCTGGGTTGCGCCGTCGGCTAACGGCTACCCAGTTGCAGCGGGATGGCTACGTTGCCATTGTCTTCGGCCGAGGTCTCGCTGGCGTCCAGCAGGTGGATGCGTTCGGCCTCCAGCCCGCCCTCATCCACCAGCCAGTCCTTGATGCTGGAGGCGCGTTGTTGCGCAAGCCGGCGCAGCGGTAGCGGGCTGTCGCTCCAGCTGTCGATCAGCGCCTGGCGCATGGCCTGGTTGCGTTCTTCCCGTGGCAGGTCGCTCCATTCCTCGGGGGCCGGCAATTCGCGTAGCTCATGCAGTTCACGGATCAGCCGGGTCTGCTGTCTGTCGCTCAGTTCAATCTGGGTCAGATCTTCCGGTGGACGGCGCATTTTGCTGGCGGCCAGCTGGCGCATCTCATGCTCCAGACGTTGGGCTGCCAGGACCGGTCCGTCTGCGGTGGTAGCGCTCATGCCTTCCACTTCCAGAGTCAGCTGCGGACGTTCCTGCAGGGCGCTGGCCAGGGTATTCAGGGATTGCCTGGCTTTGGCGTCCAGTTCGGCGCTGCCCGCGGCGAAGCTGAGCTGGCTGAGATCGGCTTCGCCGGCACCGGCCAACCCGGCGATGAACTTGAAGGGGGCCTGGGTAGCGCGCAGCACCAGGTTGCGCAGGGTCTGCCAGACAATCGGCATGACGCTGAACTCGGGGTTGTTCAGGTCACCGGAGACCGGTAGCTCGATATCGATATTGCCCTTGGTGTCCTTCAGCAGGGCGACCGCCAGGCGCACCGGCAGATCCACCGCGTCTGGGCTGTCGACCCGCTCGCCGAGCTGCAGGTCTTCCAGTACCAGGCGGTTGTCGGCTTTCAACTGGCCCTGGTCGATCTGATAATGCAGGTCCAGGTTCAGCCGGCCCTTGCGAATGCGGTAGCCGGCGAATTTGCCGGAGTAAGGGGTCAGCGTGGTCAGCTCGACGTTCTGGAAGCTGGTGGCGATATCCAGACTGTTGAGCGGGTCGAAGGGCGTCAGGCTGCCTTTGATGGTGACGGGAGCATAGCGGTCGACCTTGCCACTCAGGTCGACCGCGGCGGCCCGCGGGCTCTGGTTGTCCAGGGTACCGACATGGCCGTTCAGCTGTTCGATGCCGGTGGCGAAGTTGGGGCGCAGACTGAAGTCAGCGAAGTTGGCCGAGCCGTTGGTGATGCTGACGCCGCCGATACGGATGGCCATGGGCTCGCTGCTGTCGCTATCACTGGCTTCGCCTGCGGGCTGGGATACCAGCAGATCGCTGAAGTTGGTGCTCATGTCGCGGTTGATGATGAAACGCACATAGGGCTGCTGCAGGCTGACCTTGTCGATGCTCAGGCTGTCACCCTGGTAGCTGATTTCATCCAGCTGCAGGCTCTGCCATTTCAGCAGATCGCGCTTGGCGGGCCCGTCCACCACATGCAGCTGCTGCACCCCGGCTTGGCCGGTTACCTCCAGTTGCAGGGGCTCCAGCTGGCTGAGCTGGACTTGGGTCTGGCTGGTGAGCAGGCCAGATCTCAGTTCCAGGCGCACCAGCGGCTCGATATAGGGCTGGGCCAGGGTCAGATCGATATCCCGGGTTTCGACCTGCAGATCGGCGCTGACCGGGTTGATGCCGACTTTGCCGGCAATCTCCAGTTGACCATCGGCATTCAGCAGGGTGTCCAGGCGCAGTTGAAAGGGCGTCTCGGCCTGGCTGTCGAAGTCACTCAGGTCCAGGTTCAACGGGCCAATATCCAGACTTACCGGCTGGGACGGCTGCTGATCGGTCAGGTGCAGCTGATAGTCGCGCAGTTGCGCATCGGTCAGCAGGATGTGCCATGGGGCTTCTTCCGGTTCGGTGCCGGTGCTGTCGCTTGCCAGTGTTGTTGTCTCTAGTTCGAGCTGGGGTGTTGCTTCCCCGGGAGGAGCGGCAGCGATCTGCTCGGTCGCCGAGGCACTCGGTTCCAGCAGCTGCAGCCAGTCGATCTGGCCATCCTTCTGCCGGACGGCCCAGGCTTCCAGCCCCTGGCTGCGGATGGAGCCCAGATGGAGCTGGCGTGTGGCCAGGTCCAGGGACGTATCGCTGATTTCCATGCTGGCCAGGCGTAGCAGCGGCTCGTCTGCCGCTGCCAGATCGAGATCGCTGAGGCGGACATGGACATTGGACAGCTGCAGCTCGGTACTGTTGGCCAGGCTGAGCTGGTAGTCGCTGCTGAGATCCAGCGAGCCTTGATTCAGCGTCAGCGGCACTTGTTCCTGTACATAGGGCCAGAAAGTGCTCAATTGTGCCTCGCTGACGCGCAGCGTTCCGCTGGACGCCAGGGGGCTGATGCTGAGTTTGCCTGCCCAGTCGATACGGGCGCCGTAGGGGCCGCTGGCGCTGATCTGCATCAGCGTATTGTCATCCGGCAGGGTACTGAGGTTGTTGAGCTCGATATCCACTGCGTCATAACCAAACTCGACCGGCTCGGCGGGGCGCAGGTCCCGGAATTCCAGACTGTTGTCGATGAGTGCCAGACGGTCGATACGCAGCGGGAAGGGATCGCTGCTGCTGTCCTCAGGTTGCTCCTCCGATTCCGGCAGGCTGAACAACTCGGCGAGGTTGAGCGTGCCGTCTTCGGCAAAATGGACACGGGTGCTGGCCTGCTCCAGCTCCACGTCGCGCAGGTGCACCGCCCGGGTCCACAGGCTGTCTATCTGGAGGTTGGCATACAGCCGGGTGAAGGCCACCTCGGGTCGGTCCGGTTCGCCGATATGCAGGCCGCCGAGCGTCAGCTCCAGGGTGAAGGGGTTGAACTTGATGCTGTCCAATTGGGCGGGAACAGTAGCCCTTTGCTCGAGCTGCTTGTTGACCAGATGCAGGGCAATGGCCGGCAGCAGCAGAAAGCCCAGCAGGGCATACAGCGATACCGCTGTCACCAGGCTGATCAATAGGGTTCTCGGTTTCATGCGCATGGAAATCGTCCGGCTCGCTTCTGATAGGCCGGAGTATCGCATGACCGAGCGCAAAACAGGACCTTCAGGGGTCGCTGCCTCAGAGCAGCCATTCAATCGGCAGGAGTGACAGCAGCAGTATGCCGCTGCGTTTTAGCATCCCGGTGTTGGGTTCCTGATCGTAATGGATCTGCCGGTCATCCAGGCGCTCGACCCAGTACAACCGCTCACGATCATCCAGGCGAACTTCATAGGCGTTGGCTGGAATGGTGCTGTCGAAGGCCTGATGTACCGCCTGGGCCAGGGATGGGCTGTCGATGACGAAGCCCAGCTCGGTATTCAGGTTGGCTGAGCGCGGGTCGAAATTGAATGAGCCGACAAAGATCCGCTCACCATCCACGGCAAAGGTTTTGGCATGCAGGCTGGAGCCGGAGCTGCCAAACGGGCCGGCGCTTTCATTGCGCTCCAGGTGGGGCGAGAGGCGGCGCATCTCGAACAGCTGCACGCCGGCCTTGAGCAGAGCCTTGCGCCGCTTGGCGTAACCGGCGTGCACGGCGGCCACATCGGTGGCGTCGAGCGAGTTGGTCAGAATGCGCACATCGATACCCTGGTCGGCCAGGGCAGTGAAGGCGGCCACCCCTGCGGCGGTGGGTACGAAGTAGGGCGAGACCAGCACAACTGCATGGTTCGGTTGATCCAGGATCTGCCCCAATTGATAGGTCAGCAAGCCGTCCGCTTCGGCCTTGCCCAGCCCCTTGGCCGGGTCGTCAGTGACCATGCGGGTATGCGCCCATTCCAGCTGCAACTCGCCGCTGAGCATCTGGCGAATGAAGTCCGCCCGGGAAACCGCAGCGACATAGTCGGCAGCGCGCGCATCGCGCTCGATCAGCGTTGCGCTCTGGCTCAGCTGATCCAGCTGTGCGGTGGACACCGCAGGTACGATCTGTTCGACAGGATAGGACGAGCCACTGGCCCAGTAACGGTCAAAGTCCTGCGATACCTCATCGACGATCGGCCCGACCGAGAGCACATCCAGGTCGGCAAACAGAATGCCTTCGGTGGCGCCGAAATACTCATCGCCGACATTCCGTCCGCCGATGATGGTGGCCTGGTTATCGGCGGTGAGGGACTTGTTGTGCATGCGCCGGTTGGCCCTGGAAAAGTCGGTGACATACCCCAGCCACTTGGGTTTGCGCACCTTGAATGGATTGAATAGGCGCACTTCGATCTGTGGGTGCAGTGCCAGCGCTGCCAGTTCCGTATCCAGCCCGGCGGTACCGTTGTCGTCCAGCAGCAGGCGGACACGCACCCCACGATCCGCTGCGTCGTGCAACTCTTCCAGCAGCAGGGTGCCGGTCATGTCCGCATGCCAGATGTAGTACTGCACATCCAGGGTGCGTTCGGCTGCCCGCGCCAGCAGCACCCGTGCGGCAAAGGCGTTGTGCGGATCGGACAAGGGATATATGCCGCTTTTGCCGGGATGTGCTGCCACTCCCGGTGCCAGTGCCTGCCCAAGGCGGGTGCTCTGGGCGGTTTCGTTATCCAGGGCACTGGAGGCGATCATGTTCTGCGCTGGCAAGCTGCAGCCGCCCAGCAGAGCGCTGAAAAGAGCAATGAATAACCGCTTGGAAAACATGCTGTCATATCGTCCTGAAATGGGGAGCGTCAGGGCGCCGGAGCGCGCCGGTATAATGCCGAAGCGCAGCATACCATCAGTCTGAGCGATGCTGCGCTTGGTGCCTGAGCGAGTTTCAGAAGTGCCCCAGCCTGGCCCAGAACTCTTCAGCGGCTGGGCTGATCGGGGCGATGGGTCGCGTCAGGTGAATTTCCAGTGGAATATCCCAGCTTTCATCCAGTGCGCGCACAAGTCGTCCATCGCTGACTTCCTGCTCGGTGAGGCTGCGTGGGAGCCAGGCGACACCTTTGTTTTCCAGGGCCATGGACATCAGCACCGCCGCGAGGTGGCTACTGAACAATGGCTTGAGATGAAGGAGGTCTTCCTTGCCATGCAGTCGGTGAGCAACGATACGGCCCAATCCGGACTCCTGGGTATAGGCCAGATAGGGCTGGGATGAGGGGGAGGAGCCGATGTTGGCAGAAGCGCCCATCAGCGGAAGCAGGACATCCTCGCCTACTTTCCTGCCAATGAACTGATCGGGTGCCAGCATCGGCGGAACATCCGGGTGGCGATGGCACAGTAGAAACTGTATCTGGCCATGGATGAGCATCTGTTCACAGACCGCCATGCTATCTGAATGCAGTCGCACCGCTTCGATCGGAGCGCCGCTTTCCGCACTTCTCAGCCAGCGGGGAAAGAAGGTAAATGACAGTGAATGGGTTGCAGCGAACTGCAACGTCCTGGCCGCCATCCCAGCCACTTCCTGGGCTTCGCTGCGCATTCGGTACAGGCGCCTGGCAGTCTCCTGGGCACTGGGCAGGATCTGTTTTCCGGCCTCGGTCAGCGTTGCTCCCTGTGGCGTGCGAATGAACAGTTCCACTCCCATCCAGTTTTCCAGGGACCGGACCCTGCGGCTGAACGCCGGTTGAGTAACGTGGCGTGCTTCAGCGGCACGGACAAAACTGCCGTACTCCGCCAGTGCGGAAAAGTCTTCGAGCCAAACGAGTTCCACGGGCAATGCCTCCTGTGCATAGGGCGCGGCATTAATAGCATTGGGCAGCCGTCATCGCAAAGCATAACGTTGGGTCACCAACCCAAGAGGACCCCGTCATGCGTATTGTCGACATCCGTGAAAAAACGGTTTCCATTGCCTCCCCCATTGCCAATGCCTACATCGATTTCTCGAAGATGACCTGCTCGGTCGTCGCTGTCGTCACGGATGTGATTCGCGATGGTGCACCTGTCATCGGCTACGGCTTCAACTCGAACGGTCGCTATGGTCAAGGAGCGCTGATGCGCGATCGCTTCCTGGCGCGCATCAGCGAGGCCGCCCCGGAATCCTTGATCGATAAGGAGAACGACAATCTGGACCCGTTCGCCATCTGGAAGACCCTGATGACCAACGAAAAGCCAGGCGGTCACGGCGAGCGCTCGGTTGCGGTGGGCACCATCGACATGGCCGTATGGGATGCCGTGGCCAAGATCGAAGGCAAACCTCTGTATCGCCTGCTGGCCGACCGCTACCGCAACGGTGTGGCCGATGACAAGGTCTGGGTGTACGCCGCTGGGGGCTACTACTATCCGGGCAAGGACGACACCAAGCTTCAGGACGAAATGCGTAGCTACCTGGATCGCGGCTACGAAGTGGTCAAGATGAAGATCGGTGCCGCTCCGCTGGCTGATGATATTCGTCGCATCGAAGCGGTGCTCAAGGTAGTGGGGGATGGCCGCCGCCTGGCGGTTGATGCCAACGGTCGCTTCGACCAGGACACCGCCATCGCCTATGCCGAAGCACTGAAGCCGTACAACCTGTTCTGGTACGAGGAGGCGGGCGATCCACTCGACTACGCGCTCCAGGCAGAGCTGGCCAAGCACTACGAGCTGCCGATGGCTACCGGTGAGAACCTGTTCTCCCATCAGGATGCGCGTAACCTGCTGCGTCATGGTGGTATGCGCGCTGATCGTGATTACCTTCAGTTCGACTGCGCCCTGTCTTACGGCCTGGTCGAGTACATGCGCACCCTGAAAGTGATGGAGGACATGGATTGGTCTTCGCGCCGTGTGGTCCCGCACGGCGGCCATCAGATGTCCCTGAACATCGCCGCAGGCCTGCACCTTGGCGGCAACGAATCCTATCCGGACGTGTTCCAGCCTTTCGGCGGGTTCGCTGACGGGATTCGCGTAGAGAATGGCTATGTCGGTCTGCCGGATATTCCGGGGGTCGGCTTCGAAGCCAAGTCTGCCTTGTACGCGGTGATGCGCGAGCTGGGCGAAGGTTGATGGCCGGGTAGATCTAAAAGAGCGAGGAAGGTTCCTGCTAAGCGAAAAACCCCCGTATCACCAGATGATGCGGGGGTTCGAGGTCCACCGAGCTGCGTGGAGTTCTACGGCGTTCGTCAGACGTTGAAGCGGAAATGCATCACATCCCCATCCTTGACGATGTATTCCTTGCCTTCCAGACGCCATTTTCCAGCTTCCTTGGCACCGGCTTCACCGTTGTACTGGATGAAGTCGTCATAGGCGACCACTTCGGCGCGGATAAAGCCCTTCTCGAAGTCGGTATGGATCACGCCAGCGGCCTGCGGGGCGGTAGCGCCGACCTTGACGGTCCAGGCGCGGACTTCCTTGACCCCGGCGGTGAAGTAGGTCTGCAGGTTCAGCAGTTCATAGCCGGCGCGGATCACCCGGTTCAGGCCAGGCTCTTCCATGCCGATGGCTTCGAGGAACATGTCCTTTTCCTCACCGTCATCCAGCTCGGCGATTTCCGCTTCGATCTTGTTGCACACCGGTACCACCACCGCACCTTCGGCGTCGGCGATCTCGCGCACGATATCGAGATAGGGGTTGTTGTCGAAGCCTTCCTCGGCGACGTTGGCGATGTACATCACCGGTTTGCTGGTCAGCAGATGGAAGCCCTTGACCAGTTTCTTCTCGTCGTCAGCCAGCTCCTTGATCAGGGTGCGCGCCGGCTTGCCTTCACTGAAGTGGGGGATGAGCTTTTCCAGCAGGGCCTTTTGCGCTACGGCTTCCTTGTCGCCACCCTTGGCATTGCGTGCCACACGCTGGAGTTGCTTCTCGCAGCTGTCCAGGTCGGCAAAGATCAGTTCCAGGTCGATGATCTCGATATCGCGCTTGGGATCGACGCTGTTGGACACGTGAATCACATTGTCGTCATCGAAGCAGCGCACCACGTGGGCAATGGCGTCGGTTTCGCGAATGTTGGCCAGGAACTTGTTGCCCAGCCCCTCACCCTTGGAGGCACCTTCCACCAGCCCGGCGATATCGACGAATTCCATGGTGGTCGGCAGGACCCGCTCGGGTTTGACGATGGCTGCCAGGGCATCCAGCCGCGGGTCGGGCATGGGGACGATACCGCTGTTCGGTTCGATGGTGCAGAACGGAAAGTTCTCGGCACCGATGCCGGCCTTGGTCAGTGCATTGAACAGGGTGGACTTGCCGACGTTGGGCAGTCCGACGATACCGCAATTGAATCCCATACTGGTGTCCTCTGCCGCGGCTGCGGCGAAAAATGAATCAGGCCTTGAAGCTGTGCAGGCGCTGCATGACGCGGGTCCAATCGCCAGCCAGCATACCGGGGACTTCGCGTAGCGCCTCGTCGATACAGGCATCCAGTGCCTGCTGCTCGTCCTTGGGCGCGCGGCCCAGTACATAGCCTGTTACCTGCGAACTATGGCCGGGATGACCGATACCCAGACGCAGGCGATGAAAACCATTGTTGTTACCCAGACTGGCGATGGTGTCGCGTAGTCCATTGTGTCCGCCGTGACCACCACCTTTCTTGCATTTCACCACGCCGGGGGGCAGATCCAGCTCATCGTGAGCGACCAGGATTTCCTCGGGGGCGATGCGGTAGAAACCGGCAAGGGCGGCAATTGCCTGGCCGCTGCGGTTCATGAAGGTAGTAGGGATGAGTAGGCGAACATCCTGGCCATTGATGGTCAGGCGGCCGGTCAGGCCAAAAAACTGTTTTTCCTGACGTAGAGTCAGGTTATGAGCATCCGCAAGACGCTCAACAAAAAGGGCGCCCGCGTTATGCCGGGTCATGTCATATTCCGGTCCCGGATTACCAAGACCGACGATCAACTTGATTCCGTGCGTCACAACGGGCGCCCTCTAGGGTTTCAGCAGGAAATTACTCCGCTGATTCCTCACCTTCACCAGCTTCGTCATCAGCGGCCGCAGCGGTACGCTGAGCCATGATGTTGACTACCGGCAGGTTGTGGTCGTCGCCCAGAGCCAGGCTCGGGATGACAACGCCTTCCGGCAGTTTCAGGTCGGCCAGGTGCAGCGATTGACCGACTTTCAGCTCCAGCAGGTCGACTTCGATGAAGTCGGGCAGATCTTTCGGCAGGCAGCTTACTTCGATCTCCGGCAGGTTGCGGAATACCATGCCGCCTTCCTGCTTGACGCCTACGCAGGTGTCTTCGTTGATGAAGTGCAGCGGTACGTGGACGGTAACCTTCTGACCGGCAACGATGCGCTGGAAGTCGGCGTGCATGACACGCGGCTTGGCCGGGTGACGTTGCAGTGCCTTGAGCAGGACTTCTTCCTTCTTGCCATCAATGGACAGGCCGATGATGGAAGAATAGAAAGCTTCGTTTTCCAGCGCCTTGTTCAGCTCGCGAGCGGCGATGGAAATGCTTTGCGGCTCCTTGCTGCCACCGTAGACGATAGCCGGAACCAGGTCGGCGTTACGACGCAGGCGGCGGCTCGCACCTTTCCCCAGATCGTCACGCGCATTCGCATTCAAAGTGAAGTCGACC
>Ga0172382_10002891_pt1 | contig 27903 bp, 33 predicted proteins | sample Leawel138RmetaG_FD_122245 | JGI IMG/M metagenome (GOLD analysis project Ga0172382, IMG submission 122245) | Leachate microbial communities from a municipal landfill in Southern Ontario, Canada - Leachate well 138R metaG | ecosystem: Engineered > Solid waste > Landfill > Unclassified | place...
AACGGAACTGGGATGGTCGGTAACCCCATACGACCGCACATGCTTTGTACATGTTCACGCCAGTACGGCCAGACATGGTAACCGACATTATGCCGACCGAATTCCTCAAATGCCGCATTCAACTCGGTCACTTCCAGATCGGCGGGCAAACTGTAATGGGCGCAGAATTCAGCTGTAAACTCCACGATGACCGAATCATCGCCGACCTCCGCCGGACTGCTCTTTACGGCCGCCTCGCTATCGATCAGGCGCGTGCCGGCGCCAAAGGAGAAGACAACCGTCCGCGTCCCATAATCGGCATTCACGACATTTTCAAAGATAGTAAATCGCCCAGTCGGCCCACCACGGTGCTGGGGGATCAAAGTTACTTCCGTATCAAGGAAAGGCGGAACAACCTTGCAGCGGCAATTTGCCGAATGCAAAAAAACACCTTGAATGGATAACGCATTGACGGCCTTGTCCAGCAGGTCTTTATCCATTTTCACGCCGCCATCCAGTGTTCAAGAGGGGTAATAAGATTCCCGGACCGGGCATAGCGCAATCGTTCGGTATGAAGATGGATTTTCTGCGGTGCCTCGTGCCAGGAATTCGCCGCTTCCGAACCAAAATTAAATACCGGCCTGCTCCCCAGTGCGAAACAGATATCGGCGAGGGTGCGCAACGTCATATTGCGCGAGCCATTCAAGAGCTGGGAAACGTACCCTTTGGTTGCTTGCATCCGGCCGGCCAGCTCCGATTTCGTAATGCCGGATTCTTCCATTGCTTTCCAGATTAACTCTGTGACTTCCGTGATCAGCAACTCCTGGGCGAGAAGCTTGGCGTTTTCCGGGCTTTGCTCTGCCCACTGGTCAAAAAAATCGCTCATGTTATCTCTCCTCTATTTGCCGCCAGTTCTGGATCACTTTGTGTGAATCCTCTCGTGACAGTTTTTGCCCTTTTTTAAAAGCAAAATGGCTGATGTAAAAAATGCCCTTGTTCCTGTCCGAAAACCACCCGTAGGCGCGTATTTTCCCGGCTTTAATTGCAAAAAAGTGTTTATTGTCGGGCAACCTGCCCTCCGTATTCCAGTGGTCTGGTGAACGGAGTTGTCCTTCATTGGCGAGATGCTGTCGTCGCGCGGCCATTATGGCCCAAGCATTTTGACGCTTTTTCTCCGGAAGATGCGAAAGCGCCTCCTGCCAACTCGGGGGCAACCAGGCGACAGGATCTTCGTCCTGCGCCGGTTGCTCGCAGTACCGTATGGTTAGTCTGATGCCCTTAAACTCTACCATAGGAGTTTATCTATATGTAAACTTTTTTCGACAGCCTGTAAATCATCAAAAATTTCAGGCTTATATAAAAAACCGCCGGCACCTTTACGGCACCCGGCGGTCCTCATCAACCCGTCATCCCCTCCGAAAACCTCCATTACCCGCGCTCCCTTCAGATGATCGAACTAAACCCCATTCAGCAGCCGCAGCCGCAATTGTGACAGACGCGCTTGTTGTCTTCTTCCGGCTCGACCATTTCGGGGGCGAAGGCGACGCGGTTGACACCGCGGCGGATGTCTTCGAGCAGGTCGCGATTGGCGCTGGCGCCGATGATGTGGCCGAGGCAGAGGTTGGCGATATGGTCCTGGGGCGAACGGATGCGGACGCAGTTGAGCAGATCGCCGTAGCCCTCGACCTCCAGCATCCGCTCGTTATCTTCCAGCCATTGCAGATCGATGCCGAGGGGGCTTAATTCCTCGATCAGTCGGTCGAAGAAATCTGTCAGTTGCGGTACATCGATCTCGTAACGCCAGTCGGCGCGGGGGAAACTGCGGCGATATAAAACGACGGTGATTTCTTTTCGCTTCATTCTTTTCTCCGGGACCAACTGGTCGAGTTGGCCGCCCCGACGAACGCGGGTGAAAACAATATTACAGCTGATGAATCCAGGAGGTGTCGCCGCTCCCCTGGCGCAGCACTTCGACCCGGTCGCCCACCAGGCTGATCACCGTGGACGGATCGCCGAGACGGTTGCCGCCATCGATAACCAGGTTGAGCTGGCGTCCCATATTCTCCTCGATTTCGATCGCATCGAGCTGCGGCTCTCCGCCGCCAAGATTGGCGCTGGTGGTGACCAGGGGATGGCCGAGTTCGCGGACAATGGCGAGAGTGATCGGATCGGCGGGAATGCGGATGCCCACCGTGCGCTGCCGGGTGGTGAGCAGATCGGGGACGATGCGCGTCGCCTCCAGGACGAAAGTGAAAGGCCCCGGAAGCTGTCGCTTCATCGTTTTGAAGGCAAGATTGCTGACTTGAGCGTAGGTGGAAATGTCCGAGATATCGGCGCAGATGAAGGAAAACGGTTTGCGGGGATCGCGGTGTTTGATCTGGTAGATCTTTTTCACCCCTTTTTTACTGAAAATATCACAGCCGATACCGTAGATGGTGTCGGTGGGGTAGGCAATGACGCCGTCAGCCTTGAGGACTTCAACCACTTGGCGAATCAAGCGGGGCTGCGGATTATTCGGATTGATCGCAAGCAACATGGGGAACTCTCCGCCAACACATGTATCGGCCACGGCTTGGCTGCCGCGGGCGGCTCATAAGAGGTATTTCAATCCTTCCACCCGCCGCAGGGCGGCGTAGATGTCCTCGATCTGGCGGGCATTGTGCAGGCGCACCAGAACGGAAACGCAAATATAGGACGACTGGGCGCTGCTCCGAATCCGGATGGCGTCGCGCGGAACCGGGACCAGATTGTCAATGGCGGTGCGCACCGCCTCCGGAAAGATCGCGCCATTCGGGCCGAAGGCCTTGAATTCGAAATCGCAGGGGAATTGGACCAGTTCGTCTATCCGGGAGCGATCCGTCATGTTTCACCCGCGTCGGCCGGCGCCGGTGTGTCCGAAACCGCCGGCGCCGCGTCCGGTTTCATCCAGGTCGTCGACCACAGTCAACGCAGCCCTCTGCACTGCGGCAATGACCAGTTGGGCGATCCTTTCACCGGGCTCGATAACGATCGCGTCGGCGCCGTGGTTGATCAGGATGACGCCGAGTTCTCCTCGGTAGTCCGCATCGATTGTACCCGGCGCATTGACCATGGACAAACCCTTGCGCAGGGCGAGGCCGGAGCGGGGACGCACCTGCCCCTCGAACCCGACCGGAATGGCCATGGCGATGCCCGTCGGGACGAGAGCGCGTTCCCCCGGCGCCAGCCGCAGGGGCGTATCGATTCCGGCGTGCAGGTCCATGCCGGCGGCGCCTTCGGTCATGTAACAAGGCGCAATCGCCTGCTCGCGCAATTTCTTGATCCGAATCTCCACGGTCTGGTCAACCTTCAAGGGTCAGATCGAGTGTTTGCAGATCGGCCTCTTCGGCGCGGCCGATGACTTGCAGATTGAGGCAGGAATCCTGCACCATCGATTCGGCTATTCGGGCAACGCTTTCGGCGTCGACCCGGCCGATGCCTTCGAGGACTTCGGAAATCTCCTGCTGCCGGCCGAGGTATATTTCGTTTTTGGCGATCCGAGTCATGCAGTTGTCGGTGCTCTCCAGAGACAGCAAGAGATTGCCTTTGAGCTGCTCCTGAGCCGCCTGCAGCTCATCCCCGGAAACGATCTCGCAGCGCAACCGTTGCAATTCGTCGAGCATGAGACGGATAACCTTCAATGTTTCACCGGGAGAGGTGCCACAGTAGACGACCAGGGCGCCGGCATCGGAATGGCAGTTCAGATAGCTGTATACCGAGTAGGCCAGGCCCTTTTCTTCCCTGATCTTTTGGAAAAGGCGGGAACTCATGCTGCCGCCGAGGATGGTGTTGAGCAGGTAAATCTCATAGCGCTGCGGGTCGTTCTGCGGCAACGCCCGGGTGCCAAGACAGATATGCATCTGCTCCAGGTCTTTGTCGTCGATGTTGACGCCGCGCCGGTAGGAGGCGACAGGACGGTTGCTTTCCCGCTGTCCGGGAGGCACCGCGCTGAAGGCGGCGGCGATGGCGTCCACCACCTGCGCGTGTTCGAGATTGCCGGCGGCGCAGATCAGAATATTGCCGCCGCAGTACCGTTCGGCAAGAAAGGACAACAGCGCTTCGCGGCCCAGTTGGCCCACCGTTTCGCGCGTGCCGAGAACCGGGTAGCCGAGGGGATGATCTTTCCAGATCATTTGGCTGAAGAGATCGTGGATGCGGTCGTCCGGGGTATCCTCCAGCATGAGGATTTCCTGCAGGATGACCTTGCGCTCTTTCTCCAACTCTTCCGTATCGAAGATGGAATTCAGCACGATATCGGAGAGCAGGTCGATGGCCATCGGCAACTTCCTGGCCATGACCTTGGCGTAGTAACAGCTGTATTCGCGGCTGGTGAAACCGTTCAGCACTCCGCCGACGGAGTCGATTTCCTTGGCGATATCGAGAGCCGTGCGGCGGGTGGTGCCTTTGAACAGCATATGCTCGACAAAATGAGAGATTCCCTGTTGCGCCGCCTTTTCGTGCCGCGAACCGTTTTCAACCCAGAAGCCGATGGTGGCCGAATGAGCCGTGGGAATCTTCTCGGTAACGATACGAATACCGTTACCGAGTGTCGATTTCAAAACCATTATCCGCCTATGCCTATTCCTCTTCGAGGGTCTGGCCAAGGGCCTCTTTGCGCGAAAGCTTGATCTTGCCCTGCTTGTCGATGCCGATGCACTTCACCAGCACCTGGTCGCCTTCGTTGAGAACGTCGGTGACATTGCGCACCCGCTCTTTGTCCAGTTCCGAAACATGGACGAGACCGTCGGTGCCGGGGAAGATTTCGACGAAAGCGCCGAATTCCATAACTTTGCGCACCGTCCCCATGTACAGCTTGCCGACTTCGGCTTCCTGGGTCAGATCGCGGATCATCTTGATCGCCTTGCGGCAAGCCTCGCCATCGGCGGAGGCGATGTGAATGCGGCCGTCGTCCTCGATATCGATGGCGCAACCGGTGGCCTCGATGACCGAGCGAACGTTCTTGCCACCGGAGCCGATGACCATGCGCACCTGGTCGGGCTTGACGCGAATGGTGGTGATGCGCGGCGCGTAAGGGGAAAGATCCTCACGGGGCGCGCCGATGGCCTCGCTCATTTTGCCCAGGATATGAATGCGGCCGGTGCGCGCCTGCTCCAGCGCCTGCTGCATGATTTCGCGGGTTACCCCGGTGATTTTGATGTCCATCTGCAGAGCGGTGATGCCGTTTTCAGAACCGGTGACCTTGAAATCCATATCCCCGAGGTGGTCCTCGTCGCCGAGAATGTCGGAGAGCACGGCCACGTCGTCGCCCTCTTTGATCAGGCCCATGGCAATACCGGCCACGGCGCCGGTCAACGGCACGCCGGCATCCATCAGGGCCAGGGTGGAGCCGCAAACGGCGGCCATGGAGGAGGAGCCGTTCGATTCGAGGGTGTCGGAAACGATCCGGATGGTGTAGGGAAAGCTGTCGTGCGTCGGCAGAACCTTGGAAACGGAGCGTTCGGCCAGATAGCCGTGGCCGATCTCCCGGCGGCCGGGGAAAAGACGCATGCTGGTTTCACCCACGCTGAAGGGGGGGAAATTGTAGTGCAGCATGAATTTTTTGAATTCCATCCCCTGGATATTGTCCATGCGCTGCTCGTCCGTGGAGGTTCCCAGGGCGACAGCGACCAGGGCCTGCGTTTCGCCGCGGGTGAACAAAGCGCTGCCGTGCACGCGGGGAAGAAGCCCGACATCGCAGGTGATCGGCCGGATGGTCTGCATGTCGCGGCCATCGATGCGCACCTTGTCTTTGATGATCATCTGCCGCACCACGCGCTTTTCGACCTTGCCGAGGAGGGAGGAAATTTCTCCTTCGCGGCCGGCGAATTCCTCTTGCAGCGCTTCGACGACTTCGGCCTTGACCTGCGCGACGGTGGCGTAACGCTCCTGCTTGGTGCGGATTTTCACCGCAGCCAGAATCTTGTCGGCCGCCAGGGCGTTCACCCGCTCTTCCAGCGCCGGATCGAGAACCGGCGAAGCGAACTCGCGCTTGCTGTTGCCGACCAACTGCCGCAGTTTCTCCTGAACATCGATCAGCGGCTGCATGGCATTATGGCCGAAGAAGATCGCCTCCAGCATTTCGCTCTCGGAGAGAAACTTCGATTCCCCCTCGACCATGATCACCGCTTCGCGCGAACCGGCGACGATGATATCCAGATCGCTTTCGGCCATCTGCTGCAGGGTCGGATTGGCGACAAACTGACCGTCGACACGGCCAACGCGCACGGCGGCGATCGGACCGCTGAAGGGGATATCGGACACCTCGACGGCGGCCGAGGCGGCCACGATGGCCAGCGTATCGGGATCGTTGATCAGGTCGGCGGAAATGACCGTCGGCATGATCTGGGTTTCAAACATGTAGCCCTTGGGGAAGAGCGGCCGCATCGGCCGGTCGATGAGACGACAGATGAGGGTTTCGCGTTCACTGGATCCGCGCTCGCGGCGGAAGAAGGAACCGGGGATCTTCCCGGCGGCGTAGAATTTTTCCTGATAGTTGACGGTCAGGGGGAAAAAATCCTGCCCTTCGCGCATTTTTCGAGCGGAGACCGCCGTACACAGCACCTTGGTCTCGCCGTAGGTGAGTACCGTGGCGCCGTCGGCCTGGCGCGCCATTTTGCCTGTTTCAATCGTCAGCGGTTGACCATTGAATTCGACTTCAACCTTTTGATAAGCCATTTTACCTCTCTCTCGGGCGACTCATTTTGCCCGTCCATTCTTTGCGTTTCTGTGATTTTAACAAAAAATGGCTTCAGGAGGGTGGCCTGAGACAGTGTCCGCTCGGTGATCATCGCGATTACCGGCCGGACACTCTCTCCGGACATCCTCCATAGCCACTTTTCTAAAAAAACCGAGGGCAGCAGTCCTTTGCCACGGCAAGGACGTGCTGCCCGGGGTTATCTACGGATACCGAGTTCTTTGATGATCGTACGGTACCGCTCTACATCCTTCTTCTTCAGGTAATCGAGCAGACGACGACGTTGCCCGACAATCTTGAGAAGCCCCCGACGGGAATGATGATCCTTCTTGTGGGTGCGAAAATGCTCTGTCAGGTAGGTAATGCGCCCGGACAGAAGCGCCACCTGCACTTCCGGAGAACCCGTGTCCCCTGCGTGGGTCTTGAATTTATCGATGATTTCCTGTTTGCGTTCTGTGGCCAGCACTGTGCCACCTCCTTTCATAAATGAAATTTGCCTGTTATACCGAAACTTGATGCTGAATTCGGCTTTTTATCATAAAAACCGATGACTGTAAAGGTCTATCGCTGCGCCTTGAGATGGGGGAAAACGCGCTGCAAAGCGAAATCCCCCCGGCTTTCCCAACAATGATCGGGGTCGAAGCGGGCCACCGCCAACAACTCCTCCCGATGCAGCAGCAGCAGGCACTCTCCGGTTTGCGGCCGCTCGCCCGTCGTTTCTTCGATTTTCGGCGGCACCCCGTTTTGCAGCCGCGAAGCCGCATTATCGTTCACCGCCAGGCGGGGATAGCCGCGCATTGCTTCGAGCAACGACAGCATCCCGGGACAACCGTCGGCCGGATCGGCGGCTTCCAAATCGTCGAGGGAAATACTGTCCGCTTCGGTGAAGGAACCGCTGCGCAGCCGACGCAGGGCGGTCAAATGGGCGCCGGGACCCAGCGCGGCGCCGATATCGTGCGCCAGCGTCCGGATGTAGGTCCCTTTCGAGCAATCGACTTCCAGGGTAATCAGGGGAAGATCGACGGCAAGGATGCGCAGAGCGCGGATTTCGATTTCGCGCGCCTCGCGCTCGACCTCGATTCCCTGCCGCGCCAGGCGGTGCAGGGAGACGCCATTCTTCTTCAGCGCCGAATACATGGGCGGTATCTGCCGAATGCGACCGGTAAACGAGCGGCAGACCGCATCGATTTCCTCGCGCCCGAAGGCCGGCACCGGACGGCGCTCGACAACCTTCCCCTCCGCATCCTGGGTATCGGTGGTTTCCCCCAAACGCAGAACGGCGCGATACGTTTTCTCCCCCTGCATGAGGAATTCGACCAGGCGCGTTCCCTCGCCCACCGCAACCTGCAGGACGCCGGTCGCCATCGGGTCGAGGGTGCCGGCGTGGCCGATGCGGCGAATCTTCAACAAACGCCGCAAACGCCGCACCACATCGTGGGAGGTTATATCGGCCGGTTTATCGATGATCAGAACGCCATGCATGGTTTATCGAATGGGAGAAAAAAGAGAGGCAAATTACGGTGTCAGCAAGGTTTCAAGGCGGGCGAGGACGGAGGCCTGCACCGATTCCAGCGTCCCCTCGATCACCGCCCCGGCGGCGTTGTGATGCCCGCCGCCACCGAGCGCCCGGGCCAGGGAACCGACATCGACCTTGCCCTTGGAACGAAAGCCGACCTTGACCTGAGTCGGCCCAGTTTGGCGAAAGAAAAGCCCCACCTCAACCCCGCGAATCGCTCGCGGATAGTTGACGAAGGAATCGGTGTGCTCGGGACCGGCGCCGGCTTCGCGCAGCATTTCGGTGGTCACCGCCACCGACCCGAGGCGTCCGTCGGCGGAGAGCGTCAGCGTGTCGAGGGCGCGGCCGAGAAGACGCAGGCGCACTTCTTCCTGATTCTCGTACAGCCCCGAGGCGATTTCCCAGGGGGACACCCCGTGCTCGATCATCTCGCCGGCGATGCGAAAAGCTTCCGGATTCGCATTGGAATAGCGGAAGGAACCGGTGTCGGCGAGGACCGCCGCATAGACGCAGGTGGCAACGGGCTGAGAAATGGCGACCTGGCCTTGCTGCAGGATCCGGTAAACGAGCGCGCCGGTGGCGCAAGCAGCTATATCGACATAATTGGCCGAGCCGAAGGGCTCCGAGTGTGGGTGATGATCGATATTCACCAGGTCCCGGCAACGCTCGGCGAGGCCGCTGCCGGCCCGCCGCAACTCGCCGGCGTCGAGGATAAAACCGACATCGAAGGTTTGTTCGGGCAGTTCGGCAACGATCGTCTCGGCGCCGGGAAGAAAGCGCAGGGAAAGCGGCACGCCATCCTTGTTGAAAGCCACAACATCCTTGCCCATCTGCCGCAGGGCCAGGGTGAGCGCCAAGGTAGAGGCGATGGCATCGCCGTCCGGACCCTCGTGCGAAGCGACCAGGAAGCGTTCCCCCGCCTCAATCTTCGTCAGTATGGCCGCTATCGTCGGATCGTTCATCACGGATTTCTCGCAGGAGGGATTCTATGCGATTCCCCTGTTCGAGCGATTTGTCGAACTGGAACAGGAGGTCGGGCGTATGGCGCAGCCGCAACTGGCGGCCGATTTCACGGCGGAAATAAGGGACGGCGTGGGTCAGGCCTTTGAGGGTCTCCCGGCGTACATTCTCATCGCCGAAAACCGTGAAGTAAATCCGCGCCAAACTCAGATCGGACGTCATTTCCACGGCGGTGATGGTTAGAAAACCGACCCGCGGATCGTTCAATCCCTTCTGCAGGAGCGCCGACACTTCCTTGTGAATCTGTTCGCCGACCCGATGTGGACGTTGCGATGCCAAGGTATATCACCTGTGTTCAGTAGTGAAGGATTTCGGTCTGCCGGTCGCTGACCTCGGCCGAGCCGAGGCGGACAATTTCCTCCTCGATCTGATCAAAAAGCTTGAGGAGGAAATCCTGGTCCTGACCGACGATGGCAAAACCGAGTTGGGCCCGCTGCCAGATGTCCTGCAGCCCGGTTTCGGCGCAGGAGGCCGGAAAGCGCACCCGACAACGGTCGAGAATGCGGCGGACGATGCCGCGCTTCTCCTTGAGACTGTTCGGTGAATAGAGCAGCAATTCGAGCTGAAGAATGCCGACCACCATGCCTGCTCACCTTTTAAAGGATGGTCTTCACCTCTTCCATTTCGAAGACCTCGATAATGTCGCCGACCTTGATATCGTTGAAGTTTTCCAGACCGATACCGCATTCGTAGCCGGTGGCGACCTCCCGCGCGTCGTCCTTGAAACGCTTGAGGGAATTCATCTTCCCCTGCCAGACGACGACGTTGTCGCGTACCAGGCGCACCTGGGCGTTGCGCTGCGCCTTGCCTTCGAGAACATAGCAGCCGGCAATCGTTCCGACCCGCGAAACACTGAAGGTGTCGCGCACCTCGACCCGCCCCAGCTGTTTTTCCCGCAGGGTGGGCGCGAGCAGGCCTTCCATGGCGCTGCGAACGTCGGCCACCGCATCGTAAATGATGTTGTACAGCCGGATGTCCACCCCTTCCTGATCGGCCAGAAGGGCGGCTTTCGGCTCGGGACGGACATTGAAGCCGATGATGATCGCATCGGAGGCCGAAGCGAGGGTGATGTCGCTTTCGATGATGCCGCCGACCCCGGTATGCAGAACCACCAGGTGACAGGCGTCGGTGGAAAGCTTCGTCAGCGAATCCTTGACGGCTTCGACCGAACCTTGCACGTCGCCCTTGACGATAACCCGCAGTTCCTTGACATCGCCCTGCTGAATGCGGGCGTAGAGCTGGTCGAGGGAGATCTTGCTGCTCTTCGCCAGTTCCGTCTCGCGCTGCTTCTGTTGCCGATGCTGGGCCACTTCTTTGGCGGCTTTTTCGTCCTCCACCGCGTAGAAGGAATCGCCGGCGTCGGGTACGCCGGTCAGACCGGTGACCTCCACCGGGTAAGACGGCGCGGCCGCGTCCACCTTGCCGCCGCGATGATCGGTCATCGTCCGCACCCGGCCAAAATGCAGACCGGAAACGATCGGATCACCGACGCGCAAGGTTCCTTCCTGCACCAGGACTGTTGCCACCGGACCGCGACCGCGATCGAGGCGGGCCTCGATGATCGTGCCCTTCGCCCTCTTTTCCGGATTAGCCTTGAGGTCCATGACCTCCGCCTGCAGCAGAACCATTTCGAGCAGTTGTTCGAGATTGGTCCGCTTCTTGGCTGAGACTTCGACGAAAATCGTTTCCCCGCCCCACTCTTCAGGCACCAGGGCAAACTCCGTCAACTCCTGCTTGACCTTTTCGGCGTTGGCGTCCGCTTTGTCCATCTTGTTGATCGCCACCAGGATCGGCACGCCGGCAGCCTTGGCGTGGTTGATCGCCTCTTTGGTCTGCGGCATGACGCCGTCGTCGGCCGCCACCACCAGAATAACGATGTCGGTGACCTTGGCGCCGCGGGCGCGCATGGCGGTAAAGGCCTCGTGACCGGGGGTGTCAACGAAAGTGATCTTTCGCCCTTCGACCTCGACGTCGTAAGCGCCGATGTGCTGGGTAATGCCGCCGGCCTCAACGTCAGTGACGTTGGTGGCGCGGATGGCGTCGAGCAGGCTGGTCTTGCCGTGGTCGACGTGGCCCATGATGGTAACGACGGGTGGTCGAAGCCGCAGGTCCTCGATTTTCTCCTCTTCCCCCTTGAGGATGACGTGGTCGAGGATCGCCTCTTCGTCGAAGGCGACGTTTTCCACCTCGTAATTGAAATCGGAGGCGAGGACGGCCGCCGTCTCGAAGTCGAGGGGATGGTTGATAGTGACCATCGAGCCTTGGCGCATCAACTCCTTGATCAGATCGTTCGCCTTGATCCCCATCCGCTTGGCCAGTTCGCCGACGGTGATGGAATCGCTGATGCGGATAATCCTTTTGATCGCCTTGGAAACGGTCAGTTCCGTTTTCTTGACCGGCTTGGGAGCGCGCTTGCCCCGCCGTAATTTATCGTTGCGCTCGGTGCCGAAAATCTCGACCCGACGGCCGCGCCGCTGGCTTTCGGCCCCTTCGGCGGTGCCGTAATCGGCGCCCTTGCCTTTCTTGTTCTTCTTGCCGCCCCGTTGCTCCTTGGGTGCAAAACCCTCGCCCGGACCGGACGGTGGCAACCCGCGACCGCCGGCAGGCGCCGGACGACCGCCGGCGGGTGCGGGACGACCGCCGCCAGGGGTCGGACGGCCGGCTCCCGGCGCCGGGCGCGCGCCGACAGGCGCTGCCGGACGATCTCCTGTCGCGGGACGACGTCCCTGCGCACCTTCCTCGCGCCGCATCGGCGCCCCACCCTGAGGACGGCCTGGGCCACGGGACGGCGCCTCGCGACGCGCCGGTGGTTCCTGCGGCAGTTCCACGCGACCAAGAATTCTGGCCTGGGACGAGGTCACCCTATCGGGACGGGATTCTTTGCGCCGGGTCTCTTTGGCCGCCTCGGCGGCTTCGAGGGGCGCAGCGGCGGGCGCCGGCGCGGACGGAGTCTCCGGTTTCTGTTCGGGGGCAGGTTTCGCCTCCGATTCCGGAGCAACCGATTTGGTCTCCTGCACGACAGGCGGAGCTTCCGGCGCAGGCGCGGTGGGCGGCGCCTCAACGGCGGGCGCTGTTTCGGCGGGCGCGGAAACAACCGGCGGCATAGCCTCGGCCTGCACGGGGGCCGGCGCGGCTGGCGCGGGTGGCGTTTGCTCGACCGCCGCCTCCTCGGGGGCGGGGGCGGCAGCCTCGACCGGGGCCGGCGGCGCGACTTCCTTCCGGCGGCGGCGGATGATTCCCGGAGTGATCCGTTCTTCTTCCACCTTTTCGACCGGTGCGGAAGCCTCCTGGTATCGGCGCACGTCGTCCTCTTCCAAAACGCTCATATGGGTTTTGGCGTCAATTCCGGCTTCCTGCAGCTTCTCCAGCATTTCTTTGTCTTCCAGGCCCATCTTCTGCGCCAATTCGTGTACCCGTGTTTTTCCCATCAACTCTCCCCTACGATTTGCTCATAGCGTATCAATTCTTTACAGATCGACGCCACCAGCGGACTTTCCCGGAAAGCTGCGACGCTGCGCTCTCCTTTTCCCAGAACCTGTCCAAGAAGATCCTTATCAAACAGGCGGTGGCAGGGAATTCCCGTCCTTGCCGCCCGCGCCTGAACTTTCTCACCGATTCCCGTGGAAATATCTTCGGCCAGCAGAACCAGAACCGGCGGCCGCGAACTGTCCATGGCCGTCAGCACCAGACCGCTTCCCGAAATCGCCTGTCCCGATTTGCGGGCCATCCCCAGCAGGTTGGAAATCCGTTCCCGAACCTGCCCGCGCAAAGCGGCAAGAAGTTTTTCCCCGTCCGCGCAGCCGCTACCGCGAAAGGCGCGATCGAACTGCCGCCTTTTCACCGCCGCCTCCAGACAGCGACGATCGAAATGGGTGTAGGCTCCGCGCCCCGGCAGCTTGTGACCATAATCGATCACCACCTCTCCCGACGGGGCAAGGACGTAACGCAACAGCGTATCCTGATCGACCGCCTGGCGACAGCCGAGACAGGTTCTTTGCGCCTTGTGGCCAGGCAGCGGCAAGCTCTTTTATTCCTCTTCTTCGCCGGCGTTTTCGGACGAGCCGACAACCTCCGCCGCCACGGGCTCACCTTCGTCCGGCGCCTCCGTGTCGGTTTGCTCGGCGGCTTCGGCGTCGACGTCGATTTCGCTCGGCGCTTCGATTTCCTCTTCTTCGCCGGCATCGGCGTTGGCGGCGGCGAGTTCCTTGGCGGCTTCTTCAAGCTCCGCTTCGGCGGCCCGGGTTTCGCTCTTGATATCGACCTTCCAGCCGACCAATTTGGCGGCCAGACGCACATTCTGCCCTTTTTTGCCGATAGCCAACGACAACTGGTCGTCGGGGACGATCACCTCCAAAGCCGATTCCTCCTCGTCGACATAGACGCGGGAAACATCGGCCGGCGCCAGTGCGGCGACGGCGAAGCGGGCGATGTCCTGGCTCCAGGGGACGATATCGATCTTTTCGCCGCGCAGCTCGGATACCACATTCTGCACCCGCGAACCGCGCATACCGACGCAGGCGCCAACCGGATCGACATCCGGGTCATAGGACACGACGGCAATTTTCGCCCGGCTGCCCGGCTCGCGCGCCACCGACCGGATCTCGACGATGCCCTCGGCGACTTCCGGCACTTCCGTCTGGAACAGGGCGGCAACCAGTCCGGGATGGGTGCGCGAAACGATGATCTGCGGCCCCTTGGTGGACATCTTCACCTCGGAGATGTAGACCCGGGCCCGATCCCCTTGGCGGTAATTTTCTCGCGGCACCTGCTCGCGATGCGGCAGCAGGGCCTCGGTGCGTCCGAGATCGATGATCAGATCGCCCCGCTCGTAGCGGCGCACGATGCCGTTGACCAGTTCGCCGATGCGGTCTTTGAACTCGTTAAACACACCCTCGCGCTCCGCTTCCCGAACCTTCTGGATGATGACCTGCTTGGCGGTCTGCGCGGCAATGCGACTGAAATTGCTGGCGTCCATTTTCATACCGAGGGAATCGCCGACCTCCACATCGGGATCGACTTCGCGGGCTTCCCCAAGGTCGATCTCCTTGTAGGAATCCAGCACTTCTTCGACCACGGTCACGAACTCGAACAGCTCGACCTCGCCGAGTTCATCGCTGTAATGGGCCTCCAGGTCGCGGGTATTGCGGTATTTCTTATTGGCGGCCGATAGCACCGCGGATTCCAGGGCCTCGACCAGAATGCCCCGGTCAATCCCTTTATCCTTAACAACCTGGTCGATTATGTGGTTGAGATTCACCATCCTGCTATCCCCTTCACTTCCGTTCGTTTGCGGCCGGCGACCGGCGGCGATTTTGAAATATTATGCTGCGGCAAGGCGCGAATCAGAATTCCGGCTCCAGATGGGCCTTTTCAATCCCGTCGAGAGAAAGCTCGACCAGGCCGCCCTTTTTGTCGGTCTGGCGAACCCGCACCCGGTCATCCTCCAGCCCGAGCAACTCGCCGACGAAGGTCTTGCGCAAATGCCCGCGACCGTCCGGATCGATCCGCTCGCGGGTCTTGATCTTCACCAACTGACCGGCGAAACGTTGGTAGTCCTCCGGCTTCTTCAGCGGACGATCGAGTCCGGGCGACGAAACCTCCAGCCGGTAGGCGCGGCGGATCGCCTCTTCGACTTCCAGCACCGTTCCGACCTCGCGGCTGAAATCGGCGCAATCGTCCAGGGTGACGCCCCCGTCCTTATCGATAAAAAAGCGCAGAAACCAGTCGCGGCCTTCCTGCTTGAATTCCAGATCGACCAGTTCCAGGTTCATTTCCCCGAGAATCGGCGCGGCGAGTTCGCGGATTTTATCGAGAGCCGTTTCCGTTGCCAATGTCTGCCTCAAAAATAAAAAAAGTGAGCAAACAGCCCACTTTATCCAGGGAATAAAGCATAACAGTGACTTGATACCACGGCGCACGCGGGAAGGCAAGGAAAATTTGGTCGCCCCTTGCGCCGCAACCATCACCGGCGGCGAAATTCACCTAGATTTTGCCTTGCCGCCGACCGCCTGTCAACTGCGGTCCGGTTGCCGCCGTTCGAGACAGCTGATGCTTTCGATATGGCCGGTCTGGGGGAACAGATCGAAGGGACGCGACCAGCGCAGAAGGTAACCGCCGTGCAGCAGCGGCTTCAGATCGCGGGCGAGGGTGGCGGGATCGCAGGAGACGTAGAGAATGCGCCGGGGGAGAAGGCGCGACAGCTCCTTTATCAGGGGAAACGCCCCGCCGCGCGGCGGATCGAGGAGCACCAGATCGACGGGATCGCCGCCCGCCAGGCGTGCCGCCGCCATCTCCGCCGGGGCCGCTTCGAACCGCGCATTTTCAATGCCATGACGACGGGCGTTCAGCCGCGCCTGGTCGATGGCGGGAGCGTAATCCTCGACGCCGATGACCTGCCGCGCCCGGCGGGCCAGGGGCAGGGAGAAGTTTCCCATGCCGCAGTACAGATCGAGCACCCGCTCCCGGCCGGTCAGATCGGCGGCTTCCACCACCGCCTGCACCATCCGCCGGTTCTGCTCCAGGTTCACCTGGGCGAAGCCGCCCGGCCCGTAGGCCAGGGAAAGCGGCGGCTCATCGACGACGATATCCAGCTCGGCCGCCCCGCACACCGGCGTCAGGGTCTCTTTGCGCCCCTGCTGGAGGAACAGGGCGATGCCGGCCCGCTGCGCCAAAGGCCGCAGCCAGGCGCTCAGCGCGCCGGCGTCTTTGCCGATGCAGTGCACCACCGCGCGGATCGCGCCGTCGTCGCCAACCGCCAGATCGACCTGGGGGATGCAGGCGGGCGCTGGCGCGGCCGGCAACCATTGGCGAAACAGGGACAGCGCGCCGTTCAGCCGCTCATCGGTTATCGGGCAATGCGCCACGTCGATGACGTAGTGGCTGCCGCGCCGGTAAAACCCCATGACGAAGCCGGCTTCGGTCTGCCGGCACTTGAACTGCACGCGGCTGCGGTAATGCCATTCAGCCGGGGCGGGGACCAGCGGCAGCACCGGCGGCGCGGCGATCCCGCCCTGCCGCCGCAGCAGGTCGCCGAGAATCGTCTCTTTCCACCGCCCCTGCTCGGCATACGGCAGGTGCTGCCACTGGCAGCCACCGCAGACGCCGAAAACGGGGCATGGCGGCTCACGCCGCTGCGGCGCGGGATCGAGCAGTTCGATCAGCTCCGCCTCGGCGTAGCGTCCTTTATCCTGCACGACGCGGCAGCGGATATGGTCGCCGGGGGCGGTCAGAGGGATGAAGATCGCCTTGCCCTGATGGCGCGCCACGCCGCTGCCGCCGAAAGCGAGGGTCTCTACCGTCAGTTCAAGGTTCATTGCGGACGATGGAAAAACGCCGGGGAAGGCGCTTCTCGGCCAGGCGGCCGGCGATGAGCCGGGCGGGAAAGGCGGGGCTTTCCAGGTAGGCGCGGGCACTGGCCAGAAAACTTGCGATCAGCGCCTGGCGCACCGCCGCAACCTCTTCCTCCGACACCCCCATCCGCTCCAGTCGACGGGTGAACTCGACCGTCTCCCCCAGCAAACGGCGCGCCCGTTCCATCTCGGCGGCGGCCAGACCGGCCGCGCTAAGCGGAACCGGGCAGCGCGCCTCCAGGCAAACGCGCCAGTAAGCGCCGAAATAACGGTTCGAGCAGTCGAAAAACTCGAGGGTCAGACCGTTGGCGAGAGATTGAGTATAAAAAGGGGGCATAAGTTTATTGAGCTATCAGCTCTCAGCTTCCGGTGTGGGTTTGGATTGTGGTTTCTCGGCTGACGGCTGCGAGTTGACGGCCGACAGCTGTTTTCTTCTTTCCCCTTCCACCCAATCGATGCGGCCCCAGAGGCCGTGCAGGATGCGGATTTCGCGCTCGTGCAGACCGGAGCGGCCGAAAATGCGGCGAAAGGAGCGCAGGATGTGATCGGGGTTTTGCGGGTTGAGGAACCCGATATCGAGCAGCGTCCGCCGCATGTGCCGGAACATCGCCTCGACCACCTCGCCGCGCGCCGTCCGCCGCTTATGGCTCTCCTTCCCCGCCGCCGCGCCGGCCGCCTTGGCCGTCTCGTACAGGCACAGCGAAACCGCCTGCGCCAGATTCATCGATGGCAGCAGATCGCTGGTGGGGATGGTGATAAACCGCTGGCAGAGATCCAGTTCCTCGGTGTGCAGCCCCTTGTCCTCGCGGCCGAAAACCAGCGCCGAGCGCGCCGCCGCCGGCTGGGCGAGCAGCGTCCGCGCCGCCTGATCGGGGTGCAGAAAATCCTCCCGGTACTTGCCGAAGCGGCGCGTCGTCCCCAGCGCCAGATGGCAATCGGCCAGGGCGCTCGGCAGATCGGCATAAATTCGCGCCCCCTCCAGGATCGGGGCGGCCTTCACCGCCATCCGCCGCGCTTCGTCCGCCAGGTGATCGACCTGCGGATTGACCAGGCGCAGGTCGGAGAAAGCGAAGTTCATCATCGCCCGCGCCACCGAGCCGATGTTCAGGGCGCCCTGCGGTTCGACCAGCACGACACAGAGATCGGGCGCCACCGGGGCCATTTGGGAATCAGCCATCAGTCGAGATCTCCGAGGAGGGTCTGCACCAGAGCGACGCCGACGATGGCGGCGGTTTCGGTGCGCAGGATGCGCGGGCCGACGGAAACCGGCAGAAAGCCGAGGCGCCGGGCGTCTTCGGCCTCCTCCGGCGCGAATCCTCCTTCCGGACCGACGAGCAGAGCGACGCGATGCGGGCGCGCGCCGCGCACCGCTTCCGCCAGGCTCCAGCCGGCCTCCCCCTCGTAAAGCATCAGTTTCAGATCAGCGCTGGCGACGCCATAAGTCATCTCGTCCCAGGAGAGCACCGGAAACAGCTCGGGAACCAGCGCCCGCCGGCACTGCTTGGCCGCCCGCAGGACGATGTCCGGCCAGCGGTGCGATTTTTTCTGTCCGGCGTCGCGCTCCTCCAGGGTTATGGACCGGTCACTGGTGTAAGGGAGGATGCGGGTGACGCCGAGTTCCGTCGCCTTCTGCAGGATCAGCTCGAAACGCTCCTTTTCCGGCAGCGCCTGGCAAAGATCGATGGCCAGCGGGCTCTCCGGCGACCGGGAGAAGCGCTGGAAGGGGGTGACGGCGGTGAAGGACGGGGTTTGCTCGCTCAGGCGGGCGCGGTAGAAGATCTGGTGCGGATCGACGACGGTGACGATGTCGCCGGGGCGCGCCCGCCAGCAGTCCAGGGCGGCGACGGCGGCGGCATCGAGGACGATCGGCTCTTCCAGGCGGGGGACGGCGCTCAAACGGATGAGGCTCTTCGCCCCGCCGTTATTGACGCATCCCCGGGGCAAATCCGGCCTCCCGGTATTGGGCGAAGCGGCGGCGGGCGGCGGCCGCCAACTCCTCATCGTAGACTTCGGCGAAGTCGATCACCTCCTCGAACTGGCGAAGGAAGTCGAGGGAGCACGGCTTGCCGAGGATCAGCACCCGCGCCCCGTTCGGATTGCTTTCTTCCGCCACGATGGCCACCGGCTCATCCAGGCAGTCGACGGCGCCGTTGGCGAAGGCGTGTGGGATGAAGGAGCCCTTCTTCCACGCCCAGAGAAAGCGGTCGAGAGTTACCCCCTGGTTGGCGTCGATCACCGTGATCAGCACCCGCCTGCCTCCCTGGAAGAAGTCCTCCGCCAGCTCGCAGATATGCCTGGCCTTCTCCTGCTTGTGCAGTTTGATGAATTCGACCTTCGGCATCAGCGCGCCGACGCGGCGCCCAGGTCGATGGCGCGCTCGTTAAGGGGAATGAAGCGGTGGTTGCGCTCCGGCAGCACCTTCGTCAGCGCCTTCTTCAGGGAAGAGAAAGCGACCGGCTGGTGTTTGGCGAGGTAGGCGCCGATGGCGATCATGTTGAGCATGCGCGCATCGCCGAGTTCGAGGGCCATCTGGTTCAGGGGCAGGCGCAGGATGTCCAGATCGGCGCGGCGCTTCTCCCCTTCCTCGATCAGCGAGCTGTTGAGCAGGCAGAAGGCGCCGGGCTTGAAGCGGCCGATGTGACCGTCGAAGGAGGTTTGATTGAGAATAATCCCGGCGCTCGGATTGCCGATCACCGGCGAGCCGACCTCCTCGTCGGAGACGACCACGGTGCAGTTGGCCGCGCCGCCGCGTTTCTCCACCCCGTAGGAAGGATAGTAGCTGACGTTCTTCCCTTCGAGGATGCCGGCATAGGCCAGCAGGTTGCCGATGACCAGAATCCCCTGGCCCCCGAAACCGGTCATGAAAATATCATGCGTCACCCGCTTAACCCCTTTCCTTAAAGGTGCCCAGCTTGAAATACGGAATCATCTCGCTTGCGACCCGCTCGTTCGCCGCCAGGGGATTCATCCCCCAGTTGGTCGGACAGGTGGCGAGAACCTCGACGAAGGCGAAGCCCTTCTTCTCGATCTGGTACTCGAAGGCCTTCTTGATCGCCTTGCCGGCGGCGAGGATGTTCTTCGGACTGTTCACCGCCACCCGCACCGAATAGGCGGTGCCGTCGAGGGCGGCGATCACCTCGGCCATGCGCATCGGATAGCCGTCCATGGCGACGTCGCGCCCCTCGGGTGAGGTCAGGGTGCGCTGCCCCGGCAGGGAGGTCGGAGCCATCTGGCCGCCGGTCATGCCGTAGGTGGTGTTGTTGACGAACAGGACGGTGAAGAGCTCGCCGCGGTTGGCGGCGTGAATGATCTCGCTGGTGCCGATGGCGGCCAGATCCCCATCCCCCTGGTAGGTGAAGACGACATCGTCGGGACGGGCGCGCTTGACCCCGGTGGCGACCGCCGGCGCGCGACCGTGCGGCGCCTCGACCACGTCGATGTCGAAGTATTCGTAGAGAAAGACGCTGCAGCCGACGGAGGCGACGCCGATCGTCTGCTGCTGCACGCCGAAGTGGTCCATGGCGTCGGCGGCCAGGCGATGGATCAGGCCGTGCTGGCAGCCGGGGCAAAAATGGGTGGCGACGTCCTTGAGGGAGACGGGGCGCGCGAAAACCGGTTTCATGTCAGGCCCCCTTTCCATAATGTTTTTGAATCTGCGCGAAGAGCTCTTCCGGCGTCGGCAGGGAGCCGGTTCCGGGCGGACGGCCGTAGAAGGCGACGTCCGCGTCGCGCGCCACCGACAGACGCACGTCCTCGACCATCTGACCGGTGGAGAGTTCGACGCACAGCACCTTCTTGCAGTTGGCGGTCGCCGCGGCGAAGGCCTCCTCCGGGAAGGGGAACAGCGTGATCGGGCGCAGAAAGCCGACTTTGAGCCCGGCGGCGCGCGCCATCTCCACCGCGCTCCTGGCGATGCGGGCGGCGCTGCCGAAACCGGTGACAACCAGTTCGGCGTCGTCGAGGCGCCTGGCCTCGCTGCGCTGCTCCTTCGCTTTGAGATCCTCGGCGCGGCGCCAGAGTTTCCAGTTGTGCGCCTCCAGCTCCCCCTCGCCCAGGTAGAGGGACTTGACGATGCGCTGATCCGGGCGCCCCCGCTTGCCGGTCACCGCCCACTCTTTGGCGGGAAGATCGGCCGGGGGGACGTACGGCGTGCACTCCAGCGCCTCCTTCATCTGCCCGACCAGGGAGTCGGCGAGCAGCACCGCCGGCATGCGATAGCGGTCGGAGAGATCGAAGGCGAGGATGGTCAGGTCGTACATTTCCTGCACCGAGGCCGGGGCGACGACGATGGTGCGGTAGCCGCCGTGTCCGCCGGTCTTCACCGACTGGAAGTAGTCGGCCTGGGAGGGGTCGATGCCGCCGAGGCCGGGGCCGGAGCGGCAGATATTGACGATCAGCCCCGGCAGCTCGCTGCCGGCCATGTAGGAGATCCCCTCCTGTTTGAGGCTGATGCCGGGGCTGGAAGAGGAGGTCATGGCGCGAAAGCCGCAGGCGCTGGCGCCCAGCAGCATGTTGATCGAAGCGATTTCGCTCTCGGCCTGGATGAAGGTGCCGCCCAGCTTGCGCAGCTCCCCGGACATGTAGGCGGGAATGTCGCTCTGCGGCGTGATCGGATAACCGAAGTAATAGCGGCAGCCGGCGGCCAGCGCCCCCATGGCGACGGCGATATTGCCGGCGACGAGCAGACGTTCGCTCATGACTCCTCCCCTTTCTCCTCGCGCCAGACAGTGATCGCCACGTCGGGACACATCTGCGCGCACAAAGCGCAGGAGGTGCATTTACGCAGATTTTCCTCGGTGATGACAGCGGGGAGGAATCCCTGCTTGCTGATCGTGTCGCTGAGGACGATCAGTTGCCGCGGGCAGGCGATCGTGCAGAGCGCGCACCCTTTGCAGCGGGCTTCGTCGATAACAATCCTGGGCACTGGGAGATCCTTTTCCGGGAGTTTGTTCAAAAGGTGAAATTTAGCAGATGGCGGGGGGAACGGTCAACGGGGGAATTCGAATCCATTCGGAAGCGATCAAAGCGTCAGCCCCTGCGCCGCGCACCACTGACGCAGCCGCGTCTCGATCTGCTGTCCCTCGAAAACCTGCCAGCTCTCCAGCATCTGCTCGCGGCGCAGCAGATCCTTGACGTTGCGAAACGCTCCCGACCGGGCGAAGAGCGCCTCGACCCGCGCCAGCAGCGGCGGACAGTGGCTGCGGACGAATTCGATCACCAGCGGCTTGCCCGGGTCGAGTTCCTGCCGGGTGGGAATCCGCAGGTAATCGGGGTCGGTTTCCCACCCCGCCGGCCGCTCGTCGAAACCGGCCTTGACCGAGGCGAGAAAAACCTCGCCGGTGCTCCGCCGCACGGCGGCGCTCCGTTCGCCGGGCGGGGCGTTGCTGACGTAATGAAAGGCGTCGTCGATGGCGTCAAAGGACATGTGGGGGCTCCAGGGTGAGGGGCGGCGTGCGCGGTTTTACCGTCGAGAATCTAGCACGGATCGTCCGGAGAGGACAGCCGATTGCCGATGCGGTGCGCCTTTTTGCCAAATGGACGAGCGGTACGAAAACCCCGAATCGGGAGATGACGCAGAGGCCTTTCATCCGCGCCCATCGGCGACAGTTATCGATGGATGCTTTTCCTTGTCCTTTGCTGGTTGAGGCTGTATTTTGGTCGATATCTGGTTGGGTTTATTCATTCGACCTGCTATTTGCCCATCGGGAGGACTGACATGTTCATCAGCAGAGGAATCGTAGTCGTATTGTTTTTGACGATTTCCATTTTGAGCGGTTGTGGCGGCGGGGGTGGAGGCTCCAACCATGACGGCGGGACGACTTCATTCACCCTTTCAGGTACTGCGATCGTCGGCCCTGGGGTCACCGCGGACAGCGACGTGAACGACCCAGAGGCGCCCTTTGCCAGCAACGATACGCCGGATGGGGCCCAAAGTGCTTCCAATCCGGGTACGATCATCGGCTATGCATCCAGTGTCGGGGCCGGACCAGCCGGCAGTCGCTTTGCCACAACGGCTGACCTATTCGATGCTTATCAGGTTGCGCTTGCAGCAGGGCAAGTGGTGAGTTTGGAAGTGTCGGAATGGGTTGATGCCACGCCGGGATCCATCGATCTCGATCTTTTTCTCTACGATGCCAGCCTGAATCCTATCGCGTCGTCGGAGGGCGTCGGACCGTTCGAATCCCTGGTGGTCCCCGCTAGCGGAAATCATTTCGTGGTGGTGGAAGCCTTTGCCGGTGCGAGCAATTATCGGATTAACATCGGGGTCACTTCAACCACTGCAGCGGCGGAATCGCATCGGCTGAGCCGACTGGATGACTTCATGATCGGTGAAGCGATCGTTACGATGAAGAGCAGCGGCAAGGGATTATCGGCGCTGACCATGGCGCGCGCCGATGCAACGGTCGCTTCCGGGGATGCAGGGAGAGCTTTGCTGGTTCGTTTGGACGATGTTAAGGCATTGTCTGCGGGCGTTGCCGGGGAACAGTTTCTTGACCCGTGGTCAAATCGTCCCGTGCCCCCCGCGCAGGCAGCCAAAGCCCAAACTGTCCGGGCGGTTAAAGCGCTGCGCAGCTCGCCGGATGTCGCATCGGCGGGGCTCAATTATATTCTCAAGCCCATGGCTGTACCGAACGATCCCCTCTATCATTTTCAGTGGCACTATCCCATGATCAAACTGCCCGAAGCGTGGAACATCACTTTCGGCGCCCGTGCCGGCGATCCTGTTGTCGTCGCCGTAGTCGATACGGGGGTGGTCCTGGCGCACCCGGATCTGCAAAATCAATTGGTGGCTGGCTACGATTTTATCCGTAACCCATCGATTTCGCGGGATGGCGATGGCATCGACGCCAATCCGGACGATCCCGGAGACCTCAGCAACCAAAATGCCAGCAGTTGGCATGGTACGCATGTGGCCGGCACCATTGCCGCCGGTACGAATAACGACCTGGGGGGGGCCGGCGTGGCCGGCGGCGCGAAGATAATGCCGATCCGGGTTTTGGGCAAGGGCGGCGGAACGGGTTATGACATATTGCAAGGCATTCTTTTCGCGGCCGGGCTGGCCAACGATTCTAAAACCTTTCCGTTGCAAAAAGCCGATATCATCAACTTAAGCCTGGGGGGATCAAACTTTGATCAGGCCACCCAGGATGCTGTCACCGCCGCCCGTGCCGAGGGGGTGATCGTCATTGCGGCTGCCGGAAATGCCAATACTTCCGCACCGTCCTATCCGGCAGCCTACACCGGGGTGGTTTCCGTCAGCGCCGTTGGCATAACAGGAGAGAAATCATCCTTTTCCAACTACGGAACAACCATCGATATCGCCGCGCCCGGCGGAGATTTTGGCAGCGATATCAATCAGGATGGCTATTCCGACGAGATTTTGAGCACGGTGATTGACGAACCGGGTGGTGTCAAACAGTTTTCCTATGCATTTATGTCCGGGACCTCGATGGCTTCTCCACACGTAAGCGGCGTTGCGGCCCTGATGAAAGCTGTTGCGCCGGCCTTGACTCCAACCGACTTCGACAATCTGCTCGCCAATGGTTCCCTGACGGACGAGATCGGCAGTGTCGGACGCGACGATCTGTACGGGTACGGTCTGGTAAACGCCCAAAAGGCGGTGTCCGCCGCCCAGACCCTGGCTGGTGGATCCATCAGCCTTCCGTTGCTTTCGGCAGTCCCCGCGCGGCTCGACTTTGGCGTCGGCGATGCGGAAAAGACCCTCAAAATCGTCAATGTCGGGGGCGGCAGTTTGACCATCGATTCTTTGAGCGAAGATGCTCCCTGGCTGTCGGTGGTCCCTGCTGCTGTCGATGGCAGCGGCTTAGGGGGTTATCTGGTGCGTGTCGACTGTAGCGGCCTGGCCGAAGGTGTATATTCCGCCAGCATCGTCGTAACCAGTTCGGCGGGAAATAGCAGTATTCCCGTGACAATGGATGTTCCTGGCGCCCCTCAGGTCAGCAACGCCGGACGCATCTACTTCTTACTGATCGATCCGCAACTTGGCGACGCCACTTATCAAACCGAAGCGAACCCGAGCAACGGCAGCTATCCCTTTAGCTTCACGGCGGTGGCGACCGGCGATTATCGCCTGATCGCCGGGAGCGATATGAACAACGATGGCTTCATTTGCGATCCCGGTGAAAGCTGTGGGGTCTGGCCAACAATGGGGCTTCCGCAGACCATTTCGGTGACCTCTTCGCGCAACGATTTGACCCTGACCATCAACCAACCCGGATCCTTTTCCGCAAACCTCGCCACAACAAATCGGGAATGGCGAGGTTATCCTCTGCGTTCAAAAACCTCTGACAAGGAGAGCAGATAAACCCCTGTTCACGCGATGTGGTGGCATCGCCTGGCTTTCGGGTGTGCGCTTCTGCGCTTTACGAAAAACCCGAATCTGGTCCACAGATGACGCAGATGAACACAGATTTTTAAACCAAGCTGTTTTGCCTTATCTGTGCCATCCTGTGGATGATGTTTTTCCTTACCTCTTGCTGGCCGAGGCTAAAACCGCTGCCGCATCTCGGCCAGCATATCGAGCATGGCTGACTGCTCTTCCGGGGTGGCCTCGAAGAAGGAGGCGATGTGCCGGCGTGGGGCGATCAGGCTGTGGCCGGGGGTGACGGGAAAGGCGTCGGGGAGGGCCAGGGCGTGTTCGTTGGCGAGGATGATTTTGGGGTCGTCTGGGGTGCAGAAGGGGCAGGAGGTCATGGCAATCGGCTCAACCGGCGATGGAGAAAAACGGCCACATCCATCCACCCCTTCATTCGGCATCAAGGGAAAAGCTGCTTCAAAATCTCATCCCTCGTGAGCCCGTGGTGTACTGCGATGTCGGCGATAATGGCGGCAAGGGTGCCGACTTTAAGCGGGTTGTGAGCAGGGATCGTGATGTGGTGTTCGCCGGTTGGAGTGGTGGCGGTCAGCCTGAGGTGGCTGCCTGTCTGGCGGGTGATCTGGTAATCGATATTGCCCAGGGCTTTCGCCAGCGCATTCCCGCTAAGGTCGCGCGGGAGCTTCATACCGCAAGAACTTCCTCGTGGACAAAATGCAGGCGAATCATTTTCGGCATCTGATCGGGGTCGAAATGACACGCGACAGCGTCCCGGACGTTCGCATGCAGTTCGGCAAGATCCTCGGCCTCGGTGAAAAGAGATTCGCCGAGCGCCCTGGCGGAATATCCCCCTTCCGGTGCTTCTTCGACCAGGAAAATGATTTCGTTCATGGCCACCTCCTTGAGCGGCAATCTTAGCAAAGTATGCGGGATGAGGCAAAAAATCTTTTCTTTGGCTGGAACCGGGCGGCGTAGTTTAAATTTCAATTTTTCAGGAATCACCCTTTCTATTAGAATGTCCGAAAATCAGCCCGACCCAAGTTTTTCCCGACCCCAAGTTTGCTATCTCAACCTGCTGGACAGCGAGAATTTGCCCACCGACAACCGGCTTGTCCGAAAAAACGAGGACGCCATCCCGCCCTTTGGATTTATAGATCTTCTCGGCTGAGGCGGGGAATGAAAGAGAGGCTGCCAGCAGGCAAGAGGCAGTAACACGGATACTCAATCGCATAAGCCCCCTTCCTCGTCTCATTCTTTCTTTGATCTTCGATATCCGACCGGCTCCACGTCGCGGCAACGCTGCTCCAGCTGGTGGGCGATCCTCAGAATTGACTGCTCTGAGAGAGGTGCGCTTCGATCCATTGGTTTTGAGAGAAAGGCAGGGGTTTTGCCGCTGTAAACCAACACGCTCCCAGGCTTGGTCCGTTCGACGAACCAACCCGGAAGGGCCAGCGCCGGACGAACTGAAATAGATTCTCCAACAGCGCTACTCAGCCATTTCTGCAGCCAATCGGCTTGGCGTCTGGCCTGCTCAAGTGGCTCCTTCTCGTGCCAGTCGGGAAAGCGTAGAATCTGCCCGTCATAGATCACCGTCGCATCGACACTTCCACGCCGTTTGTCCGGTTTCATTCGTCCTTTCGTCTCCACGGCATAAACGCCCCCGGGGCCGACGACCACATGATCGATATTGAAATTCTCCGCAGGGAAATCATGGAAAACCCGACAACCGTGCGCCATGAGATTATTCAGCTCCTGGCCGACAGCCAATTCGGCATCCAGCCCCAGGTAGAGATTCCGCCGATGCTTCAGCAAACGGTAGAGGCGGCGTGTTGCCCATGCGACCAGCAGCAGGAAAAAAAGGTAGACCAGCGGGAGCTGCCAGAGCGGAACTTTCTTGTCATGGGCATAGGACAAGATCTGCAGAACCAGAAGGGGCGGAATGCAGGTGGCGAAAAGAACCATGAGAGAGTTCCCTATCTCATCCGAAACGGTCTCCAACTCCCCGCGCAAGGATTCGCCCGGGCTTCGCAGCAAATGGCTGGTCAAAGGTGATCGCCTCCCGCGGCGGCTCCTGCGGAAAATAACAAGAGTCATTGCAAGGGCGGCAATCATCGGCAAAAGGACCAAGGCGCCAAATAGCAACATTGCAGGGCTGACCATGCGCAATCCTCACAGGTTCAAATATATTGGTATTACAATCGCCACTCCCGCCGATGTTCGGCGAGATACTGCTGGGCCGGCCAAAGGTCGCGATCATGGGGCGGGATAATCCCCCGGCCGGCAAGGGTTTGCAGAAAGCCCGGCACGTTGGGGTCAGCGGCGATCTGACGCGAGGTGATGACGTTAAAATTATCGGAGACACCCATCATCCCCTCGTCAAAAGCCCAATGGCAAAGTTTGCACAGGGCCATGCCATTGCGGATGTCGTCGTTCTGGCTTTTGCTCCAGGGGACGATATGGGCGGCATCGACCACGGTGTGCTGTTCCGGCGTGATGATCCGCACCCCGCACAGGGCGCAGCGGTGGTCGTAGGCCTTGACCACAATACGGCGGAAGCCCTGGTCGCGGGCGGCCGGGCGGTAGTTGTCGGCCTCGACGATCTCTTTCACCAAAGGAAGATGGGATTTTTCCTCCAGCAACCGGCTGTAGTCAAACGCCTCGCGGTTGATGACCGACTGCTCCCGCAGCAGCGCCGCGGCCTCGGGCGAGAAGCAGGACTGCAGCAGCGCTTCCCGCAGGGCCTCTCTCCCCTCCCCGCTCTGCATGATGTGGAACAGCCCCTCGTCCAGCTTTGCGCCCAGGGCGTGCTTGCGCAGGTAGGTGACGGAGGAGGTGTTGTTGATGATCGCCGGGGTAATGGTCGTGCCCTGTTGGGGCACCAGCTCCCAGAACGGTTCCCGGTCGAGACGGGAGAAGGGGAAGGCGATGCTGCTGGTCTGGCCGAGGGGGATAATCCGTCGCCAGTAGAGGTTGAACAGCTCGTTGAGTTCGA
>Ga0172382_10002893_pt1 | contig 27894 bp, 24 predicted proteins | sample Leawel138RmetaG_FD_122245 | JGI IMG/M metagenome (GOLD analysis project Ga0172382, IMG submission 122245) | Leachate microbial communities from a municipal landfill in Southern Ontario, Canada - Leachate well 138R metaG | ecosystem: Engineered > Solid waste > Landfill > Unclassified | place...
CAAAATTATCAGAAATTTTTAAAGATTATTTTGATGGAGGAATAATAGAGATTGGATTCATGGAAATGAATACCCCAAAGATAATGGATGGGGTAAAAAGTGCCGTTAAAAAAGGTGCTGATGAATTATATATAATTCCAGTATTCTTAGCAAAAGGCGTTCATACAACAGAAGATATTCCAAATGAAGTCGGTGGCTTCCAAAATGGGAAGAGTACAATTGATGTAGATGGTAAAAAAGTAAAACTAATTTACTGCGAACCTATTGGCCCTGATAGAAGAATTGCTGAGATTCTTTGGGATAGAGTAAAGGAAAAATATTAATGAAAAAGTTCATTGTACTCGATATAAATCATGGAGGAGATTACATAGCATCGATTCTAAAGGATCGGGGCTACGAAGTAATTGTCTATGACATATATCAAACTAAGGGTGAAAAAAGACAAGAACTCAATAAAAAAAATATTCAAGTCGTCAATTCTGTAGAAAGGGATTACTTCGATTACACCATTGTACATCCTGTTCATTGCCCCGACTATTTTCTTTCTTCTTTTTCAAATAATAAGAAATTAAGCCATCATGAAATAGTAAAATTTCTAATTAATGGCAAAAATAATGTAATTGAAATCACAGGGTCAAAGAGTAAAACAACGACAGCCCATATTTTAGCATTTCTTCTTTCGTTTGACGATGAAGTTTTCATTAACTCTTCAATGGGTTTTGAGACGTATCTAAAAGGTAAAACAAGAGTAATAAATGAGAATAATTCGATATCTGCCGGATATACAGCTAAAATATTGTCAGAGAATAACAAAAAATTTCAGGTACTTGAAGAAAGCCTTGGTATATGCGGAGTCGGCAATATTTCAATTTTGACAAGTACCTATCCAATCTATAAAATAAAAGGAGGAAATAGTAATTCATTGGAAGCAAAAAAACAACTCTTCAAATTATCAGAAGGTAAAATTATAATTGATGGAAAAGATAAGATTGCAAATGACTTAGCGGACAAATATGGAAAAGAAGTTATTAGAATATGGGAAGATGTAAGGATTGAACTACCTGATTATTTAGAAATTGGAAAGGATGTTCATTCTAGCATTTATTTCAAAGATTTGGAATTACAACCTAAATTCAATGGAAATTATCTTCTAGCTGGATATGCAAATCCCATATTGTTCGGCATTATGGCCCTAAAGATATTAGATAAAGATCTAGGAAAAATGTCAGAACATCTAACTATGTTTAACGGCGTGACAAATAGATTATCTGTTGTAAAAGATAATGATTTTACTAAAATTATCGATAAATCGGGGGGCTTTTCAGAAGATAGCTTGAGATATTTATTATCTCTTTTAAAAATGAACTATGATATGTTTTATAAAAACATTAATTTATTGATTGATTTAAATAACGTATCACATTGCCAAAAAATAGACATTTACGCTTTAGATAACGTGATTGGAGAATTTGGCAATCTAATAGATAGTGCATTTTTATTGGGTAATCATGACTTTGAAAGATTTAAATACCTAAAAAATAGCACTGAACTAAATATGAAAAAAGGGGATCTTTTAATAGAATGCGGTAAGTGATAACATGAATATTTTAACCCCAAGACCAAATCCTATAGTTGCGGCTTTATATACTTTAAGAGACCTTGATGTTGATGTTGCAGTGCTACATGGTCCATCTGGATGTGGATTTCGGGCAGCTAGATTGCTAGAAGAAGATGGAATGAAAGTAGTCACTACTTCAATGTCAGAAGAAGATTTAATTTTTGGTGCTAGTGATAAACTAATTGAAGTATTGCATGAAGTTGATGAGCTTTTTTCACCCAAGACAATAGGTGTTGTTGGATCTTGTGTTAGCATGATAATTGGCGAAAATGTGAAAAAAGCTATAATTGATTCCGGTTTAAAGCACAAAGCCTTCTTTGTAGAGATTCATGGTTGCATGGGAGCAAATACAAGAGGGGCTATAGAAACTTTAAAGGCTGCAATGGAGTTTGGCCTCATTGATGAAGATGAGTTTAAAAGGCAAGAAGAGATGCTCCTTTTGGCAACTGAAGTTGAGTCAAATAGAGGTATGGCAAAATCAAAATACACTAGACCTTCGAGAGGAACTGAACTTAAGATAGTTGCAGACCATATAGTCAATCTATTGAAGGAAAACAAAAAAATAGCCGTGATTCTAAATGCAAAAAAGGAGACAGCATATCTTTTTGCAGATATTCCTCTAGCAGTGAATTTGGCTTCAAAAAAACATGGAGGATCTGTGATAAATGTTGGTAATCTTTCTACAGACGTGGGCCTCTTAAGAATCAAGAGATACGCAGAAGATATAAAAAATAATTTTAAGTCCAATGGCATTACAATCGATTATATTTCCGGAGGGATGGACGAGTATCCAATAGCAGGTAAAAACGCAATCGAGTACCTCAAAGACAAAGATTTTGATCTTCTTGTTGCAGTTGGTATACCCCAAGCTTTGCCCACCATAGATAAAGAATCTATAGCAGTTACAAATGGTCCGAGAGAAGTACATCCCCTTGAAGATATAGGCTACAAATACGTGACAGTTGAAATAGCTTCACACTCAACTGTGATGGGTACGAGAGAAATTGTTCTTAGCGAACTTGGTGAAGCAATAAGAGATGCTGCAGGGATTCAATGAAACAAATTGCAATATATGGGAAAGGTGGAATAGGAAAATCCTCAATATCGTCAAATCTATCAGTGAACTTAGCTTCTGAAGGATTTGAAGTCTTACTTATTGGTTGTGATCCAAAGAGCGATAGTACTATTAATCTCTTTGGAGGTAGAAGAATAGATACAGTCTTGGATTTGTACAAGAAAGGTATTACCAATCCAGATAAATTAATTTTTGAAGGATATAATGGTGTGAAAGGTGTGGAGGTAGGAGGTCCTGCTGCAGGAGTAGGGTGCGCTGGTAGAGGAATTCTTGTTGCATTGAAAACGCTAAACAAAGATTATTACCTTGAAAAAGGTTTTGACATAATAATATATGATGTTCCAGGGGATGTTGTTTGCGGAGGATTTGCTGGTCCTGCTAGAGAAGGATATGCAGATGAAATTTACATAGTTACTAGTGGGGAATATCTTTCAGTCTATGCTGCAAACAATATTGCAAAGGGCCTATTTAATCTTGAAGTGAAGATGGGCGGGGTAATAGGAAATATGAGAGGCATACCGAATGAAGAAGAAAAGATTAAATTATATTCAGAAAAGATAGGATCACAGTTAATTAATGCAGTTGAAAGAAATCCCAAAATATATGAAAGTGAAATTGAAGGGAAAACTGTACTTGAGAAATATCCCGATGATCCTTTGAATCTAAAATTCAAAGATATTGGGGATAAAATAATTAAAAATAAAGAAGCTAGAGTTCCAAATCCCATAACAGATGAGAAGATAAGATCAATACTTGGAGGGCTCTATTGAAGATACCTAGAGTCGTAATTTCTGGAACTGCCTCTGGTGTTGGCAAGACTTCAATTTCTTGCGGGATAATGAAAGCACTATCCAAGAAAAAAAAGGTTGCTCCTTTCAAGGTAGGGCCAGATTTTATTGATCCTATATACCATAGATTTGCCACTGGGAACTTCTCTAGAAATCTTGATACTTTTTTTATGGAAAAAGATGCACTAATTGAAAATTTTACAAGAGGGGCAGATAAGAAAAATATAGCAGTTATAGAAGGCGTAAGGGGCCTCTATGAGGGAATTGATCCCGTTGAAGAAATAGGTTCAACTTCGCATGTTTCAAAAATTTTAGATGCCCCAGTAATTCTAGTGATGAACGCCCGTTCATTGACAAAAAGCGCAGCTGCATATATTAAAGGATTTCAAGCCCTAGACCCAAATGTCAAAATAAGAGGAGTTATCTTAAACCAGGTTAGGGATGATGTTCACTATCAAAAATTAAAAAAGGCGATAGAAGCTTTTACAGACGTTGAGATTGTAGGCAGTATTGAGAGAGGTGCAATATCATTGAGCTCCCGACACCTCGGACTTGTGCCATTAATTGAAAAAGATGATAGAGAAGAAGTTATGGAAGATTTAGAGAAAGAGATTGAAAATTCCCTTGACATTGATAAAATAAAAGAAATAGCCGATGAAGCAGAAGACTTAGAGAAAAAAGAAGGATTTTTATTTAAGGTTAATCCGGAATTAAAGAAGAAAAAAACAACTGTCGGCATACCATTCGACAAGGCTTTCAGCTTTTACTATAGAGAAAACATAGAGGCCTTAGAAGAAAATGGCGCTAAAATAAAATATTTCAGACCTACCGAGGCAGAGAATTTGCCTGAAGCTGATTGTTATTATATTGGTGGGGGATATCCAGAGATATACCCTGAAAGTATATCAAAAAATGAAGATTTTTTAAAAGGTTTGAAATCGGCTTTTGAAGAATCTAAACCGATATACGGCGAATGCGGAGGGCTAATGATATTATCTAAATATATAGAAGTAGAGAATAAAAGATATCCCATGTCAAGAATATTTGACGAAGGAACATTGATGAAAAAAAGTAAACAGGGTTTAAGTTATGTTATTGCACAACCTACTGAAAAACATTTCTTCTTAAAGGATATTGTAAAGGGCCACGAATTCCATTATTCCAAAATGGAACCATTACCCTATAAACAGGACTTTGCCTACAAGATTCTAAGAGGTAAAGGGATTAATAATGGTATGGATGGATTAATAAAAAATAAATGTATCGGTTCCTACTTACATGTTCATGTTGGAGGTGCCCCTTCATGGGCCTCTTCATTTTTAGAAAGCGTTTATCGATAAATCACATTTCAAATCCAGGTGGCATTATAGGCATTTTTCCCTTCATGCCACGGAGTTGTCTTTTGTTCATACCTTTCAAGAACTTCTTAATCATTGTATACTGATTTAATAGCTCTTTTACCTCGCCCTGATTTGTACCAGACCCTCTTGAAATTCTTCTTATGCGCTCATGATTAATTATTTTAGGATTTTTCTTTTCTTGCATAGTCATTGAATCCATTATTATTCTAAACTTTGTAAGTTTCTCTTCTCCAACTTCGACCATGTCTGTTGGAAGATTTGCTCCCATTCCAGGTATCATAGAAAGTACCTGCTTCAATGGGCCCATCTTACTTACCATTTCAAGTTGGCTATACATGTCGAAGAGATCAAACTTTCCCGCAAGTATCTTATCCTTATCAAGTTTTGAGTAATCTTCTGCTTCAGAAGCTTCTTTAACTTTCTCTAAAAGAGTTTCAAGATCACCAAGACCCAATAAACGTGAAACGAATCTCTTTGGATCAAACGGTTCTATAGAATCAATTCTTTCCCCTGTTCCTATAAATTTAATAGGCGCACCTGTAGCAGCTGCTGCAGATAGTGCCCCCCCTCCTTTTGCCGAACCATCTAGTTTTGTTACTATTATAGATCCTACTGCAGTTGCATTTGCAAATCCTTCTGCTTGAACAAAAGCTTGTTGGCCAATTGTACCGTCAATAACAAGTGTTACTTCGTCAGGATTTATTGTATTGGAGATTTCGGTCATCTCCTCTATTAGCCCTTTTTCTTCTCTGTGCCTTCCGGCCGTATCAACAATAATTATGTCTGAAGTTTTTTCTTTAAAGAATTTTACTCCTTCCCTTGCTAGTTTGATACTGTCTTTTTCCTTTGGATCCCCAAATACAGGTATGTTATTCTCAGCACAGAACTGTTTTAACTGCTCAAATGCTCCGGGCCTCCACGTGTCTGCCCCGACAACGCCTACCCTAAATCCTCGTTTTTGGTAGAATCTAGCAAGTTTTCCGGTAGTTGTAGTCTTTCCACTCCCCTGGATACCTATCATCAGAACTACTTTGCCTTTTTTGTCAGGAAGATGCTCCTTTTTGATGTCAGAACCCATAAATCTTGAAAGCTCTTCATAAACTATCTTTATTATGTGTTCCTTTCTCGACACACCCTTTGGTAGTTTTTCTTCCATTGCCCGTGATTCAATGTTCTTCGATAATTCAAAGACTAACTTAACATTAACATCAGAAAGTAAGAGTGCCTTTTGAATGTCCTTCACAAGCTCTTTAATAAGGGATTCGTCAACTACCCCTGCCTTTGTCAATTTTCTCAATGCGCCGCTTAATGCGCCTGAAAGGGAGTCTAGGACCATACAAACACTAACTTATTACATCAATTTTCCTATAAAAAATTAATGGTCAATCTTCTTTTTTAAAGTAATCAGAAATGTCCTGCCAATCGGTTCTCTTTCAATTAGCTCCTTCTTTTCAAGATTTGTTAGTATTTTAGTTATCTTAGCCTTCGAAAATCCCGTTATACTCGATAATTTCTTCTGTTTTATCTTTCCGTTTTCATTTTTTATTATTTCACATATAGTCATTTCGTCCTCTGAAAGAAGAGAAGGTGGGATCTTAACTTCAACATCTCTATTTTTCGGAGATCTATAAAAGATAAGTATCCCCACTGAAATTAATAGTATTAGAACAATTGCTAATGGGGCCAAAATATTTGTACCAAATCCGTTATTAGATACAAGTGAGTTGTACTTAATTTTAAACATCATCGGAGTTGAAGGAGATTTCATCTCCCAAAGAACAATAATCCTTTTTCCATCGCTTTGCAGATATGTGGGTTCTGGGATAATTGCAGATATATCTTCATTATTAATGCCGTAAGCAGGCGGAAGTTTTATTCTAAAAATAAGATTTTTGACATTTGGATAAACTAGTTCCTTTATATAAACAAAATCTTTTTTCTTTACTTCTACAGCATCTGAAATGGTATAACTAATCTTTATGTTGTTTAATTCATTTGAAACCAATCTTATTGCCTGATTTGTAGGTGGATTAAGTTTTACATCATTGTACATAATTTCCAGATTTTTGTAGCCATTAGGCGGATATAGATTAAAATCAATCTCACCTTTTGGGTATAAAATAATATCAATCGATTCTTTCAAGGAATGATCTTCCATTATCTCAACGTCTATTTTGAGGTATGTGATCTCAATTTGATTATCGGCAAATATGGGTGAAGAAGATAAAGGCAATATCAAAAAAAAAGATATTAGAACTATTAATAAACATTTAAATGATTTTTTAAATTCTTTTGTCATAATACTACCCAATGCTAAAAAGATACCGTGGATCCTTATGATTTTTAGGATTAATCAAAATATAAGATTTTTTGAGCCAGGATTATATATAAGGTTTTAGATAAATAATGTTTTATTAGAATGAAAAAATAAGCTTTAAGTTGACTATATAAAATAGAAAAAATAATAAATTATTACCCTAATCCTGGTTAAGATATTTGGAATTAAGGAAGTGTAACGATTGTAGAACCGGCCCTAATAGAAGTATTTATAGATGTCAATGATTTCCATAGAACTTCATTTAATAAAAATTATAATCAAAGTTAGACCGGTTCTTTATTGGTGATTTATACACCTTACAAAGCGATCATTGTTGAAGTCATTTGGACCCCATCGATGTTCCTAATTTTTTCGGTAAGGAAAGGGTCAAGGTCTTTCAACTGTTCCACATTTACTTTGACAACTATGTCATATTCTCCATATACTATATACGCTTCTTCAACTTCCTTCATACTTTTTAGACTTTCAAGAATCTTCTTTTCTTTTCCAGCATCGCCCACGATGAGGGCAAAAGCAACAACCATTATATCACCCATTATATTATTAATTTTAGATATTTAAAACTTTTATGGATTGTCTAGAAGTGATATCGGATATCTTGAATTATCCAATCAATTCTAATATGATTTGTGCCAAATAGTTTTAAACTAATTATTTAGATATCGTTCATGAAAACGATGGCTGCTATACTACTTCTATGTATTATGGCCGTTTCTCCTATTTCTGGTGAACTTACCTCTCTTATCATCCCATTAAACGATAGCGACATTCCCAAGGAGATAAAGCCTCTACTAAAAGAAGGATACATGATTAATTTTCAGGGTTATGAAGAAAATCTCATTGAGTTTATATGCTATGATGAAAATTCAGCTTCACTACTTCTAGATGAATTCTTAAACTCGAGGGGAGGATATAAAATCCAAGAATATACTAACTTTTCCTACAAAGGTATCGATGGCTATTCGTTCACTTCTACCTGGGGAAAAGGATATGCCTTAAAAGAGAGAAATAAAGTATATGTATTCAATTCTCCTTCTGAGAACATGTTTAATCTTAAGATTCTCTTAGAAACTAAGTTCGGAAAAACCTTTCCTTATCATTATCTAGCTTTGTTATTGATACCGATAGGGTTAATCTTCTACAAAATTATAAAATAATCTTTTCAATATTTTCAGAGATTTCTTTTATTTCGTCATTTTCCATGCCGTAAAGCTTGATAGTCTCGATTACAAATCCATTCTCTTTTATCCGATCATATCTTGGGCATTTAGTAAAAAGCGATTTTCCAGTTTTTGGCCTTATCTTTTTATTGAGAAGTTCAAGGGAGTTAGTTGGATTTTCATCCTTCACGAATACCGATATTGATTTAGGCTCTTTGTACGGTATCTCAAGCGATGATTTTTGGAATATCTGTGCCATATTTCTTAATGTATTTAATTTTTTTTGTGCGTTTTCAATCTCATCGTTAAGCTTAAGATAATAGCTATCCGGGAGTTTTGAGAATAACAATACTTTTTCTGATTCTTCCATATTAATATCAGGGCTGAACCCGACAAAACCCCCATAACCACACTCCAATATCTTTGGGCTTCCTGTAGAACAGTATATCACATCGGCCCAGCCAAAATCTTTATCGGGAAAAACTCCAGAGATATCCTCAATTGATACAATTCCTTTGTTCATTAATTCATTGCATATCTCTCTAGAAGGATTTGATCTTATATGGCCAGAAAGAGAAGTAAATAAAAATACGTCAAACTCTTTTTTGAATTTTGGAACAATAACACCGTTATCGGTAGGAAATTCAACATAATTTTTTTTCAGAAGTTTTGGTATCTCAATAAATCCTTTAAATCCACCCTGATCGGGTATTCCGATTTTAGTTATATTTGAATCAAAAAGAATGGAAAAAAGACCAAATGTCGCAGAATTGACAAAATATATATTGTAATTTTTATTGAGTAAGTGCAATATCTTATTTCTTAGATTCGACATAATAATCTTTTCCATATTTTTTCCACCAATTCTTAACTGTAAAATTATCGGGCCTTAGGAACTCATTATTTTCTATTGAAATATCAGATATAACATCAATTCTCAAAGCTTTGATACATTTTTCTGCAGTATCATATCCAACAAGATACCTCTTTTCAGCTAAAACAACTCCCAATGGATTAATTCTTGAAGTCCTTGAAACTTTGTCATCGAGATCAAAGTAGGAGAGTAAGACGGATTTTTTTTTCTTTGACGCTTCAATTAAATCTCTTGTTATGTTTGGCCTGATATCCATGCTCCTTTCAAATCCTTCTTCTCGAAAAAAATACTCAGTATCTTCCTTCTTAAGCCCAGTTAAGTATCCTTCCTTAATTGACTTAATCTCAGATTTTAAGTCTATGTTCTCAGAAGATTTCTCTAGAAAAGATTCTTTCTTTTCGTCATAGCCCTCAATATGAATCTGGATAAATATTCCTTTCTTTTCTAGAATCTCCCTTATTTTTGAGATATTCTCTTCTTTTACCAGAATAATATTGGGCTCAATGGATTGTTCAACATAATTTTGGATTCTCTTGTTTATTTCTAGGAATAATGGCATATCATTTACTACAAGGAATATACCTTTGAACGCTCTAACTTTGCCATATTTGGATGCCCAATCTCTCAATTGGTATATAACATTTTGAGGTATATCGTTAGAAGAATATTTTTTCAAAAAGTTAATTATTTTATCAAGAGAAAAGCCAGATTCTATGCCCGTCATAATAGTTTCCGACGTTATTTGGTACAAACTTACAATATCGGCTTTCTGGATATCTGCAAATCTATTCAGATCAAATAGTGCAATCTTATCAATCTCTTCTGATAAAACTGAGATCTCAAAATTTGGAGTCATAAAAAGAATCTTTTTCTGCTCAGCCTTCTTACTTTTATCAAAATATATTGTGGGTTCTTTTGATGCTATTCTTTCAGATGTTAAGAGCTCCTTTCCAAACTGAGTAAGTGAGAAAGAAATCATTTTGCCGTCCTTAAATCCACCGTCGACTATCCCAAGCCACAATAAATAATCAGATATTACTTTCTCAAAAAATTTATCGTCAAAATATATCCACCGATTTTCATCCTTTTCATCAAATAGTGAATTCTGTAATTTTTTTATGAATGATTTAATGTAGATATTTTTGCCCACTTCTGCCTTTTTTATAGAATCAAGGACTATTCTGATGTTGAGCTCATTTACCCTACTTATGAAAATTTCTTTTCTCTTAAAACCTTCAATACTTTCTAAGCCAAAAAAGATATACTTAAAGAACAATTTAATTAAGTCTCCATCAGTAATAGGAAGAATTTCATTGATTTTATCTGTAAGGATATATTGATCCCCAGATATCTTGATTAGGCCAAAATCTAAAGCTAGACTTTCGATGAACTGTGATCTAGATTCATTTTTTATGTGGAGTTTTTCAACTAGTCCCTCTTGATCTTTTTTTGAAATCTCCTTTTTAGCCGTAAGTTTTAATTCTTCCTTTGCAACAAATGATAAGAAAATAATTAGATCAGAAATAAGGAGATTTTTGTCTTTTCTTATCTGCAAATTTTCTAGAGTAATTTCTTTAGGGATCTTTTTGAAGATATTAATTAATTTTTCTTTTAATGCCGAGTTGACAATATAAGTTTTAATTATCCCATCCATTCCATCTAAAATTAATAGATTAATTTCAAGATTTTTAATAACTTCTTCAAATGTCCAGAAGCTGTATTTCTCTATGAAAATATTCTGGGCATCCTGCTGCTTTTTTACTCCCCCTGCCATTAGCAAGATACCTAAAAATTCTTTTTCCTTAAGTGATAATGAATTAAAAACAGTTTCAATCTTATTCTCATCTTCCATTGCTTCTTCTAGGGAATTGATAATCTTTTCTTTAGGCGTCGTAATATCAACTCCCCACGCCTTAAGTGTATTCTCTATCTGTTTTCCAGATAGGCTCTTAACTTTTTCCCCCATATCCAATAACTCACCTATCGAGTGACTCTGTAAGCTTTTCAAATTTAAATACTTTATATGGGCATGAAGATTGACACCTTAGACATGCCTCACCATTGCATCTTTCCGAAAGTATTCTTATTTTGAAATACCCTTCTTCTATCTCCTCTACCTTTAAAGCTCTTTCGGGGCATACCTTTTCACATTTTTTGCAACCTATACAACCTTCAAATTGAGCAAATAATTCTACACCAATGCGGTCTATTACTTTTAATTCTTCACCGATGTCAGGTATATCCCTTTTGACAATTTTGTTTATTTGCAAATCACCCTTAACAGAAGGCAGCTGCTGAATATTGTTTAGAGTAAGCATCTCATTGTATTTTTCCATTGACATTCCCTGTTCCCAATATGCAAGTTCTTGGACATATATATCGGTAAAAATTTTTGAAGTAGCAAACATGATGTGTTTACTTCTTATTTTGTCTGCAAGTTTTTGCAATTCTTCTAAAGTATAGTTCCCAACTAATACATCATAAGCTAGAAGCAATGAGGTATTTCCAACCTGATACACTTTTTGAATAGTTGGTGGAATAAGACCTATCTTTCTTGACTTCATTGCGTCAACATAAGTTCCGGATGCCCCACACATATACATGGTTTTAACTTCTTCAAGATTAATCCCGGCCTCCTGCGCAAGTGTTAGATGGCCTGCTCGAATAGCCCCAATAGCTTTTCCTGCTTCTTTTAGATCGTCTTCTGTAAAGTAAATGTTCTCATCAAGTCTTAATCTTCTTGTTTTTGTATAGATATATGGGAGCTCAATAACTCCAGTCTCGAGTCCGGCATAAACTACTGAAATAACACCTGTACCCGTAATTCCAATAGGCTGAATATTAGATAATTTATTTCCCCTAAATTCTTCTTTCCATAAATCAAGAACTCTAACACTTTGTGGCATCATGTTCTCATCAAGCACTAGTGTATGCCACCCAAAATCAAGAACAACGTCAGATATTGCACCAGGAGATGCAAGCATTCCACTAGAGATCTCTTGACCTTCTAGTGCTGGGCCTGATGCTGCAGAGCCAGTAAATATCTTGTCCCCTACTTTCAAAGCCATTTCAGCGTTTGTTCCGTAATCTGTTACTAAAGATATCTCTTTATTATCTAAAAAATTACTTTTCAACATCATTGCAAGCGCATCGGCACCAATCTCATGTTTAATGGCGGGGGGTATAAGAACATCAACATCCCTCCCTTCGATTCCTAACTCTTGTGATGAAACTACTTTGGCATTTCTTGGTTGAATCTCTATCTTTTCAGCTTCTAGATACTTAGGATCAGCATATGCCAAATCTTTGATGCTAATCCCTTCAAATAAAGAAAGCTGGATAGGATTTCCACAAACGGCAATTTTTTCAATACTGCCAAGATCAATATTCATTTGGCCAAGAATCTTCTCAAAAGCCTTAATCATTAATTTGTGAGCTATATCTTCACTGACCTTAATCGCAAAGTTAAGGTGATCCATCACATTTGCACCTGGTAATGGATGTCTTAGTGTAATAGCAGTTCTCAAAACTTTTTTAGTTTCTAAATCGACAAGCTGAACTCTAAATCCACTTGTGCCTATATCAAATGCAATGCCTCTTGACATATTATCATCCCAGATTAATAAATTCAAATCTCATAAACTAGCTACTCCCTTTTTAATCTTTCGCAATAAAGGCATACTATTTTTTTAGATTGTTATATGTTTATTTGTTTTAAAAATAGGGTAGATTTTACAATGAACAATTTTCAAAAAATTATAGAATAATATTTCTTATAGATTAAATATTTATTCATTATTTAAATTTATTACTAATAAACTAGTAAGCACTCTAACATATAACACCGAAAAATATATAAATAGTCTTTTAAAATGACAATCGGATAAGGTAACCTAATTTTAAACCTTGTCTAATAATCTAGGAGGAATCTTTTTGGACAAAAAAGAAAGAATATATAAGACATTAAGCCAAATCGTGGGCGATGAAAAATGGGTTTCTAACAGTCCTGTTGACTGTTGGGCTTATTCCTACGATATGACATACAAAAGACCTCAGATGCCAAATTACGTTGTTCTCCCAAAAACGCCAGAAGAAATACAGTCAATTCTTAGGCTTGCAAACGCTGAGAAGATACCAGTAGTACCATTTACAGCCGGTACAAACATTGGTGGACTCTGCGTTCCAGAACAAGGCGGTATCTTGATGGATCTTAAGAGAATGGATCAAATTCTCGAAATCAACGAAGAAGTGAGATTTGCTGTTATAGAGCCAGGTGTAAGCCAGGCTCAGTTTGCACAAGAGCTTTTCAAGAGAGGATACAGATTTGGATGGCCAGTGGGCCCACCATCTGCATCAGTATTGGCCTGTGCAATACACCATGGAATTGGTGGAATGAGCGGCAGATACGGACTCAACAGTAACCACATTACCGGTATGGAAGTAGTAAGACCAACTGGAGAAATCCTCATGTGTGGTTCTCCTGCAATAAGAAGAGACTCATGGCAAAGCTGCATGCCTCTTCCAAGATTTGACGGTCTTTTCACAGGAACTCTTGGAACAACAGGTGTTGTAACAAAGCTAGGATTATTTATACCCCCAGTACCTGATTACGTACATATTGGAACTTTTACTGCAGAGGACTTAACCGATATGGAAAAGTTCATGAGAGCTTTCAGTAAATATGAATATTCAGATGATCTTACTGCAATCTCATGGTGGCTTAGTCAAGTACCAATTCCTTACCCTTACATTGAAAAGCCAAAGGGTGCACCAGAATGGTCTGGGTATACAACATTATACGCATTTACAGAAAAGGAATTAGAAAACAAGATTGAAGTTTTCAATAAAGTCATAAAAGACTTAGGTAAGCAGGGTAACACCATAAAAGCAACAGATGTCCCTGAAGAGTCAAAGAAAGGAAGAACTCAATTACCATCCCAGATTGTAGGTTCAACAAAGAACTACTGCAAGATGGGCGGTGGAGGAATAGCATGGCCTGGAACGTTTACCCCTTCAAACAGATGGGTAGGTGTTTACAACTTATGGAAAGAAATTTACACAAAGAAGGCCAAGATTGCATTATCGCCATCAACAAGAGTTACAATGTACCGTGGGTGTCACTATGGTATGTTAAGAATTATGACTCCATTCCCAAGAGACAGACCTGAAGAAGAAGCAAACGCCGCTTGGTGTGTCAGAGAAGCAGCAAAGGTTCTAATTGATGCCGGAGGTATCCCATACAAGCCACCAACAGACTTCGCTAGAGAAATTAACAAGAGAGCAGATCCAGGATGGATAGACCTTATTTGCGATATTAAAGACATGCTAGATCCAAACGGAATTATGAACCCAGGTAAATGGGGAGTAAGGTGATACAAATGCCAAATAACTTTAAAGATCTAAAGTGGTACTCACAGTTCTTTAGAAAATGTAGTAAGTGTGGAACATGCAAGTCAGCCTACTCTTACGGGCCACCACCTACAAATGCAACAATATGCCCCCAGGGAGACTACTTCAAGCTTGACTCCTACTACGGATCAAGATCAAAGGCATTCCATGGGCATGCAATTCTAGAAAATAAAGTCGATTTGACAGATCCATCCATACAAGAAGATATGCAAAAAGTAATATTCTCTTGTACAGTTTGTGGTGGATGTCAGACTCAGTGTCTCCTTGATTACAAACCTTGGATTATCGACTACATTGAAGAAATGAGACACAACCTAGTTAACAGAGGAATAGGACCAACAAAAGCAGAAAAAATATACCAAGACAAAGTAATAAAAGATCACAACCCATATGGCGAAACCCACTCTTCAAGATTCAACTGGTTAAAAGATGTAAAAGATCTTAAGACAGACGGTAATATGGTTTACTTCGCAGGATGTACAGCATCCTACAGAAGAACTGAAATTGCCAAGTCAACAGCTAGTGTTTTATCAAAACTTGGAGAAGACTGGGGCGTAATGGGGGAAAATGAATATTGCTGTGGTTCACCATTGTTAAGAGCAGGACTTAGGGAAGAGCCAGAAAAACTTGCCCAACACAACGTTGACTATCTGAACGATCACGGATTCAAAACAATTGTTACCGCTTGTGCTGGATGTTACAAAGTTCTAGCCAAAGAGTATGAAAAATGGTGGGGCTTAAAGCTTAAAGCAAAAGTTTTACACACATCAGAATATCTCGAAGAAAAAATGAAGAAAGGTGAACTAAAGTTAAGCAGTGTACCTGCAACAGTTACATACCACGACCCATGTCACATGGGAAGACACATGAACCACTATGAAGTGGATATGGAAGGAAAGAAGCAATGGAAAGGTTCATTTGTCCAGATTGACAAGCCAGGCCTTTATGAAACACCAAGAAAAGTTCTCACAGCCATCCCCGGTATTCAATTTAAGGAAATGTACAGAAACAGAGACAATTCATACTGTTGTGGTGCTGGTGGAGGTATAAAGGCTTCATATCCTGATGTAGCTCTTGAGGCTGGAAAAACAAGGATAAAAGAAGCAGAAGATTTAGATGGCGTACAGAAAATGGTAACACCATGTCCATTTTGTGTTACAAATCTAGGTGACGCTTCGAAAGCCCTTGGTTCTAGGATAGAAGTAGTTGACCTTATTCAGTTAGTCGACCAAGCTCTAAAGAAATAAATTAATAATATTTTATTTTTTATTTTAAATTTTTAAATTAGGAGATTTTTATGAAACCTGAATATTTTGAATTTAAATCGAATAAACCTGATGTCTTTTCAGACATATATTCAACAAAATCCTTAGGTAATTATGCCAAGTTTGAACTAGAGCTTAGAGATGAGGCAAACAATTTGATTAAAGAGGGAGAACTACATGTTCAAGTACTTTCTGAATTATTCATGCCTCTGATTGTAAAAAGATTTAATCCATTTGAAGGTAAATTAGCCTTAACAATAGGTAATGAACACATTGATCTATGTGAAGCTTTCTTTTTAATACGATTTAAGTCGAATAGAATCATAGATGTAAGCAAATCAAAAATGGACATAGACTTTGTTGATGACATTTAAAATAAAAAATTTATTTTTAATTAAATTTTGTCAAGTGCTGATTTTAGATCGCTAATAAGATCTTGATAATTTTCTATTCCAACGGACAATCTTATCATGCTATCTGTAATCTCGGCATCTTTTAGAGTTTCTGCATCTACTTCAGAGTGTGTCATTGCTTTAGGATGTTCAATTAAAGATTCTGTTCCTCCGAGGCTTACTGCCAATTTACATAATTTGATATTATTCAAAAATTTAAACGCTTCTTTCTTTCCACCTTTAATGTAAAAAGATAGTAAAGATCCAGGACCCTTACATTGCTTTTTGTAAATTTTATACTGCTCACTTTTCTTGTCGTATAATTCTGGATAAATAACTCGTTCTACTTTTGGATGTTTTGACAAAAATTCAGCGATCTTTGTAGCGTTTTCCATCTGTCTTTGCATTCTTATAGGTATAGTTTCCAAGGATCTAGCCATAAGCCATGCATCAAATGGATTTCCATTGGTTCCTATCATCCCTCTGATTCCTTTGACTTTAGAGATATCTTCCTTTGATCCAAGAGAGGCTCCAGCAATTACATCAGAATGCCCCCCAATAAATTTAGTTGCCGAATAAAGAACTATGTCGACCTTATGCTCTAGAGGTGACTGGAATATTGGGCCCATAAATGTGTTATCTACTATAACTTTAACATTTATCCCATCTTCAGATAATTTATTCTTTATTTTCACAATAGCTTCTATATCGACCATCACATTGTTAGGATTTGCAGGAGTTTCTATGTATAACATAATAGATTTTCCATTTAGTTTAGACTTAAGTGAATTTATTTTCTCCTCCATTAGTTTTGGAGTTTCTGATCCGGCTCTAACATTTAGTGTAGATATTCCCATTTTCTCAAAGAATTCTTTAAAAAGGAATTCAGTTCCTCCATAAACGGGATTTGTATAAAGTATATAATCTCCGTGTTTGACAAATGCAAGTAAAGTAGATGTAATCGCTGCCATTCCTGAACTAAATATAGCTGCAGCTTCAGCACCTTCTAATAGTGAAAGCCTCTCTTCAACAATATCAAAGTTTGGATTTGAAAATCTAGAATAGACAAATCCTTCCTCTCCTTTATCAAGTCCAAACGCAACTCTAATAAAGGATTCCCCTTCTTCGGCACTTTTGAATTTGTAGGTACTTGTTAAAAATATGGGGGGTTTTACAGCTCCATTATATTTTAATGGGTCGTAACCTTTGCTAATAACAACAGTTTCTTTTTCCATTATATCACTCTCCATGCATTCCAAATATTTATAAAGAACATTATAAAAGTTTCTTTTATGAAGTCTGTTGGGAGGATTCTCCATTCAATTGGCCCCCTTTTTATCTTAAAATCAAAAAAAGTCAAAATTAGAGATATTGGTGCTGATGCTTACGTAGGGGATAATAGAATTGGCAAGGTCATAGAACTATTCGGACCAGTAGAGTATCCTTATATTAAGATTGTTTCTAGAAGAGACATAAAAGACAGAAAAAGTTTTGTTGGAAAAGATGTTTCAATTAGATAGAAATTTGAGGTCTTTTATGAATAAAATCGTAAAGACAATATTAGTATTATTCTTGCTTATTTCCTCATTCTCAGGATTTAATCCTGTATCCGGAGAAGATGCAGGGTATTTTATTGAAGTATTACCTTCCTTGTCGATAGCAACCCAAGATGACATTCCAAGGCTTGTGGATCTGGCTTCAAAGAACAACGTTAATATAATTTACTTACACGTTAAGAGAGGTACAGGCACGAAACCTTCACCTGGCGTAGTTTTTTACAATAGCAGAATTGCTCCTACTTTCTATAATTTTGACATTCTATCGATAATGATTGAGGAAGCCCATAAAAAAAATATAAAAGTATATGCTGTTGTTCCAGTTTTTTATGACGTGATCGCAGCCAATAAAGGTTTTGCGTCTGAGGGCCCTCAGTCCGATGGTTGGGTCTGCCCACAAACAGGTTTTAATTATGAAAAAAGTATAATCGATGAGATAACAAACGGATACCAAGTAGATGGAGTAGTCTTGGAATACTTTGGAAATCCAAATAGTCTAAACTGCCAATGTGCTGATTGCATTAGAGAATTTTCAAGAAGGTACGGGGTATCTGCTGAAAGGTTAAATTTAGAAACAGAGAAACTAAACAATTCTGAATTGTGGGTTAAATGGAATATATATCGGGCTGAAGAACTTGCAAAACATTTGAAAATTTTATCACAAGATATAAGGAATAACAAAAAAATAAAACTAGGAATTATCATACCCCCAACAACATATAGGGATTACTTTGAAAACACTGATTTTGGAATTGATGTAAAAAAAATAGGAGATTATATTGATTTTTTGATTTATAGACGCCAGGGGCTGCCCTTAGAATATGTTCCTGACGCCACAAATGGTTACAGCCTTCAATACAACGGGGAGATATATGTTACAGTGGAAAACAAGGATATCGGACTGCTGAACTTAGTATATTCTGGATCAGAATATACATCAGGGATTATATACTTCCAGAAGGAACCTTGGACTGCCCAGAGTTTTATAAGAATAGCTAAATCAAGGGCGGAAACCACAAACATATGGGCAGTAAGAGTCGACTCAAGAGAGTACTTCAATCCCGATCTTGATTCATACATACCTATTTGGAAAAATAACAATATTAACACAGTAATACTCAGTGCAGGTAGACCATACGCAATTAATTTTAGATGGGCTGGGCACGAAAAAGAATACAGCTCTTTAGTTCAATTGTCAACTGATGATCCGTTAGAAAGAATGGTTAGCAAACTGAAAAGTGAAGGATTTAAAGTCGTAGTTTCTTCTAGCCTGAATAGCCCTGAATATATACAGGTCAATCCAGGTTCTGCTGCACTTGATTATGTATTTTCTAGAAGCTCTTCGAAAGTTTCAATGGTTGAAATATCACAAGGCAGTTATGGTAAATATTATATCGGCACTGTTGAACATATAATAAAGAATTATGATGTAGATGCAATTTTAGTGACTAATGGAGATTTTTACGAGTATAGTTATGACTCTAAATCCGAGGCAGAATATCTTAAATATATGAACTCAAGAGGAACTGTTGTTTACGAATGGCCGAAAAAAGATCTAGTAGTCAATATTGACGACAGTACCATCACAAATTGGCAAAATTTTGAGATGGAAAAATTTTATTCTACACTGAAAAATAGAATAATTAATTACGAAATTGAACTGTGGGTTTCCGCCAAGACTGATGAAAAGGACCCTAGCAACTTATCTAGAAAATATGGCCAGGATTTAAACATGTTGAATAATTATGCGACAAGAGTAGTTATATCTGCGCCTCTCACAGATGATATTGCTAGCAAGAACAGAAACTTTGCAGATAATCTGCGTGAAGAAGGTATATCCTACATCTTAGATGTTCCTTTGATAAAAGGTGCTAGTACTCCCGTCACAAAAAATGAATTAGAATTAATAATGCAGAATTCCATAGATGGTGGAACAAAATATACATTATTATCCTCCAATTATCTGATAAATGAAGATATGTGGGATTCAGTTTTGAAACTATCATTATATAAAGAAATAGCCAACCTAGATGACCGCCAACTCATGAACTTCTATAACGAAGGCCGTTATGATTTCTTAATAGAACGAGTTGCGGAGATAAAAAAGATAAAGGAAGACGAAATTACAAACTTAAGAAATCAGTCAAAAACTAAGATTAAAAATCTAGACAATCTTACAGAGAACATTGAATCAAAACTTAGCGCTACAAAGAACCTAGGATTTGATACTTCACAAGTAATAGAAAGATGGGAGTTTGGTAAAAGAGAGTACGGCATAGCTAAAAATTCTTTTATAGAGGGTAGATACAAAGACGCTCTTGAAAGCTCAGATAATGCCGAGATAGTTTTGAGCCAAGTTGATTACATACTTAAAGGAGAGATCGACAAGGTTTATTCCTCAAGGATGTTTATAGGTTTTACAGCAATTATAGTATTTGTTATATTCCTGTTTCTTATTTATTATTCCAACAGGCAGTAAAAAGAATTAGTTTTAAATATACCTTCTTTATTAAGTTAATTATAAATCTAAAAAGATTTACAATAGCATGTAAGTTGTGATTTTTATGGTTAAGGATGGTATTTTTAGTTTGACAGAAAAAAAATATAGGTGGATTCTTTTATTGGCTCTGGCATTGGTATATTTTTTTGTTTACTTCCACAGAGTTTCTTCTGCAGTTATATCAAAAGATTTGCTTGAAGAGTTTGGAGTGTCTGCACTATCTCTGGGGCTTTTATCCTCAATGTACTTCTATTCGTATTCATTATTTCAAATACCCGTGGGGATATTATCGGATACACTTGGCCCAAGAAAGACAATCGCCTTCTTAACTGTCTTTTCAGCAATAGGATCTTTCCTATTCGGAATTGCATTGAACTTTAATATGGCTCTTGGTGCAAGACTAATAATCGGACTTGGAGTTTCAGGTGTCTGGATACCTGCGCTAAAACTATTTTCTGTGTGGTATTCTAAAAGAGAGTATGCAACAATGGTTGGAGTCTTGCTTGCAGTAGGAAATATAGGCGCTATTTCTGCATCTTACCCTCTGGCCTTAATTGCGAATGATTTTGGATGGAGATATGCATTTTATGTTATAGGGATAATCTCAATGTTTCTTGCATTAATAGCGTGGATATTCATAAGGGACTCCCCAGAACAATATTTGAACAAGATGAAGGAAACAAAAAAATCGACTTCAGCTCCGAAGAAACAATACATCTCTAAAGACCATCTTAAATTGATTTTTAAGAATAAAGATGTCTGGATACTATCTATTTGGCTATTTGTGGCATATGGTGCCCTTCTTGCCTATCAAGGTTTGTGGGCTTATCCTTATTTTAGAGACGTCTTTAATCTATCAAAGTCTACATCAGGTTTTATCCTAATGTTTGTCAGCATTGGAATGCTGATAGGATCCCCATCTATAGGGTACTTTTCAGATAAGATTATGAAAAGTAGGAAAAAAGTCATAATCATTTGGCTTGGTTTTTTTATACTACCCTGGATATTGATTTCATTCTTCACAGCAAGAATTAGTGTGAGTCTTCTCTACTTACTTTCTTTCTGGATGGGATTCTTCGGATGTGGAAACGTTGTGGTATTTGCTACTATCAAAGAACAGTTCCCCTTAGAAATAACTGGAACGGTCCAGAGCATAGTAAATGTTTTCCCATTTATCGGTGCAGCGTTCTTCCAGACATTTCTTGGATTTGTCCTTGACCTAGTAGGCGGATTTGATGGAGTTTATCCTACAGCAGCTTACAGTCTGGCATTCAAATTTGTGTTTGCCTTTGTTATCCTAGTATTCATTATGTCATTCTTCATTAAAGAAACACTGACAACAGATTAGAGAGTTCGAGGATCCCAATGAAAGTCAATCTAAAAAGAATTTAAAATGATATTACTCAAATAAACAAATTTAATTCAACTCCTGGTAAAGGTCTAAGCAGATTGACATTTACAGACGAATATAGGGGTGCAATGAATTACAACTTCAAAGAACTTGAAAAGATATATGCAGAGATACGAATAATGCGAGGAGAGAACATAAGGGAAGGTTTGACGGAGACCTAAAAGATTCGCCTTCTACTATGATAGGCTCATATATAGACAGTGTCTTTCAAGGGGGCATGTTTGACGGATTGTGGGAATTGTAACATCTTTGGAAGTGTTGAGGACTATTTCTGAGAATAACTTCCCTCAGAAAAATCCTATTGATTTTGTTATATTTGTAGAAGGGGACGGTTCAAAATTTTCATCAGTACTTTTGGGAAACATGATATGGGCAGGCAAATCAAAAGATGAAGACTTATTGGTGACATTGAATGAATTTCAAATCATGCTAGCGCTACTCCAATGAATTTAAGAAATTATGCATTGTGCGGAGCAGCAGAAATAATTTTGAAAGTAAAAGAACTTACTTCAGAGAATAGAACTTCAGTTGCAACTGTAGGACTTTTAGAAATTAATCCAGGGAAAAATAACATAATGCCTGGAAAAATTAGATTGATACCTGATATACGGGATAAGGATGACGTTGTCTTAAATGAAATAACAGAGGGAATACTCAATTCATTTACTCCAATATGCAAAAATAGAGGCCTCACCTACGCCATTAAACAAGTCCCCTACACTAAACCGGTTTTTTTGTCTAAAAGGATAGCTAGAGTAATCGAGAATCTGCTAAAAATCAAAGTGTTGATACATTAAAAATGGTGAGTGGGGCTGTCCGTGATTCTTCAGTTATTGCAGAAATTGTTGATGTTGGCATGATATTTGTTCCAAGTAAAGACGGTAGAAGCCACTGCCCAGAAGAACATGCAGATTTGAAAGGTATTGAAATAGCTGCAAATATTCTATTGGGATCTGTAATAGAGTTTTCTAGATAAAAATAGAACAACTTTGAACTTTATCTTAAAAACTTTTAAATTCAATATATAACTCTAATATTGTCATGAGGAATAATCTTTATGCTAAAAAAAATTTTCCGGAAGAGGCCGGCGTTTATATTATGAAGGACTCTGAAGGAAATGTTCTTTACGTTGGAAAGGCTAAATCATTGAAGAAAAGATTAGCTTCTTACTTTCAAAAAAATATTCCCGATAGGGTATCTTTTCTAATGAACAGGGTAGAAGATATTGAGTGCATTGCTACCGATAACGAAACAGAGGCTCTTTTACTTGAGTATAATTTCATAAAAAAATATAAGCCCCGGTACAACATTCATTTTAGAGACGATAAGAAATACCCATATATAAAAATAACAAATGAGAACTTTCCAAGATTAATAGTCTCGAGGAAGATTGACGAGGACGGTGCTTATTATTTTGGCCCTTATCCAGATGTAGGCTCAGCAAGAAGAATGCTTGCATTAGCCAGAAATATATTCAAGTTAAGAAGTTGCAAAAAGATGAATAAAAAACCGTGCCTTAATTTTTATATTAAAAGATGCACGGCCCCTTGTTCTGATCCAAATTCTAAACAAGATTATAATAAGAGAGTAGATGAATTATTAATGTTCTTTGAAAATAGAGGCGAGGAGTTAATAACAAAGCTCGAAGAAGAAATGAATGCTCAATCTAATGAATTAGAATTTGAAAAAGCTTTAGTTATAAGAGATAAGATAGATGCAATAAGAAAATCTATGCAAGAGCAAAAAATCTTTCTCGATTCGCCAATAAATAAAGATGTCTTAGGGTACTATGACAAGAAATCAATATGTATCTGCGTAGTAATGATAAGAAGAGGAGTCCTAACTGGGGCCAAAAATTACCCCATAGAGGAAACTTTGTTTGATAAGGAAGATATAATAGCTTCTTTTCTAAAGCAACATTACAAAGAAGATTTCCTACCAAACAAGATTATCTTGCCTTTTGACATCCCAGAAAGAGAAGAAATTCAAACATTTTTAGCTAACGGAAAATATGATTTAGTAATAACACCACCGTCATCCTCTCGTGAGAAAGAAGAAGTGCTCCTTGCAACAAAAAATGCTGAACTTTTCTTATCCTCAGAAAAAAAATCACCTCTCGAAGGGCTTATGACTTCACTCGGTCTTGAAAATCTGCCTAGAAGAATTGAAGGGTATGATATTTCAAATATCGGCCAAGAAATAAAAGTGGGATCTCAGGTAACTTTTATTGATGGCAAACCGTCTAAGGAGAACTACAGGATTTATAAGATAAGAACTGTGGTTGGTCAGGACGATATATCTTCCCTAAGAGAGGTGCTAAACAGAAGATTTAAACATAAAGAATCTTTGCCCGATCTTTTATTAATTGACGGGGGGAAAGGCCATTTAAACGCTGCTCTTTCAGTACTTGAATCTGTTGATCTTGAAATACCTACTGTTGCACTTGCAAAGCAAGAGGAAGATCTTTACCTAGAAGATGACTTTAATCCAGATATGGATACAGACTCTAAGAATCTCCTAATTAGAGTCAGGGATGAAGCCCACAGGTTCGCTATAAAGAATCTAAGAAATATGAAAAGGAAAGCAAGTGTCCATTCTTCTATAGATGAAATACCTAGACTTGGCCCTAAGAGAAAAGCCAAGCTGCTCGAAAGGTTTGAATCTATTGATGATTTAAAGAAGGCAAATATTGAGGAGATTGATGATGTTATTAAGAACAGCTCCCTTTCTAAGGATATTTTTCATTTTGTAAAAACATTGAAATAAGATTATCGATAGACGAAATTGGATACCCAAAACAAAACCTATATATATAGCACGCTTCAAGTATGGATATGAATTCTAGATTCGCTGAACTATTACTAAATGCAAAGAATAAAATTCTTGAATCCAAGGGCTCTAAAGTTAAAATTATTTCCCATATTGATGCTGACGGAATTTCTGCTGCATCTATTCTGTCCCTTGCACTAGACAGACTGAATATAAATCATGATATTCATTTTACGTCTCTTGATGGTATTCTTGCTTCCAATTTAGCAGACCTCACAATATTTCTTGATATGGGAAGCGGCCAGATAGATTATTTAATGTCAGAGTATAAAGACAAGAATATAATCATCCTGGATCACCACCAGGGAGAGTACCCAGAAACTCCTTTTCTTGAAGTGAATCCAAACAGATTTGGGTACAGCGGGTCGGAGGAGATCAGCGGTTCAGGACTAGCGTATCTTTTGTCTTTAGAACTCGACGCCAATAACAGAGACTTATCTTCTATTGCGATAGTTGGTGCAGTTGGAGATATGCAGGGATCCTGGGGCGGATTAAAGGGATTAAATCGAGACATCCTTTTGGATGGCATTGAAGTAGGCTTGGTCAAAGCTGAAGAAGATTTACTTTTGTATGGACGTTCAACAAGACCTATTTACAAATCACTTCAGTATTTCTCAGACCCCCCAATACCAGGCGTTACGGGAAGCGATTCGAATGCAATGGCACTTCTAAATAGTTTAGAGATCCCATGCTATGAAGGGGACTGGAGGACTGTGTCTGATATGACTTGTGACGAGAAGCGAAAGCTTGCAACAGAGATAATAAGAAAGACGATAATGGCAGTTCCCCAAGAATATGTTTCTTTTATCCCACAGATGATTATGGGGGAATCCTATTCACTTGTCCAAGAAGAAGATAGAAGCCCTTTGAAAGATGCTTCGGAGTTTGCAACTTGTCTTAATGCCTGCGGTAAAAATGGCAGACCTGAAGTAGGATTTTATGTCTGCAAGGGTAACAGAGGTATATACTACGATATACTGTTAGGGCTACTTAGAAAGCACAGAAAGAATATTGCACGAAGTATGAGCCTTGTTGAAAGCAGAGGGGTGGTCATGAAAGAGAAATTTCAGTACTTTGATGGAAGCGGCATAAATGACACAATAGTAGGTACTGTGGCAAGTTTAGTTCTTGGAAACAGAGACACTGACCCCTTTTTGCCAATAGTTGCCTATACAACGTTGCCGAATGACCCAAATGTTTATAAAATTTCTGCACGCTGCTCAAGATTGTTGGTACTTAAAGGCTTAAATCTAGGAAAAGAGATAAAGAAGAGTGCAGAATCTGTAGGTGGTAAAGGAGGGGGCCACCCTCCTGCATGTGGGGCATATGTACCAATTGAAAAGTTAACAGAATTTTTACATATATTTGAAGAGAATATAGCAACGAGCATATAGAGTGTTTTTATGAGTGGCTTTAATGTTTCTGAGGATCTTACCATTCCAGAAGATAGGATTTTTTTAAATCCTTCTAAGGATTTTTATATAAATTATCTAAAATCATATTATGTCATTACAAAGGACGGTCAGTATCTTTTTGCCTCTGCCCAGAAAGGCAGAAGGCCGGATCAGGTCCATTACATTGTTCCAAAAGAGTATAAGCTTGGGGCAGACCAGAAAGGTTTTGACATTGATACGGGCAAGGCTATTTTTAGCATAGTCATGAATTACCTGAGAGATGAACCCCAAATTATTGTAACCGATGGTATCCAAGGAGAAAACGGATATGAGATAGGGATAAGGTCAGTTGTAAGTGTGGCAAATCCTCACAGCGCATATATTTCGTGGATGGGAAAAATGATGATGTTCCCCCCAAAAGATAGTGTAAAGCCGAGTTGCTATAACTTCATAATACCTGAAAAACTTCCGGAGAAATATACTAGCCAGATAAAAGAAGTGTGGCCAGAGTATAATGAGAAAGAACCACTTTCTCTTTATGATTTTAGCGATATGGGAAAAGATATTAGAAAAGTAATAAATCTTGGAATTGACTATTTTGGTGGCGCTTTCAAAAAGCCAAACCTAACTATGGTCTGGAACAGGGGCGAATCTGATGATATGATCTCCTTTCATGCGGGTCTTTCTGAAAGCACTGTGATAATAGGGCTCAGCGGTACAGGAAAAACTACACTAACCGTTGGCCCCAATCTTGAGCAGGACGATGCCATTTTAGGGAAGATTATTTTCAAAGATGACAAAATCATAGATGTGAAATTAGTTGGCCTTGAAGCCGCAAGCTTTGCAAAATCCGAAGGATTGTCTGAAAAAAGCCCAGAGTACCCAGGTTTGATGAAATCAAAAGATAGAAATCATATAGTTCTGGCAATGAACATTGACTGTGAAGGCGTGGATTATGTTAAGAAGAACATTAATGGATATGATGTAGAAGTTCCTGTGGCTACCGGCTATCCAGGCTCACTACTCACCAAGAGTTATGAAAAGAGTGGGACTACAAATGGCAGATTCATCTTCCTTTTCAGCGATTTGAATTTCTCATGGGGCAAGAAAGACAAGTACCTAAGAAATTTCGTTTTGAGCTTTAAGAGATATGACATATTTAATCCCCTAATTAAAGTAACTGATCCCCGTATGGCTGTTGCATTAGACAGTGCATGTGAAAGTATAATCACATCGGCCATATCAGGTAAAACAGCCGGAACAAGAGTAAGGTCTTATTCTGCCACCGACTTTATGGCAAGAGAGCAAGCTGAACAGGCATTTCTCAAAAAAAAGGTTTTTGACGATATTGGAGTTGGTCTGAATGGAAAGATTAACTTTTTAATCATCAATACTGGTTTTGTTGGTGAGTTCGATCTAGAGGGCAAATCTATTGGTGGTGAAAAAATTACTGTTTCGGACTCAAAAACACTCCTTAAACTCTCTACACATGGGCTTATCAAGAACTGGGTAGAAGATCCAGTTTACGGCTACCTAGTTCCATCACCTAAAGAGCTTAGTGAAGTTCATGGTATGAAGAATTTTGGAGAGAGATTCAATCCTCTTAATTACTATTCCCCACATGATTATTTGGAATTTGTCAAGATTGATATAAAAGAAAGAAAGGATTTCCTCCATAAAATATTTTCATCACAAAGTAAATTTGCATATCTAGAAGACATCATAAGCGTCTGGGATGAAATTAGAATACCTTCGCAAAAAGAAATCAAAAAATTCTACGATATTCACTATTCATGAACACTGTCTTATCCTGTAATTATTTCCTTTTCCTTTCATTAAAAAATCCCCCCAATTTCAGGTAGAATCTGGCAAATTACTGCCAGATTCTAGTTTTCTGTAAAATGCCTTTTCTGGTGTCTCGAGC
>Ga0172382_10002894_pt1 | contig 27894 bp, 21 predicted proteins | sample Leawel138RmetaG_FD_122245 | JGI IMG/M metagenome (GOLD analysis project Ga0172382, IMG submission 122245) | Leachate microbial communities from a municipal landfill in Southern Ontario, Canada - Leachate well 138R metaG | ecosystem: Engineered > Solid waste > Landfill > Unclassified | place...
GGTCCGCCTGACGTCGTCTTCGCCCATGGCGCCATTGGCTATGCCACCACCGCACCGCTCGGCGGGACGGTCCGGGTACAGATGCGCTTCTCGCTTGAGTTCCCGACCAACCTGGTCGTGTACAAGATCAACGGCAATGGGGTGTTCTCCATCCTGCCCACGTCGCTGTGGACCCGTATCGACGACCACACGCTCGAGCTCGCGGTCACGGACGGCGATCCGCTGACCGATGCCGACGGCACGGTGAACGGGCTGATCGTCGACCCGGTGGCCTTGGGTAACGACGTACGCGCCGGCTTCGACTTCACGGACAGCAGCGGCGGTGGCTGCAGCCTCGGTGTCGGCGGCGGTCACGGACGTGCCGGCGAATGGCTGCTGGTGCTGCTGTTCCTGGCCTGGCTGGGTGCCGGGCGGCCGTACTGCAGGCTGCGTCGCGACGGCCGCGAGTGAATGATGCATCGCGCCCGCGGCCCGCATGTCGGGGCCGCGGGCGCCCAAGCGGGTAGCACCGCTTCATCTGCAAGTCGCGTTGGCCACGGCAGCACACGGAAACACACGGAAGATACTGAAATAAAACCGCACCACGCCGCCCTGCCCCAGCACTGGACAGATGTTGTGAGCGGTAGTGTAAAGCCTCTGCTCTGGTCCGTATTTTTTCCGTGTTTTTCCGTGTGCTTCCGTGGCTAACAAAAATAATTTTCGGCGCCACGCCCAAGCCACGGCTTGCTCAATACCTGCACGCAGACATGCGCGCAGGTATCCTGCCTGCAGAAACCGCACGTAACACCCTGTAATATTCTCCCGGCATTCGGAAACGCTTTGGAAATAGCTGCCTGATAGCCTACGGGGGTATTAAGACCGGACGGGTGCGCAGCGAAGAGGGGGCGTCCAACCGGCCGGGGACCATCGATGCTGCATCGATGTCGTGTCGGGGGAACGAGAACAACGATATAAAATCAAGGGGGGTAGGTATGGTACATCGTATCCGTACGTCGCTCGGAATCGTCTTTGCATCTGCGGGGGTGTCTCTTCTGGTCGGCCCGGTCTGGGCCGCGAACGGTGATCAACAGGTCGCCTTCAGTGGACGGGCCAACGCCATGGGGGGTGCCGTGGTGGCGAAGCCCCAGGACGCGACCACCGGATTGACCAATCCGGCCGGTATCGCATTTCTCGATCTCGGCGTGGACGCCATCCGCTTCGACGTGAATCTGAGTGCGTCGAACCCGCAACGCCAGCTCAACGATGTCGACAGCGAGAACGACCTGTTCGTGCTGGCCACCGGCGCCTTCGCGTTCAAGAGCGATTTCTTTCCGGAACAGGTACGCATCAGTGTCGGGGCCTACGCGATCGCGGGCGGCGGCGTGGATTATCCGGTGGGTGCCTACAGCATCTACCCGGGCACCGACGGTCCGGTGGTCGCAGCCCTGCAGTCGTTGCGGATGGGGCCATCTTTTTCGTATCTGGTCACCGACCGGCTGGCGATCGGCCTGACGACACACATGACCGTCGGCATGTTCTCGGTCGACGCGCCGGCCTTCCGGGCGCCGACGGATTTCACCACCGGATTCGTGTGGGGGACGGGCTTGACCTATCGGCTCGCGCCGGGCGTCATGCTCGGCCTGAACTATAACGCGGAGACCAATAACCAGCCCTACGAATTCACCAAGGGCCTGGAAAACACTCTGCCCGGCTGCGACACCTGCCCGCGGACACCACAGAAGTACAAGCTGGATTTCCAGGACCCGCAGAGCATGGCCGTGGGCCTGTCGATAGAACCGACCGACAAGCTGCAGATCGAGTTCGACGTCAAGTGGATCAATTTCAGTGCAGTGCGCGACACACTGGTCCTGCAGGATCAGTACAGCCCCGACCGCGTCGAACTCGATCTGGGCTGGGACGATCAGTGGGTCTATGCCCTGGGCGTCAATTACAAGGCCACCCCGCGGCTGGACCTGATGATGGGCTACAACTATGGCAAGTCGCCAATGGGTCCCGAGGATATCGGTGACAACCCGGGCATCAACGGGATCATCGAGCATCACCTGAGCGGCGGCCTCAGCTATCGGATCTCCGAGCACGGGACGCTGACGGCATCGTACATGCGCGCCTTCGAGAATGAGCTGACCGGGATCAGGACGGGGAGCACCGAGGAGGTCAAGAGCAACTTCGGCGCCAACATCGTCACCCTCCAGTTCACCTACAGCCATTGACGTCAGTGGGCAGCAGGGCAGGCCGGTGTCACGGGGCGCGATCCGCGCGGCGGGCAGCAGCGGATACAGGTGGATTTTGGTAGCTGTTGGCGGCGCCCGACTGACGACGGCATCGATGGGAATGAGCAATGGACACGTCTAGTCTTTCTCGGGTCAGCCAGGCAAAGCTGCGGGTACTGGTGGTCGACGATGACCCGAATCTGATCAGGCTCGCCCGGCATTATCTCGAGGAGGCGGGCTTCGAGGTCCAATGTGCCGCGGACGGGACGGGGATGGACCGGCATCTGAGTCGTGAACGTTTCGATCTGGTGGTCCTGAATGTCCGGCTGCCGGGCGAAGACGGGCTTTCCATTGCCCGGCGGGTGATGTTCGAGCATGCGCTCCCGGCCCTGATCCTGTCGCACAAGGGCGATGACATCGAGCGGATCATCGGGCTCGATATCGGCGCGGACGACTATATCGCCAAGCCCTTCAATCCGGGAGAACTGGTGGCGCGTATCCGCGCGACGGTACGGCGCAGCCGGCGGACGCACGAGATCCGTGTGAGCGTGGCCGCGCACGCGCCACGCTATCATTTCGGGCCGTTCATCTTGGATACGGGGGCGCACGCCCTGGTGCGGGCTGGAGAGAAAATCGAGCTTACCAATGCCGAATTCAAACTGCTCTGCGTCTTCATCGAAAACTGCAACCGCGTGCTCAGTCGGGATCAACTCATGGATCTCCTGAAGCGGCATGATCGCACGCCGTACGATCGCAGCATCGATGTGCGCGTGTCACGGCTGCGGCAGAAGATCGAGGCCGACCCCAGCGAGCCGGAGTATATCCGGACCATCTGGGGTGAAGGCTATCTGTTCTCGGCCGACGTCGAGGTGGGGTGAGCCGCGCGGGCCGCCGGGCCGCTCCACATCATCCTGGACAAGCTCGTCTCAGCCACGAAATCCACGCAAGTTTTTTCGAGAACGCATTCTCAGCCACGGAACGTGCAGAAAGCACAGATAAAACCCATTTTGGCCACGGAAGCACACGGAAAAACACGGAAGGCGGGGATGCGGCGGGTTCTACATTCCGTGTGGTTCCGTGGCCAAATGCATTTCGATGCAAGTGCAACCGAGCCTGATCGACAGGCCGGTTCTGCAATGATTATTCCTTCGTGTCCTCTGTGTCCTTCGTGGTGAAATGGCCAATCTATTAAGATTTCGACATCCGCCCGGATGCGCTGGTGGCCCTGACGTCGTTCCTGCACGATCTCCGCTGTTGGTACTCAATTCCTTTCACCACGAAGGACACAAAGGACACGAAGAAATTCTTATGACTGAACACGCAGCAATCGGATTGATCGGGCGACACAGAAGAGCTTTTGATGTAGAAATGTCGCTCCTACCGGTGTCAGGCCACGACGGGTTTTACATTCCGTGTATTTCCGTGTGCTGCCGTGGCCAATGATGTTTTCGGTGTTTCAGCCCGTGCCGTCGTCGGCGCTATGCAGGCTCTCGTGCAGTTGCGTGCGCAGGCACTCGAACTGCTCGGGCGATTGCAGCGGCCGGTTGTGGGTGTCGGTGATGTAGAACACGTCCTCGGCACGTGAACCGAAGGTGGCGATGCGGGCGTTCTGCAGGCGGATACCGCAGGCGCTGAAGGCGCGACCGACCGCCGACAGCAGCCCGGGCCGGTCGCCGGTGATCAGTTCGAGCACGGTGCGCTGGTTGGGTGCGTCGACACCGAAGCTGATCTGGGTCGGAATATCGAAATGCCGGAAACGTCCGGGCGGGCGGCGGGTGACGCGCGGACGCTCGCCGTCCTGGCGGCTGAGTTCACGGGTGATGCGGGCGACGATCTCGCGCAGCTGGGCAGCGCCCCGGATGGGTGTGCCGGACCCGTCGAGGATCAGGTAGGTGTCCAGGACATACCCGTTGCGGGCGGTGGTGATGCGCGCGTCGTGGATGTCCAGGCCGAGCTGGTCGAGCAGGGCGGTGGTGCGCTCGAACAGCGTATCGTTGGTGCGGGTGTAGATGAACACTTCCGTACCGCCGCGCTCGGGGCTGTGGCGCAGCTCGACCAGCGGTGTGTCGCGCCTGCCGTGGCGGTCGATGCAGTGCGCATGCCAGGCGATCTCATCGGGGGTGTGGCGCAGGAAGTAGTCTTCACCCAGGTCCCGCCAGATCGCCTCGATGTCCGCAGCGGCAAGCCCCTGCTCCAGCAGCAGCTGGTGCGCCTCGCTGCGCGTCTCGGCGATGAACTCGTCCTGTTCGAGCGGCTTGTCCAGGCCACGCGCGAGGGCCTCGGCGGCGACGTTGTACAGCTCCAGCAGCAGGGCGTTCTTCCAGGAGTTCCACAGACCGGGACTGGTGGCGCGGATGTCCGCGACCGTCAGCAGGTACAGATAATCGAGCCGTGTGCGCGTCAGCATCTGCCGGGCGAAGTCGTTGATCACGGCCGGGTCGCTGATGTCGCGGCGCTGCGCCGTGGTCGACATCAGCAGATGGTTGCGCACCAGCCACGCGACCAGCTGGGTATCGTGCTGGCTGAGGCCGTGGTGATCGCAGAAGGCGACGGCCTCTTCGGCACCCAGTTCGGAGTGGTCGCCGTCGCGCCCCTTGGCGATATCATGGAACAGCCCGGCCAGCAGCAACAGTTCCTGCCTGGGCAGATTTGCCATCAACTCACTGCACAGCGGGAACTCGTGTGCATACTCCGGCACCGCGAAACGGCGCAGATTGCGCAGCACGAACAGTGAATGCTCGTCGACGGTGTAGACGTGGAACAGATCGTACTGCATCTGCCCGACGATGCGGCCGAATACCGGCAGGTAGGCGGCCAGGATGCCGTAGCGGTTCATGCGCTGCAGCTCGTGCCAGACGCCGCGCGGCTGCCGCAGGATCTCCATGAAGATGCTGCGGGTGCGCAGATCGTTGCGGAAGTCGTCGTCGATCAGGTGGCGATGGTCGCGGATCAGGCGGATGGTCGCCGCCCGCACGCCCTTCAACTCTGGGTGCTGCGCGAGCAGCAGGAAGATCTCCAGCAGGGCGAACGGGTGGTGCACGAAGATGTGCTCATCGAGCGCCTCGATGAAGCCCTTGCGTGCCTGGAAGCGCGTATTGATGGGTACGGGTTCGCCGGGATCGTCGGCGTACAGGATCGCCTCCTGGAAGAGCTGCAACAGCATTTCGTTCAGGCGGTTCAGTTCGAATACCGTGCGGTAATAATCCTTCATGAACTGCTCGATCGCCTGATTCGGCCGTTCGCCCTGCGGGTAACCCAGCAATTCGGCCAGGGTGCGCTGGTGGTCGAACAGGATACGATCCTCACGCCGGCCGGTGAGATCGTGGAGGGCGAAGCGAATGCGCCACAGGGCCGTCTGACCGGCGCTGAGAGTGCGGTACTCGTGCTCGGTGAGAAAATGGTGGGTCACCAGATCGTGCAGGGTGTCGACGCCGAAGTGGCGCTTGGCGACCCAGCCGATCATCTGGATGTCGCGCAGGCCGCCGGGGCTCTCCTTGATGTTGGGTTCGAGGTTGTAGGCGGTGTCGTGGAACTTGTGGTGACGCGCGACCTGTTCCTTGAGTTTGGCCTCGAAGAAGCCGGCGCCGGTCCAGATGCGTTCCGGACCGGTGGCCTCGCGCATGGCCTCGAACAGGGGCGCGGCACCGGCCAGCAGCCGGGCCTCGACGAAATTGGTCGCAACCGTGATGTCGCGCTCGCCCTCGCGTACACAGTCGTCCACGGTACGCACGCTGTGCCCGACCTCCAGGCCGATGTCCCACAGCAGGGTCAGGAAGGCCTCGAGGCGGCCGGTCAGTGCGGCAGTCTCGTGATCCGGCAGCAGGATGAGCAGATCGATGTCCGAATGGGGCAGCAACTCGCCGCGGCCATAGCCGCCGACCGCGACCAGGGCCAGACGGTCGGCATCGGCCTGCAACGTCCAGTGCCAGGCGCGGGCCAGCAGCTGGTCGATCAGCCAGGCGCGGCTGTAGACGAGACGGTCGGCCGGGATCTGGCGGCGGAAGTGCTCGCGCAGGGCGCGGCTGCCGTCGCGCAGCGCACTGCGCAGCAGCGGCAGCAGGCTGCCGCCGGCGGCGAGTGCCGCGTCCAGCGCGGCCGTGTCACAGAGGTCGTCCAGGATGGGCGGTGCCGGAACGGCGGCGGTACTCGTGTTGACGGCACCGTCCGGCAGGCTCATGGGAGCAGCGGCATGTGGTCCAGCGACTCGTCCGGCCCCAGGGTCAGGACCTCGTAGCCGGTAGCGGTCACCAGCACGGTGTGTTCCCACTGGGCAGACAGGCTGTGGTCCTTGGTCACCACCGTCCAGCCGTCCGGCAGCATCTTGGTATCGCGCTTGCCGGCGTTGATCATGGGCTCGATGGTGAAGGTCATGCCGGGCACCAGTTCCATGCCGGTGCCGGGTCTGCCGTAATGCAGCACCTGCGGCTCCTCGTGGAATTCCCGGCCCAGACCGTGACCACAGTATTCGCGGACCACGGAGAAGTTTGCCGCCTCGACGTGTCTCTGGATGGCGTGGCCGATGTCACCCAGGCGCATCCCCGGGCGCACCATGCGGATGCCCAGCGCCATGGCCTCGTAGCAGACCTTGCACAGGCGCTTGGCCTGCACCGAGGGTTCGCCGATCAGGAACATGCGACTGGTATCGCCGTGGAAGCCGTCCTTGATCACGGTGATGTCGATGTTGAGGATGTCGCCGTTCTTCAGCACCCGGTCGCCGGGGATGCCGTGGCAGATCTGGTGATTGATCGACGTGCAGATCGAGCGCGGGAAGCCGCGGTAGTTGAGCGGGGCGGGGATCGCCTGCTGCTGGTCGACGATGTAGTCGTGGCAGATGCGGTCCAGTTCCGCGGTGGAGACGCCGGCCTTCACGTAGGGGCGGATCATCTGCAGCACCTCGGCGGCCAGCCGGCCGGCCGTGCGCATCTTCTCGATCTCGTCGCCGGTCTTGATCGTAACGCTCATGAGAACCTTTTGAATTGGCGGGGGAATCACGCGGTGGACGGAATTGTTGCGGGGGCCAGTTTATGGTATAAAGGCGCGCTTGTTAAGCAGGCCGTCCCGGTGGCCGGCTGCAAATCCACACATGCGTCGTGACAGTGCGGCTGGGTGCCCCGGTGAAGACCGGGGTTGCCGCACGGGACGCATGGAGGCCCAACCCTGACAATTCGGAGTTTTATCTCATGGCGAACGTCACCATGCGCCAGATGCTGGAAGCTGGCGTGCATTTCGGTCATCAGACCCGTTTCTGGAACCCGAAGCTGGCCCCGTACATCTTCGGCGAACGCAGCAAGATCCACATCATCAATCTGGAAAGCACCCTGCCTCTGTACAACGAGGCGATGAACTATCTGAGCAGCCTGGCCGCCAAGCGCGGCACCATCCTGTTCGTCGGCACCAAGCGCGCGGCGCGCGATACCGTGGGCGAAGAGGCGGCGCGCTGCGGTATGCCGTACGTGAACTACCGCTGGCTGGGTGGCATGCTCACCAACTATAAGACGGTGCGTCAGTCCGTGCGTCGCCTAAAGGAGCTGGAGACCATGTCGCAGGACGGCAGCATGGACCGGCTCAATAAGAAAGAGGCGCTGATGCGCACGCGCGAGATGGAAAAGCTGGAGCGCAGCCTGGGCGGCATCAAAGACATGAGCCACCTGCCGGACGCGCTATTCGTGATCGACGTCGGGCATGAAAAGATCGCCGTCAGTGAGGCCATCAAGCTGGGTATCCCGGTGGTCGGCGTGGTGGACACCAACAACTCCACCAAGGGCATCGATTACATCATCCCCGGCAACGACGATGCCATCCGCGCGATCCAGTTGTACGCGCGCGGTGCGGCCGACGCCGTCCTCGACGGCAAGTCCACCTCCGCGGTGCAGGTGTCGGCGAGCGGCGACGAGTTCATCGAACTGGATGAGGCCGCCGGCGCGGCCGACAAGCCGCCCCGTGGCAAGCGTCCCCCGGCGGCCAAGGCCCCTGATCGTGCCGCGGCTGGCGCCGACGACGACCAGGGCGCCTGATCCGCTGCGAACGCGGGGGGATGGGCGTCTCCGGTGCCCGTCGTCCCCCGCAACGCATCCGTGACTGCTGATCGGTAGTGCCTATGGGCGTATGACCGGCGGCACTGTCATTGAACACCAGCAGATATTCATAGAGGTAACCAACCATGTCTATTTCCGCCGCACAGGTCAAAGAGCTGCGTGAACGCACCGGCTCCGGCATGATGGAATGCAAGAAGGCGCTGGTCGACGCGGCCGGCGATATGGAGACCGCAGTCGAGGCCCTGCGCAAATCGGGTCTGGCCAAGGCCGACAAGAAGGCTGGTCGTGTGGCCGCCGAGGGCCTGGTCCTGGTCGAGCTCAGCGATGACCGCCAGCGCGCGGCTATCGTCGAGGTCAACTGCGAGACCGACTTCGTCGCCAAGAAAGAGGAGTTCCAGGGCTTCGCCATGAAGATCGCCCAGCGTGTCGTGAAGGATACGCCGGCGTCCATGGAGGCACTGCTGGCGCTGCCGTTGACCGACGGCGGGCCGAGCATCGAAGAGGCCCGCAAGGAACTCATCGCCATGATCGGCGAGAACATCAACGTGCGCCGCTACACCGTGGTCGAGACCAACGGTGTGGTGGGTGCGTATCTGCACGGCAGCCGTATCGGCGTGCTGGTCGAGATGCAGGGTGGCAGCGAGGACCTGGCGAAGGATATCGCCATGCATATCGCCGCCAGCCGCCCGGTGTGCATCACCGCGGCCGAGGTCCCGGCAGACCTGCTGGAGACGGAGCGCCGGATCTTCGCCGCCCAGGCCGAGGAGAGCGGTAAGCCCGCCGACATCATTGCCAAGATGGTCGAGGGTCGCATCAAGAAGTATCTCGCCGAGGTCACCCTGGTCGGGCAGCCCTTCGTCAAGGATCCCGAGATCACCGTGGGCGCGCTGCTGTCCAAGGCCGGCGCCGAGGTACTGAGTTTCCAGCGTCTGGAACTGGGCGAGGGCATCGAGAAGAAGACCGAGAACTTCGCCGAAGAGGTGATGGCGCAGGCACGCGGCAAGTAAGCCGCGGGTCACCCACCCGTGTCCGGGCGGGATACATGCGATGGGGTCGCTCTGCGACCCCATCGCATGCCGGGCCCCTGGCGGGGAACAGGATGACAAGGGTCGCCGCGCCGGAGCGTGCAGTAGTATTCACATCAAGAAGTTTGTGCAACTTGTTGAAATCAAGACATGCCTGAACCAGAACTGCGCTACCAACGGATTCTCCTCAAGCTCAGCGGTGAGGCCCTCATGGGGGCCGACGGGCCCGGCATCGATCCCCGTGTGCTGACCCAGTTCGCCACCGAGATCCACGCCCTCGCACAGGCCGGGGCGCAGCTCGGGCTGGTTATCGGCGGGGGTAACATCTTCCGTGGCGCCGGGCTGGCGGCGGCCGGCATGGACCGCGTCACCGGCGACCACATGGGTATGCTGGCCACGGTCATGAACGCCCTGGCCATGCAGGATGCGCTACGTCGCCTGGGTACGGAGGGGCGTGTCATGTCGGCGCTGTCCATTGCCTCGGCCTGCGAGGACTATTCCCGGGCCCGCGCCCTGCGGCACCTCGACCGGGGCCGTGTGGTACTGTTCGCCGCCGGTACCGGCAATCCGTTCTTCACCACCGATTCCGCCGCCAGCCTGCGCGCCATCGAGATCGGGGCGGACATCCTGTTCAAGGGCACCCAGGTCGACGGGGTATATTCGGCCGATCCCAAGAAAGATCCGGGCGCCGAGCGCTTTGACCGGCTGAGCTATGACGAGGCCCTGCGCCGCCAGCTCATGGTCATGGATCACACTGCCATCATCCTGTGCCGCGATCATGGCATGCCGCTGATGGTGTTCGATATCCACCAGCGCGGTAATCTGATGCGCGCTGCCTGCGGCGAGGCGGTGGGCACGCTGGTCGAGAAGGAGTAAAAAAAATGATCGACGACATCATCAAAGATGCCAAGTCCCGCATGGCCAAGAGCGCGGAGACGCTGCGCCACGATCTGACCAAGCTGCGCACCGGTCGTGCCCATACCGGCCTGCTGGACCACATCACCGTCGACTACTACGGCAGCGAGGTCCCGTTGCAGCAGGTCGCCAACGTGGCCGTGGAGGATGCGCGCACCCTGACCGTCACGCCCTGGGAACGGCAGATGGTGGCGGTGATCGAGAAGGCCATCCTGAAATCCGACCTGGGGCTGAACCCGAATACCGCCGGCACGGTCATACGTATTCCGCTGCCGCCGCTCACCGAGGAGCGCCGCCGGGACATGATCCGCATCGTCCGCCATGAGGCCGAGGGTGCGAAGGTCGCGGTACGCAACATCCGCCGCGACGCCAACAACGATTTCAAGGAACTGCTCAAGGAGAAGGAGATCTCGGAAGACGATGAGCGCCGTGCGCAGGAGCAGATTCAGAAACTCACCGACCAGTTCGTGGCCGACATCGATAAGATCACGCAGGCCAAAGAGGCCGAACTGATGGAGATCTGAAGTCGGCAGGATATCGAGACATGTCAGAGGCGAGCCGCGGCAAAGACGGGATGCTGGATGCTGAAGGCCCACGTCACATCGCCATCATCATGGATGGCAATGGACGCTGGGCGCGGCGCCGCGGAATGCCGCGCCCAACCGGCCATCGCGAGGGCGTCAAATCCGTGCGGCGCGTGGTCGAGATCTGTCGCCGAGAGGGGATCGAGGCCCTGACACTGTTCGCCTTCAGCAGCGAAAACTGGCGCCGGCCACCGACCGAGGTCAGCCTGCTGATGGACTTGTTCATCAGCACCCTGCAGAAGGAAGTGGACAGCCTGCATGCCAACAGTGTGCAAGTGCGGTTCATCGGCGACCGCGAGCCCTTCGCACCGAAGCTGCGCACACTGATGGACTCGACCGAGGCCCGTACCCGCGACAATCCCGGTCTGCGCCTGACCATCGCCGTCAATTATGGCGGCCGCTGGGATATCGCGCAGGCTGCGCGCGTGCTTGCTCTGGGCGTGCAGGCGGGGGCGCTGGAGCCCGAGGCCATCACGCCCGAGCTGCTGGGCGCGCAACTCGCCCTGGCCGGCCTGCCGGAGCCCGATCTGTTCATCCGCACCGGCGGCGAGCAACGCATCAGCAACTTCCTGCTCTGGCAGCTCGCCTATACCGAGCTCTATTTCACCGACGTCCTCTGGCCCGACTTCGACCAACATTGTCTCACCGAGGCACTGGCCTGGTTTGCCGGACGGCAGCGCCGCTTCGGCCGCACCAGTGAACAAGTGGAGTGCATCAAGGGTGCCTGACCGTGTTTAAGCGCCTGCTGACGGCGGTGCTCCTCATCCCCTTGGTCGTGGGCGGCGTGCTGCTGCTCCCGACTGCCATGTTGTTCACCCTCGGTGCGCTGCTGCTCGGCCTTGCCGCTTGGGAATGGACCGGTCTGGTACCGCTGCGCCCGACGGTCGTGCGGCTGGTCTACGGCCTGCTGTTGATGGCCTTGCTGGTCCTCGGCGGGTTTGCGCTGCAACGGCAGCCGGCACTGCTGCAGCCGTCTCTCATGGTCGCCCTCGGCTGGTGGTTGCTGGCGGCGCTGTGGCTCGGCCGCCCCCAACTTGGCCGCGACCGGGTCGTGGCCAAGGCGCTGCTGGCACTGCCGGTGCTGCTGCCGGCCGGGTGGGCGCTGGCCGCGCTGCACGCACGCCCCGAGCAAGGGCCGGCGCTGGCGCTGTTCGTGCTGGTACTGATGTGGGTCGCCGACAGCGGGGCCTATTTCGCCGGTCGCAACTTCGGCCGGCACAAGCTCGCCCCGCGCGTCAGTCCGAACAAGACCTGGGAGGGTGTGGCCGGGGGTCTGGCCGGCAGCCTGCTGTTCGCCCTGCTCGCCGGCGGCTGGTTCGGCTGGACGGGTGGGCGCCTGACCGGCTTCGTGGTGCTGGCGGTGCTGTGTGCACTGCTGTCGGTGGTCGGCGATCTCTTCATCAGTCTGCTCAAGCGACAGCAGGGTCTGAAGGATACGGGTAATCTGTTTCCGGGGCATGGCGGCCTGCTGGACCGCATCGACAGTCTGCTCGCCGCGGCGCCGCTGTTCGCGCTCGGACTGGACTGGGTGGAGTAGGGCGATGCCTGCACACGACGATCCACCAGTGCGACGCATCCGGCTCAGCGTGCTGGGCGCCACCGGCTCCATCGGCCTGAGCACCCTGGACGTGGCCGGCCGCAATACCGACCGCTTCGAGGTGGTCGCGCTCACCGCCAACCGGGATGTCGACGGTATGCTGCGCCTGTGCCGCGCGCACCGGCCGCGCCTGGCCGTGATGGCGGATACCGCCGCCGCCGCGCAGCTGGAGGCGGCACTGCGCCGTGCCGGCCTCGAGGTCGCGGTCCGCAGCGGCGATGACGGGCTGCGCGAGGCCGCTGCCTATCCGGAAGCCGAGTATGTGATGGCCGCCATCGTCGGCGCCGCCGGCCTGCGGCCGGCCCTGGAGGCGGTGCGCCACGGCCGGCGCGTGTTGCTGGCCAACAAGGAGGCGCTGGTGATGGCGGGTGCGCTGTTCATGGAGGAGGTGCGGCGCCACGGTGCGCAGCTGCTGCCCATCGACAGCGAGCACAATGCCATCTTCCAGTGCATGCCAGCCGGTTTCACCGTCGGCGAGCGTCCGGCCGGGGTGCGGCGTATCCTGCTGACCGCCTCCGGCGGACCGTTCCGCAGCCTGCCGCTGGAACAGCTGGCGCAGGTGACGCCCGCGCAGGCCTGTGCACATCCCAACTGGGACATGGGTCGCAAGATCTCGGTCGACTCCGCCACCATGATGAACAAGGGTCTGGAGGTCATCGAGGCGTGCTGGTTGTTCGGGCTGCCGGTGGAGCAGGTGCAGGTGGTGCTGCATCCGCAGAGCGTGATCCACTCGCTGGTCGACTATGCAGACGGTTCGGTGCTCGCCCAGCTCGGCAATCCCGACATGCGCACACCCATCGCCCACGCACTCGCCTGGCCGCAGCGTATCGCGTCCGGCGTGCAGCCGCTGGATCTGCTTGCAGTGGGGCGACTGGATTTCTCCGCGCCTGATCCGCGCCGTTTCCCCTGCCTGGGGCTGGCCTACGCCGCCTGGCGGCGCGGCGGCACGGCGCCGGCGGTGCTGAATGCGGCCAACGAGGTGGCGGTGGCGGCCTTCCTCGATGGCCGCATCGGCTTTGACCGCATCGCCGCCGTAATCGAGGCGACGCTCGGTATCTGCAGCATCGGTGCCGCCGAGTCCCTGCAGGACGTCCTGGACGCCGATGCTGCGGCCCGCGCCTGCGCCACCGAACAACTCACCGCCAGCCAGCGCAGGCGCAGCTCATGAGCGCCTTCCTGATCGCGGCCGCGGCCTTCGTGCTCGCCCTGGGTCTGCTCATCACCGTGCACGAGTTCGGGCACTACTGGGTCGCGCGCCAGGTCGGCGTGAAGGTGCTGCGCTTCTCGATCGGCTTCGGCAAGCCGCTGTGGCGGTATGTCCACGGCGCCGACCGCACGGAATTCGTCGTCGCGGCGATTCCGCTCGGCGGCTATGTGAAGATGCTCGACGAGCGCGAGGGGCCGGTGCCCGTCGCGGAGCGCGCACGCGCCTTCAACCGCCAGCCCGTCGGGCGGCGCATGGCGGTGGTGGTGGCGGGGCCGGCCTTCAATTTCCTGTTCGCCATCCTGGCCTATTGGGCCATGTTCGTGTACGGCGTGCCCGGCGCCAAGCCGATCATCGAACCCGTACCGCAGGGCCTGGCCGCCGCGGCCGGCATCGAGACGCACGATCTGCTGAAGAGCATCGACGGTGTCGCCACCCCGACCTGGGACAGCGCCCTGCTGGCGCTGCTGGAGGGGGCGCTGGACCGCAGTCGCCTGGCGCTGGAGGTGGAGGGTATCGACGGCCGGGTGCGCACTGTCTATCTGGACCTGGGTCCCGTGGAGGGACTGCTGGACCGCGGCAATCTGCTCGACAAGCTCGGCCTCAAGGCCTGGCGCCCGCGGCTGCCGGCGGTGATCGAGCGGATAGTGCCCGACGGGGCGGCGGCCGCCGCTGGTCTGCAGCCCGGCGACCGCATCCTGAGTGCCGACGGTACCACCATGGAGGACTGGGGGGACTGGGTCCGGTACGTGCAGGGGCACGCCGAGCAGCCCATTGCGGTGCGGGTCGACCGCGATGGCGCGGTGATCGGGCTGACGCTGCGACCGGACCGCGTCGTCATCGACGACCGCGCCATCGGCCGCATCGGTGCAGAGGTGCGCATACCGCCGGGACTCGGCGCGGAGCTGCGCACGGAGACGCGCTACGGGCCACTCGCCGCGCTGGGGCCGAGCCTCGTCAAGACCTGGGACATGAGCGTGCTGACGCTGCGCACGCTGTGGAAGATGGTGGTGGGCGAGGCGTCGCTCGACAACATCAGCGGTCCGCTCAGCATCGCCGAGTACGCCGGCCAGTCGGCGCGCATCGGGCTGGCCACCTTTCTGGGTTTTCTCGCCATCGTCAGCATCAGCCTGGGCGTACTCAATCTGTTACCGGTGCCGGTACTGGATGGGGGGCACCTGTTGTATTACCTTATTGAGTTTTTCAAGGGCAGTCCCGTTTCGGAGCAGACCGAGTTGTTCGGTCAGCGGATCGGCATTGCCGCCCTTCTCGCGCTGATGGGTTTGGCGCTGTTCAATGACTTCACGCGTCTGCTCGGTTGAGACGACAACAAGAAATGGAAGCCGCTACCATGAGATTTCTGTTGCGCTCCTGCGTGCTGGCCGGCGCGGTCGCGGGGAATGCCTGGGCCTTCGAGCCGTTCACTGTCACCGATATCCGTGTCGAGGGCCTGCAGCGCATCGCGCCCGGCACGGTGTTCAGCTACCTGCCGGTGAAGACGGGCGAAACCTTCGACGAGGCACGCTCTGCCGCGGCCATTCGGGCCCTCTTCAGGACCGGCTTCTTCAAGGACGTGCGCATCGAGCGCGACAACGGTGTACTCGTCGTCGTGGTACAGGAGCGCCCGGCGATCTCCAGCATCGAGATTACCGGCAACAAGGATATCGAGACCGAGCCGCTGCTGGAATCGCTGAAGGAAATCGGCTTCGCCGAGGGGCGTGTGTTCGACCGCTCACTGCTCGAGAAGGTCGAGCAGGAACTCGAGCGTCAGTACTTCAGCCGCGGCAAGTACGGTGTGAAGATCACCACCACCGTGACACCGCTGGAACGCAATCGCGTCGGCATCAACATCGACGTTTCGGAAGGCCGTGCCGCGCGTATCAAGCAGATCAGCATCGTCGGCAACAAGGTGTTCAGCGACAAGACACTGCTGAAGGATTTTCAGCTCAGTACGCCGACACTGCTGTCCTTTTATACCGGCGTCGATCAGTATTCCAAGCAGAAGCTGTCGGGTGATCTGGAGATGCTGCGATCCTATTACCTGGACCGTGGCTACATCAACTTCAGCATCGATTCCACCCAGGTGTCGATCACGCCCGACAAGAAGGATATCTATGTCACCATCAACGTCACCGAGGGTGATCAGTTCCATGTCAGCGAGGTGCGTCTGGCCGGTGACCTGGTGGTCGACCCGCCGGAGCTCTTCCCGCTGGTGGACCTGAATCCGGGCGACGTATTCTCGCGCAAACGTGTCACTGAGACCGTCACCCGCATCAGCGAGCGGCTCGGCAACGAGGGCTATGCCTTCGCCAACGTCAACACCATCCCGGACGTCGATCACGAGACCAAGAAGGTCATCGTGACCTTCTTCGTCGACCCCGGCAAGCGTGTCTATGTACGCCGTATCAACATGGTCGGCAACACCCGCACCCGCGACGAGGTGCTGCGCCGCGAGATGCGCCAGATGGAGGGCGGCTGGTTCTCGGCCGCGGCGGTGGAGCGCTCACGCACCCGCCTGGACCGCCTCGGCTTCTTCGAGCAGGTCAACGTCGAGACCCCCACGGTGCCCGGTACGACCGACCAGGTGGACGTAAACTATTCGGTGACCGAGCGGCCGTCGGGCAACCTGATGGTGGGTGTGGGCTATTCGCAGACGGACGGTATCCTGTTCAACACCAGCATCAGCCAGAACAACTTCCTGGGCAGTGGCAAGCGTGTCAGCCTGGCCTTCAATAACAGTGACGTGAATACGATCTACAGCTTCTCCTATCTTAATCCGTACTACACCATCGATGGGGTGAGCCGCGGCTTCGGTCTCTATTACCGTGAGACCGACGCCAGCGAGGCCAATCTTTCCAACTACGCCGTGAATAGCTTCGGTGGCAACGTCAGTTACGGTATCCCGATCAACGAATTCGACACAGTGCGCCTGAACGTCGAATACGAGAACCTGGACATCCGTGAGACCATCTATTCCTCTGACCAGGTCCGGCAATTCATCGACGCCAACGGCAACCGCTTCGATAGTGTCAAGCTGACCGGCAGCTGGGCGCACGATACCCGCAACAAGATCATCTTCCCGGACCGTGGCACCCTGCAGCGCGCCACCGCCGAGATCACCGTTCCGGGCATGGACCTGCAGTACTACAAGCTCGGCTACGAGCAACAGACCTTCGTGCCGCTGACCCGGCAGTTCACCCTGATGCTGAACGGCGAGGTGGGCTATGGCGACGGCTTCGGCGACTTCGACGCGCTGCCGTTTTTCAAGAATTATTATGCCGGCGGCGTGCGCTCGGTGCGTGGCTTCGAGGACAATACCCTCGGCCCGCGGGATTCCCAGAACGATCCGCTGGGTGGCGGTTTCCGGGTGGTCGGCAACGTGGAGATCCTGTTCCCGCCACCGTTCTTTGCCCAGAGCAATTCGTTCCGGATGAGCACGTTCCTGGATGTGGGCAACGTCTATCCGGGTTATGATGACTTCGATGCCGCGGAGCTGCGCTATTCCGTTGGTGTGGGTGCCACGTGGTTGTCACCGCTGGGCGCCTTGACCTTCAGCCTGGCCAAGCCGCTGAACGACAAGGCGGGCGACGATACCCAGGTGTTCCAGTTCACCATTGGCACCAATATGTGATTTCGTGACTTCTTGAGAGCCGGGAGACATACCTTGAATATGCGTTATATCGTGAAGACCCTGTTTGCCCTGTGCCTGCTGGCGCCAGCGCTGGTGCTGGCGGAGGTCAAGATCGGGTTCGTGAATACCGTCAAGCTGATGGAGGAGGCGCCGCAGGCCAAGGCGGCCATCAGCAAGATGGAGGCGGAATTCGCGCCACGCGAGAAAGAGCTGGTCGCACTGCAGCGTGACATCAAACAGACGGAAGACAAGCTGGGTCGCGATGCTGCCGTCATGAGCGATGCCAACCGCGGCAAGGCCGAGCGTGATCTGGTCAGCCGCAAGCGTGACCTGAAGCGCGCCCAGGACGAGTTCCGCGAGGATCTCAACATCCGTCGCAACGAAGAGCTCTCCAAGCTGCAGCGGCGTTTGTACGATGCCATCGTCGATCTGGCCAAGGCAGAGAACTATGATCTCATCGTCAGCGAAGGCGTGGTGTTCGCCAGTACCCGCATCGACATCACCGATGCGGTGCTCACGCGTCTGAAACAGCAAGGCAACTGAGGCCAGCGGCAGAGGGTGCAATCGGGTGAGCTTGACACTGGGTGAGCTGGCCGCGCGCACGGGGACCGAACCCCACGGTGACGCGGCACTGTCCATCGCGGGTGTCTGTACGCTGCAGGACGGGCGGCCGGACTGCATCAGCTTTCTGGCAAATCCGCGTTATCGCCGCTACCTCGATGATACCCGCGCCGGGGCCGTTATCCTGGCCGCTGCGGATCTGGCAGCCTGTCCGGTACCGGCCCTGGTAAGCAGTAATCCGTACGCGACCTACGCACGGGTCGCGACACTGCTCACCGCGGTGGAGACACCACCACCGGGCGTGCATCCGACGGCGGTGGTGGGAGACGACTGCCACATCGATCCAACGGCAAGCATCGGTCCGCTGTGTGTGATCGGCGCGCGCGTCGCGATCGGTGCCGGTGCGGTGATCGGCCCCGGCTGTGTACTGGAGCGCGACGTCGTCATCGGCGCGAACACGCGCCTGGTCGCCGGCGTCGTACTGTGTCACGGTGTGAGCATCGGCCGCGATTGCCTGTTTCATCCCGGTGTGGTCGTTGGCAGCGACGGCTTTGGCATCGCCAAGGATGCCGGTCGCTGGATCAAAGTTCCACAGCTCGGCAGCGTGTACATCGGCGATGACGTCGAAATCGGCGCGAACACGACCGTGGACCGGGGGGCGCTGGAGGACACCGTGATCGCCGACGGTGTCAAGCTCGATAATCAGATTCAGATCGCACACAACGTGCAGGTCGGCGCGCATACTGCCGTCGCCGGTTGCGTCGGCATCTCCGGCAGCGCCCGGATCGGTGCCCACTGCATGCTGGCTGGCGGCGTCGGTGTGGTCGGGCACCTGGAGATTGCCGACCACACCGTGGTCACCGGCATGTCCATGGTGACCAAGTCGATCACTGAGCCGGGTGTGAACTCCTCGGGCCTGGCCGTGCTGCCCAGCGAGCAGTGGAACCGGATCGTCGCGCGCCTGCGGCGCCTGGATGACATGGCCCGGCGCCTGCAGGCACTGGAGCGGAAGCTGGCAGGAAAAGACGCTTAGCCACGAAATGCACGAAATTCACGAAAAAATCTTGAGTCACGGCGGTCCCGAAAACCCAAAGCCGGATTTGCCACGGAAGCACACGGAAGACATTGAAATGAAACCGCGTCCCGAAGCCTTGCCCCGGCACCTGGCAGGTGCCGTGGGGCTATCGTGTGAAGCCTATGATCTTGTCCGTGTTTTTCCGTGTGCTTCCGTGGCTGAAACGGGTGTGTTCAGCGCAAAAATAATGAGGCAGCCATGATCTCAAGTATTAATGGTGTTTTCGTGCATTTCGTGGCCATAAGACTGCGAGTTTGGGATGACGAGATACGGACATGACCGAGACGACACTGAACATCAACGACATCCTGCGGCTGCTGCCGCACCGTTATCCCTTCCTGCTCATCGACCGTGTGCTGGACTACCGGCAGGGCGAATTCCTGCGCGGCTACAAGAACGTGAGCTTCAACGAGCCGTTCTTCAATGGCCATTTCCCGCAGCGACCGATCATGCCCGGAGTGATGATCCTTGAATCACTGGCGCAGGCCACCGGTCTGCTGGCATTCCGTACCGTGGATCGTGCCGCCAACAACGATTCACTGTTCTACCTGGTGGGTATCGACAAGGCGCGCTTCAAGCGGCCGGTGGAGCCGGGTGATCAGCTCATGCTCGAGGTGCGCTTCGTCAACAGCAAGCGGGGTATCTGGGTATTCGAGGGCGAGGCGACCGTCGCCGGCAAGCTTGCCGCGAGTGCTCAGATCATGTGCACGGAACGGAGTGTAGACATTTGATCGATCCGCGCGCAGTCGTCGACCCGAAGGCGGAATTGGCCGAGGATGTCAGCATCGGCCCCTATGCGGTGATCGGCCCGGACGTCGAGATCGGCGCCGGTACCACCATCGGTCCGCACGCGGTCATCAACGGCCCGACCCGTATTGGCCGCGACAACCGTATCTTTCAGTTCGTCTCGCTCGGTGATGCCCCGCAGGATAAGAAATATGCGGGCGAACCGACGCGCCTGGAGATCGGCGACGGCAACACCATCCGCGAGTTCGTCACCATCAATCGCGGTACCGTGCAGGATCAGGGTGTCACGCGCATCGGCGATGACAATTGGATCATGGCCTATGTGCACATCGCGCACGACTGCGTGATCGGCAGCCACACGGTGTTCGCCAACAATGCCTCGCTGGCCGGGCATGTGCGCATCGAGGACTACGTGATCCTCGGCGGTTTCACCCTGGTGCATCAGTTCTGCGCCCTGGGCGAGCACAGCTTCACCGCCTTCAGCACCGGCATTGCCAAGGACGTACCGCCCTACGTGATGGTCAGTGGTTACTCCGCCCAGCCGCATGGCCTGAATACCGAGGGGCTCAAGCGACGCGGCTTCGACGCCGACGCCATCCGCACGCTCAAGCAGGCCTACAAGACCCTGTACCGCTCCAAGCTCACCCTGCAGGAGGCCATCGAGGCCTTGCGTGTGCAGGCCGCCGACTGCCGGGAAGTGGGCATTATGGTCGAGTTTCTGGAGAAGCGGCAGCGCGGGATCGTGCGATAGAGGCGTGCCCAGTCGGTAGCCGGACCCGCCGGGGCATGCCAGCAAGTCTCACCAAAGTAAGCAGGTCTTTCAAAGCGTCGTCGAGATTTTCACAGACCCAGCCGCTTGGATGACATGTCCCCGCCAATATGGCAATAAAATCTCCTATGCAAACCCCGCAACCGAGTACCGCACCCCTGCGCATCGGCATCGTCGCCGGCGAGATGTCCGGTGACCTGCTCGGTGCCGGCCTGATCCGCGCCATCCACGAGCATCATCCGGACGCGGTGGTCGAAGGTATCGGCGGGCCGCAGATGCTGGCCGCCGGCTGCCACAGCCTGTTCCCGCTGGAGGAACTGTCGGTGATGGGCCTGGTCGAGGTGCTCGTGCATCTGCCGCGGTTGCTGCGCATCCGCCGTGAGATCGTCCGGCATTTCTTCGCCAATCCACCGGACGTGTTCGTGGGCATCGACGCGCCGGATTTCAATCTGGGTGTCGAGCAGCGATTGAAGCGCAGTGGTATCCCGACCGTACACTATGTGAGCCCCTCGGTGTGGGCCTGGCGGCGTGGCCGGGTCCGCAAGATCGCGCGCAGTGTCGACCGCATGCTGGCCCTGTTCCCCTTCGAGGCCGAATTCTACCGTGAGCATGCCGTACCGGTGTCGTTCGTCGGGCACCCGCTCGCCGACATGATCCCGGAGCGTGTCGCGGCGGACGCGGCGCGGGCGACCCTGGGGCTGCCCGCGGACGTCCCCCTGGTGGCGCTGCTGCCCGGCAGCCGTGCCGGCGAGGTGGCGCGGCTGGCCGAGCGCTTCGTCGGGACGATGGCTTGGTGCGTGCGTCACCGGCCCGGTATCCATTTCGTGGTGCCGCTGGCCAATGCGACCACCCGCGCGATCTTCGTGACGGCCCTCGACCGGCAGGGGGGCGAGTTGCCGGTGCAACTCATCGACGGCAATGCGCGCCAGGTGATGGCGGCGAGCGACGCCGTGCTGCTGGCCTCGGGTACGGCGACCCTGGAGGCGCTGCTGCTGAAGCGGCCGATGGTGGTGGCCTACCGCCTGGCGCCGCTCACCTATTGGCTGGCGCGGCGGCTGGTCAAACTGCCGCATTTCGCACTGCCCAATCTGTTGGCCGGGCGGGCACTGGTCCCTGAATTCCTGCAGGATGACGTGCTGCCGGAGATCCTGGGTGAGGCGGTCCTGCAATGCCTGGACGACAGCGCCACGCGCACGCGGCTGATCACCGCCTTCGACGAGCTGCATCACGCACTGCGCCGCGATGCCGATCGCAGCGCCGCAGCGGCCGTGCTCGAGGTCGCCGGACGATGAATCTGCAGCCGCATCTCAGTCACCAGGTACACGGGATACACGGGTCGCGCGCAAAAACCCGAAACCCGTATTGGCCACGGAAGCACACGGAAAAACACGGACGAGATCCTATGCTTCACACAACAGCCTTTATCACCCGCCAGATGCTGAGGCGGAGCTTTGCGACGCGGTTTTATTTCCGTGTTCTTCCGTGTGTTTCCGTGGCTGAAATGGATTGTCAGGATAAAAAATCTTTCGTGGGTTTCGTGGCTGAAAGGCCGCGGTCCGTGCCGTTCCGCGTGTTCCCGCGGCAAACGCGGTGTTCAGGATGAACGACCACGTGGACTTCGATTTCACCCGCGGTCTGCGCCTGGTCGCCGGGGTCGACGAGGTCGGTCGCGGCCCGCTGGCGGGGCCGGTGGTGGCGGCCGCGGTGATCCTCGATCCTGCGCGCCCCATCGACGGTCTGGCCGATTCCAAGCGGCTCAGCGAGACGCGCCGGGAGGCGTTGGCACCGATCATCCGGGAGTGTGCGCTCGTCTGGGCCCTGGGACGCGCCGAGGTGGAGGAGATCGACGCGCTCAACATCCTGCAGGCCAGTCTCCTGGCCATGCGGCGTGCCGTGCTGGCGCTCACGACGGTACCGGATTTCGCACTCATCGACGGCAACCGCTGCCCCGAGCTGCCTTGCCCGGCCGAGGCGGTCATCAAGGGTGACAGCCGTGTCGCGGCCATCAGCGCCGCCTCCATCATCGCCAAGGTCGCGCGCGACCACGAGATGGTCGAACTGGACGCCCAGTACCCGGGCTACGGCCTGGCCGGCCACAAGGGCTATCCCAGCCCCGGGCACCTCGCCGCGCTGGCGCGCCTGGGCGTCACCCCCATCCACCGGCGCAGTTTCGCGCCGGTACGGCGGCTCTTATAGCCTGCCTGTGTACGTATAACCACGAAGGACACGAAGGACACAAGGGTATTGACGTGAAAAAAATACCCGCCTTTGGCTTGGCAGGGTGGCACCTGGTCCGCGCCTATGCGGAATCGACTTCGATGGATCACCGCGGCCGTCGCGTGGGCATGCAACAGGTGCCCACCCAAGCTGATCCACCGGGTTCCAGCATGCGCCTTCTATTTTGCATTACGCGATAAGCAATGGATTTCCTTCGCGTCCTTCGTGCCCTTCGTGGTTGACCGGGCTGGCTGCGACGGCAGCTCAACCACGAAGGACACGAAGGACACAAGGGTGTTGAAGTGAAAATACCCGCCTGCGGCCTGACAGGGTGGCACGTGGTCCGCGCCCACGCGGGATCGACTGCGACGGATCACCGCGGCCGTCGCGTGGGCATGCAACAGGTGCCCACCCAGCCTGATCCACCGGGTTCCAGCAGGCGCCTTCTGTTTTGTATTACGCAATAAGCAATGGATTTCCTTCGTGTCCTTTGTGTCCTTCGTGGTTGACCGGGCCGGCTGCGACGGCAGCTCCGCGCGGAGACCGCGGGCCGCGCAAGTCAAGTCTTGAATCCCCCCGCCCAAAGCCGGAGACTCCCCGGCATGCCCGTGCCCTTCGTCCATCTCCATTTGCACACCGAATACTCGCTGGTCGACGGCATCGTGCGGATCGAGCCGCTGGTGCAGGCGGTGGCCGCCGCCGGCATGCCGGCCTGCGCGGTGACCGATCAGAGCAACCTGTTCGCGCTGGTGAAGTTCTACAAAGCGGCCATCGGCGCCGGCATCAAGCCCATCATCGGCGCGGACGTCTGGGTCCACAATGCACAGGATCCGAACCAACCCAGCCGGCTGGTCTTGCTGTGCCAGGACCGTGCCGGCTATCTCAACCTCAATGCGCTCATTTCGCGCAGCTATATCGAGGGCCAGCATCGCGGTGTGCCGATCCTGCAGAAGGATTGGCTGCGCGCGCACAGCGCCGGGCTGATCGCCCTGTCGGGCGGGCGCAGCGGCGACGTCGGCGTGGCCCTGCGCGCCGGCAACGACGCGCTTGCCGAAGAACTGCTGGACGACTGGCTCGGTCTGTTCCCCGATCGCTATTACCTGGAACTCCAGCGCACCGGCCGCGAGTATGAAGAGGAGTACCTGCACGCCGCGGTGCAGCTGGCCGCGCGCCGCGCCGTGCCGGTGGTCGCCACCAACGACGTGCATTTTCTCGCCCCGGACGACTTCGAGGCGCACGAGGCGCGGGTGTGCATCCACGACGGCCGAACCCTGGACGACCCGCGCCGACCGCACCGCCACAGTGAGCAGCAATACCTGAAGACACCCGCGGAGATGGCCGCGCTGTTCGCCGACATCCCCGAGGCACTGGAAAACAGTGTCGAGATCGCCAGGCGCTGCAATCTGGAACTGACACTGGGCAAGAACTATCTGCCGGAGTTCCCGGTGCCGGCCGGCATGACCATGGACGAGCTCTTCCGGCAGCAGGCGCACGAAGGTTTGGAGCAACGGCTGGAAAAACTGTTCGCTGCGCCATCGGATGCGGGCGCGCAGGACGTCGCGGAGCGCCGCAGGCCCTACGACGAGCGTCTGCAGATCGAGCTCGATGTCATCATCCAGATGGGCTTTTCCGGCTATTTCCTGATCGTCGCCGACTTCATCAAATGGGCCAAGGCCAACGGCGTGCCGGTCGGTCCCGGCCGTGGTTCCGGCGCCGGTTCGCTGGTCGCCTACGCGCTGACCATCACCGACCTCGATCCGATCCACTACGACCTGCTGTTCGAGCGCTTCCTCAACCCCGAGCGCGTGTCCATGCCCGACTTCGACGTCGACTTCTGCATGGAGGGTCGCGACCGGGTGATCGATTACGTCGCCGGGAAGTACGGCCGCGACAAGGTCTCGCAGATCATCACCTATGGCTCCATGGCGGCGAAGGCCGTGGTGCGCGATGTCGGCCGGGTGCTCGGTCACCCCTACGGCTTCGTCGACCGCATCGCCAAACTGATCCCTTTCGAGCTCGGCATCACGCTGGACAAGGCGTTGGCCCAGGACGAGCAGCTGCGCCGGGCCTACGAGAACGAAGAGGACGTGCGCGCCATCATCGACCTCGCCAAGTCGCTCGAAGGCCTCTCCCGCAACGCCGGCAAGCACGCCGGCGGTGTGGTGATCGCACCCTCCAGGCTCACCGATTTCACGCCGCTGTACTGCGAGGCCGGCGGTGCCAACCTGGTCAGCCAGTTCGACAAGGACGACGTCGAGGCGGTCGGCCTGGTGAAGTTCGATTTTCTGGGTCTGCGCACGCTGACCATCATCGACGGGGCGCTGGCGACCCTGAACCGTCAGCGTGCCGAACACGGCGCGGAAGCGGTCGACATCGAACGTATCCCGCTGGACGATCCGGCGGCATTCGCTCTCCTCAAGGCCTGCCAGACCACGGCGGTGTTCCAGCTGGAATCCAGCGGCATGAAGGACCTGATCCGGCGTCTGCAGCCCGACAGCTTCGAGGACATCATCGCGCTGGTAGCGCTGTTCCGCCCGGGCCCCTTGCAGTCGGGTATGGTCGATGACTTCATCGCGCGCAAGCACGGCAAACAGCGGGTCGAATACCCGCATCCCAAGCTTGAACCGATCCTCAAGCCGACCTACGGCGTGATCCTGTACCAGGAACAGGTGATGCAGATCGCCCAGGTGCTGGCCGGCTACACGCTCGGCGGTGCCGACCTGCTGCGCCGCGCCATGGGCAAGAAGAAGCCCGAGGAGATGGCCCAGCAGCGCGAGATCTTCACGCAGGGCGCAGTCGCCAATGGCGTCGATGCGAACGTCGCCACCTACATCTTCGACCTGATGGAGAAGTTCGCCGGATACGGTTTCAACAAGTCGCACTCGGCGGCCTATGCGCTGGTCTCCTACCAGACCGCCTGGTTGAAGGCGCATCACCTGGCACCGTTCATGGCCGCGGTACTGTCGGCGGACATGGACAACACCGACAAGGTGGTCACGCTCATCGATGAATGTCGGTCGATGCAGCTGCGGGTGATCCCACCGGACATCAACCGTTCCGACTACCGTTTCACCGTGGCCGACGATGACACCGTGATCTACGGCCTCGGCGCCATCAAGGGTGTCGGTCAGGCGGCCATCGAAGGCGTGATGGCCGAACGCGAGGCCCATGGCACGTTCAAGGACCTGTACACCTTCTGCCGCCGCGTCGACCTGCGCAAGCTCAACCGCCGGGTGCTGGAGGCGCTGATCCGCGCCGGTGCCTGCGACAGCCTGGGGGGGAACCGCGCCACCCTGATGGCGCAACTGCCGACTGCATTGAAGCTCGCCGAGCAGCAGGAGCGTGACTCGGGTGCGGGGCAGGTCGATCTGTTCGGCAATGTCGTCGCGACCGGGGACGTGCCGGTCGAGGTCGTCAGCCTGCCGGAATGGGACGAGGAGATCCGCCTGCAGGGCGAAAAGGAGACCCTCGGTCTGTATCTCACCGGTCATCCCATCTGCCGCTACGAGGCCGAGCTGGCGCACATCACCAGCGGCCGTCTGGCGGCGTTGATCGGCAACGGGGATGTCCCGGGTTCACGCAGCACCGACCGGCAGGTCGTGGTGGCCGGCCTGGTGCTCGCCCTGCGGGTGCGCCAGACCCGGCGCGGTTCCATGGCCTTCGTCACCCTCGATGACCGCAGCGCACGGGTCGAGATGCGGGTGTTCTCCGATGTGTTCGAGCAGCACCGCAACCTGATCGCCAAGGACCGGGTGCTGGTGGTGGAGGGAGTGCTCGGCTACGACGATTATTCGGGCGGCCAGCAACTCACCGCCGACAAACTCTATGATATCAGTCAGGCACGCGAGATCTTCGCCCGGCGCGTGGTCATCGCGGTCGACGATGCGCAGGCCGGCAACGGTTTCATGCAGTCCCTGGCCGAGATCCTGCAGCCGTTTCGGCAGGGCAAGTGCCCGGTCTGGGTCGATTACCGCAACCGCGCGGCCCGTGCCCAGGTCGCCCTGGGTCGCGAATGGAACGTGCGCCCGGCCGACGAACTGCTCCACCGTCTGCATGAACTGGCCGGGGAGGAGAAGGTGGTGGTGGAATACGCCACCACGGATACAAGAGGCAAGAGGCAGGATACAAGTCGATTATAATTCCGTGTTCTACTTGTATCTTGCTTCTTGCCTCTTGTATCTTTCGCCTTATGAACCTCAACTTCCTGGATTTCGAACAGCCCATCGCCGAGCTCGAGGCCAAGATCGAGGAACTGCGGTTCCTGGGTAACGACACCGAGATCAACATCAGCGAGGAGATCGGGCGCCTGCAGGAGAAAAGCCGCTCGCTGACCGCGTCGATCTTCGCCAAGCTCAGCCCCTGGCAGATCTCACAGCTCGCCCGTCATCCGCAGCGGCCGCACACGCTCGACTACATCCAACGCCTGTTCACCGATTTCGACGAGTTGCACGGTGACCGCGCCTTTGCCGACGACGCTGCCATCGTCGGCGGCGTTGCCCGGATCGATGGCCGGCCGGTGATGGTGATCGGTCACCAGAAGGGACACGACACCAAAGAGAAGCTGGTGCGCAATTTCGGCATGCCGCGCCCCGAGGGTTACCGCAAGGCGTTGCGTCTGATGCAGATGGCCGAGAAGTTCCGCCTGCCGCTCCTGACCTTCATCGATACGCCCGGCGCCTATCCCGGTATCGGTGCCGAGGAGCGCGGCCAGAGCGAGGCCATCGCCCGCAACCTATCCGCCATGACCGAGCTGAAGACACCGATCATCTGCACGGTGATCGGCGAGGGCGGTTCCGGTGGCGCGCTGGCGATCGGTGTCGGTGACCGGGTGCTGATGCTGGAGTACAGCACCTATTCGGTGATCTCGCCCGAGGGCTGTGCGTCCATCCTGTGGAAGAGCGCCGACAAGGCCCAGGATGCCGCCGAGTCCCTGGGCATCACGGCCAAGCGCCTGCTGGAACTCAAGCTCGTCGATGGCATCATTCCCGAGCCGCTCGGCGGTGCGCACCGCGACATCGATGCCACGGCGGAATCCCTCCGCCAGGCCCTGCTGCAGCAACTCGACAACATCGGCGGTCTGACCCCCGAACAGCTGCTCAAGGCACGCTACCAGCGCATCATGGGTTATGGGCATTTCAGCGTGAGTTGAAGGCTGGGATTCGGGATTCGGGATTCGGGATTCGGGATTCGGGATTCGGGATTCGGGATTCGGGATTCGGCAAGGAATGTGGGGCCTCTGGATGGGGTATCAATACCCTGAATCCCAGTTGCTGAATCCCCACCCCGACCCCCGACCCCCGACCCCCGACCCCCGACCCCCGACC
>Ga0172382_10002895_pt1 | contig 27887 bp, 24 predicted proteins | sample Leawel138RmetaG_FD_122245 | JGI IMG/M metagenome (GOLD analysis project Ga0172382, IMG submission 122245) | Leachate microbial communities from a municipal landfill in Southern Ontario, Canada - Leachate well 138R metaG | ecosystem: Engineered > Solid waste > Landfill > Unclassified | place...
GGGCACCGGCACCATCGTCGACGCCACCCTCATCAGCGCCCCGTCCTCGACCAAGAACAAGGACCAGCAGCGCGACCCGGACATGCACCAGACCAAGAAGGGCAACCAGTGGTATTTCGGAATGAAGGCCCATGTCGGTATCGACCACCGCACCAAGCTCATCCATTCCGTGGTGGCCACCGCCGCCAATGTCCACGACTCCCACTGCCTGCCCGACCTGCTGCACGGCGATGAAACCCGCGTCTGGGGCGATTCGGCCTACCAGGGACAAACCGACGTCATCAAACAGCATGCGCCCAGGGCCCGCGACCTGACTCATCGGCGCTACCGCTACAAGGGCTGGGTCGACGAGGTCGAACGGGCCAGGAACCGCATCAAGTCCACTACGCGGGCGCGGGTCGAACACAGTATCGGCGTCATCAAACGCATATTCGGTTTTGCGAAGACCCGCTACCGAGGTTTGGAGAAGAACGCCAACCGCCTGTTTGTCACCTGCGCCCTGGCCAATATCTATCTGGTGCGCAGACAACTCTTGCGCACTTTGCAGGCGTAGTGCCGATGCACTACGCCAAATGCGGCCCACGGGCCGCAGGAATGAGCAAATACCGGCGCTGCCGGTGCGATTCGGCGCGTGATGAGGCGCGTGTGTCGATGATTTGCTCATGTTTGGTTACTTGTTCAGAGTATCCTTAAGGTAATTCAAGATTCGAAGTTCTAGAAGCGAGTCAGCCGTTTTGAATTTCGAATTGAGGTTGTCGGCTAGAGGAAGAAGAGGCTGCCCGCCGCCAGTCCGGCGCCGACCAGTGCGCCCATCACGACATCCGACGGGTAGTGCAGGCCGAGAACCATGCGCGATGTCGCCACCAGCAGGGTAAACGGAATCAGCACCAGGGCCAGTGATGGATGATGGTGTAGCGCCACCCAGGTGAAGGCCACCGCATGCAGGGTATGGCCGGAGGGAAAGCTGAAGCGGTCCAGCGGCATGGTGCCGAGCCGGATCTGCGGGTGGTTGACGAAGGGCCGTTCGCGGTTGAAACGCTTCTTCATCAGGCGGTACAGCAACACCCCGACGACGCCGACCGCCGCCATGTGCAGGGCGCTGGCCAGGCCGGCGGCACCATAGGAGAGCGGCAGTGCCGCCATCAACGCATACCAGGCGACGCCGTTGCCCAGACGGCTGGCCACGGCGAACAGGCGCTGTATGGCGCTGCGCCGCCCGCCGCGGTTGAACAACAGACAGAGCGACAGGTCCAGCTCGCCGGCGCGTTGCCGCAGTCGTCCGCCGTCCAGTGCCATCATGCCCCCCCCTGACCATAGGTGCGCAACAACCATTCGAAGCGATCCGCGACACCGCGCCAGTCGAGACGCTGCGCCTTGCGTCGTGCCGCGGCACCGAGCTGACGCGCGCGTTCCGGATGGTCGGCCAGAGCGCTGGCCGTGGCAATGAAGGACTCATGTTGTCCGAGTGGAATGAGCAGGCCGTCCCATCCCGGCTCGATGTGCAGGTGGGCGGCGGCATAGTCGAAGGCCACCACGGCCAGACCTGATGCCATCGCCTCCAGGGTCACGTTGCCGAAGGTTTCTGTCTCGCTGGGAAAAAGAAAGATATCGGCCGAGGCATAGTGCTCGGCCAGTGCCATGCCGGTTTGAGCGCCGCAGAAGATCACGTCGCGCTCATTGGCATACAGTTCCTGATAGAACGGGCCGTCACCCACAATGATCAGGCGCAGGTTAGGATTGTGGGCACGCATGGCACGAAAGGCATGCATCGCCAGCGGCAGGTTTTTTTCCGCGGCGAGTCGGCCAACGTAGAGCACCGCCTGATCATGGCGGCGCAGGCCCCAGGCACGGCGCAGGTCTTCATTGCGCCGTACCGGCGAGAATCTCTGGCTGTCGACACCGCGCCCGAGCACCTCCACGTTGTGAAAGTTGTCCGCCAGCAGTGCCTGGCGTTGTGTCTCGGTGGGAACCAGGGTGCAGGCGGTGCGGTTGTGCAGACGACGCAGATAGTCGTAGATCGGGCGCTGCAGGAAACCGACCTGATAGTGCGCGCTATAGCTGTGGAAATTGGTGTGAAAACCGCTGACTACGGGGATCCCTTGCCGCGCTGCTTCGCGGATCGCCGACCAGCCGAGCAGGCCCTCGGTTGCCACGTACAGCACGTCGGGACGTTCCCGCCGCCACAATTGGCGCAGCCGCTGGCCGGCCGGCAGGCCGAGACGGAATTCGCGATACCAGGGTATGGTGACGCCGGCAACCAGCGTTGTGGCCAGTGGCGGCTCGAAGTCAGTATCCAATGCATCGGCGGGATGGTCGCCCTGCCCCTGGCGCGGCCGCACCAGCTGGATGCGGTGGCCACGCTGGCTCATCTCCTCGGCGAGCCGCCCCACGGTCAAGGCGACGCCGTTGATTTCGGGGGGATAGGTCTCCGTCACGATCCCCAGATGGAGAGGGGCGGAGTTCGCTGAACACGCAGTGATGGCCGGGGCATCGGTTTGCATGGGAGCACTCTCTCCTTGTCGCATGAAGCACCGATGACAATTGGGTGATCATTTGGTGATATCTGTCGTGCCGCCAGTGGCGCCGAGGGGCATTCCCTGTACGGGTTCCATTCCGCGCTGTCGCGAGCCAGCGGCGACGATGGCGGCATAATGCTCAGCCATCTTCTGTCCCAGACACGGGGCTGCCCAGCGGGCGGCGTAGCTGCGCGCTGTCAGGCCGAGGGCTGCACGCTGTTCGTCATCGCGCAGTACGGCAGTTATCTTTTCGGCAAACGCCTTTTCATCCTCCGAGGCGATTACGGCACCCTCGCCATCGCGCACCACATCCCGCGTTCCCATCACCGCGGTCGACACCACCGGAGTGCCGAGCGCCATGGCCTCCAGCAATACCAGGCCCTGGGTTTCCGTGCGCGAAGCGAAGACGAAGAGATCGGCCGCGGCATAGCAGTCCTGTAGCGCGCCGTCGCGCGCGAGGTAACCGAGGAACATCACATGCTGATCCATGGCCAGCTGCTGTGTCATGGTGCGCAGATGCCCTACTGCCGGCCCCTGTCCGGCAATGACCAGCAGCACCTCGGGTTGTGCCTGCCGTACGTGCACCAGCATGCGCAGCAGAAAATCGATGTTTTTTTCAAAGGCGACGCGCCCGACGAACAGCAGTAGCGGACGCTGCGCCGCGATGCCGTGCTGGCGGCGAAAGGCTGCGCCGTCACCCTGGCGGAATTCGTCCAGCTCGATGCCGGTAGGAATGATCTCGATCCCTGTTGTCACGCCATAGCTGCACAGCACGTCCAGCATGGCGCTGGAGGGCACCACCACGCCGCTCACGGCATTGCATTGCCGATGGGAAAAGCGTCGGGCCAGCGCCCGCAGCCAGGCGCGGGGCAGGAGCGGGATGTAGTGAAACAGGTACTCCTCGAAGAAGGTGTGGTAGCTCTCCAGCACAGGTACACCCAGTTCACGGGCGAGATGCAGTCCGAGATAGTGGGCGACGAAAGGTGTCTGGATATGCACCAGGTCGTAGCCGCGCGTGCGCAGTAGGGGCAGCAGTCCGAGGATCGCGTCGCGACGCATCAGGCGGTCTTCCGGATCGAACAGCACTTGCCGTGACGGTACGCGAATGATGTCTGCATCGTCGTCACCATGGGCTACGCCGTAGTCCGGCACAATGAGCGTGACGGTATGGCCGAGAGCGTGCAATTCGCGGCGGAAGGTGCGGATGGAGGTGGATACCCCGTTCACTCGGGGAAAAAACACATCGGAGATCATCAAGATGCGCACACGGACAACCTCGATCTGGCCTGCCTCATGCAGGCGTGCACCAGCAGCCTGCATGAGGCATGTTGCAGTGCGATAACCGGAGCGTTACCGCAGTGTGTCAGGACGCCGCGGCGGCCTGCGTATGCCGCGCGGCGGCTTCCGGTTCGTGCAGCGCACGAAAATGTTCTGCTGCTTCCCGTCCCATGTACCTGGCCAGTACCGCGCCATCCGTCTGGCGCAGGTCGACCATAATCAGGCCATCGATGGCATTGCTGAACGAGGGATCGACATTAAAACCGAGCAGCCGGCCGCCTAGCTTCAGGTACTGCCGCAGCAATACGGGAACACCTTTCTGATCCGGCTCCAGTGCGGCCAGCCATTCCGACAACTGTTCCAGGCTGCCGGGCGCCTCCGCTCCCTCCGGCCAGGAGGCGCGCAGGGGCAGACGGAACGGCCGGCGCGGCCGGACGTGCCGCGCCAGTTGCGGCAGATAGTTGTTGGCGCGCAGAAATCGCACCAGCAGGCGCTGCGAGGTCGAGGTATAGCTGTTGCTGATGCTGACCGGGCCGAACAAGGTGTGATATTGCGGGTGGCGTGCCACGAAACGCCCGATGCCCTTCCACAGCAGCAGCAGCGGGGCATAGCTGCGCTGGTCTTCCGGCCGCACGAAAGAGCGGCCCAACTCGATCGCCGGCGCCATCTGTTGCAGCAGTGTGCGGCGGTAACGGAACAGGGAATGGGTATACAGTCCCTTCAGTCCACACTGGTTGACGATCTCGTCGCTCAGTCCCAGACGGTAGGCGCCGACCACCCGCGACTGCCTGCGGTCCCAGATAAACAGATGCAGGTAGAGGGCATCGTGCAAGTCGAGGTCGCGGCTGCGGCCGGTACCTTCGCCCACGGCGCGGAAGCTGATTTCGCGCAGGCGTCCGATCTCCTGCAACAGCCAGGGAATTTCGCCGGCACGGGCATACCACACCTCCAGCTCGCCGCTTTGTTCCAGGCGCTGGGCTGCAGGCAGCGCATCCACCTCGGCGCACAACAGCGGCACCGGCACCGCGGCCGCAACATCGGCGTGATGCTGCCGGTCGCTGTGTGTGGTGTGGCGGCCGGCGATGACCTGCCGGGCGGCGAGGGCATAGCAGCGCAGGCGCAGCTGTGCGGTCAGCGCCGCATCGTCCAGGGCCTGGAGCGGGGCAAAGGGGAGCGGATGGCCGATATGAATGGCAATCTGGCGCTGCCGCTTGTTGAGCAGTTCACGCGCCAGCAGCGCGGTGCGCAACCGGGGGTGCAGCAGGCCTGCCAGGTGGAACGACAGGCTGTTATTGCCCGGGAAATATACCGGCAGGGCCTGCGCCTGGCTTTGGCGCAGCAGGCGGGCCACGCTGGTGTGCCATGCCGGATCGCTGGTGCCGTGGCCGAGGCGGTGATGGGATACCGCACCGGCAGGGAATACTACCAGAGCCCCCCCGGCCTGCAGATGATCCAGCGCCTGTTTGAGGCCGCTGCGGTTGCGGCGGGAGGCCGCGGCGCCACCGAACGGATCGACGCCGATAAACAGATCCCGCAGTTCGGGCACGCGCTCCAGCAGGTGATTGGCAAGAATCTTAACGTCGCTGCGGACGTGGCGCAGCTGTTGCGCCAGGATCACGCCCTCCAGCGCACCGAAGGGATGGTTGGCGACCACGACCAGGGCGCCGCTGGAGGGGATGCGCAGCAGGGCGTGTTCGTCACACTGTACCTGGATGTGGAATGCATCCAGCACCTGTTGCAGAAAGGCATCGCTGCCGGCCACCGGGGGCAGCGCGCGATACATCCGGTCAAGTTGGCTAAGGGCAAACACTCTCTCCACTGCGCCCTCCAGCAGGCGGTCCAGCGCCGCGTGACGTGTCAAGCGCAGGCTGCCGTTGAGTCGAAAGGGAGATGTGGGTTGTGTGGTTGTCATGAATGCCTCCGCCGCTGCCGGAATCAAGGATGGAGTCAGCCTAGAGGCGGCTTGTGACGGGGGCATTACCGCCGGGTTTCTCTTCGATGGATGCGGCAGGCGCCGCGGAGCGGGAATGGTACTGGGCGGCAGGATGTTGCGTGGTGTTACCGCGCCGGTCCGCGCAGAGTAACCGCGTTGTAACCTCGGTGCCGTGAATACGCCATATTTCCTGTGCAGACTCCGGGCATTACCGTCAGCGGGAGTGCCGCCATGCAGAACCTGCAGTTTCGCGCCATTTTCATTTCCGATATCCACCTGGGAACCCGCGATGCACAGGCGAGTCACCTGCTGGATTTTCTCAACCACACCGAAAGCGAGTATCTCTACCTGCTTGGTGACGTGGTGGACTTCTGGAAGGCAAAATCGGGCTGGTATTGGCCGGCGCAGCACACCGAGGTGCTGCAGGCGCTGCTGCGCAAGGCACGGCGCGGCACCCGGGTGATCTATGTCCCGGGCAATCATGACGAGTGGCTGCGGGACTACGCCCGTAGCGAATTCAACGGCATCGAGCTGCGCCTGGGCGCCGTACACCACACCGCCGACGGCCGCCGCTTTCTGTTGCTGCACGGCGATGAGTTCGATAGTGCCGTGCGCTGCAATCGCGTGCTGAACCTGCTGGGCAGCAGCGCCTATGACGTACTGCTATGGCTCAACCGCATCCACCATCAGGTGCGGCGCCACCTCGGCTTTTCCTATTGGTCACTGTCATCCTGGATCAAGAGCCGGATCAAAAATGCGGCCGCCTATGTCCAGCGTTTTGAACAGGCGGCACTGCGCGAGGCGGAGCGGCATGGTGTCAACGGGGTGATTTGCGGCCATATCCACCAGCCGGCCATGCGATATGGCGCCGGCCTGTGCTATGCCAATACCGGCGACTGGGTAGAGCATTGCAGCGCCCTGGCGGAGGACCACGAAGGTCGGCTGCACCTGATTCACTGGGCGGAAGACAGTCTGCAATGGCTGCAGGGCAGGGAGGTTCCGGCCATGACGCCGGACGCGGCCGCCGCTTGAACTGAGTGTGGCTGAGACGGATATCAGCCGGCTGTATGAGTGATGCAACGGTCAGTTCAGAACCACAAGGTATCGGAACCGCAATTCTGCATTGACTATTCCTCCGTCGGCAACATCACCTTCAAGTCGTGCTCCAGTGTGTCCAGCAGATGATCCAGACGGCAGAATTCGCGTAGTTGTTCCAGGTCGGCGACGCGTACCTCGTCGCCACGCACATCCACGCTATAGCTGCGCAATTCGGCCAGGGCGCGGGAGAAACTCTCCGGCGTCATGCCGAGGCGGGAGGCGAGCAGTTTTTTGTCGTAGGGCAGGCGTGTGGTCTGGCCGCTGCTGTTGTTCTCCACCAGATGCAGCAGATACAGGGCCAGGCGCTGGGAGGCGGTGCGCAGGCGCAGGCTCTTGATCTCGCGCACCATGTGACGGTACTTCTGCGCCATCGACCCGAGCAGGGCAATGGCCAGGTCCGGATTGTTCTTCAGCTCGGCCAGCAGCAGACCAGTGGGGATCAGCAGGATGTGGGAGGGCTCCACGGCCCGTGCCGAACGCAGGAAGCGTTGCGAGGTGAGGGCGGTGGCCACCACAAAGGTCTCGAACGGGCGCAGCAGCTCCACCACCGCTTCACGGCCATCGGGGGTGCTGGCGCTGAGCTGGACGCTGCCCTGCGCCAGTACGTACAGATATTCGCATTGCTCCCCCGCCTCGAACAGCACGGCATCACGGTCGTAGCGCCGCAGCTGCGAGCCGGCGGCCAGGCTCTGCAATGACTGCGCAGAAACGCCGGAAAACAGCGGGCTGTGTCCGAGTAGCGCCAGGGTGGCGGCCTGGGGGTCGGTGTCGAACGAAAAGATGTCGGTCATGAAGTGGGTGTTCCAAATTCGTGGCGGCCACAACGCAGCCGTTTGTACTGGCGCATCATGATGATGGCCTTGTGTACCGTGGGTGCATCGAAGCAGTGTACATCAAGTACCACCGTCAGTTGGCGGCCATCCGCCGCCTCCGCGCCTATGTCGATGTAGTTGTGCGCTGCGCCGCAGTGGCGGCGCGTCATGAAGTGGGCATCCCACTGGATCTGGCGCCCCTCGAAAGGGCCGAAAAAACGCAAAAAAAGCTCTGCACCGCCCAGCGGGGTGAGGGCGTGGTAGTCGGGTGGGGGCTCGGGGGAGGGCATGGGGTGCAAGCGTACCTGCTTGGGCCGCTGTCATAAAGCAGTAACAGTAGTGTCATACATATGACAACACCCACTCCCATACTGCGTGCCGTTATCCATCGGGTCGGGCACGGTTCGGCTCTTGTTTCAAACCATGACAGAGGAACAACCTGTATGACTTTCAAGACAGTTTTCACCGCCGCCGCGCTGGCTGCCGCACTGGTGTCCGGTGGTGCGCTGGCCGCCACCGTAAAGGTCGACCCGGCGCTGGCGGAGTATCAGCGTGCCTCCGGCGTGTCCGGCAACTTCTCCAGCATCGGCTCCGACACCCTGAACAACCTGATGACGCTGTGGGCGGAGGATTACAACCGCTTCTATCCCAACGTCAACATCCAGATCCAGGGTGCCGGCTCCTCCACCGCGCCCCCGGCACTGACCGAAGGCACCGCCAACTTCGGCCCCATGAGCCGTGCGATGAAGGCCTCCGAGGTGCAGGCCTTCGAAAACAAGTACGGCTACAAGCCCACTGCCGTGCCGGTGGCCATCGACGTGCTGGCCGTGTACGTCAACAAGGACAACCCGATCAAGGGCATGACCATGGCGCAGGTGGACGCGATCTTCTCCGCCACCCGCCGCTGCGGCTACAAGGAAGAGATCACCCGCTGGGGCCAGCTCGGCCTGACCGGTGCCTGGACCAACCGCGACTTCACCCTGTACAGCCGCAATGCCGTCTCCGGCACCTACGGCTTCTTCAAGGAGCACGCCCTGTGCAAGGGTGACTACAAGGCCTCCATCAACGAGCAGCCGGGTTCGGCTTCCGTGGTGCAGGGCGTGACCGAGTCCATCAACGGCATCGGCTACTCCGGCATCGGCTACATCACCTCCGGCGTGCGCGCCGTGCCCCTGGCCAAGGCCGAGGGCCAGCCCTACGCCCCGGCCGACGCCGAGCATGCCGCCGACGGCAGCTACCCGATGGCCCGCTTCCTGTACGTCTACGTGAACAAGCACCCGAACCGCCCGCTGTCGCCGATGGAGCGCGAGTTCTTCAAGCTGGTGCTGTCGAAGCAGGGTCAGGAAACCGTGGTCAAGGACGGCTACATCCCGCTGCCCGCCGCCGTGGTCAAGCGCGAGCTGGAAAAGCTCGGCCTGTAAGCCGCAAACCACAGGCCACCCCGTCCGGGGTGGCTTGTTTTTTCCACCGAATCTATGGGAGAGACAACGATGCTTGCGAACAAGAGCAGGATGACGCTCGCCGCCGTGGCGGTGCTGGGGCTGGGTTTGAGCGGTTGCGCCACCGAGCAGGGTGCGGCCAAGGGTGAGGCCAAGACCGAGATGGCCAAGGCCGCTGTAGCCAGCGTCCAGCCGCAGCAGTATTTCGAACTGCACAAGGACGGCCGTATCTGGGTGTTCGGTGACGCCAAGCTGTACCAGACCGCCGTCGCCGGCAAGGAAGTGCCCCTGGCCATGACCTGCATCGGTGCCGGACCCAGGCGCGAGACCGTGGTCTTCGGCCTGACCAAGGACGAGAGCAAGAAGGTGGCCGGTCTGGGCCAGGTCGCCCTGTTCGAGGGCAAGGCGGAAGGCGCTGCCGAAGGCTTCTACGGCGAGATCGTCAAGGATGGCCGCCACTATGTCTTTGATGGCTGGAGCGAGATGAAGGCCTTCCGTGCCACCGGCGAAGCCCCCTACGTCTTCACCTACGTCGGGGCCGGTCCCAAGCGCGCCACCGTGGTCTACGTGCGCAACAAGGCACAGAGCAAGGCCGCCCCGAGCGCCCTGGTCGCCCGGTTCCGCCAGTTCCACGGTCTGTAAGACTCTGCGGGGGATACCGGGCAACGGTGGGGCAGCGCCTTGTGTCGCCCCGCATCCCCCGTGGCTTTTTGCTTTGTCACGCCTTTGTAACATTCGTGTTTTACCGTAACAGTCCTGTCATACGACCGAATCCAGACGAGACCCCCGCTCCATGACCGATACCGTCGCCAAGGCCGCCTCCGGGGACGGCGCCCGTGTTTCCCTGCTGCCCAGCGGCGAGCAGCGCGCCCGGCTGCGGCGCTGGCGCTATGCCAAGGACCGCATCTCCCGTTACGGCGTCGCCATCGGCGGCCTCGGCGTGGTGGTCGCCCTGGCGCTGATCTTTGTCTACCTGTTCTACGAAGTCTTTCCCATGCTGCGCCCGGCCTCCGTTGAGCCGGTGAGCACGTATACGCTGCCCGTTGCGGTGCGCGGTGATCAGGTGGCGGACCTCACCACCGAGCGCTACACCGAGGTGGCCGGCGTCTATGGCCGCGACGGCAGCGTGACCTTCCTCAATCCGCGCAACGGTGAACCGGGCAAGCGCGTGGCGCTGCCGCTGCCGGCGGGGGCGACGGTGGTGAGCAGCGCCGCGGCCGAAGTGAAGTACGGCCTGCTGGCCCACGGCCTGTCCGATGGCCGCGTGCTGGTGACCCAGCATGAGTACACCGTGACCTATCCCGATGACGTGCGTCACACCGAGCCCGCCATCACCTATCCCCTGGGCGAACAGCCCCTGGTGCTGGACGAACAGGGCGCGCCCCTGGTTGCGGTCGGCATCCAGGCCGTGGGCGAAGGCTTTTCCCTCGCGGGCGCCACGGCCGACGGCCGCCTGACCCTGGCGATCTACAGTGCCGCTGTGTCGTTCATGACCGGTGAGGTGGAGATCAAGCGCGAATCCCACCCCTTGCCGGCGCTGGCTGGCCGGGCCACTCACATCCTGATCAACAAGAGCATGCGCAATCTGTTCGTGGCGGATGCGGACGGTTACATCTCCCATTACGACATCGTCGACCCGGATGAGCCGCGCCTGCTGGAGCGGGTGCGCGCCGTGGCCGACGGCGTCACCATCAATGCCATGCGCTATCTGTCCGGCACTGTGTCGATCATCGTCGGCGGCTCCGACGGCAGCCTGGCGCAGTGGTTCCCGGTGCGCGACGAGCAGAACCGCTATCACCTGACGCACATCCGCGACTTCGAACGGCATCCGGGTGCGATCACCTTCATCGCACCGGAGTACGCGCGCAAGGGCTTCGTCGCCGGCGATGCCGGCGGCCATGTCGCCGCGCACTTCACCACTTCCGGCCGCACCGTACTGCTGGAGAAGGTGAGCGAGGCCGCCATCACCGGCATCACCATGTCGCCGGTCAACGACACCCTGCTGGTGACCGATGCCGGCGGGCAGATGCATTTCTTCAAGCTGTACAACGAACATCCCGAGATATCGCTGAAGGCTCTGTGGGGCAAGGTGTGGTACGAAAACCGCGCCGGCGAGGAATACGTTTGGCAGGCCTCATCCGGCAGCGACGACTTCGAACCCAAGCTGAGCCTGACGCCGCTGACTCTCGGCACGCTCAAGGCGGCGTTTTTCGCGATGATGTTCGCCATTCCGCTCGCCATAATGGGCGCGCTGTATTCCGCCTACTTCATGACCTCGCGCCTGCGCGGTGTCGTCAAGCCGAGCATCGAGATCATGGAGGCGCTGCCGACGGTGATCCTCGGCTTCCTCGCCGGCCTGTGGCTGGCGCCGTTCATGGAAAACAACCTGCCGGCGGTGTTCAGCATCCTGCTGCTGATGCCGCTCGTCATGCTGCTGGTGGCCTATGCCTGGGCCAACCTGCCGGCACGCCTGCGCCTGCTGGTGCCGCCCGGATGGGAGGTGGTGATCCTGATGCCGGTGATCCTGCTGGTGGGCTGGCTGTGCATCGTCATGAGCCCGACGCTGGAGCTGTGGTTCTTCAACGGCAGCATGCGCCAGTGGCTCACCGATGTCGGCATCACCTACGACCAGCGCAATGCGCTGGTGGTGGGCATCGCCATGGGCTTTGCCGTCATCCCCACCATCTTCTCCATCGCCGAGGATGCGATTTTCACCGTGCCGCGCCACCTGACCCAGGGTTCCCTCGCGCTCGGTGCGACGCCGTGGCAGACCATGGTCGGCGTGGTGCTGCCCACCGCCAGCCCCGGCATCTTCGCCGCGGTAATGATGGGCTTCGGCCGTGCGGTGGGCGAGACGATGATCGTGCTGATGGCCACCGGCAACAGCCCGGTGATGAACTTCAACATCTTCGAGGGCATGCGCACACTGTCGGCCAACATCGCGGTGGAACTGCCGGAGACGCCGCTGGGCAGCACCCACTTCCGCGTGCTGTTCCTCGCCGCGCTGGTGCTGCTGGTGCTCACCTTCGTGATGAACACCCTGGCGGAAATCGTGCGTCAGCGCCTGCGCAAGCGTTACAGCACCCTGTGATCCGGAGCGCCCTGTCATGAGTCTTGTGAACATCAAAACCTGGAGCAAGAGCGGCGCGCCGTGGATCTGGCTCAACGCCGGCGCCGTGGCGGCGAGCATGGTGATGGTGCTGGGCCTGCTGGCGCTCATCGCCGTGCGCGGCTTCGGTCACTTCTGGCCCCATGCCCTGATGGAGGTGAACGTCACCAGCCCGGACGGCTCGGTGCAGCGCGTGCTGGGTGAACTGGTGCGCAGCGAGGAACTGCCGGCCGCGGTGTTGCGCGATGCCGGCGTGCAGCTCACCACCCAGGCGGAGCTGGTGGAGCGTCATCTCATCAAGCAGGGCAACCGTGACACCCTGGGCCGTGACTTCGTCTGGTATCTGGGGCCGCGCATGGGCGAGACGAGCTTCCCGCACCATGCGATGGTGCTGGAGCGGCGCGAATGGGGTAATTTCTACGGCTATCCGCTGGAGCTGAAGGAAGCGGGGCGCAGCATCGCCCGGGGCGAGGCGCTGTGGCCGGAGCTGCAGGCGCGCATCGAACGCGCCAATGCCATCTACGACGCGATCCGCCGGATCGAGCGCCAGGACATTGGCAAGGTCAACCACCGCATGGAACGCCTGCGCCTGGACGAGCGCCGCATGGCGCTGGACCCCAACATGCCGGCAGCAGAGGTGATGCAGCGCAAGGCGGCAATGGCCGCGGAGCGCGCCGAACTGGATCCCGAATACGCCCGCTTCGCCGAGCAGCTCGAGGTGCTGTACCGCGACGTAAAGCGTGACACCCTGGTGGCGGAACTGATGGACGGGCGCCAGGTGAACGTGCCGGTGGCCAACATCGTGCGCGCCTCGCAGCCCAACGCCATGTCGCTGTTCGCCAAGATCGGCTACTACTTCGAACGCTTCGGCGAATTCATCGGCGGCTATCCGCGCGAGGCCAACACCGAGGGCGGCATCTTCCCGGCCATCTTCGGCACCGTGACCATGGTGATGGTGATGTCCATCATCGTCACGCCGTTCGGCATCCTCGCCGCCATCTATCTGCGCGAGTACGCCAGGCAGGGGCCGTTGCTGCGCCTGATCCGTGTATCGGTGTACAACCTGGCGGGCGTGCCGTCCATCGTCTTCGGCGTGTTCGGCCTCGGCTTCTTCGTCTATTTCCTCGGCGGCTCCATCGACGAGCTGTTCTATCCCGAGGCGCTGCCGTCGCCCACCTTCGGCACGCCGGGCCTGTTCTGGGCCTCGCTTACCCTGGCCCTGCTCACCCTGCCGGTGGTCATCGTCGCCACCGAGGAAGGCCTGGCACGCATCCCCAGCACCATCCGCATGGGCAGCCTGGCTCTCGGCGCCACCAAGGCGGAAACGCTGTGGAAGGTGGTGGTGCCGCTGTCCACTCCGGCGATGATGACCGGCCTTATCCTGGCCATCGCCCGCGCCGCCGGCGAGGTGGCGCCGCTGATGCTGGTGGGGGTGGTCAAGCTGGCGCCGACCCTGCCCATCGACACCAACGTGCCCTTCATCCACATGGAGCGCAAGATCATGCACCTGGGCTTCCACATCTACGACGTCGGCTTCCAGAGCCCCAACGTGGAGGCGGCGCGGCCGCTGGTGTATGCCACCTCGCTGACCCTGGTGATCCTGATCGTGCTGCTCAATCTGAGCGCCATCAGCATCCGCAACCATCTGCGCGAGAAGTACCGCAGCGAATCCGATTGATGCAGGACCGGAGCAACGACTCATGAACGCTATCGACAAGGCTATGGACATGACCAGCAGCAACCCACCGGCCGCACGCACCCACGCCATCGGCGCCCAGCTGTTCGAGGGTGAGGAGCGGCAGAAGCTCAGCCTCGCCGACGAAACCGTCAGCCTGGATGTGCGCAACCTGAACCTGTACTACGGCAGCGACCTGGCACTGAAGAACATCAGCCTGCAGATCCCCGCCCAGCGCGTCACCGCCTTCATCGGCCCCAGCGGCTGCGGCAAGTCCACCCTGCTGCGCTGCTTCAACCGCATGAACGACCTCATCGACAGCTGCCGCATCGAGGGCGAGATCCTGCTCGACGGCGAGGACATCTACCGCCGCGGCATCGACGTCGCCGAGCTGCGCCGCAAGGTCGGCATGGTGTTCCAGAAACCCAACCCATTCCCCAAGTCGATCTACGAGAACGTCGCCTACGGCCTGCGCCTGCAGGGCGTCAACAACCGCCGCATCCTCGACGAGGCGGTGGAGAAGGCGCTGATGGGCGCCGCCCTGTGGAACGAGGTCAAGGACCGTCTCAACGACAACGCCATGGGCCTGTCCGGCGGCCAGCAGCAGCGTCTGGTCATCGCCCGCGCCATCGCCATCGAACCGGAGGTGCTGCTGCTGGACGAACCGGCCTCGGCGCTGGACCCGATCTCCACCCTCAAGATCGAGGAACTGATCAACGAACTGAAATCGCAGTACACCATCGTCATCGTCACCCACAACATGCAGCAGGCGGCGCGCGTCTCCGACTACACCGCCTTCATGTACATGGGCGACCTGATCGAGTACAGCGACACCGACACCATCTTCACCAATCCGTCGAAGAAGCAGACCGAGGATTACATCACCGGTCGCTACGGTTAAATGCGGGGTGCACAGTGCGCACCCTGAGGAAAGAGCGCATTTTGTAGGAGCGAATCGCATTCGCGATGGCGGTGGCTCCGTCCGGCGCTGTATCGCGGATGCCATCCGCTCCTACGGGTACCGTCCCGTTTGGTAGGAGCGAATCGCATTCGCGATAGGAATGTGGCTCCGCCATGTGCATGAGCACCGGGAGCAAAACAGATTTGCAGGGCGGGCTGCAGCCCGCCAGCCGCGGCAGCAGGAACACCCGCACCGCGCAACAGGGCAACGACAACACGCGTATTCAGCGCAAAGGAAACGCAGCAATGGACAAGATGAGCCTCGGGCAACACATCTCCCAGCAGTTCAACGCCGAGCTGGAGGATATCCGTACCCGTGTACTGAACATGGGTGGCCTGGTCGAGCAGCAGCTGGCCGATGCCCTGACCGCGGTGATGGACGAAAACACCGAACTGGCCGAGCTGGTGATCAACGGCGACCTCAAGGTCAATGCCATGGAGGTGAACATCGACGAGGAGTGCTCGCGCATCCTGGCGCGGCGCCAGCCGGCGGCCGGCGACCTGCGCCTGATCGTCGCCGTGATCAAGACCATCACCGACCTGGAGCGCTGCGGTGATCAGGCCGAGCGCGTCGCCAGCATCGCCATGCGCCTGACCGGCGGCCGCGAACAGCACCGCAACCACTACGAAGATCTGGTGCACCTCGGTAACCACGTGCGTCAGCTGCTGCACGATGCCCTCGACGCCTTCGCCCGCATGGACCCGGAGGCCGCCGTGCAGGTGGCGCGCGACGACAGCAACGTCGACAAGGAATACGACGCCCTGACGCGCCAGCTCATCACCTACATGATGGAAGACCCGCGCACCATCACCCGCTCCCTCGACGTGCTGTGGGCCGCCCGTGCCCTGGAACGCATCGGCGACCATGCGCGCAACATCTGCGAGTACGTGGTGTACCTGGTGCGCGGCAAGGACGTGCGTCATGTGTCGCTGGATCAGATGGAGGAAGAGGCGCGGCGGCGCTGAGCCGGCGGTTACGCACTATTGGCCCTGAGTAGGTGCACGGAAGGCGTGGGTCGGGCTGCAGCCTGACGTATTTGGGGGGGCGCCGCTGTCGGAGCCCGACCCGCAGAAAACCGGCCGGCAATTCGCAACAGCTGTTCAGCACAGGAGCGGGCGACCGACAGTACCGTTCGCCGCACACCGTGCGCCTATCCCTTCGTCACTTCCTTTTGCACGGCCGGCAGGCGATCCCGCAGACGGATTACCGGTTGTTCCAGACGCTGGGCGTAAAACACGCTGTAGGCGAGGACACGGCGCACGTACTGGCGCGTTTCGGCGTAGGGGATGGTGTCGATCCAGATGTCGGCGGCGATGCTTTGCGTCGGTGTCCATTGCCGCACGCGCTTGGGACCGGCGTTGTAGGCGGCAGTGGCGAGGGCGGCATGGCCGTCGAACTGCCGCGTGAGCTGGCGCAGGTAGTAGCTGCCGAGGCGGATGTTCAGTTCGGGGCGCAGCAGCTGTTTCAGATCGCTGAGGCGGCTCTTCAACTGCTGGGCAAGCTTGCGGCCGGTGGCCGGCATCAGCTGCATCAGGCCGAGGGCGCCGGCCGGTGAGCGGGCATCGGGCATCATCACGCTCTCCTGTCGCGCCACCGCCATGATCCAGGCCGGATCCAGCGTGTTGCTTGCGGCCTCCTTCATCATCATGTCGCTGTAGGCCAGGGGGAAGCGGATCTCCAGGTCGCCGAAGTAGTCGGCCTTGGCCAGGGTGAGGGCGGCACGGTCGTGCCAGCCCCAGCGGTTGGCCAGTTTGCCGGCGGCGAGGCGCTCGGCCGGCTGCATTGCGGCGATGGCGCTTTCCCATTCGTGTCGCGCCTCGGCGACGAGATTGAGCTGCAGGAATTCGTAGGCGCGCTGTATGGCAGGATGCTGTTGCAGTGCGCTCAGGGTGACGTCGTCGACGGCCACCGGGTCGTGACTCAGGTTGTAGCCGAGGTCGAGACGATCGGCGGCGAGGAAGCCGTAGTAGCTGCTGTTGTCGGCGATAACGTGGTAGCGCTGCATGGCGGCAGCGGTGTCGCCCAGCGCCTCCAGGCTGCGCGCGGTCCAGTATTGCCATTCTTCGTTGGCCAGCTCCTCGTCCGGCATTGTGCGCAGCGCATCGAGGGCATCCTGCCAGCGCTGGTGGCGCAGGGCGACGCGGACGGCGAACTGGCGGACGTTGCCGTCGATCTCCGTTGTCGGGATCTGCCGGTACCAGTCGAGGGCCGCGCCATCCCCCTTGAGGGCCAGGCGCAGGGTGATGGCATTCAGGATGCCGGCGAGCTGTTCCGGGTTGAAGGCATAGTGATGTTCCACCTTGCGCCACAGCCGGATGGTCTCCTCCACGTCGCGCCGCGCCAGGCGCTGCAGGCCGTAGGCGACGATGTCGCGGTTGTCGCTGCTGTCGCCCTGCAGGCGCTCGTCGCTGGTGATGAGGGCGGGGTAGTGGTGGATCTTCTCCCACAGCGCGACGCGACTGCGCTCCGCTTCCGGCAGGCCGGCGGCGATCTGTCGGGCAAAGGCCATGTTGCCGTCGCGCAGGATCAGGTCGAGGCGTTGGCGGCGCACCTCGCCGGTCAGCCCGCCGGCCTGTTCCCAGGCCTCGAACAGACGGTTGCAGGTGGCTTCCTGCCGGTTGGCGCTGAGCCATAGCACGCGCGCGCCGGCCCAGGCCGCGTCGGCGTTGCCGCTGCGCAGCTGGGCGTAGTGGTAGTTGCAGCGCAGTTCGCCGCGGCTGCTCGGCCGGTAGGCGGCAAGGTATTCGTGCCAGTGCCCGGCATGGGCCAGCTGGCGCAGCCATTGTTCGCGCACCGGCAGGGTGAATGGCGCCTCGCCGTGGCGCTCGAGAAAGTCCTGTGCCTGCTCCGCCGCGAGCACGCGCTGGCCCGCCATCTGCCAGGCCACCAGATAGGGATGGAGCGGGTAATCGTGCAGCTTTGCGCTGAGCTGTTCGAGGCGGCCCCGATCACCCTTGGCGAGGGCGCTGCGTGCGTCGAGGAATTGCTGACGCTGCTGCTCCAGTTCGGCCGCTGACGCCAGGGGGCCGGCACCAAGCAGCGCGGCGGTAACGGCAAGCAGGATGCGAAGGGAGTACATGGTTTTCTCGTGCGCCTTCCCTTCCGGGCGAAGCCAATGACAGCTTTGAGTGTATGCGCTTGCCGCCCGATAGTAACGGCCGGCGTGGAAATACGATGGCACAGGTTGCCTCGGGGCTGCAAGGCGACTTCCCCGCGGCCGCCGGTCCCTCAGCCGTTGCGGTCGCGGAATTGCGCGGCGATCAGCTTCATCTCCCGTGCCATATTGGTGATGCGTTCGGACATGGCGGCGGTATCGTTCATGTTGTCCACCGTCAGCTCGTTCACCTCGGCAATGGTCGTCACATCGCCGCTGATTTCCTGCACGACCTGGCTTTGCTGTTCGGCGGCGGAGGCGACCTGGGTGTTCATGTCGGTGATGGTCTGCACCGCAGTGGAGATCGCATCCAGTGCGCTGCCGGCGGCCGCCGCCTGTTCGACGCTGGCATGGGCGGTGCTGCGGCCGTCCGCCATGGCGCTCACGGCCTCGTGGGCGGCATCCTGCAGGCGCTGGATCATCGCCTGAATCTCCCGGGTGGAGTTTTGCGTGCGGTTGGCCAGGGTGCGTACCTCGTCGGCCACCACGGCGAAGCCGCGCCCCTGCTCGCCGGCCCGTGCCGCCTCGATGGCGGCATTGAGGGCCAGCAGGTTGGTCTGTTCGGCGATGCCACGGATCACGTCCACCACCTGGCCGATGGCGGCGCTGTCCTGTTCCAGCCGCTGTATCACCTCGGCCGAGCGTTCCACGCCGCCGGCCAGGCGGCGGATGGCCTCGACGCTGCGCTCGACCACCTGCCGGCCGGAGCTCGCGGCATCGCTTGCCGCCTGGGCCGCGTCCGCCGCCTGCTGGGTGTTGCGCGCCACCTCCTGCGCGGTGGCGGTCAGTTCCTCCAGTGCCGCTGCGACACGGGTGGTCTGTTCATCCTGATGACTGACGCCCTGGCGGGTGAGGAGCACCGAGGCGGCAAGATGGTCGGCGGTTTGTTCCATTTGCAGCGCGGCATCATCCATGCGGCCGGCAACGGCAAAGATCTCCGCGCGGCTCTTCTTCAGTGCCAGCAGGATCTGCCCGGCCTCGCTGCTGTCGCCGGTGTAGATCTGCTGCATCAGGGGGTGGCGGTAGACGCGGGCGGCCTCGGCGACGGCGGTTTCCAGGGGGCGCAGCACGGTGAGGATGCCGGCGGTGCCGATGAGGAAGGCGATACCGACGGCAGCGAGCAGGGTGCCCGCAGTGCCGGCAACCAGGGCGGCAAGCGCCGGCGGCAGCAGCGCCAGGCCGAGCACCAGCAGCAGGCGGTGATACAGGCTGAGCGAGTGCAAGCGCGGCGCCTTGCCGTCGCGCAGCTGGCGATAGATCTGTTCGGCGCGTTTGACGTGTTCCGCTTGCGGCTGCGTACGCACCGATTGGTATTCCACGGTCTTGCCGTCGGCGGTGATGGGGGAGGCGAAGGCATCCACCCAATAGTAATCGCCATTCTTGCAGCGATTCTTCACCAGCCCCATCCAGGACCGGCCGGCCTTGAGGTGTTGCCACAGATCGTCGAAGGCGGCCGCGGGCATGTCGGGGTGACGCACCAGGTTGTGCGGCTGGCCCCGCAACTCCTGTAACACGTAGCCGCTGATGCGGACGAAATCCTCGTTGGCGTAGGTGATGCGGCCCTTGAGATCGGTGGTGGACAGGATGTTATCCCGCTCCGCGACCTCCACGGCCGTGGTGGTGACTGGCAAATTGGTGCGCATGGCTCTCCCCGTGGTGCTCTATGGTCCACATCCATGCGGAAATATCCCTGTTTGAGTTAAGCATACCGTCATTACGGGTTTGGCCACATTATACCTTTGGTGGTAAATCATGTTGATTTGTAAGGTAATTTTGTGGCCATGAGGTCATGGCCCGGGGGCTGCCCGGCAGGGAGGCGGCAGGTGCGCGCGGAGTGTGCCGCAGGAGTCCGCGGCGACCGGGCAGAAAAAAATGAGTGCGGCTCGATGGATGGCGGTGCAGCGAAAGATTCAAGGCGCCGCGCCGGCCAGGGCGCAGTGCGGCTGCGTCAGCGGCGGCTGCGCTCCAGCCAGGCCTGAAGGGTTGTGGCCTCCAGGGCCCCCGTTACTGCCTCGCGCTGCCCCTCCAGGAACAGGTAGCTGCGCGGCAGCTCGCCGTACCAGGTGCGATCGATCTCGAAGCGCAGGCGTGCGGTGGGTGCGGCAAAGATCCAGGCCTCGTTCGCAGCAAGGCCGAACCTGCCCAGTACCCGGCTGGCCTCGGCGGCCGCGCCCGGGGCATCGGTCGAGACCAGAACGAGATCAAATGGCTGCGACCGCTGCAGCTCGCCGAGCATCTTCAGTTCCGCGTAGCACGGCGGGCAGTCGACCGACCACAGCACAAGCACAAACGGGCGATCACCGCGCGCAGCAACGATGGCCTGATAGCTTCCCGGCAGAAAAGGATGCTTCGGTGCGGCGTCGTGGCAGCCAGTTGCGGCGCACCCTGGCGCGGCGCCGCTGCGCGCAGCGCACTAGGGCGCGGGGCGTGAGAACCGTGCCAGCACCGCGTCTGCGCCGTGGAGCGTTGCCGTGCCGTCCGCCGCGACGATCAGGCGGTAGCGTTCTTCCGTGTCGAGATTGGAGGCCGGTTTGCAGGTCAGGGCGATGGACTGCGCACTTTCGCCGCCCCAGAAGCAGTGCCGCCCCGCCTTTTCCTCGCCGACTTCAAACAGCAGGGCCTGGCCTTCGTAGGTGACGTTCAGCCGGTTGAAGCCGCTGGCAGGTTCCGTTGCCGTGGTCCAGTTCCCGGTGGCGGGGTGAGGGGCGCAGCCGGCGAGCAGCGCCAGGAGCGGCGCGGCACAGAGCAGGGCGCGGGTGTTTCCGGATAGGGACATGGTGCGTTCCTGATGAAGGGAACGGGAAAATTACGCCAATCCGGTGAGGGAGGCAATGTCCTGCACGTGGTTTGTCGCATGGTGTGTCTCACTGCTGGCGGGAGCATCCGTTGTGGCACCGCCGGCGTGAGGGCGCCAATCAATCGGCGGTCGCGTCACGCAGACGCCGTTGCCGTTCCCGCTCCTCGACGGCGGCCGCCTCGATCACCTGCAGCACCAAATCGACGTCGGCGGCAGGGGTCGTCTCCTCGAATCGGCCGGTCAGCTCCACCTCGGGGTGCAAGGCGCCGGCCTTGTACAGCGCCCAGATTTCGCTGGCGTATCTGCTGCCGAGCAGTGCGGGGTCGTACTGGGCGTAGTAGCGGGTGATGCTGTCGACGTCCCGTGCCAGCATCCATTCGGCGTGATTGTTGCCGGCGGCATCCACTGCCTGCGGCAGGTCGATGATCACCGGGCCATCTTCATCCACCAGCACGTTGAATTCCGACAGGTCGCCGTGGACCAGGCCGGCGCACAGCATGCGCATGACGTATTGCATCATCACCGCGTGGTCTTCCCGCGCCTGCTCGGCGGACATGGCGACATCGTTCAGACGCGGCGCGACCTCGCCCTGTTCATCGGTAATCAGTTCCATCAGCAGCACGCCCTCGAAGCAGCCGTAGGGTTTGGGAACACGCACGCCGGCGTCGGCCAGGCGGTAGAGCGCCTCCACTTCGGCGTTCTGCCAGGCCTGTTCCTGCTGATTGCGGCCGAAGCGCGAGCCCTTCTCCATGGCGCGGGCGCGGCGGCTGTTGCGCACCTTGCGGCCTTCCTGGTACTGCACGGCCTGCTTGAAGCTGCGCTGTTCCGCGGCCTTGTAGACCTTGGCGCAGCGGATTTCGCTGCCGCAGCGCACCACGTAGACGGCCGCCTCCTTGCCGCTCATCAGCGGGCGCAGCACTTCGTCCACCAGGCCGTCATCGACCAGGGGCTGGATACGTTTGGGGATCTTCATGGCGATAAGGCGGACGGGCTACCGTGCGGCGTAGGGAGGGGAAGGGCGAGATGCATTTTAGCCGCGCCGCGGGGCCGGTGATATGATGCGGCGAGAATAAATTCATTTCCGGCGGGGCGGCTACCCGGCCAGGATTGCACTGCAGCATGCTGAAAGGGGAGATTGCACGATGGCCGTAGTCAAGGAGTTCACCTGGGTCGGTTTCCTGCTGCGCCTGCTTGGCGCAATGGTCATTACCTTCGCAACCTACAATCCATCCGGCCATTCCTATCTGCACTGGGTGTTCACCGAGCTGGCGGCATTCAATGTCTACAAGGCCCTGGCCGGCATCAGCCTGCTCATCGGCTGGGTGGTCTATCTGGGGGCCACCGGCCGCTCGCTGGGGGCCTTGGGCGTGGTGTTGACGGTGGCGTTCTGCGCAACGCTCATCTGGCTGGTGGTGGATATCGGCATCGTGCCGGCGGATAGTGTCCAGGCCATCACCTGGCTGATCCTGTTGGTGATCGCCATCGTGCTTGCCACCGGCATGTCCTGGTCACATATCCAGCGCCGTCTGTCCGGGCAGGCGGATGTGGATGATGTGCAGGATTGACGGCTGCGGCGGCCCGCCTCCCTATGGCCGGCGCACTCGGCCTGCGGCACGGGGGACGCTTGCCTGTGGCCGAGCCGCTTGCCGGCGGTGCGCTGGCGCACGTTAGTCTGCCCACCATGCAGCGTTACTCACTGACCTTCATTGTCGTTGTCCTGCTGCTGTTTGCCCTCGCCGGCTGCAGCCGTGAACCGCAGTTGTCGCCCTTGGCCGACGATGCGGTGATCCTGGCCTTTGGCGACAGTCTTACCTATGGCACGGGCGCCGCAGCCGAGCTGAGTTATCCCGCGGTACTGGAACAGTTGAGCGGGCGGCGCGTGATCAATGCAGGTGTCCCGGGCGAAGAAACAACCGCCGGGCTGGAGCGGCTGGCCGCCACCCTGGATGAGCATCAACCGCAGCTGTTGCTTCTGTGCCTCGGCGGCAACGACATGCTGCGCAAGCGGGATGTCGCCACGATCATGCGCAATCTGGAGGAGATGGTGGCCATCAGCCGCGCGCAGGGGGTGCCGGTGGTGTTGCTGGGAGTGCCCCGTCCGGCCATCTTCGGTCTGGAGAGCGCGCCTTTGTATTACGAACTGGCCGAACGCCTGCAGCTGCCGCTGGAGGCGGAGGCCATTCCCGACGTGCTCGGCGACAACGACCTCAAGTCTGATCCGATTCATCCCAATGCCGCCGGCTATCGCCAGATCGCCGAGGGCATCTACCGCAAGCTCCGCGCCAGCGGCGCGCTGTGAGCCGCGCGGCGCCGCGGCCGCATTCTTTCTTTCCTTCCTGGTGGCGCCTGGCCGGGATGCACGCGGCACATTCGCTTCATCTGATGGTAGGCGTGTTTTGCATAAGCCTCAGGCCTGGCAAATGGGGCATAATAGGCGCCCGCACCATGGAGACGACGATGAATACTGAACAGGCATTGCATGCGCGCAGCGGTTCCACCTGTGAACTGTGCGGCGCCACCACCGATCTGGGCGTGTACCAGGTTCCGCCGGCAACGGACGGCAGCGCCGAGCGCTGCGTGCTGCTGTGCGCCACCTGCCGTGAACAGATCGACAATCCCGACAAGGTCGACGCCAATCACTGGCGCTGCCTCAACGACAGCATGTGGAGCCAGGTCCCGGCGGTGCAGGTGATGGCCTGGCGCATGCTCACTTGCCTCAGCGGCGAGGGCTGGCCGCAGGCCCTGCTCGACATGCTGTACCTGGACGACGAGACCCGCGCCTGGGCCGAGGCCGGGGGCGAGGGCGGCGAGGCGGAAGAGGCCGTCCGGCATGTGGACAGCAACGGCGCGCTGCTGGCCGCCGGCGATACCGTCATCCTGATCAAGGACCTCGACGTGAAGGGCGCCAACTTCACTGCCAAGCGCGGCACCGCGGTACGCAATATTTCCCTGGTGGCGGACAATCCGGAACATATCGAGGGCCGGGTCGAGGGCCAGCAGATCGTCATCCTGACCAAGTTCGTGAAGAAGTCCGGCTGAGCGGCCGCCGGCCCGTACCGCCTGAGGTCCCGTCATGGCCCTGCTCTGGTTCCGCCAGGACGGCGACACCCGTTACGAGGTGCGCAGCGCCGGCCATTCCATCCGCCTGTATACCAATGGCGTGTTCCACAGCCAGTACAATCCGCGCCAGCCGGTGAGCGGCAGCGTGTGGGATCTGTTGCTGCTGCCGGCCTTCTTCGCCCCCGCCCGGGCGCAGCGCGTGCTGTTGCTGGGGGTGGGCGGCGGTACGCTGATCCGCCAGTTCAATCACTTTCTCGCGCCGCAGGCCATCGTCGGCGTGGAGCTCAATCCGGTGCATCTGGACGTGGCGCGGGACTATTTCGAGGTCGCCGCCGCCAATGTCGCGTTGCACCAGGCCGATGCCCTGGACTGGGTGCAGCAGTATCGCGGCGCGCCCTTCGACCTGATCATCGATGACCTGTTCGGCGATGCCGGCGGCGAGCCGCGGCGGGCGGTGGCGGCGGACGGGCGCTGGTTTCGCCAGCTGGGCCGGCTGCTCGCCCCGGGCGGTACCCTGGTGTTCAACTTCGGCTCGGCCGCCGAGCTCAAGGCCTGCGCCTGGTTTCATGACGCGGCGATCCATGGCCGCTATCCCGCCGCGTTCCGCCTCACGGCGCCGCACTACGAAAATGCCGTCGGTGCCTTCCTGCGCCAGCCGGCCCCGGTGGCCCGGCTGCGCCGGCAACTGGCGGCCTGGCCGGCGCTCGACCCCGCCCGGCGCAGCTGTCGTCTCAACTACCGCATCCGCAGCCTGTAGCGCGGCGCCGATCGTGTTTCCATCAGTGGCGCGGGCCGGGCGGCTTGCCATGCTGCTGCAAGTGGGCGCGCATCCGTTCTTCGGCGGCCCGCTGCTCCGGCGTGAACGCGGCGCCAAAGTCCTCCGCCTCGAACACTTGCCGGATCTCGATCTCGGCGGTGCCGCCGCCATCGAAGGAGAATGGGCAGCGTCGGACCCAGGCGATCGCCTCGTCCAGCGATTGGACGTCAAACATCCAGAAACCGGCGATCAGGCCGGCGGTATCGCTGAACGGGCCATGGCTGACGGTGCGTTCAGTGCCGGAAAAGTGCACGCGCGCCCCTCTGGCGCTCGAGCGCAGACCTTCGCCGGCAAGCATTACCCCGGCCTGTACCAGTTCCTCATTGTATTTGCCCATCGCGGCGAGCAACTCGCTGCCGGGAAGTACGTCGGCCTCGGAGTCGGCGGTGGCCTTGAGCAGGATCATGAATCGCATGGTGGCGCCTCCTGTGGTGGGCGGTGCGGTGGCAGACCGCGCGAGCGGCGCCCCCCGGCCGGAGGGCACCGGCTGATACAGCGTAGACCAGGGGCCGGCAGCGGCGCAGCGCCAGTGAAGGATTGGGGAAGCAAGGGGCAAAATCCCAGAGTGAGAACCAAGTATTGTATTTTTTAATAATGAGTATTGGTTTTTTGGTGAGTCAGGTACAATGCCCGCCATTTTTGCGGTTTCCCATCTTTGTTTCGGCTAACTGACTGAGAGATATAGAGATTTATATGAACTCCAAGGATATGACCGCGCGCCTGGACCCGGATCGCTTCGGCAAGGGTACCGGCGCCGCCCGTTCGCGCCGCCCCGTCTACATGGATTTCCTGCCGCCCTGCAACAATGCCTGCCCCGCCGGCGAGGACATCCAGGCCTGGCTGGCCCTGGCCCAGGCCGGCAACTACGAGGCCGCCTGGCAGACCCTGATCGAGAACAACCCGTTCCCCGCCATCCATGGCCGCGTCTGCTATCACCCTTGCGAAACCTCCTGCAACCGCGCCTATACCGATCAGGAAGTGAGCATCCACGCCGTGGAGCGCTTTCTCGGCGACCTGGCGATGGAGAAGGGCTGGAAGCCCCAGTACACGCCGCGCCCCGGCGGCAAGCGTGTGCTGGTCATCGGCGGCGGCCCCAGCGGCCTGTCCGCCGCCTATCACCTGACCCGCCTCGGCCATACGGTGGAGATCTACGAGGCCGGCCCGGTGGCCGGCGGCATGATCCACTTCGGTATCCCGGCCTACCGCATGCCGCGCGCCGAGCTGGAGCAGGAGATCAAGCGCGTCGAGGACATGGGCGTGAAGATCCGCCTCAACTACCGCGTCGACGACGTGCTGGGCGAGAAGACCGCCGGCAACTTCGATGCGGTGTTCGTCGCCGTGGGCGCGCACATCTCCAAGAAGATCGATATCCCGGCGCGCGATGCGCGCGGCATGATGGACGCGGTGAGCTTCCTGAAGAGTGTGGAGCAGGGCGAGCAGGTGACCCTCGGCCGCCGCGTCGCCATCTATGGCGGCGGCAACACGGCGATGGATGCGGCGCGCGTGGCCAAGCGCATGGGCGTGGACGAGGCGATGATCATCTACCGCCGTGACCGCGCCAACATGGCGGCCCACGACTTCGAGGCCGACGAGGCGCTGGAAGAGGGCGTCAAGTTCAACTGGCTGCGCTCCATCAAGGAGATCGACGGTTCCACCATCGAGGTGGAGATCATGGAGCTGGACGACAAGGGCCGCCCGCGTCCCACCGGCCGTTTCGAGAAGCTGGAGGCCGACTCGCTGATCCTCGCGGTGGGCCAGGAGACCGACACCGGCTTCCTCGGCCGCATCCCTGGCATCGAGTTCAAGGCCGACGGCACAGTGATCGTCAACGCCGCCATGATGACCGGTGCCGACGGCATCTTTGCCGGCGGTGACATGGTGCCGTCCGAGCGCTCGGTGACCATCGCCACCGGTCACGGCAAGAAGGCGGCGCGCCACATCGACGCCTGGCTGCGCGGCGAGACCTACCGTCCGCATCCCAAGCATCCCATCGTCAATCACGAGGCCCTGCAACTGTGGTACCGCACCCAGGCGCCGCAGGTGGAGCAGGCGCATCTGCCGCTGGCGCAGCGCCTCGGCGGTTTCGAGGAGATCCTGCAGGGCATCAGCGAGCACGACGCGGTATACGAGGCCAAGCGCTGTCTGTCCTGCGGCAACTGCTTCGAGTGCGACGGCTGCTACGGCTCCTGCCCCGAGGACGCCATCATCAAGCTGGGTCCGGGCAAGAAGTACCGCTACGACTATGCCCGCTGCACCGGCTGCGGCACCTGTGCCGAACAGTGCCCGTGCCACGCCATCGAGATGATCCCCGAGGCGGCCTCCGCCAACGGCGGGCGCGCGGCGTGATGAATTCGCCCGCGCTGGACGTACTCCCGCGTTGCGGGGGGGCGTCGCGTCGGGACCATATCAGAGAACAACCGAGAACAGCATGAGCGAACAGAATATTGCCAAGAAGGTGACCGTCGACGGCGGCCATGCCGTCGCCCACGTCGCCTACCGCGTGAGCGAAATCTGCTCCATCTATCCCATCACCCCGTCGTCGGACATGTCCGAGCTGTCCGACCTGTGGGCCACCCAGGGCATCAGGAACATCTGGGGCCAGGTGCCGCAGGTGATCGAGATGCAGAGCGAGGGCGGCGCCGCCGGCACCGCGCACGGCGCCCTGCAGACCGGTGCCCTGACCACCACCTTCACCGCCTCGCAGGGCCTGCTTCTGATGCTGCCCAACATGTTCAAGATCGCCGGCGAACTGACCTCGACGGTGTTCCATGTGGCGGCGCGTTCCATCGCCGCGCAGGCACTGTCCATCTTCGGCGACCACCAGGACGTGATGGCGGCGCGCATGACCGGCTGGGCCATGCTGGCCTCCTGCTCGGTGCAGGAGGCGCACGACGCCGCATTGATTGCCCACGCGGCAACACTCAAGGCGCGCGTGCCGTTCATCAACTTCTTCGACGGCTTCCGCACCTCGCACGAGATCAACAAGATAAGCCTGATCCCCGACGAGCAGATCAAGGCGATGATCAACGACGATCTGGTGTGGGAGCACCGCCGCCGCGCGCTCAATCCCGACAACCCGTTCATCCGCGGCACGGCGCAGAATCCGGACGTCTACTTCCAGGGCCGCGAGAGCGCCAATCCGTTCTATGCCCAGGTGCCGGCCATCGTGCAGGAGACCATGGATCAGCTGGCCAGTCTTACCGGGCGCCAGTACCACCTGTTCGATTACTTCGGTGCA
>Ga0172382_10002896_pt1 | contig 27875 bp, 27 predicted proteins | sample Leawel138RmetaG_FD_122245 | JGI IMG/M metagenome (GOLD analysis project Ga0172382, IMG submission 122245) | Leachate microbial communities from a municipal landfill in Southern Ontario, Canada - Leachate well 138R metaG | ecosystem: Engineered > Solid waste > Landfill > Unclassified | place...
GCCGGCGAGCATCATCTGCGGCAGAATCGCGGCGAGGCCCGCCAGGATGTTGCCGTCGCCCCAGGTGGCGGCGTAGAGATCATCGCGTGCGTCGGCGAGCTGGTCGATCGCCAACTCAACGGTGTCGGTGTCCTCATCCTCGTCAGGCTCGGCACCGTCCTCGTCGACGGGTTCCTGGTCGACGGGTTCCTGGTCAACGGGCTCCTCGAGCTCTTCGTCCACCACCGCCGCGGTGTCGACGGTGACCAGGTTCTCGGCGCTGGACTCCCGGACACTGGACGGCAGGTAGTGCGGCCCCGACGTCGCCCCGTCCTCGGCGACGTCCGGGCCGTCGTCCTCGGAGGCACCGTCGCCCTCGGAGGCCTGGGAGGCGTCGGCGACCTCGTGTTCGTCTTCGTCGTCCTCGATGGCGCCCGGGTCGTCGCCATCGACCTCGAGGTCGGCGTCAGCCGTGTGATCGGCGCCGTCCACCTCGTCGGCGCGGTCCTGGTCCTGCTCCGGTTCAGAACGCGACGACGTTTCCTCGGACGTGGAGGCGGCGGTGCTTTCACTGCTGCTCGCACCGGTGTCGTCGGGCGCCGCCTGGGCGACGGCAGGTGCGACGAGAAGGATTCCCGCGGCGATAGCGGGGGAGACGACTACAGTCAGAGCCCAGCTACTGAAGTTCATGCGCGAAAGTAGACCACGGCGCAGAATGAATTTATGACGCCTCCGCTATTTTCCGATGGAGATCGATGATATGTCGGACTTGGCAGAATAATTCTCCAGGATCAGGGCGCATATCCGATGAATCTTCGGCAGCGCTCGACGCTGCGAACCCCAGCCTCACCTAACAGCGGTGGGAACGCCGGTGACGGTCCAGCAAACAACTCTTGAATGATTCGGTGGGCCGATCCGCATTGCTGCAGCAACTATCCAGATAGCGAAAACGACCATGTCGTCAGCCTGACAAAGGCGCCTTTGGGGATTCGAATCGGGCCGGGGTCGGCCGCAGGGGCATTCGTTGTGCGGACCGTTCGGTTAGCCTGAGCTACCGCGCGGCCGCCGGCGGCAGATCACCTTCGGAGATTGCCGCGTTTGTGAGTTCCACGGTCTCGAAGTCCTGCGCGCGTTCGCCGTGCTGGACCGTCGCGCGGTTGAGCGCATCGAATCCCAGCACAAACGCGACCATCGCCACAAGCGCCCACGCATTGCCGAACGCCCACTCCCAGGTGGTTGCCGCAGGTGCCGTCACGAGCCAGTACGCAGCGACGGTGACCAGCGGATACCCGCACAGCACATAGAATCGACCGTCGTTGCTGGCCAGCCACCCGGGGTGACGGCGGTTGTGCAGATGCCAACCCGTGAGCAACACGATCAGCAACACTGCGGTGATGGTCGACTCCATTGACGCCCCCTGCCCGGCGAGCTCTTGAAATTTCATTTTGCAAGAGCTTCTGTTTGCCAGATCTGAAGACGGCCGACGCGCAGCCGATAGTTGCGCCTGAGTCGAGAACAGCCTGGTAAGAACAAACGATAAGGTCAGAGTGACGTTCTCGTCAACAATTGGCATAATGTGTCGGCACCAATTTGGCACCACCAGAGTTTCGCTACAACAGCATCTCGGTGTCCAGCTTTAATTAACGAAACACATGTGCCGGTTGTGACAGGAAACTCACCGAGATTCAGAAACGGATGCTGCCGGTGGCCGGCTCGATGGTCTCCATCTGTACAGCCGCCCTGGCGTGCTCGGCGGTGACGCCGTTGAGCGCGGTGAACCCGGCCACGAACGACATCACCGCGGCCAGCGCCCACGCGTTGCCCATCGCCCATTCCCACGCGGTCGCGGTCGGCGCGGTGGTCAGCCAGTACGCGGCGACGGCGACCAGGGGATACCCGCACAGAATGTGGAAACGGCCGTCGGCGCTGGCCTGCCAGCCTGCGTGGCGCCGGTTGTGCAGATGCCATGCGCCCAGCACGACGATGACCGCGATTGCGGCGGTGGTCGACAGCATCTGCGGCCCTCCTCGCGCTGTGGCTCCTCTGCTGGCTGAAAGGGCCCGGCTTAGCCAAAATATTCCGCACCCGGCACAAAAAGTGTGCGTGAGCAACCTGTGAACAGTGTGTGGCTTCGGAAACGATATGGTCACAGAGTCGTGCGCGTCAATTTCTCGGTCTCGCGCCGACGCTCCACCAGAGCCGGGTCGGGATTTGCCACAAGTACCAGAGACGCGCCTACCGCGTACAGCGCGAGTAGCTGGTCGACCACGTCGTCGGCGGTGTCCCAGCGTGCCGCCGACATCACCCGGTCCGCCGGCGTGAGCCCCTGTGAGGCCGCCGACGCCCGCGCGGCGGCGAGCACCTCGTCGGCCGACCGTCCCTCCAGTGCCGGCCCTGGCTGCCGCTCTGGCACGATCTGGTCGCCGTGCACCCGCACCGCCGTCGCATAGTCGGTCAACCCGACCGGCAGGTCGGGCACAGGCTTGCCGAACGGGTCCAGCGACAGCACCGCGATCTCACCGGAACCGACACTGGCGTCGGCGTCAGCCAGACGGTCGGCCGTGCACATGGCGATGTCGGCATCGCCGGACAGCACGGCCTCGGCGCCGATCCACCAGATCCCGAACAGCACCGCCGCGGTCTGCCAGTGCGCCGGCAGCAGCACCGCCACCCGGCTGCCCGGCATCGCCCCGAGCTCGTCGCGCAGCAGGTTGCCGGTCTTGGCCGCCCAGTTGGCCAGCGTCGCCGTCGACAACTCGATGCGCTCGCCGGTGGCGTCGTCGTAGTAGGTGATGCGCGGGCCGGCCGGATTGGCCGCCATCAACGGGTCGAGGATCGCCGAGCTGAGGTTGGTCACGTCAGTTGACGCACTCGGGGTCGTTCGAGCCCGCCGTCAGGATCGGCGGCGGCGCGGGCACCGTCGCACCGGTATCGGTGACCACACCCGACGTCGACGGATCGGCGCCCATCAGCGTCACGTCGCTGCCGTCCAGGCCCGCGCCGGGACCGGTGTAGTCGGCGGCCAGCACCACCCGCACCGAGCCCTGCGGCACCTGCGCGTTCTCGACCACCGGCAGCCCGCCCAGCTCCTGCGCGACGGCCTGCGCCCCGAGGTCGTCGGTCTTGGCGGCCTGCACCTGGCTGGCGGTCACCTTGGCGCCGTCGTTGTTGCCGACGTTGCCCTTGGTGAAACCCTTGCCCGACAACACATGTGAGACCGCGGCGGCCAGACCGTTGATGTCGGTGTCGTTGACGACCTCGACCGTGGTCTTGTCGTTGCTGTAGGTCAGCTCCTCGGTCTTGCCCTCGTCCTGGTCGTGCAGCAGGCCCGTCACCCAGTCCTTGACCGCCGCCGGGTCGACGCGCACCACGCTCTGCATGCCGTCGTCGCTCCAGCCCGCCTCCTCCACGATCGGGATGGTCGCGAACGCGATGTTCCCGCCGGCCAGCTTCTGCAGCTGCTCGACGAAATCCATGATGTTCCAACCGTCGGAGAGCACCACCGACCGCTGGACCGCATCCTCCAGGTTGTTCAGCGTGGTCGGGCTCGACAGCGTCTTGCTGGAGATCACCTCGTGCGCCATCGACGCCATCACCGCCTGCTGGCGGGCCACCCGGTCCAGGTCGCCGCGCGGAAGGTCGTGCCGCTGACGCACGAAGCTCAGCGCCTGCGTTCCGTTCAGCTTCTGCCAGCCCGCGGGGAAGTCGGCACCCGAAAGCGGTTCGTAGACAGGCGCGTTCAGGCAGACGTTGACACCGCCGAGGGCGTCGGTGATCAGCGCGAAACCGAGCAGCCCGATCTCGGCGTAGTGGTCGACGGTGACGCCGGTCAGGTTCGCGACCGTCTTGATCAGCTGCTCGCGGCCGGCCGCCTGCGCCTCCGGCTCGGCCACCGCCGGATCCACGCCCTGCTCCTCGACGAGTTCCTTCATCTTCTCCAGGTGCACCGAGCCGTACACGCCGTTGATCTTCAACTTCCCGATGCCCGGCGACTCGACGTAGGAGTCGCGGGGGATCGAGATGGCCGTCGCCGACTGCCCGTTGTTCGGGATGCGGATCAGGATGATCGTGTCGGTGTTGGTGGACACCTCGTCGCCGGCGCGCAGCATCGCGCGCTCCTCGTCGCTCAACGGGTTGCCGTGCGCGTCGGTGCGGCTGTCGGAACCGACCAGCAGGATGTCGATCGCGCCGTCCTCGCCGCCCTCGCCCAGGGCAACCGGGTTGATGTGGTTGATCCCCGATTCGAACGAGCGGATCTTGCCCCACGCGATGCCGGTCCCGAGCACGACGACGACTGCCATGGCCACAGAAATGGCGCGGACCAGGTGAGCAGCAGGCATTTGCCCAGGCTACTGGCGAGCGGCCCGCATTCGTTGCAGCCGGCATCGGCGTGCCAAACTCGTGACGTGACCGGCCGAATCGTGATCTCAGGAGCGGGCGGCCTGGTGGGACGCGTGTTGGCAGGTCAGGCCCGCCATGCCGGCCGTGACGTGGTGGCGCTCACATCGGCGCAGTGGGACATCACGGATCGGGCGCAGGCCGAGCGTGTCATCGCCGCCGGCGACGTGGTCGTCAACTGCGCCGCGTTCACCAAGGTCGACGCCGCCGAAGCCGAACCCGACCGCGCGCACGCGGTCAACGCCGTCGGCGCCGGGAACGTCGCGCAGGCCTGCGCCCGCGCCGGGGCGTCGCTGATCCACCTGTCCACCGACTACGTGTTCAGCGGCTCCCGCCGCCGGCCGTATGAGATCGACGACGAGACCGGCCCGCTTTCGGTGTACGGGCGCACCAAACTGGCCGGTGAGCAGGCGGTCCTGGCCGCGCTGCCCGACGCGTACGTGGTGCGCACCGCGTGGATCTACGAGGGCGGCGCCGGCACCGACTTCGCCGCGGTGATGCGACGGGCGGCCCAGGGTGACGGCACGGTCGAGGTGGTCGCCGACCAGATCGGCTCGCCCACCTACGTCGGCGACCTGTGCCGGGCGCTGCTGCAGATCGCCGACGGCGGCGTCAGGGGCCCGGTGCTGCACGCCGCCAACCTCGGCGCGGTCAGCCGATTCGACCAGGCGCAGGCCGTGTTCGCCGAGCTCGGCGCGGACCCGTCGCGGGTGCGGCCGGTCGGCAGCGATCGGCATCCGCGTCCGGCGCCGCGCCCGGCCTACTCGGCGTTGTCGCCGGTGAAGTCCGCCGAGGCGGGGTTGACCCCGCTGCGGCCCTGGCGCGACGCGTTGGCTGAGGCGCTCGCCACAGTGGCCGGGTAGTTACTCTCTACGCCGTGGAACTGGTGATGCCTGCGTGAGCGACGAACTGTTTGTCGTGACGGTGACGTACTCGCCGGGCCCGCACCTGGATCGGTTCCTGGCCACCCTTTCTCTTGCGACCGACCGCCCGGTGACCGTGATCATGGCCGACAACGGCTCCACCGACGGCGCACCCGAAGAGGCCGTCGAGCGCTACCGCAACGTCAAGCTGTTCTGCACCGGCGACAACCTGGGGTACGGCACCGCCGTCAACCGCGCCGTCGCCGAATACGGGCTGACGTCGCGCTCCGACTTCTTCATCGTCGCCAACCCCGACGTGCAGTGGGGGCCGCGCAGCATCGACCTCCTGCTGGAAGCCGCGGCGCGCTGGCCGCGCGCCGGCGCGCTGGGCCCGCTGATCCGTGACCCCGACGGCGCGGTGTATCCGTCGGCGCGGCACCTGCCGTCGATCATCCGCGGCGGCATGCACGCCGTCGTCGGGCCGGTGTGGCCGTCGAATCCGTGGACGACCGCCTACCGTCAGGAGCGCGCCGACCCCAGCGAACGCGAAGTCGGCTGGTTGTCGGGATCCTGTCTGCTGCTTCGCAGTTCGGCCTACTCCGAGATCGCCGGCTTCGACGAGCGCTACTTCATGTACATGGAGGACGTCGACCTGGGCGACCGGCTCGGCCGTGCGGGCTGGCAGAACGTGTACGTGCCGTCGGCGGAGGTGTTGCACGACAAGGGCCATTCCACCGGCCGCGACCCCGCCCGCAACCTGGCCGCCCACCATGTCAGCACCTACACTTTCCTGGCAGATAGGTACCCGAGATGGTGGCAGGCGCCGCTACGCTGGGCGTTCCGCGGCGCCTTGGGGGCGCGGGCGAGTCTGGTCGTGCGCAACTCGCGCCGTAAGACTCGTCGGACATGATCGGGTGCAGGGGAAAGGGCGACGCTTGTGGTCAATCCAGCTGAGGTCGATGCGGTCGTGTTGGTCGGCGGCATGGGCACGCGCCTGCGTCCGCTGACGTTGTCGGCGCCCAAGCCGATGCTGCCGACCGCCGGGTTGCCATTCCTGACCCATCTGTTGTCGCGGATCGCCGACGCCGGCATCGAGCACGTGGTGCTCGGCACGTCGTACAAGGCCAACGTGTTCGAGTCCGAGTTCGGGGACGGCTCCAAGCTCGGTCTGCAGATCGACTACGTCGTCGAGGACGAACCGCTTGGCACCGGCGGCGGCATCGCCAACGTCGCCTCGAAGCTGCGCTACGACACCGCGGTGGTGTTCAACGGCGACGTGTTGTCCGGTTGCGACCTGCGCGCGCTGCTGGACTCGCACGTTTCCCGCGACGCCGATGTCACGCTGCACCTGGTGCGTGTCGGCGACCCGCGCGCATTCGGTTGTGTGCCAACCGATTCCGACGGCAATGTGACCGCGTTCCTGGAGAAGACGCAGGACCCGCCGACCGATCAGATCAACGCAGGCTGCTACGTGTTCAAGCGCTCGGTGATCGACGCCATCCCCAAAGGCCGTGCGCTGTCGGTGGAACGCGAGATCTTCCCGCAGCTGCTGTCCGACGGCAAGCGGGTGTGCGGCTACGTCGACGCCACCTACTGGCGCGACATGGGCACCCCTGAGGATTTCGTGCGCGGCTCGGCGGATCTGGTGCGTGGCATCGCACCGTCGCCGGCGCTGCACGGCCATCGCGGGGAAAGCCTTGTGCACGACGGTGCTTCGGTGGCGCCCGGCGCGCTGCTGATCGGTGGCACGGTGGTCGGGCGCGGCGCGGAGGTCGCCGGCGGGGCCCGGCTGGACGGCGCCGTGATCTTCGACGGCGTGAAAATCGGTGCGGGCGCGGTGATCGAGCGCTCGATCATCGGCTTCGGCGCGCGCATCGGGCCTCGGGCGCTGATCCGCGACGGCGTGATCGGTGACGGCGCGGACATCGGCGCGCGCTGCGAGCTGCTGCGTGGTGCACGCGTGTGGCCGGGCATCACGATCCCCGACGGCGGCATCCGCTTCTCGACCGACATCTAGTTCCCGAGCCGCGAACGTGCATTGACGGTAGTGGCTTCGGCCTACCGGCTACCGTGAGTGCAAGCTCGCGGGTGCCCGGCTGTGGATAACTTCGCGCTCAGGTCCACCGATTGTCGGTGGCACTCCAGAGGCTCGGTTCATGGGTGGGGTGATTCTGGGCAGCGAAGCAATAGCGGATGGTCTCGTCACGTCGGGCCGGCTCCGATATGGGTACAGCCGGCTGTACCCGAATGTGTATGTGCCTCGGGGGCAACCGCAGTCGCTGATAGACAACACCGTCGGTGCGTGGCTGTGGTCAGGGCGACGCGCAATCGTCACCGGCCGAGCCGCGGCAGCGTTGCACGGCGCGCGGTGGGTCAGCGAAAAGGCGCGTGTGGAATTGAACTGCAACTGCCGGCGCCCGCCGAAGGGAATCGTCTGCCGCGACGAACGCATCGGGTGTGACGAGGTGATACAGGTCGGCGAACTCGCGGTGGCCGCAGCGCACCGCACCGCATTCGATCTCGGCCGGCATCTGCCGCTCAACAGTGCCGTCGTGCACCTGGACGCGCTTGCCAACGCGACGGGGCTCACGCGCGAGCGAGTGCTGCCTCTGCTCGACGAGTACCGCGGCGCGCGTGGGATGAAGAAGCTGCGCACCGCACTCGATCTGATGGATGGTGGGGCGCAATCGCCGCGGGAGACGTGGCTTCGGCTGTTGTTGACGAAGGACTTCCCTCGGCCCACCACGCAGATCCCGCTGTTCAACAGCCGCGGTGTGCCGTTCGCCTACCTCGACATGGGTTGGGAGGACCTGAAGATCGCGGTCGAGTACGACGGCGAACATCATCAGAAGAACAGGGACCAGTACATCTGGGACGAGCAGCGGCTGCGGTTGATCCGGGCGCGTGACTGGCTGCACATCAAGGTGATCAAGGAAGACGAGCCGGATGACGTCACCGCCCGGGTCAAACGGGCGTGGGCGCTCCGCGAACGTGCATTCGCGGTAGCAGAACGCGTGTCGTAGCTACGGTGGGTGCACGTTCGCGGGAGATTAGCCAGCCGCGGAACCAGCCGCGGCGGCGGCCAGCTGGGTGAGGCCGAAATCGCAATCCCGCGGCAACTCGTCGATCGGCCACCACCGCAGATCCAGTGACTCGTCGCTGCGGGTGATCTCCGCACCCTCGGGCGCCCGCACCACGAACTGCACGTCGAGGTGACGGGTCGGCACACCCAGCGAGCACGTCACCGGATGCACGTGCAGCGCTGCCGGTTCCGAAGCGATCGTCAGCCCGTCGATGCCCGACTCCTCGGTCGCTTCCCGCAGCGCCGCCGCCACGATCGTCTCGTCCTCGGGCTCGCAGTGACCGCCGAGCTGCAACCAGCGCCCGATCCGCGGATGCAGGGTCAGCAGCGCGTGCCGCCCGCTGTGGTCGAGCACCAGCGCCGAACCCGTGATGTGGCCCGGCACGCAGTCGCGGAGGCACGCGTCCTCGCGGGCCGCCAGGAACGCCAACACCGCGTGCCGCAGCGAATCCTGCGCAGGGTCGGCCGGCCGCCAGGTGGTCAACGTGTCGACCGTCGATTGGTGCAGACTCATCCGGTCCCTCCGCGAGCAGACGTGAACTCGCATGCCTTCGGCCCAAATAGTGCGAATTTGTGTCTGCTCGCCGAAGAGCTCACCGCCGCACCAGCAGGTCATCGGTCGGCACCGGGTCGCGCGGGGCCAGCGGCGCCTCGGGGTAGCCGATCGCGATGGCGCCCAACGGTTCCCAATCGTCGGGCACACCCAGCTCGGCGCGCACCAGATCCGGCGCGAAGATCGTCGAGCCGATCCAGCAGCTGCCCACCGAGCGCGCGGCCAGGGCGACCAGCAGCCCCTGCACCGCGGCGCCCGCCGCGACCGTGAACATCGTGTGCTCGGCCGCGGTCCGCCGCGCGTCGGGGTAGGAGTGCGCGCCGTCGGGAACCATGAACGGGATGACCAGTTCCGGTGCGTCGTAGAGGATCTGGCCGCGGTTGACCCGACGTTCCACGGACTCCGGGTCGCGGCCGTCGCCGAGCAGGTCGGCGCGCCAGCGGTCCTTCATCTTGTCCAGCAACCCGACCCGCACCGACACGTCCTGCACCCACACGAAACGCACCGGCCGCGTGTGGTGCGGCGCGGGAGCCGTCAGCGCCTCACCGACCGCGGCCTCGATCACGTCGCCCGGCACCGGCTCGGAGTCGAAGGTGCGCACCGACCGTCGCAGCAGCTGTGCCTGCGAGCGACCCAACGCCAACGCCTCCTCGGTGCCCAGCCAGAACAGGTCCTCCTCGCCGGCGCGCACCAGTTTGCGCGCCGACGACCCGTCGTCGCGCAGCGACAGCCCGCGCACCACCGCGACCGGAACCGCGGTCAGCTTGCCCTTCACCAGATCCGCGGCCGCGGCGATCTCGTCGGCGACTGCGATCTCGGTGACGATCAACTCGTTGCCGTGCTGATCGCGTTCGCCCGCATAGGCGTGCAGCACCGTCAGCCCGGCCGCGCCGATCGCGACGTCGGTCTGGCCGGTGCGCCATGCCCGCCCCATCGTGTCGGTGACGACGACCCCGACGCGCACCCCGAGCCGTTCCCGCAGCGCCGCGACCAAGGCGGCCGCGCTGCCGTCGGGATCGACCGGCAGCAGCGCCAATTCGTTGGACTCGACGTTGGAACCGTCCACCCCGGCGGCGGCCTGCACCAGCCCCAGCGCGTTCTCGGTGATCAGCGTGCGGCCCTTGCGCGCCAGCACCCGCACTGCCTCGCTGTCGATCAGCTTGCGCCGCAGCGCATCCCGCTCTTCGGGATCCGCCGGCGCGGCGACCATGCGGCCCTCGGTCTTTGACAGCACCTTGCTGGTGACGACGAGCACGTCGTCGTCCTGTAGCCACGGCGCGGCCTCGGCGATGGCCGCGGACAGGTTGTCACCCGGCCGGAACTCCGGCAGCCCCGGGACGGGCAGCAGTTCCACCCGCGCCGACGTGCCGTGATCGGTCACGGCGACACCCCGGCCAGTTCCATTCCGGCGCGGACCATCTCGGCGGTGGCGGCGGGATCGGTCATCAGCAGCGGAATCGAGCGCACGGCGACCCCGTCGACGGACGCGTGATCACCGGAGTGCACGAGCCAGCCGTCGAGGATGCCGGTCGACGAGCGCGCACCGAAATGGTTGCCGACCGCTTCGGAGGTGCTCGGCACCCCGATCACCGTCAGGCATGCGTCGGCCATGCCGCGCAACGGCTTGCCGCCGATGATGGGGGAGTAGCCGATCACCGGGGCCTTCGTCGACCGCAACGCACCGCGGATACCGCCGACCGCAAGGATCGCGCCGACACTGACCACCGGATTCGACGGCGCGATCAACACGATGTCGGCATCTTCGATCGCGTCGGTGACGCCCGGTGCCGCGGTCGCCTTGTCGGCGCCGACGAACGCGAAACTCTCCGTGGGGATCTGCGCGCGATGGCGCACCCACCACTCCTGAAAGTGGATGGCGCGCTTCTCGCCGTCCTCCGGATCGGTGACCACGACGTGGGTTTCGCTGCGGTCGTCGCTGGCCGGAAGCAGCCGTGCGCCGGGGGACCACCGGCGGCACAACGCCTGCGTGACATCGGAGAGCGGATAGCCCGCCCGCAGCATCTGGGTGCGCACCAGATGGGTGGCCAGATCGCGGTCGCCGAGGCCGAACCAGTCCGGCTGCACTCCGTAGGCCGCGAGTTCCTCCTTGGCATGCCAGGTTTCGTTCTTGTGGCCCCAGCCGCGTTCGGGGTCGATGCCGCCGCCGAGGGTGTACATGCACGTGTCGAGATCGGGACAGATTCGTACCCCGAACATCCACGCGTCATCACCGACATTGACCACAGCTGTCACTTCATGCTCATTGGTATCGTCAGTGCCGAACTGCCCCAACCCCAACAGATGTTGGACACCGAGCAAGAAGCGCGCACCGCCGACGCCACCGACCAGAACCGCCACCTTCACAACGAACGAGACTAGGCGGTGGAAGAGAGCAACGGCGTCGCGGGAGGGAACGTGATAGACACGCCACAGCGCGACGCGCCGAAAACAAGTCACGGAATGGTATGAATTCCTGTTCTACCGCTTGACCGAGGCAGCTAACGCGTGTGTAATCACACCAGTGTCATTTCGCGGTTCTCCGGCCGGTTTCGGTGCAGCAGACCGAGATTCGATCACTTGTTCGAAATGGGATGGCTGCACACCAATTGTGCGGCTGGCAGATACGGATCTACGAGACCTGTGGAGGAGGGGAACATGGCATTTGAACAGGCCGATTTCGGTGATTCGATTCGGTTCGACAGCAGGCTCCTCGGCTCGGTGGGAAGTGCGCCGCACATCCAGACCGGACCGGCACCAAGTGGAGCAGGCGGGCGCCCGCAATTGAGTTTGGTACCCGATCATATTGAGCAATTCGGTGACGATTCCGGTATTCCGGACGAGGATCAATGGCAGGAGCGCGCATTGTGCGCCCAGACCGATCCCGAGGCCTTCTTTCCGGAGAAGGGCGGCTCCACCCGCGAGGCCAAGCGAATCTGCCTGGGCTGCGAAGTGAAGGACGCCTGCCTGGAATACGCACTGGCCAACGACGAGCGCTTCGGCATCTGGGGCGGTCTGTCCGAGCGTGAGCGCCGTCGCCTCAAGCGCGGCATCATCTGAACTTCGAGCGCGCCCCGCGCGCTCAGCAGCCGCTAGTCGTCGTCCAGGGTCGGATCGATGACGGACGGCTCCACCCCCAGATAGGTGGCCACCTGAGCCACCAGCAATTCATGCAGCAACTCGGTCAGCTCGTCGGTGTCTTTGGCCCGACGCTCGATCGGCTTGCGGAACAACACAATTCGCGCGCGAGTGGAGTCACCTCGCACGTCCACCCCCGCAGGGATGAGTCGGGCCAGCGCGATCGGGCCGTCCGCCACCACCTCGGCCGGCCACTGCACACTGTCGGGATCCTTCGGCGCGATGCGCGGGATCTCGTCGACCGCCACATCGAGCGTCGACACCCGCTCATGCCAGCGCCGCTCGATGGGTTCGTAGGCTTCCAGCACCGCCATGTCGAAGCGTTCGGCGCGGCTGCGCCACCCCGGGACGGTCGGAGGGAGCAGCGGTCCGCGCATCTCCCGGCCCCGCCGCGACCCCCGATGGTGGCGCCTCGTCACGAGAAAGATCGTAACGGTTGGGCTTCGGGCGCCCTGTGGCTGCGCGTGTCCGCAGTGGCGCGGACGAAATTGCACGATAACCTTCCGCTGTGAATGTTCCCCGTCGCTGCTGCCGGCCTGGGTGCCCGCACTATGCGGTCGCGACGCTCACCTTCGTCTATTCAGATTCGACGGCTGTCGTCGGCCCGTTGGCCACCGTGTCCGAGCCGCACTCGTGGGATCTGTGCGTCATGCACGCCGGCCGGATCACCGCGCCCCGCGGCTGGGAGCTGGTCCGGCACGCGGGCCCGCTGCCGTCGCACCCCGACGATGACGACCTGGTGGCGTTGGCCGACGCGGTCCGAGAAGGACGCGATGCCGCGCCCGTCGCAGGCTTCACCGTGGGCTTCAGCGATCCGGTGACCGGTGCCCACGGTGGCGCGCTGATGGCGCCGCCGGCCCGTCGCCCCGAGACCAACGGCCGCCGCCGCGGCCACCTGCGGGTGCTACCCGACCCGACCGACTAGGTCTCGGGTAGCGAGCGGTGTCGCATAGCACCGTGCCGTTACACACCGCTCTGCCGTCGGCGTGGAGCCACGAGGGTTGAGCTGGGAGCTTCGCCGGCGTGGCCCGCATGGTCGGTGCTTGCACATTTGCTGTAATTGAGCGTCGCGCCTGCGAGCTCCCGGCACGGGTGCGAGGCTTAGCTCCGTGCCAGTGAAGTTGGTCCCACCCTGGTGCCAGGCGCTGTGCGCTCTCGGCGCCGAGCGATGGCGGCCGCGGAGCGTAGAAGTCGCGGACCCATTCTCGGGGTTGCTGCGATGAGCCGCGGGTTGCTCGCGGTAATCGATCTCGGATCATTTACCCTGCTCGGGCTCGGGCTCGGGTTCGTCGTGCTCTGGATAATCGATCGAAGCCGGGTTCACGCGTTGCTTTTCGCGGCAATGATTCTGCTTTGTTTTGCCTCGAATTGGGTTCTGTCGCTGAGCGTTGACGTAGCGTTTTCATCCTCGATACACGGGATACTGCTTCCAAGTGGGTTCGTTCTGCTCGCCGACGGACTGCTGCGTCAATCCGATCAGCGGCTCGGGATCGTTATTGCGACGGCTTTCGTCGTCGTACTGGCCGCCGGGGTGTGGTACTTCGCGTATGTAGCGCCGATGGTGGCGGGGCGCATCATCACTCAGAACCTCGGCGTCGGCATCTTACTGTTACTGACGGCAGCACGCGTGTGGACGGCGTGTCGGCGACGACCCTCCGACCTACTCATCGTGGTCGCCACACTGGTGTTATCGACCACCCTGTTCGTGAACGTCGTTCTTGCCCTGCTCTCCGACCTGCCGCGTGACCTCACCACAGATGCCGCGATCGACCAGTTCGCTGAAACCCCTGTGGCGGTCGGGATAACCATCATGAGCGCGCTGATCCTGCCGATGGCCATGGCGGCCTTTCTGGCTGCGATCGCCCTGGACATGGTGGCCGACCTTCGCTTCGAGCGGGACCGCGACGAGCTCACCGGTCTGCTGAACCGGCGCGGTTTTACTGAACGAGCCGACGTCACGTTGCGCAAAGCGACCTACGCCGCGCTGATCCTGGCCGATCTCGACTTCTTCAAAGACGTCAATGACGAGCTCGGCCACGCCGGTGGGGACCTCGCGCTGAAGACCTTCGCCGAACTGCTTGGCAGCGCACCGGATATCGATCAAGTGGCCGGCCGTGTCGGGGGCGAGGAGTTCGCCGTCCTTGCGCCAAATGCCGGTTCGAGTGAGGCGTTTGTCTTTGCGGAGTCCGTGCGGACCCAGCTCGCCGCAACGACCATCTCGTACGGCGGTGCCAGCACGTCGCTGACGGCGAGCTTCGGCGTCGCGACCGCAGCCCCGCCCACCTCCCTTGCTGAGCTGATGGATGCCGCCGACCGCGCGCTGTATGAGGCCAAGGCGATGGGCCGCAATTGCACGGCTCTTCACCGGCAACGGTGAACGGCCCCAAGTGGCCCACCCTCTGCATTTGGCGTGGAAACGCAGCGTGCCAGCGACGATATGGACGCCAGTAGGGCTCTTTGCCGCACGCCTACTTTGTCGCAACCACGACGTGATCCGGACGGACTTCAACCCCGCTAGGCTGAACACCAACAGTCTCTTCGGCCAAGGAGCTCTATGTCTCGTCCCGCCGCGGCGGTGCAGCGCGTCATCAAGGCATATGACGTGCGTGGACTTGTCGGCGAGGAAATCGACGAGAGTTTCGTGCGCGACGTCGGCGCCGCGTTCGCGCGGCTGGTGCGCGACGCCGCCCAACCCGCCTCGCAGATCGTCATCGGCCACGACATGAGGGCCAGCTCGCCGACGTTGTCGGCGGCCTTCGCCGACGGTGTCACCGCCCAGGGACTCGACGTCGTGCGCATCGGCCTGGCCTCCACCGATCAGCTGTACTTCGCCTCCGGGCTGCTCGACTGCCCCGGCGCGATGTTCACCGCCAGCCACAACCCCGCCGCCTACAACGGGATCAAGCTGTGCCGGGCCGGCGCCAAACCCGTCGGCAAGGACACCGGCCTGACCGTGATCAGCGACGAGGTGATCGCCGGCGTCCCGGACTACGACGGCCCGCGCGGCCGCGTCTCCGACCGCGACGTCCTCGCCGACTACGGCGAGTTCCTACGTTCGCTCGTCGACATCTCCGCGGCACGCCCGCTGCACGTGGCCGTCGACGCCGGCAACGGAATGGCCGGCCACACCGCACCGGCCGTGCTGGGCCCGATCTCCTCGATCACGCTGTCACCGCTGTACTTCGAACTCGACGGTGACTTCCCCAACCACGAAGCCAACCCGCTGAATCCGGCCAACCTGGTCGACCTGCAGAACTTCGTGCGCGAAACAGGCGCAGACATCGGGCTCGCCTTCGACGGCGACGCCGACCGGTGTTTCGTCGTCGACGAGACCGGCGCGGCCGTGTCGCCGTCGGCGGTGACCGCGCTGGTGGCCGCGCGCGAACTCCAGCGCGAGATCGGCGCGACCGTCATCCACAACCTGATCACCTCACGCGCGGTACCCGAGCTGGTGACCGAGCGCGGCGGCACGCCGGTGCGCTCGCGCGTCGGCCACTCCTATATCAAGGGGCTGATGGCCGAAACCGGGGCCATCTTCGGCGGCGAGCACTCCGCGCACTACTACTTCCGCGACTTCTGGGGCGCCGACTCCGGCATGCTGGCCGCGCTGCACGTGCTGGCGGCCCTCGGCGAACAGGACCGTCCGCTGTCGGAGATGATGGCCGACTACCAGCGCTACGAAGCCTCCGGCGAGATCAACTACACCGTCGCCGACGCGCCCGCGATCGTCGACTCCGTGCTGCAGGAGTTCGCGTCCCGCATCTACGCGATCGACCACCTCGACGGGGTGACCGTCGACCTCGGTGAAGGCCGCTGGTTCAACCTGCGGATGTCCAACACCGAGCCGCTGCTCCGGCTCAACGTCGAGGCCCGCAGCGCCGACGAAGTCACCGAACTCGTCGACGAGATCGGCGGCTACATCACCTCGGGCGTCAAGGAATCGACGTGAGCCCGAGCCCGCTGTCGGCGGCCGACGTGGACCTCGACGACACCGACGGCCTGCTGGCCGCCGATCGTCAGGGTCTGCTGCGTGCGGCGTCGATGGCGGGCGCGCAGGTTCGCGCCACCGCCGCCGCGCTCGACGAGGGTGACCTCGACGCGGTCCGCTCCGACGCCCCGCCGCGCACGATCGTGTGGGTGGCCGGGCACGGCAACGCCGAGACCGCGGGCAGCATGCTGGCCGCCCTGCTCGGCGGATCGATCGGCACGCCGATCGTCGTCGTCGCCGAAGCGCCGCCCTGGATCGGGACCCTCGACGTGGTGATCCTCGCCGGCGACGACGCCGGTGACGCTGTGCTGGTGTCGGCCGCGGCCACCGCCGTGCGCCGCGGCGCACGGGTGATCGTGGTGGCCCCACAGGAGGGACCGCTGCGCGACGCGACCGCCGGACGCTCGGTGGCGCTGCCGCCGCGGATGCCCGTGCCCGACCACTTCACCTTCGCCCGCTACCTGGCCGCCGGGCTGGCCGTCCTGCAGGCGGTCGCCCCCGGCTACTCCGTCGACCTCACCGCGCTGGCCGACGCACTCGACGCCGAAGCGCTCCGAAACAGCGCTGCCCGTGAGCTTTTCACCAACCCCGCCAAGGGGCTGGCCGACCGGATGCAGAACCGCGACGTGGTTGTCGCCGGTGACTCGGCCGCGACGGTGGCCCTGGCACGCCATGCGTCGGTGGTGATGTTGCGCGTCGCCCAGCGGACGGTGGCCGCGGCGGAGCTGGCCGACGCCCTGGTGGCGCTGGGGTCGGGGTGGGGCCGTGGAGGCGATACCGGTGCGGCGTCGATCTTCCACGACGAGGAAATCGACGGCCCCCTACCGCAACGCACCCGCACCATCGTGTTAACTTCCGATGCCGAACGGTCTGCGGTCGCGGCGCGACTGCAGGGGTTCGACGATACTCAGATCCTTACCGCCAACGACGTCCCCGACGTCGCGGCGACAGGGGGGGATGGCGAGCCGGGCTCAGCAACGACGCCCGGATCCACGCGTCCCGAACAACAATTGGCGCTGCTGGCCCTCCGCCTGGAGATGGCGGCGGTCTATCAGCGCCTGGTTCGAGGTTGAGACGAGTGCATCTGCTCAAAGGCGCGGTACGGACCTATGCATGGGGTTCGAGGACTGCGATCGCCGAATTCGTGGGGGCGCCAAGCCCCACCGCGCATCCGGAGGCCGAGCTGTGGTTCGGCGCCCATCCGGGGGACCCGGCATACCTGAAGACCGATGACGGAGACCGGTCTCTGCTCGACGCGCTGCGCGCCGACCCGGAAGGCGAGCTGGGCGCCGCGGTCCGCGGACGCTTCGGCGACACGCTGCCGTTCCTGGTGAAGGTGCTCGCCGCCGACGAACCGTTGTCGCTGCAGGCGCATCCGAGCACCGAGCAGGCCGTCGAGGGCTTCGCCAGGGAGGACCGGCTGGGCATCCCGATCTCGGCGCCCGACCGCAACTACCGCGACCGCAGCCACAAGCCCGAGATCATCGTCGCGCTCAGCCAATTCGAGGCACTGGCCGGATTCCGGCCGGCCGCACGGTCCGTCGAGCTGATGCGTGCACTCGGCGTCGCCGACCTCGACCCGTTCATCAGCCTGCTGCACGGTCAGCGCGATGAGGACGGCCTGCGGGCGCTGTTCACCACGTGGATCACGTTCCCGCAGCCCGATCTCGACGTGCTGGTGCCCGCGGTGATCGACGGGGCCATCGGCTATGTGCGTTCCGGTGAGCGCGAATTCGCGCGCGAGGCCAAGACCGTGCTCGAGCTCGGTGAGCGCTATCCCGGGGATGCCGGCGTGCTGTGCTCGATGCTGTTGAACCGGCTGTCGCTGGCGCCGGGAGAGGCGCTGTATCTGCCCGCCGGCAACCTGCACGCCTACCTGCACGGGATCGGTGTCGAGGTGATGGCCAACTCCGACAACGTGTTGCGGGGCGGCCTGACACCCAAACACGTCGACGTACCCGAGCTGTTGCGGGTGCTGGACTTCACCCCGGCCGAAGACGTGTACGTCCGGCCCGAAACCGTGCGCGACGGAACGGAAATCGTCTACCCGACGCCTGCGCCGGAGTTCTCGGTGTCGGTGCTCGGCATCGAGGGTGAGCGCCTGGGGCACGAGATCGACGCGCCCACCTGTCACGACGGCCCGCAGATCCTGCTCTGCACGCAGGGCGCGGCCACCGTGCACGCCAAAGCCGATGCCGTGGTACTGGAAAAGGGCGCGGCGGCTTGGGTTTCCGCCGACGACGGGCCGATCAGGTTGGTCGCGCAGGAGCCCACCCGGCTGTTCCGGGTGACCGTCGGGATCTAGCCCAGGCCGTCATATTGTGCCGGACCGCACGCCCGACCAGCCGCGCCGGCACACCGGGCAAGTGGTCACGTTCGTACACCGTGACGCGGTCATAGACGTCCGACAGCACGCGGGCCGCGCACAACCCGCCGAGGCTCGCGCCGATCACGATCGCGTGTTTGGCGGTCTCAGTCATTGAAATCCACGGTAATGGGTAGATTCCGCTGAGGCGATGACGACGAGAGGGCGGTCGATGGTTCAGGAGCCGGGGGCGCAGACGGTCGGCAGGCGACGGACGAAATCGGTGGAGCAGTCGATCGCCGACACCGACGAGCCCAGCACCAGGCTGCGCAAGGAACTGAACTGGTGGGACCTGACCGTCTTCGGGGTGTCGGTGGTGATCGGCGCCGGCATCTTCACGATCACCGCGTCCACTGCCGCCAACATCACCGGCCCGGCGATCTCGCTGTCGTTCATCATCGCGGCGATCGCGTGCGGGCTCGCCGCGCTGTGCTACGCCGAGTTCGCCTCGACCGTGCCGGTCGCGGGCAGCGCGTACACGTTCTCGTATGCGACGTTCGGGGAGTTCGTCGCGTGGATCATCGGCTGGGACCTGATCCTCGAGTTCGCCGTCGCCGCCGCCGTCGTCGCCAAAGGCTGGTCCAGCTACCTCGGCACCGTCTTCGGTTTTGCCGGCGGTACCACGGAAGTGGCTGGTTTCCAACTGGATTGGGGTGCGCTGGTGATCATCGCGCTCGTCACCCTGATTCTGGTCATGGGCACCAAGCTGTCGGCGGGCGTCAGCCTGGCGATCACCGCGGTCAAGGTCTCGGTGGTGCTGCTGGTGGTCATCGTCGGCGCCTTCTACATCAAGGCGGAGAACTTCTCGCCGTTCGTTCCGGCACCGGAGGAGGGCGGCTCGGGCGGAACGGGCACCGAGCAGTCGTTGTTCTCGCTGCTGACCGGCGCCGAGGGCAGCCACTACGGGTGGTACGGCGTGCTGGCCGGCGCCTCGATCGTGTTCTTCGCGTTCATCGGGTTCGACATCGTCGCGACCACCGCCGAAGAGACCAGGAACCCGCAGCGCGACGTCCCGCGCGGCATCCTGGCCTCGCTGGCCATCGTCACCGTGCTCTACGTCGCCGTCGCGGTGGTGTTGACCGGGATGGTGAGCTACAAAGAGCTGCGCGACGCCGAGACGCAGAACCTGGCCACCGCGTTCTCGCTGAACGGGGTGGACTGGGCCGCGAAGGTGATCTCGATCGGCGCGCTGGCGGGGCTGACCACGGTGGTGATCGTGCTGGTGCTGGGGCAGACGCGGGTGCTGTTCGCGATGTCGCGCGACGGGCTGCTGCCCCGTCGGCTGGCCAAGACCGGCGAGCACGGGACGCCGGTCCGAATCACGCTGATCGTCGGCGCCGTGGTGGCGGTGACCGCGACGGTCTTCCCGATCGGCAAGCTCGAGGAGATGGTGAACATCGGCACGCTGTTCGCGTTCGTGCTGGTGTCGGCGGGCGTGCTCGTGCTGCGGCGCACCCGCCCGGATCTGAAGCGGGGATTCCGTACGCCGTGGGTGCCGCTGCTGCCGATCCTGGCGATCGCCGCATGTGTGTGGCTGATGCTCAACCTCACCGGGTTGACCTGGATCCGCTTCCTGATCTGGATGGCGATCGGCGTGGTCGTGTACTTCCTCTACGGTCGTCGGCACTCGCTGGTCGGCCGCCGAATGGGCTGAGCCTTCGGAGGTCAGCGGCACCGCTTCGCCGACCGCACCTGCCCGCGTCTTTGGGCCAGGGACCTTGGTCACATCAGCGAACGACGTTTGGTCACTGTCCACCGCGACGGGCGTCAGTACATTGCAGTGGGGGCAGTTTGGTACAGCGGTGGCGCCACCCGTCGCGGGTGGAGCGTGCCGGCGGGGTAGTGGTCCGCCCTTGACGTCGTCCGCGGCACCACAGGGGGTTTTACGTGAGCGTTTCTGGAGCTGAAGTCGGCGAGGACCGCTACGCATGGGTGTCGAAGGCCCGGTGCGCCTCCGCAGATCCTGAGGGTCTTTTCGTTCGCGGTGCCGCGCAGAAGGATGCAGCAAAGATCTGCCGGGGCTGCCCCGTCATCACCGAGTGCGCCGCCGATGCGCTCGACCACCGCGTGGAGTACGGCGTGTGGGGCGGCATGACGGAGCGCCAGCGCCGAGCATTGCTGAAGGTGCACCCCGAGGTGGTCTCCTGGGCCGCCTTCCTGGCCGAACAGAAGCGGCGCGCGGAAGCGGGGTGACGCTGACGGCAGGGCATCCGCTCGAGGATCTCCCGGCCGCTGCGGGCCCGCCGCCGCGGGCCCGCGCCGTCAGCGTCCAGCGCCGCCGTCAGCGCGCCGTCAGCGTGCTGAGCCTGATCACGGGTGCCGAGCCTCGATCGCCGGCGTGCGTATTTGTTCCGCCGAGCGTGCGCTTCGTTCGCCAAAAATCGGCATGTCGCGCCGCAGACTCGCACGCTCGCACTCCAAGGTCGTTTACAAAACTGCTGTCTGTGTCTAGACAGGCGACAAAATGCGCTCTATAGTCAACGGCACGAGGTGACCGTACTCACAAGCAAGGAGGCATTGGGGTGACCGCACCAGAAATGTCCAAGCCCGACGTCGAGCAGTGGCGCGACAAGAAGCGCTACCTGTGGCTGATGGGCCTGATCGCACCGACCGCACTGTTCGTGATGCTGCCGCTGATCTGGGCGCTCAACCAGTTTGGCTGGCACGTCGCCGCGCAGGTGCCGCTGTGGATCGGGCCGATCCTGCTCTACATCCTGCTGCCCGCCCTGGACCTCAAGTTCGGTCCCGACGGCCAGAACCCGCCCGACGAGGTGATGGAGCGGCTGGAAAACGACAAGTACTACCGCTACTGCACCTACCTCTACATCCCGTTCCAATACGCCAGCGTGATCATGGGTGCCTACCTGTTCACCGCATCCGACCTGGGCTGGCTCGGCTTCGAGGGCGGCCTCAGCTGGCCCGCGAAGATCGGCCTGGCGCTGTCGGTCGGTCTGCTCGGCGGAGTCGGGATCAACACCGCGCACGAGATGGGGCACAAGAAGGACTCTCTGGAGCGCTGGCTGGCCAAAATCACTCTGGCGCAGACCCTTTACGGGCACTTCTACATCGAGCACAACCGCGGCCACCACGTCCGCGTCGCCACCCCGGAAGATCCCGCATCGGCACGCTTCGGTGAGACGTTCTGGGAGTTCCTGCCGCGCAGCGTCTTCGGCAGCCTGAAGTCCGCCTGGGAGTTGGAGGCCAAGCGACTGGAGCGGGCCGGCAAGAGCAAGTGGCACTGGTCCAACGACGTGCTCAACGCGTGGGCGATGTCGGTGGTGCTCTACGGCGCATTGATCGCGGTGTTCGGCTGGGCGCTGATCCCGTACATCCTGATCTCGGCCGTCTTCGGCTTCACGCTGCTGGAGGCCGTCAACTACCTGGAGCATTACGGCCTGCTGCGCAAGAAGCTCGACAACGGCCGCTACGAGCGGTGCGCGCCGGTGCACAGCTGGAACTCCGACCACATCGTCACCAACCTGTTCCTGTACCACCTGCAGCGCCACAGCGACCACCACGCCAACCCGACGCGTCGCTACCAGACGCTGCGCAGCATGGAGGGCGCCCCGAACCTGCCCAGCGGCTACGCGTCGATGATCGGACTGACCTACTTCCCGCCGCTGTGGCGCCGGATGATGGACCACCGGGTGCTCGCGCACTACGGCGGCGACATCACCCAGGTCAACATCCAGCCGAGGGTGCGGGACAAGGTGCTGGCCCGGTACGGAGCGGCAGCCCAAGAGCGCTCGCGCGAGGAGCAAGGAGGCAAGGCGTGACCGCCTTCCGTTGCCCCGGCTGCGATTACGTCTACGACGAGTCCAAAGGTGAACCCCGCGAAGGGTTTCCGGCAGGCACCGCGTGGGCCGAGGTGCCCGACGAATGGTGCTGCCCGGACTGCGCGGTACGCGAGAAGATCGACTTCGAAGAGATGGGAGTTAAGAGGTGAGTGACTACAAGCTGTTCATCTGCGTGCAATGCGGATTCGAGTACGACGAGGCCAAGGGGTGGCCCGAGGACGGGATCGAACCCGGCACCCGATGGGACGACATCCCCGACGACTGGAGCTGCCCGGACTGCGGCGCGGCCAAGTCGGACTTCGAGATGGTGGAAGTCGCCCGGCCGTGAGCGCTCCCTCATCCTGCGCGAGCGTGCGCCGATGCGCGCGACGCACCGAGCGGGGCCGTGCAGACACGCGCGCTCGCGGAACACGGCGAGCCAGGGGACCGCAGTGACGGCGAGCGCGGGGCCCGGAACCATTACAGTCGCGCGTGTGGGCCTCTCCAACGACAAGCGCGTCAGCTACGCCGAGGCCTCGCGGGTGCTGCTGCGGGACTCCATCCTCGACGGGATGCGGGAGATGCTCCTCACCCGCGACTGGTCGGCGATCACGCTGTCCGACGTCGCCAAGGCCGCCGGCATCAGCCGCCAGACCATCTACAACGAGTTCGGCTCACGCCAGGGTCTGGCGCAGGGCTACGCGATGCGGCTGGCCGACCGGCTCGTCGACCAGATCCACGGCGCCATCAACGGCAACGCCGGTGATGTCTACGCCGCATTCCTGCAGGGCTTCCGCGACTTCTTCGTCGAGTCCGCCGCCGACCCGCTGGTGATCTCACTGCTGACCGGCACGTCCAAGCCCGATCTGCTGCAGCTCATCACCACCGACAGCGCACCGATCATCAACCACTGCTCGTCGCGGCTCACCGAGTCCTTCATGAGCAGCTGGGTGCGGTGCAGCCAGGAGGACGCGGGCGTGCTGGCCAGGGCCATCGTCCGGCTGGCGATGAGCTACATCTCGATGCCGCCCGAGGCCGACCACGACGTGGCCCGCGACCTGGCCCGACTGATGACGCCGTTCGCCGAGCGCTACGGAGTGATCGACCCCTAGATCGCCGGGTGATCGACGGCCGTGACCTGCCGTCGTACCGGAGGCGCTACGGTGTCATAGACGCCCCTGGCCGGCAGAGCGCCGTAGCGCCTGTCCCGCGAGCCCGCAGGCCGGGGTTGTTCGCATGGATGTCGCATGCGCGAATCCGTGCGCTCACACGCAATTGACGAACCACAAAGGGGCTCTACATGACTGCTCTGACCGCCGATGTCCGCAACGGTCTGGACTACAAGGTCGCCGACCTGTCGCTGGCCGAATTCGGGCGCAAGGAGATCCGCCTCGCCGAGCACGAGATGCCCGGCCTGATGGCGCTGCGCCACGAATACGCCGAGGTCCAGCCGCTCAAGGGCGCGCGGATCTCGGGCTCGCTGCACATGACAGTGCAGACCGCGGTGCTGATCGAGACGCTGGTGGCCCTCGGTGCCGAGGTGCGCTGGGCGAGCTGCAACATTTTCTCCACCCAGGACCACGCCGCCGCGGCCGTCGTCGTCGGCCCCAACGGAACCCCCGAGGAGCCCAAGGGCACCCCGGTCTTCGCCTGGAAGGGCGAGACGCTCGAGGAGTACTGGTGGGCCGCCGAGCAGATGCTCACCTGGGAGGGCAAGCCGGCGAACATGATCCTCGACGACGGCGGCGACGCCACCATGCTGGTGCTGCGCGGCGCGCAGTACGAGAAGGCCGGCGTGGTGCCGCCCGCCGAGGACGACGACCCGGCCGAATGGAAGGTCTTCCTGTCGCTGGTCCGTGAGGGCTTCGAGAAGGACAAGACAAAATGGACGAAGATCGCCGAGTCGGTCAAGGGCGTCACCGAGGAGACCACCACCGGTGTGCTGCGGCTGTACCAGTTCGCCGCCGCCGGTGAGCTGGCCTTCCCGGCCATCAACGTCAACGACTCGGTCACCAAGTCCAAGTTCGACAACAAGTACGGCACCCGGCACTCGCTGATCGACGGCATCAACCGCGGCACCGACGTGCTGATCGGCGGCAAGAAGGTGCTGATCTGCGGCTACGGCGACGTGGGCAAGGGCTGTGCGGAGTCGCTGGCCGGCCAGGGCGCGCGCGTGGCGGTCACCGAGATCGACCCGATCAACGCGCTGCAGGCGCTGATGGACGGCTTCGACGTGGTCACCGTCGAGCAGGGCATCGCGGAGGCCGACATCGTCATCACCTCGACCGGCAACAAGGACATCATCACCCTCGACCACATGAAGGCGATGAAGAACCAGGCCATCCTCGGCAACATCGGCCACTTCGACAACGAGATCGACATGGCCGCGCTGGAGCGCTCCGGTGCCACCCGCATCAACATCAAGCCGCAGGTCGACCAGTGGATCTTCGAGAGCGGCAAGTCGATCATCGTGCTGTCCGAGGGGCGCCTGCTCAACCTGGGCAACGCGACGGGCCACCCGTCGTTCGTGATGAGCAACAGCTTCTCCAACCAGGTCATCGCGCAGATCGAGCTGTGGACCAAGAACGACGAATACGACAACGAGGTCTACCGGCTGGCCAAGCACCTCGACGAGAAGGTGGCGCGCATCCACGTCGAGGCGCTCGGCGGCACGCTGACCAAGCTCACCAAGGAGCAGGCCGAGTACATCGGCGTCGACGTCGAAGGCCCGTACAAGCCGGAGCACTACCGCTACTGACGTGGCAAAACTGCTGAGAGCGGTGACGCTCGGTGTCGCGCTGGCCCTGACGGCATGTCAGGGCCAGCCGGCCTCCGACGAGGCCGGCGAGTCCGGCGTCACCGCGTCTCGGCCGGCCCCGCAGGTCCGGCACGACACCGAGGAACTGGCCAAGACGTTTCCCGCGCTCGGCGTGCCGGTGTCGGCGTCGTGGATCACATGGGACAACAGCGGCGAGGCGGAGAAGCCGAGAACCAAGGTGGTGTGGATCGACGCCGTCGTCGAGGTGGTGCCCGAGACGATGAATTCGCTTGTCGCGAAGAACTATCCCGAGGACAGCGGGTACGTGCCCGCGGTGCAGAAGGTGCTCGAGCCCGACTTGCCGCCGGGGCCGTTCCTCACCGGCATCGAGCTCAACATGGCGTTCGCCGGCGACCGCAGGAGCACCCGGGTGTTCCTGGATCCGCCGCACAACGCCGTGGTGCTGCAGTCCTACCGCATCGGGGCATGAGGGATTTCGTCGCCGGTGGGCGACGATCGCCACGCCGGAATCGCTGGGTGGTGGCGCTGGTCGCGGCATGCGCGGTGGCGTGCTCACCGGCCCCCGCTGTCGACGTCCCGAGTGAGATCCACAGCGATACAGCGCCTTTGACGAAACGCTTCCCGGCGATCGGCGTGCCGGAGGCGGTCGCCTGGGTGACGTGGACGAACGCGAGCCGCGACGTGCCCGGCCCGACGACCTACTGGATCGACGCGGTGATCACGCTGCACCCGCAGGCCGCCGCCGCGCTGGCCCGCGACACCACCGCCGAGGGCAGGATGCCCGACGTCGCCGAGGCGCTGCGGTCCGCGGTGGGGCCGGGCCCGTTCGTCACCGGCGCCGCGCTGAACGAGGCGCTGAGCACCGACGGCTGGACGGCGACCGGCTACCTCGACCGCCGGCGAAACCAGCTGGTCCTCAACGCCGTCGACGACTAGCGATCCCGTCGCCGGGCGACGACTGTCACGCCGGAATCGCCGAGAGACCCAGCTGGCGGTAGACGTTGGCGCGCCAGATGGGCGCCTGCGAGTTCACCACGATGCCGCCCAGAGCCCACCCGTGCAGCTGCCCGTCGCCGATCACGACCGTCAGATCGGCCTGGGGGTCCTGGGACAACACCTTGTCGCGGAACGCGATCACGCCGGGGAGCAGCTTCTCCACCGTCCCGATGTACACGGTCGTCGGCGGCAGGCCGGTCAGGTCGGCGCCTGCGATCGGGTTGACCCGCGGATCGTCCATGTCCCAGTCGCCGTTCCAGCGCGGGCCCTCGCCGGGTGGCGCAGGCCGCGGCAGAATCGGGTCGTCGATCGCGTCGATCTGCGGCCCCCGCAACGTCAGATGCAGCGCAGGCGAGACCAGTACCATCCGCGACGGCTGCGCCTCCGACACCACGCAGCGCACGTCAATCCTGCAGCGGCGCAACATCTCCTGCACCGCCAGCACCGCATACGAGCCGCCCGACGAGTCCCCGTACAGGCTGACGTTGTCCACGCCGTGCGCATCGATGAGCATCTTCAGGTAATCGGCCATCGGCGGCACCAGCGTCGCCGCGGTGCCGGTGCTCTTCGGCGGCGCCATCGGATAGATCGGCACCAGCACCGTGGCGCCGGTCTCGCGCGCCATCTGCGCGTAGTCCGACCAGTGCAGCACGGTGGCCTCGGCCTCGAACCCGCCGCCGTGCAACGCCACCACGAATTCCCCCGACGGGTCCGGCGAGGCCAGCTCCCACACCGTCCACCCGTTGTAGGTGCGCTCGGTGACGGCCAGCCCGCGTACCAGCTGCGGCGGGGGAGCGATGCTCGTGGACCCACCCGCGATGCCGCTGAGGATCTTGATGCCGGTCTCTTCGTTGATCCAGCGCAGCGTGCGCAGCAGCCCGACGACGAACGTGTCGCCGAACGACGGCGGGCCCGTCGTGATGGTGCGCGGACCCGAAGCGACGTCGTCGAGCCCGAGTCGGCGGTAGATGTCGGGGCGCACCTTCGGCCCCTGCGAGTTCGCGGCGATGCCGCCCAGCGCCCAGTCGTGGACCTGCCCGCGCCCGATGACGGTGGACATCGCCCCGCCTGCGGCCGACCACTTGTCGTGCAGCAGCAGCGTGTCGGGCAGCGCCCATTCCAGCTCGCCCACATAGAGCGTCGTCGGCGGGAGCGCGGCCAACACGGCGTCCTCGAAGAACAGCGGGCTGACCATCGGATCCTGCGGGTCGAGGCCGTCGCTCCAATGGTTCACGTCGGTGTAGAAGTCGAGGTTGCGGACATCGATGATGGGGTCGTCGACGTCGTCGATGTCCGGATTCGACAGCGAGCTGTCCGGCGCGAGCGACAGCAGCACCATGCTCGCCGGGACGGGCCTGCCGTCGAGAACCAGCTCGCGCACCGCCGCCATCGCCAGTGCCGACCCGGCCGAATCGGCGTAGACGCCGACGTTGCCGGCACCGTGGATCGCGATCTGCCCGGAGATGAACCGCGCCATCGCGGGCACCACCTTGACCGCCGTCCCGGCCGCGGTGGTCGCCAGCGGATACATCGGCACGATCACGGTGGCGCCGGTGTCGCGGGCCATCGCCGCATAGTCGAGCCAGTGGGTCACCAGGGGTTCGAGGATGAACCCGCCGCCGTGCACCGCGATGACGGTGTTGCCGGTCGGGTTCGGCGGGTGGAACTCCCACACCCGCCAGAAGTCGTCCTCGGACACCTCGTACTCGGTGCGCCGCACGTCGAGCCCGTACTTCACGAACCAGGGCGGATTCGGGCTCTCCAGCGCCTGCCCGATCAGGCCGTAGATATCGATGCCGATGAGGCTGGAGAAGCCGCGCAGCACCCGCAGGCCGACGACGGTGACCTGATCGAAGAAGCTCGGCGGGGCGGTGTAGACGATCTCGTCGGTCGCGGCGGCGGGCGCGGTCGTCTCGGTGTGCGTGTCGCGCCGCGCGGCGCCCGTCACGGCCAGTTGCGCC
>Ga0172382_10002898_pt1 | contig 27868 bp, 15 predicted proteins | sample Leawel138RmetaG_FD_122245 | JGI IMG/M metagenome (GOLD analysis project Ga0172382, IMG submission 122245) | Leachate microbial communities from a municipal landfill in Southern Ontario, Canada - Leachate well 138R metaG | ecosystem: Engineered > Solid waste > Landfill > Unclassified | place...
AACGCCGGATTTATCCGGTTTGGACCGCCGGATTTATCCGGTGAAGAATGAACGACAAAAACATGGTTTAATTCATTGTGCCAGATGAATCTGGCACCCCCGACCGGATGAATCCGGTGTTCCTCCAAGGCCTGGATTCTTCGCTGGCGCTCGGAATGACGGGCAGGTCTGGGTATGGGTGTTGACGACCTCCAGGTTTCCCTTTTAAGGCAGCTCAGACGCGTTTTAAGAGGTGATAATGTTTCACTGGCAAGAAGGGTTTCTTTCCGCTTCCAGCGCTGTTTTGAGGCGTTTTACATCGGTTGGGTTCACATGAAAGCGGCAACCTTGAAGAAGTATCTGTTTTCACCGATGAATTCACGCGGGATGAACCAGCTATGGGCATCCGGGTCAGAGCCGAAGGCGCCGCTGTCGCTGATGTCGGTATAAATACCGTAAGGGTCTGGGGAACCGTAGATTATATAGCCTTCCGCGCCAATGACGGGAGCGATGTCGAGGCGGATATTTCCATTTTCCAGGGAAATGATGGCGGAGCTTTCCACCAGGGCGTGGATGGTGAGGGAATTACTTGTTACGGAATAAGATACGTTTAGTTCAAGCGCTGCCAGGGTCAGGTTGAAATTCTCGTAATTGGAATCGAACCCCGGGCCTGAATAGGCGAGAATGATGGTGGCGGTAGTGGCGTCCAAATAGTTGACAGCGTGGATTGAAAGCCCTGTGGGAGCGTTGTTCAGGGTGATGTTTTGGGGTAAGAGGATGGCGTCCGCAAAGCTCGCGTTGTCGAGGATGAGGGTGAGCGAGGCGCCGTCCAGCCTGTCTTCCCGCAGGGTTTGGGAAGGAATAATGGTGGCGCTGGCGGTTTCGGGACTTAGTAAAACAACTTCGAGATAGGGCGACCACATACCGTAATCGCTTTCAAAATATGAACGTAGGCGATAGTAGTAGGTGGCGCCTTCGCTGAGGCCGGAAATGGTTTTGTTGATTTGAAGACCGACGGGAAGGTTTGAAAAACCGCTCACGATGTCCGTAAAGAGGCTGTCTGTCGCCACTTGGAGGTAATATGATGTGGCGGTGATGGGTTGGCTCCAATTCGCCGTGAAGCCCGTGGCGCTCACATTGGAATTGTAGAGGGGACAGGGCGCCCAGATGCGGGCAGCGTAGCCGGGGATGTCGATGAAGGGGTTGCGGTTACCCTGGCTTTCGGCGATGCGGTTGTTGCGGCGGATTTCCCAAGCGTCGGGAGGGTCTTCCACGTGCCATTGCAGAAGGGTCGCCAGTTTTCCATACAAGGGCAGCCCGGAAGCGTGTTCGTTGTAGATGTGGTCAACCAATTCCAGGTCGTAGGAGGTGTCCGTTCCTTCATAGCGCACAGCCATATACATCAACATTCTGGCAACGTCGCCCTTGTCTTCGTCCCTGGGTTCCCAAGTGTAGGAAGTTTGGTGGCAGCCGGTGTTGCCACTGTATCCCGCAGGTGGGCTGGCATCGACAACAACGCTGCCGCCGTTATTGAAATATTTGTTGCTTTTTGTGGAATTTACCGTTGAATCGCAGGGACGGAGATGGTGGAGGTCGGTTCCCGCGGGAGCCACATCGCCGAAGCCACCATGGCTCTTGCTCCAGGTGTGTTCTCTGTTCCAATCTGTTGTGCCGCTGCCAAAGCTTTCCTTGTTCACGCTCCAGCCGGTGTAGATTTCGATGAGATTGTTGGAGTTGGCGGGGTCTTCGTCGGTGTGTTTCAGGATGTTTGTGATGGCATTATACGAATATTGGTTGCTGTGGGTGGTTCTCAAAAGCTCGTGGAGCATGCCCTTCAGGGTTTCTCCATAGCCATAAATATCATCGTAGTAACCGCTTCCGGAAGAAGCTGTGGTGGAAACGGATTGGGGATTGTTTGTGGCGGTGACGTCCAGATAGCGGGTGTCGATTCCGCTGCCGTTGTATTCGTAAATTCTGAACCAATAAAGTGTATTGGGGGTGAGGTTTGTGACCGTGCAGCCATTGAAGGGGATGTCTTCAAAGAACTGGGTGGCGCCGTTGAAAATCACCTGTTCGCCACTGCCGGTGTAGAAGGTGTTGGCGGTGGGGTCGCTGCCGTCAGCGGGAGTGGTGAAACTGTTGTTGGTGTTGATTTTAACCACCCGACGAGCGCCGTTTCCGGGCGTCCATTCCAAGGAAATGGAGGTGTAGGCTGGATAGCCGATGATGTCGTGGGCTTGCAAAGTGGGAGCTTCGATATTCTCGCTCGCCACCAAACCCGACAGAGGCAGGCTCACGCTGGGAGCGCCGGGGCTTGAATGAACCAGGTTTCCGCTGTAGGTTCCACTGGCGGAACCACTCAGGCGAACCAAAACCTGTCCGGAAAAAGTGGGGGAGACGCTGGTGGAAATGACGCTGTAACTGTTTCCGTTATTAGTGGAGATTTCAAAACCACTGGGAATGGAGATGGTGATGTTTTGGGTCAGATTCGCGGAGGAAAGACTGTAACTCTGTGGTTGAGAAGGTGTTCCGGTGGGGGTGGAGAAATGGCTGAAACCACCGCTGACATAGATGGCGGGGTCGCTGGTGGAAGTGGTGGTAACATCAATGGCGTTTGAATTCGCGCTGGTTCCGTAGGGGTTTTCAGCACGGACAAGATAGTGGTATAGCGTGTTTTCTTCCAAACCGGACACGAGGTGGCTGGAAACGTTGCCCACATTGAGGTTTTCGTAGCCGGGAACGTAGCTGATGGCTCTGGCGCGATGGTTGTGAGAGCCCAAATAATCGACGGTATCTTTGGGATAAAAATCCCACTCGCTTTCCAAAGTTGGAAATCCAGAGCTTGGGTTTTGGGTGATTCCGGAAGTTACGAAAGCCTTGCGCACCAGGGTTTTATCCATCGTCACATTGGACCCCGACCCCCAGTAGTTTCCGGGGTTTTCTCCAATTCTGCCAAAAATATCGACGTAGGAAGCGGTGGATATTTTGTAAAGCGCCACGGCGTCGTTTCCGTTGAAATTCACCGCGGCGTTGTTGATTGCCGTCACACCCGAAGGCAGTTGCAAAGTCGCCGCGCTATTTTTGTAAACCACACAGGCACCGCTGGCCAGGTCTCCGGAAAGCTGGACGTTGTTGGTTGGAGAGCTGGCTCCATTGGCGAAAAGCTGGAGGCGGTAGTTTGAGAGGTCGATGGCGGCGCTGGTTCCGTTGTAGATTTCGATATATTTGTTGTTGCTGCTGCCTTCCACGTATTCGGAGATGAAGAGGTCTTCCACATCGGAACCGGTGTAAACATCTAGGCGGTAGGAACTTGCGTTTTCCACGCGGAGCCAGTTTGCGGTGAACCCGCCGGGGTTGATGGCGCTGGCTTCCAAAGCGAGAGGGACATCAGGATTGGAGCCGGAAATCACTGTACCGCTGCAAGATACGGTTTGGATTGAGGCGCCGGAGCTGTTTAAATCAATGTTTTTGTTGTTATAGTTTCCAGTGGGCAAACCTGCTTTCAAGCGAACATAAACGGTTGTGGGTGGGAGGCTTGAGCCATTGGGTTGAAGCGAGAGGGAGCCAGAGTAATCGCTTTGGGGGCTGAGGGAGATTTCAAATTCGTTCGGAGCGCTGATAATCAGGTTTGCATAGAGGTTTTGAGCGCTGACGTTGAAGCTTTTTTCGGAGGAAGGACCCAAGCCAAACATGTAGCTGAATCCGCTCAGGGAAGCAGGCGCCACCGTGATTCCGGGTTCCAAAACTGCTCCGCTGCAGACGACAGTTTCGGTTTGGGCGCCGAGAGTGGAAACGCTGATTTCTTCATTTATATAGTTTTGGGCGGGAAGTCCGGCTTTCAGTCTCACATAAATTGTTGTGGGGGAGAGGGTTCCGCCACTGGGAGACAGGTTGATGGTGTTTGTGGGAGAAAAGGCGGCTCCACCCTGAAGGGAAATCTCGTAATTTGATGAGGCTGTGACAGTTACATTTTGAATAAGTTCCGAACCTGACACGGTGAATTGTTGCTCTTGGGAAGGGCCGTTATTCAATATATAGTAGAATCCGGAAAGGTTCAGCGGGCTAACATTCAGGTGGGCAACGTGATGGGGCGTGATTTGCACGGAAATGTTGTCGAAAAACGAAGTTTGATTCGCGGCGAAGGAACCCTGCCAAAAGGCGCCAAAATAGTTGAGAGAGCTTGAGGTGTAGGTGTTGTCGGTGGCGGTTCCCTGGGAGACCAGATTTCCGCTGAGGGGGTCGGCAAAAGCGGAACCTCCATCATTGCGCAGGAAAAGCTCCCATTTATTTGTGTTGGAATCGTAGGTCACTTTCACGCTCAGATATTCGGCTCCAAAATCAGTCAAACCGCTGGTGTTACTGGTGATTAGGTTCACGAGGCTGCCATTGGAGATTCCGCCGGTAAATTTTGCCAAGCGAACGGGGTCAGTTTCGCCTGATTGTCCGTAAACCACGGCGTAGCCTGATCCCGAGGTTTTTACAGATTCATCGGTGGCGCCCAAAATGAAGGCGACGCCGTAGTTTCCGGAATCAAAACCGGCGGGGTTGGGTCGAATTTGTCTGATGTTGAAAACCCAGGTTATTTGACCGCTGTTGTTTGCCAAAATCCTATTGTAGGGCGCGCTGAAATTGGAGGTGAGATAATTGGCAAAGACCCAGCCGTCGGCATTTGTACTGCCACTGGCGTCGTTGGTCAATTCCAACTGGGCGGGGCTTGTGTTTCGGCGCGCTCCCCAATCCGCTCCAGAGCGGGTTACATACCATCCGCTGGAGCCAATCTGACCGGAAGTGGTCCAGTTCGCGCTCTGATAATTTGAAAAATCATCGTTAAAAACAGTGGTTTGAGCAAAAATAATTCCCCAAGCCAGAATCAGGGTCAAGAAAATCATATATTTTTTCATTGGGTCTCCATTTTTCTGCCAAGTGTCGGTTTGAAATTAACCGTGGCAATCGCGCAACTATTAGCGGCGTATAAACTTGCGAAACATGTCAGTGGGTTTTCGCCAGATGATGAAAAAATATGCAATTTCGATTCCACGGCAAGCTTGCCAAAAAGAAAATGGCTTTTTGTTGAAAATAATACACAGATAATAAAAGCAGATAATTTTTGTTCTTGACACCACAAGGGCTGTCATTTAGTTTGTAATCATCTGGAGAAACTTTTGAAAATACGAGGTGAACATGCTAAAAAGATCAAAAGCTATTCTTGTTACATTGTTGTTGCTGGCGTTGATGCCGGCAATCCATGCCTTCGAGAGCACCCTTTTGTTGGAAGGCGGGCTTGGCATTCCTTTGGATGACATTGAAGGCACGAATTCCAAAAAAGGCGCCTGGGCGGTTGCTTGGGATGCCTGGGCCATCAAAGATTGGCTTGGAGTGGGCATCAGCCCTTGGTTTGCCAACGTGGCAGTCCAGGGTGATGACCCAAACGAGTCATATTTTTCCTCATTGGAAGGGATTAATCTTTATCTGAAAGTCCGTCCCACCACGGTTGGGGCAATTAATTTTTCTGAAGACGCTTTTTTGAAGCGTATTTCGCCATTTGCCGAACTGGGCGCGGGTTGGTCCACCCATGGCAGTAAAGCCAATCCAGGCATCGCGGATAACCCCAGCGTTCCGGCTGGCTTCAGGGGACACTTCACCGTTCCGCACGCCGCCGCTGGTATTTCTTTCCTTTATAAGAAAAACATCGTCAGCGAACTGGGTGTGAAGTATAACCTCTTCACCAAGGACAACATCGACCTGGTGGAAACAGGCAAGATGAACGACGCGCTCCTGACACCCTACATCGGGGTGGGAATCAATTTCGGCGCCAAAAAAACTGTTCCTGTCGTGGCTGGAAACATCGATATCAAAGCCCAATTGGCAAGATTCAGCACCGAAGTGGGAACGCCTTCATTGCCACAGGCTTACGACCTGAAAGGAATCGACCTGAGCCAGGGAATCAGCTTGGAAGCTCCTGAAGCTTTTGAGATTTCCATCGATGGTAAAAACTACTATCCAAGCCTGGAACTGCCCGCTGGCTTTGATGGACGCGTTTTGGTTCGTCTCACCGGCGCCAAGAAAGGCGTTTACGAAGGCTATATCAGCCATGCCAGCAAGGGCGCCACTCCCATGTTGCTTCCCGTGTTTGGAACCGTTACCGACAAGGTTGTGCAGCCTGTTCTGAAGCTCGACGCGAAGCTGGGCTCTTTTACCACAGTACAGGGAACCCCTTCCGCCGCTCAGGCTTACAAGATTTCTGGAACCAATTTGACTGGCAAAATCCAGGTTGAAGCCCCGGAAGGATTTGAGCTTTCCATCGACGGAGGCAAAACTTGGAAAAAAGCCGCGACAGTTGACGCTGGCTTCGACGGAGACGTTTTGGTTCGCCTCACTGGCGCCAAAGCCGGCGAATTTGGCGGCACCTTGAATCACGATAGCGAAGGCGCCAACAGGGTTGCCCTGCCGGTTTTGGGAGTGGTGACACTTCCCGACGCGCCCAAGCTTCCTCAAATCAGGCTGCAAGCTGGCGACCTTAAAACATTCTCCACCGAAGTGGGCAAACCTTCCGCCGCGCAAAGCTATAAAATCAAGGGTGAAAACCTGAAGGGCGATATTGACATCACCGCGCCGGCAGGTTTTGAATTCTCCCTGGATGGCGGCAAAACCTATGCTCATTCGATGATTGTGCCCGGAAGTATCGACAGGGAAATCCTGGTTCGTCTCACCGGTGCCAAAGCCGGAAACTTTAGCGGCAGCATCGATCACGCCAGCAAAGACGCCACAACGTTCAAACTTCCCGTGATTGGAACAGTGACCGACCTGAAAGTCCCGGCCATTCCGGAACTGAATTTGAGCCTGCAAAACCTGAAACCTTTCAACACGGAACTGGGCACGCCCTCCGCTCCGCAGAACTATAAACTGAACGGGTTGAACCTGACTGGAAACATCCAGCTCAACGCCCCGGAAGGTTTTGAGATTTCTGTGGATGGCGGAAAGACCTGGAAGCCAAGCGCCACCGTCAATCCCAATTTCTCCGGAGACGTCTGGGTGAGACTGAAGGGCGACAAGGTTGGCAATTTCGCCGGCGCCATCGACCACAAGAGCGAAGGCGCGGTGACCCTGCCCATGCCATTGGTTGGAACAGTGTCCGCTCCGAAACCCGCCGGTCCCAGCGATGAAGACCTCCTGGCACAAGAGCTGGCAAAGCTCATCGTCCATTTCGACACCAACCTCTACGTGATTCGCGACGGTGATAAACCAGCCTTGGACCGCGTGGCGGAATTCCTTAAAAAACTGCCCGATACAATGGTCGAAATCCAAGGCCACACCGACAGCCAAGGCAGCGACAAGATTAACGAACCGCTTTCCCACAACCGTGCCAAAGTGGTGAAGGATTATCTGGTTGCCAGAGGCGTGGACGGGGAACAAATCGAAATCAAGGGCTACAGCTCAAAAGATCCCATCGCCACCAACAGCACAGCGGCTGGACGTCAGGAAAACCGCCGAGCTCAAATGGTTATCATCAAATAGCAAAACGCAAGTTCTGATTAGATAAAAAAGGGCTCACCCGCCAAGGTGGGCCCTTTTATCAATCCAAACTTTTTCTTAAAAAAGTAAAGGAATACTAAGGGCGGCAAGAGGGAGGCAACCCGAAAAAGCCACAATCATTCAATCTTGATGGAACAGAAAAAATTCAGGCGCCATCTTTGAAGAAAGCGCAGGCAGCTCAGCTAAAATCCGAACCTTCTAAAAAAAATAAAAGCTGTTCTTGACAAAAAAGGGGACTAATAATTTTTTGTACCGAACCGGGTTTTTCGGTTGAATCATAGAGTGAAGCAAGAAAAGTTATTGACAGAATTCTGGTGTTGGAAATACATGGTACTTCTTGACGCCGATGTAGCTCAATGGCAGAGCAATTGATTTGTAATCAATAGGTTGGGGGTTCAACTCCCTTCATCGGCTCCAGAAATTGTGGACAGGTGGTCGAGTGGTTAATGGCACTGGGCTGTAAACCCAGCGACGAGAGTCTACGGAGGTTCGAATCCTCCCCTGTCCACCACTTTTTTTTGAGAATGCCAGCGGGAATAGCTCAGTTGGTAGAGCATCAGCCTTCCAAGCTGAGGGTCGCGGGTTCGAACCCCGTTTCCCGCTCCATTTTCATGTATCCAAACGCCTTATATCTGAAGATTTTAGCTCAAGTAGCTCAGCAGGTAGAGCACCTCCTTGGTAAGGAGGAGGTCATCGGTTCGAGTCCGATCTTGAGCTCCACTTTCTTTATCGATAAGATTAAAAATAACAAAACACGACGTGGGATCCGCGAGCGGGTCCCAGGAGGAAAAATGGCAAAAGAAAAATTCGTTCGTACCAAGCCGCACGTCAACATTGGTACGATTGGCCACATCGATCATGGCAAAACAACGTTGACCGCAGCCATCACTGCGTATTTGAGCAAAAAGGGCGGCGCGCAAGTCCGTAGCTTTGACAGCATCGACAACGCGCCGGAAGAAAAAGCGCGTGGTATTACAATCGCCACGTCCCACGTAGAGTATGAGACCGAAGGCCGTCACTACGCGCATGTTGACTGCCCCGGCCACGCCGACTATATCAAAAACATGATTACCGGCGCAGCACAAATGGACGGAGCCATCCTCGTCGTAAGCGCCGCGGACGGCCCCATGCCCCAGACCCGCGAACATATCCTGCTCGCCCGTCAGGTGGGCGTGCCTGCCATCGTGGTGTTCATGAACAAGATTGATATGGTTGATGATCCTGAACTTTTGGACCTGGTGGAAATGGAAGTTCGCGAACTTCTGGAAAAATATGATTTCCCCGGCAGCGACATCCCCGTGATTCGCGGTTCAGCTCTCAAGGCTTTGAACCAGGATCCCGAGGCTGAAGCCCAGATCCAGGAACTGATGGACGCCGTGGACAGCTATGTCCCGCAACCCGACCGCGCCACCGACAAACCCTTCCTGCTTCCCGTGGAAGACGTATTTTCCATTCCGGGACGCGGAACCGTGGCCACTGGCCGTGTGGAACGTGGCGTCATCAAAGTTGGTGACAAAGTTGAACGCGTTGGCATCCGTGAAACCGTTGAAACCACCTGCACCGGTGTGGAAATGTTCCGCAAGCTTCTTGACGAAGCCCAGGCTGGAGACAACATTGGCGTTCTGCTGCGCGGATTCGCCAAAGATGACGTTGAGCGTGGAATGGTTTTGGCCAAACCCAAATCCATCACCCCTCACATCAGATTCACCGGACAGACCTACGTTCTGACCGCTGAGGAAGGTGGACGCAAGAATCCCTTCCGCACGGGATATCGTCCCCAGTTCTATTTCCGTACCACCGACGTGACCGGTTCTCTGACCCTTCCCGATGGTGTGTTGATGGTTATGCCTGGTGATAACGTTGAAATCACCGCTGAACTCATCACTCCCATCGCCATGGAGCAGGGTCTGCGTTTCGCCATCCGCGAAGGCGGCCGGACCATCGGAAGCGGCGTGGTTGGCGCCATCGTCGAATAAGCCCTGGATGATCTAAAATGAGAGATATCATTATCTTGGCTTGCGAGGATTGCAAAAACCGCAATTACACAACCACACGTAACAAGCGCAAGCATCCCAGCAGATTGGAGCTGAAAAAGTTTTGCCCCAACTGCCGGAAACACACGCTGCACAAACAGCGCTAAATATATGTTGCAGGACAGTAGTTCAATTGGTAGAGCACCGGTCTCCAAAACCGGGGGTTGCGGGTTCGATTCCTGCCTGTCCTGCCACATTTTATTTTGAGCGGAGCCTGACTCCCTTAATGGTGAAACAATGAAAACCATGTTCAATAAGATTGGCCACTTTTTTCATGATGTGGCAAGTGAAATGCACGCAGTGTCCTGGCCCACCATGGACGACATCAGGGAAGGAACGGTCGTTGTGATCGTTATTTCTGGTATCGTGGCGCTGTTTTTGGCTTTGGTGGATTTTGGCTTTGGCCAATTGGTGAAACTTCTTTTTTAAAGAGGGAAAATGGCAGAGGCAATGAAATGGTATGCGATCCATACCTATTCTTCGCATGAGAACAAGGTGAAAACAGCCATCGAAAAAGGGCTGGAAGGAACCGAGCTCGCGAACCATGTGGGGCAGTTGCTTGTGCCGCTGCGAAAGGCCTTCATCATTCGCGAAGGCAAGAGGGTGGAGCAGGAACGCAAACTGTTCACCAGCTACGTTTTCATCGAAGCGGATTTGACTCCGCAGCTTCGCACCTACATTTTGGGCATCGCTGGGGTCACAAAGTTTTTGGGCCAAAGCAGGGATCATAAAGACCCCATCCCTTTGGACGAAGAAGAAGTTAACCGCCTTCTGGGCATCGCGGACAGAGAAAAAGAGCCGGGTAAATTGTTCGATTACATGCCCGGTGATATGGTTAAGGTTACCACTGGCCCCTTCACGGATTTTGAAGGAATCGTGCAAAAGGTTGCAGACGACGGCCAAAAGCTGGTGATCGACGTGACTGTGTTTGGCAGGCGTACCCCGGTTGAGCTTAGTGCCAACCAAGTGGAAATTTTGAAAAAATAAACATTGAGGAATAAAAATGGCGAAACCTAAAGACGTTGTGGCAATGCTGAAGCTTCAGCTTCCCGCTGGCAAAGCGACCCCGGCTCCTCCGGTTGGACCGGCTTTGGGCCAGGTGGGAGTGAATATCCCCGAATTTTGCCGCCAGTTCAATGAAAAAACAGCCGACCAGCCCGGGATGATTTTCCCCGTGGTTATTTATGTCGCCAAAAATAAATCCTTCACTTTTGAGATCAAGACACCACCTGCGTCGATTTTGATCAAGAAAGAGGCCGGTTTGGCCAAAGGTTCGTCCACACCAAATAAAGAAAAGGTGGGACACATCAATCAAGAACAGCTGCGCAATATCGCCCAGCAGAAAATGCAGGATTTAAACTGTAATACCCTTGAATCTGCTATGAGTATGATCGCTGGCACTGCAAGGAGTATGGGAGTCGTCGTTGACGACTGACCCGCCTTGTGCAGGAGATAATATTCATAAGGAGAGTCAATGAAACATAGCAAAAGGTACAACACTGCCTACGGGATGTATGACCGCCAGAAACGCTATGAACTTGACGAAGCGCTCAAGATTTTGAAAGCCGTTCCGACTTCAAAATTCGATGAGACGGTTGAAGTTCATCTGAATCTGGGGGTCGATCCCCGCAAAGCCGATCAGCAAATCCGAAATTCGCTTGTTTTGCCCCATGGAACGGGCAAGATTTCGCGTGTTTTGGTTTTTGCAGAAGGCGAAAAGGCAGACGAGGCCAGGAATGCCGGTGCCGATCACGTTGGCTTGGATGATCTGATGGAAAAGATTTCGGGCGGATGGTTCGAATTCGACGTCGTGATCACCACACCCACGATGATGGGCAAAATCGGCAAACTGGGAAGGGTGTTGGGTCCGCGCGGCCTGATGCCCAATCCAAAGGTTGGTACCGTGACCATGGACATCGGAAAAGCCGTTGAGGAAAGCAAGGGCGGTAAAATCGCCTACAGGGTGGACAAATTTGCGAATTTGCACATCCCCGCTGGAAAAATCAGCTTTTCCCCAGAGATGCTCAGAGACAATATCAAAGCCATCCTGGCAGCGATATTGAAAGAACGCCCGCCCACAATGAAAGGCGTGTTCATCAAGAGCATAACTCTTTGCACCACCATGGGTCCCGGGATCAAGCTGCAAATCGCAAGCGCAACTCTGGCAGCGAAGAGCTAAAGGAGAGAAAAATGGTTCAAAATGTTAAATATGACATTGTTGCACAATTGAAAGAACGTTTAGAAGGCGCCAAAGCGATCGTACTGGTGGATTACAAGGGAATAAATGTGGAACAGGTGAGCCAACTGCGGAACAACTATCGTGACGTGGAAGTGGATTACCTGGTTCAAAAGAACACCCTGATCAAGATAGCCCTGAATGATTTGGGCATCAACGAACTTGACGAATTTTTGGTGGGACCCACTGCGCTTGCCATCTGCAAAAGCGATGAGGTTGCCCCCGCCAGAGTGCTGGTCAAATTCATTAAGGAAGTGATGGAAGACGCGGAGTTTCCCAGTTTTAAGGTTGGATTTGTGGCTGGTCAGGTCTATGACCAAGCCCAGTTGATTTCCCTGGCAAAACTGCCCACCCGCGATGAACTCCTATCCAAGGTCATGGGCAGCTTGAATGCCCCGATCACAAACTTCCTGAACGCATCACAAGGTGTCGCCCGTAAATTAGTCTACGCGCTTGATGCCATTGCCAAAACCAAGGCAAGCTAACCAAAATATATAATTTCCTGGAGGAAAAAATGTCCGATAAAATAACTCAAGTAATTGACCTGATTTCTGAAATGAGTCTGCTTGAAGTTGCTGAACTCGTTGAAGCGATGGAAGAGAAATTTGGCGTTTCCGCCGCCGCTCCCGTTGCTGTTGCCGCCGCTCCCGCAGCTGGCCCTGAAGCCAAGGAAGAACAGACCGAATTTGACGTCATTCTGAACAGCGCAGGCGAGAAAAAGATCAACGTTATCAAGGTTGTGCGTGAGATCACCAAACTTGGGCTGAAGGAAGCCAAAGATCTGGTTGACGGCGCGCCCAAAATGGTTGTGGAAAAAGTCAGCAAAGAAGAAGCGGAATCAGTTCAGAAAAAACTCGAAGAAGTCGGTGCTTCTGTCGAAGTTAAATAGGGCTGAAATCCCTTATACGATGTCCAAAAAAAGTCCCCCGGGACTTTTTTTGGACTTGTTATGTCTAAATTCGCAAATCTGTTCTCATTGTCCCGCCAACACCTCGATTTTTGGCAGATTATTCACTTTGCACAATCGAGAGTGCGCAAGCAACACACTATTCACGAGACGGTTAGAGACCGCAAAGGAGTGAGCTTTTGAGAAAGATCAAGAGTTTTTCCAAGATATCCGGCCGCTTTGCCGAGCTTGGCATCCCGGAAGTGGAAATTCCCAATCTGCTGGCTATGCAAGTGGATTCGTTCGACTATTTTTTACAAAAGGACATCCGTCCTCAAAGCCGTGAGAAGAAAGGTCTTCAGGCTGTTTTTGAATCCACCTTCCCCATTGAGGATAACAAGGGCAATTTCCAGTTGGAATTCATGGAATACAATGTTCTGCAGGAAAAATATTCAATTGATGAATGCCGCGAAAGAAACCTTTCCTACCAGGCACCGCTGAAAGTGCGGCTGCGGCTATCCATCTATGAGCAAACCGAAGAAGAACGCCTGGTTCAAGACGTTATTGAACAGGAAGTGTTTTTGGGTGAAGTGCCCCTGATTACAGACCAGGGCACCTTCATCATCAATGGAGCTGAAAGGGTTGTGATTTCCCAGCTTCAGCGTTCACCCGGCGTCTTTTTCTCGGAAAGCAAACATCCCAGCGGCAAGACTCTTTATTCCGCCAAAGTGATTCCATATAACGGTTCCTGGCTGGAATTCAACATCGATATCCACGACGTGATGTATGTTCATATCGATAAACGTCGCAAGCTGCCGGTCACTGTTATCCTGCGTGCCATCGGGATTTCCACAAATGAAGACTTGCGTAAAACATTCTATAAAACAGAAAAGCTGAATTTGAAAAAAGCCAGGGGTCGCCACCTCTATAAAGATATCACTGTGAAAGGCGTTGAAGATGCCGTGGCCCTGGCGAACGAACAGATTACCGATACGCTTGTGAAAACCCTGGAAACCCACGGCATAAAAACCGTTGAGGTGATTGACTATGATTTTGAAATCGCCCGCAAAGTTTTGGAAAACACCATCGCCAAGGATCCAACAGAAAACCAGGAAGACGCGCTGAAAAAGGTCTACAGCCTCATCAGGCCAGGCGAAGACGCCACCCTGGAGGCTGCGAAAGACCTGGTTGACCGTATGTTTTTCACCGAAAAACGTTATAATTTGGACAAGGTGGGGCGCTATAAAATCAACACTCGCCTGGATATCGATGTGGATCCCAATTGCATGACCCTTTGCGTGGAGGATTTTGTCCATATTTTCAAAACCTTGGTCAATATCTACAATGACCAGGATGAAATCGACGATATCGACAGCCTCTCAAACCGCCGGGTTCGCACAGTTGGTGAACTGTTGGAAGAACAGTTCAAAACGGGACTTTCCATGGTTTCCCGCATCATCCAGGAGCGCATGGCAATCTCGAACACAGATGAAGTTACCGTTCATGACTTGGTGAACAGCAATGCCCTCATCTCGGTTGTCCAATCATTTTTCCTCACTGGCCAGCTTTCCCAATTTATGGAACAGACGAACCCTCTGGCTTCCCTCAGACATAAAAGAGCGTTTTCCGCTCTTGGCCCCGGCGGGCTTACCCGCGAACGGGCTGGTTTTGAGGTTCGTGACGTTCACGCCACCCACTATGGCAGGATTTGTCCCATCGAAACCCCCGAAGGACCAAATATCGGGCTCATTGTTTCACCATCCATCTATTCGAGGATAAATCAGTTTGGTTTCATGGAAACCCCATATCGCAAGATTGTGGATGGAAAAGTGACCTCAGAATATGTCTTTTTGGACGCTGTTCAGGAAGATAAATATATCATTGCCCAATGCGATATTACTTTGGATGAAGATCGCCGGATTACGAATGAAACAGTCTTTGCTCGTGACAAAGGCGATTTTATCCTGGTCGATCCCAAACAAGTTCATTTCATGGATGTCGCGCCTCAGCAAATGGTTTCCGTCTCCGCGTCCATGATTCCATTTTTGGAGCATGACGACGCAAACCGCGCCCTGATGGGTTCGAACATGCAACGCCAGGCTGTACCGTTAATCAATCCGGTTGCGCCCATTGTTGGCACTGGCATGGAAAAAATTGCCACCATGGACACTTCAAACATTGCCGTGGCACCCTACGACGGCATTGTGACAAATGTCACCTCTGCCTACGTGGAAATCAAGCCGCTCAGTGAAAAGGACGAGGTGTTTTACCTCGGCACAGGCAATCGCATTGAACTTAAAAAGTTCGAGCGTACGAACCAGGATACCTGCAACAACCAGCGCCCTGTGGTTCGCATTGGCGACCAAGTTCGCAAAGGTCAGCCTATTTCTGATGGTGCCTGCGTGGAAGACAACCGTCTTGCGCTGGGTGCCAACCTGTTGGTTGCCTTCATGCCCTGGTATGGCTATAACTATGAAGATGCCATCATTTTAAGCGAAAAAGTGGCCCGCGATGACAGCCTCACCTCCATCTACATCGAAGAGATGGAAGTGTTGGTTCGCAATGTGAAAAACGGCCGTGAAGAACTGGCATACGACATTCCCAACGTTCCACCTTATGCCCTCAGAAATCTTGATAAAACAGGCATTGTCCGGGTTGGTTCGGTAATCGAGGCTGGTGATATCATCGTTGGAAAAGTGACTCCCAAAAGCATAGAAATTGACCCCTCACCCGAAGAAAACCTGATGCGAGCCCTTTTTGGCGACCGCGCCGGGGATTTCACAAACAGCTCCCTGAAGGCCAAACCTGGCATGGAAGGCGTGGTTATCGACGTGAAAGTGTTTTCCCGCCTTGAAGATGGCATTGAAATGGATGAGGACAAAGATGAAAAGTATGCCAAGCTGAAAAAAGACTTGAGCCTGCGCCGCAAGAAGGTGGAGGAATTCAAGGCAGAAAAGCTTTCAGCCGCCCTCTTGGGTCAAAAAGCGCAAACCATCTGGGACGAAAAGACTAATATCTATTTCATTCCATCCGGTAAAAAAATTACCAAGGCCGATATCGCACGTATCAATTTCAAAAAACTGGATCTGGATGAACAACTGGTGCAGGATCAGGAAGAAAACGACAAGATCTACGGCGAAATCATCTTAAAGATAAAACAGTCCTTGGAGCAAAGCGAGAATATCTACCGCAAATCCCGCGAACGCATTAAACATGGAGACGAACTCCAATATGGCGTGCGCAAAATGGTGAAAGTATTTGTGGCTAAAAAGCGCAAAATTGAAGTGGGCGATAAAATGGCGGGACGTCATGGAAATAAAGGTGTTATCTCCATTGTGGCTCCCATCGAAGACATGCCTTTCATGGAAGATGGAACCCCTGTGGATATCGTTTTGAATCCTCTGGGCGTGCCTTCTCGTATGAACATCGGTCAAATCATGGAAACCCACCTCGGCATGGCAGCCCACGTTTTGGGCTATGAAGTGGAAACTCCCATTTTCGATGGTGCTTCCGTGGAGGAAATCGAAGCCGCGTTGAAAGAAGCGAATCTGCCCGCCGATGGCAAGCAGGTATTGTACGATGGAAAAACCGGCGAACCTTTCAAGGAACGTGTCACTGTGGGAATTATTTATATGATGAAACTTAACCACCTTGTGGCCGACAAAATGCACGCTCGCTCCACCGGACCCTACTCGCTCATCACGCAGCAGCCTTTGGGTGGGAAAGCTCAACACGGCGGTCAAAGACTGGGAGAGATGGAGGTTTGGGCACTGGAAGCCTATGGCGCAGCCCACCTTCTGGAAGAAATGCTCACCATTAAAAGCGACGACGTGGATGGACGCAACAATGCCTTTAAAGCCATCACACGTGGAGAGAACCCACCGCCTCCGGGAGTTCCAGAATCGTTTAATGTGCTTATCAGTGAGCTTAAATCCCTTGGATTCGATATTGAGTTTCTCAAGGAAAATGAAAAGGGCGAAGTGAGGTAAACATGTTGAAAGACACACGCCGTGAGATCCGCCCCAACGAATATGATTTGGTTCGTATCAAACTGGCTTCGTCGGAAACCATAATTAACGAATGGTCGCATGGCGAAGTTACCAAACCCGATACTTTAAACTACCGCACCCTCAAACCCGAAAAAGACGGCCTTTTCTGTGAAAGAATTTTTGGCCCCGAACGGGACTATGAATGTGCCTGCGGAAAATATAAGAAAAAACGTTTTCAGAACACAGTTTGCGATCGCTGTAATGTGTTGGTAACCAGCTCCAGAGTGCGCCGCACCCGTATGGGACATATTGCCCTCGCGGTACCCATTGCGCACATCTGGTTCGTAAAAAGCGCTCCCAGCAAGATTGGCACTCTGTTGGATATGACCGTGAAGGATTTGGAACGCATCCTCTATTATGAATCCTTCATCGTGATTGACCCGGGTGATACCCCCTATGAAAAATATGAATTGATCGAAGTGGATGAATATTACGAGATTAGGGATAAAGTGGGGGATAATTTCATTGCCATGATGGGTGCCGAAGCCATTCGCGAGTTGCTTGAGCGCATTGATCTTCATAACGAAGCTCTTAATATCCGCTCCCGCCTCAAAATGGAAAAAGCGGCACTACACAAACAGAAGCTGATTAACAAGCTTCGAATTGTGGACGCCTTCATAAAATCTGGAAACAAACCCGAATATATGGTGATGGAAGCCCTGCCCGTTTTACCACCCACGCTCAGACCATTGGTCCCGCTGGAAGGCGGGCGCTTTGCCACTGCGGACTTCAATGATCTCTACCGCAGGGTCATCACTCGCAACAATCGTTTGAAACAGCTTTTGGATATTCGCGCCCCTGAAGTGATTTTGCGCAACGAAAAACGTATGCTCCAGGAAGCCGTGGATGCTTTGATTGACAACTCTCGTAAGGCACGTCCAGTGCGGGGTAGAGGCAATCGTCCCCTGAAATCTCTGACCGATCAATTGAAGGGTAAACAGGGACGCTTCCGCCAAAACTTGCTGGGTAAACGTGTTGACTATTCTGGCCGCTCTGTGATTACAGTGGGACCGGAGCTAAAACTCTATCAATGTGGCATCCCCAAAGAAATGGCGGTTGAACTTTTCAAACCTTATCTGATTGAACGCCTGCAAAAAATGGGCGAAGCAGATAAGGTGAAAAACGCCAAGAAGCTCATCGAGAAAAAGCAGCCCGAGATTTGGTCGATTCTGGAAGATGTTATCAAAGACTATCCCGTATTGCTGAACCGTGCGCCCACTCTTCACCGGCTGGGAATCCAGGCTTTCATGCCAGTTTTGACCGACGACAAAGCCATCCAAATTCATCCGATGGTCTGCGTTCCTTTCAACGCGGACTTTGATGGTGACCAGATGGGCGTCTATGTCCCTCTTTCGCATGAAGCCCAAATTGAGGCTCGCATCCTGATGCTTTCCACCCGCAACTTGCTTTTACCCTCAAATGGCAGGTTGGCAATGGCGGCAAACCAAGACATCGTTTTGGGTTGCTACTACCTCACCATGGAGGTAACACCTGAACCAACCGATATCACCACGCTCCGCCATTTTTATGGCATGGACGAGGTTATCGCTGCCTACGAATCACAGGAACAGACATATTCCGTGAAGGGCGAGGTGCCGGGAGAGCGCGAGCTCGATCTTCACACTTGGATTAGGGTGAAAATCGATGGTGAATATATCGTTACCACCGTGGGACGTGTGGTTTTCAACCAAATCATCCCCGCGGAAGTGGGATTCCAGAACCTGATTTACGATAAAGGCAAACTCAACGACCTCGCCATGCAATGTTTTGACGCTGTGGGTCAGTGGCGTACAGCCCAGTTTTTGGATGAACTGAAAGAAGTGGGCTTTGGCTATGCCACCCGCGCTGGAGTGACCTTCAGTTTTAGCGATATCATTGTGCCCAAACGCAAAGACGAGATTATCGACCAGTCCGAGGAAGATGTCAAAAAGGTTTTTGATCTCTACCAAAAAGGCGGCATCACCGAAAGTGAACGCTTTGGTCGTGTTGTGGATCTTTGGAAAAAAACCACCGTCCGCGTCACAGACGAAATGATGGAAGACCTCTCTCACAGCAGAAGCGGTTTAAACTCCATCTATATGATGTACAAATCCGGTGCACGCGGCAGCAAAGACCAGATCAAACAGCTGGGCGGAATGCGTGGCTTGATGGATAAACCCGCTAAAATAGGCGCCACCGGTGGTGCGGAAGTGATTGAAACCCCTATCAAATCAAACTTCCGTGATGGCCTCACGGTGTTGGAATACTTCGTTTCCACCCACGGTGCTCGTAAAGGCTTGGCGGACACCGCTTTGAAAACAGCGGACGCCGGCTATTTGACCCGTCGCTTGGTGGACGTGGCTCAAAATGCCACCATCTCCAAGGAGGATTGCGGAACAGGCCGCGGCATCCACATGAATATCCTCAAGGAAGGAAACGAAGTGGTTGCCACCCTGGCCGAACGTATTCAAGGCAGAACGGCTGTGGACGATGTGATTGATCCTGTCACCGGCAAAATTCTGGTCCACAGTGGCCAGGAAATCAGCAATAAAATGGCTCGCACCATCCAAAACCATGGCGTAATCGCGGTTCATGTACGTTCTGTTCTCACTTGTGAGGCCGAGCGTGGCATCTGCGCCAAATGTTACGGACGCAACCTGGCCACCCAAAAACCTGCCACCATTGGTGACCCTGTGGGCATCATTGCGGCTCAAAGCATTGGCGAGCCGGGCACCCAGCTCACTCTGCGAACCTTCCACATCGGTGGAGCGGCATCAACCGCCACAGACCTCGCAGAAGTTGCATCAAACCATGATGGCATCGTGAAATTTGACCGCATGAACACTGTCACAAACATTGACGATCAGCTCATCTCGGTCAGCCACTTGGGTCGTATCCTGGTGTGCGAAGAGGAAGATGAAAGCAAGGTTTTGGAAGAATACAAGGTGGAATATGCCGCCACAGTGCACGTTCGCGACGGCCAAAAAATTGCGATGAATACGAAGATCCTCAGTTGGGACCAATTCAACAACCCGCTCATTTCCACAGGAAAAGGTGTGCTCCACTATGAAAACTTCATCAAGGACATCACCTACAAAGAAGAATATAACGACATCACTTTCTCCCACGATATTGTGATTATCGAATCCAAAGACCGCAAAAAGCAGCCCCAGTTCCGCATCGTTGGCGAATCCGGCAGTTCGGTTCTGATTCCTCTGCCCACAGATCTTGTGGTGCGGGTGACAGATGGCAGCTTTGTGCATACAGGAGACATCCTTGGCCAAACTTCGCGTATGACGATTAAACAGCGCGACATTACGGGCGGCCTGCCACGTGTGCAGGATCTTTTTGAGGCTCGCGTGCCCAAGGATAAAGCCAAAATTTCAGATATTGAGGGAACCGTCACCATTGGTGGTCTTAAAAAGACAGGCCGTGATATTTTTGTGACCCCGCCCAATGGCATCGTCGCACCCATTGGTGGCAAAATCCTGGTGCAATCCGATGAATTTGTGAACCAGATTGTCATCCTTCCTGAAAAAGCAGTGTATGCAGAGAAAAATGGCAAGGTCACCATCATTGAAGAAGATGGCAAGAAGGTAATTTCGGTTGGCCGGCGCACCACCAAACCCATCATCTATCAAGTTCCACGTGGAATGCAGATCCTGGTGGAAAACGACCAAAATGTCCGCGCCGGAAATCCCCTCTGCGGTCGGGTCATTCCCATACCGCCTCTTCAGGAAAGCATCTTTGAAACAGATGATATGGTCAAAAAAGGCCAATTCCTTGCCGGACGCCGATATTCCATTCCCACAGGAAAGAGAATCATTGTCCACCAAGGAGACTTCGTGGAAAGCGGAGACGCGCTTTCCGACGGTCCTTTCGACCCACACGACATGCTGGTGAAGGGCGTCATCGAAGCCCAAATCATGATTTTGAACGAAGTGCAGGAAATCTATCGAAAGCAGGGCGTGAAGATAGACGACAAACACATCGGCGTAATCATCCGCCAAATGTTCAAAAAAGTTCGCATCACAGACAGCGGCAGCACATCATTCCTGGAAGGCGACGTTGTGGATAAAGTTATGGTGGAAAAAGAGAACCGCGAGATTATGCAGTTCGACAAAACTCCCGCCCAATTTGAACAAATGCTGCTGGGAATCACAAAAACATCCCTGCTCACCGATAGCTGGCTTTCTGCGGCATCGTTCCAGGAAACCACCAAAGTGCTCACCAAGGCAGCCATCGAAGGACGGATTGACCGCCTCGAAGGCCTCAAGGAAAGCATCATCATTGGCCACCGCATCCCTGTGGGAACCGGCGCCAAGATTTATAACAATCAGATTGAGGAAGCCGTGAGCACAGGCGAAACGGTTGCCCAGATCATCGACCGCTTTGCCCATCCTTCGCAGGATGACGAAGTTGAAGATTTCTACGATTTTTAACCATAAAGATACAAATACCATGGAGGTAAATCAGTGCCAACAATCAATCAATTGATTAGAAAAGGCAGAACCGAGATCGCGAAAAAAAGCAAGAGCAGGGCGCTCCAAGGATGTCCGCAAAGGCGCGGAGTATGCACTCGTGTTTACACCACGACGCCCAAAAAACCGAACTCGGCATTGCGCAAAGTCGCCCGCGTCCGTCTGGTTAACGGATTTGAAGTTACAGCCTATATCGGCGGTGAAGGACACAACCTTCAGGAACACAGCATCGTGCTGGTTCGCGGAGGACGTGTGAAAGACCTGCCCGGCGTTCGCTATCATATCGTGCGCGGTGCTCTGGACTCCTCCGGAGTCGAGAACCGCCAAAACTCACGTTCCAAATATGGAACCAAACGTCCCAAGGCAAAAAAATAAACGGAGGATGAATTAATGCCAAGAAAGAAAAAAGCAGTCGTCCGTGAAGTATTGCCGGATCCCAAATACAACGACGTGGTGGTCACCAAATTCATGAACTGCCTCATGGAAAAAGGAAAAAAGAGCATCGCTGAAAAAATCGTTTATGGCGCCTTTGAGATTATCGAGGAAAAAACCAAGCAGCCACCCCTGGAAGTTTTCAAAACCGCTCTGGAAAACGTGCGCCCAATGGTGAAAGTGGTTTCCCGCCGTGTTGGCGGTTCAGTCTATCAAATTCCTCTGGAAGTGAACGAGAAAAACGGCCGGACCCTTGCTTTCCGTTGGATCATCTCCTTTTCCCGCGCTCGCGGAGAAAAAACCATGATCGAAAAACTGGCAGCCGAACTTCTGGCAGCCTACAAAAAAGAAGGCGCTTCCATCAAGAAACGCGAGGACACCCACAAAATGGCTGAAGCCAACCGCGCTTTTGCCCATCTGCGTTTCTAATGACCTCTCACAGATAATTAAAAAAAGGCGGGTTGAACTTCCCGCCTTTTTGTTTCAACGCTTTTTCAAAACCCCAAACGTGGAACGTTAATTGCAAAATACTTGGCTTTAAGGAGGAATCATGAGATCCATGACCTTAACCAAAACCGCTTTTTTGGCGGGGCTGCTGTTCATACTTGTTCTGCCTTTAACTGCTGATTTTGTCGGCTCGGAAGTTGCTGCGCAAGTCGCGCGAAGCTGGCTTGTATCCCGTTTTGACATAGATTTCTTTGCCCCGGTGCAGATTCAGGCCTATCGTGCGGGTGCATTTTCACCTTTCGGTCTTGATTCACCCAAAAGCGGTGCGGAACAGCCTCTGATCTATCTAATCGGCTTTGAGGATCAGGGCTTTGCCTTGGTTTCTGCCAACGATAATGCAATTCCCATCCTGGCCTACGGCTCCGGTCAGTTTGATGGCTCCAAGCCTTTCCCGCCCGCATTTTTGGAGTGGGTGGATGGCTACGCTGCTCAAATCCAAGAAATTGACGCCCAGAACACTGAGCTGCCTGAAAATCAAGCCCAGTGGAGCCAATTGCTGTCAGGAAATTTTGAATCCCCCATCCGGAGCAACCGCTCCATCGTACCTCTTTTGGAAACCACCTGGGATCAGGGTTGGCCCTACAACGAGCTTTGCCCTGAAGATCAGGCTGGCCCCGGCGGACGCGTCTATGCCGGTTGTGTTGCCACCGCCATGGGCATGGTCATGAAGTATTGGAGCCATCCTGCTTCTGGGGTTGGCAGCCATAGCTATTACTCACACGGTTATGGTTACCAAAGCGTGAATTTCGGTAACACCACCTATCTCTGGGACGAGATGCCAAACTCGGTGGGAACCTCAAACATTCCCGTGGCAACCCTGCTTTATCATTGTGGAGTGGCTGTTGAAATGGGATATTCCCCAAACGGTTCCGGCGCCCAAAGTGATGACGCGGCTTGGGCAATGGCAAATTATTTCCGCTATCCCGACGCCCAAATCAAATGGCGCATGCAATACACAAATTCCCAATGGCACACCTTGCTGCAAGACCAGCTAAACAATGGCAGCCCAATGTATTACAGTGGTTCCGGCGATGGTGGGGGCCATGCCTTCTGCTTGGATGGCTACGACGACCCAAATTATTATCACTTCAATTTTGGCTGGAGCGGACACTACAACGGCTTTTACTATATGGATGCCATCAATGCGGGAGGCAATAGCTTCAGTCAATGGAATGCCGCCATCGTAAACACAATTCCAGAAAATTACAGCATCGCGAACACTCGTGTGCGACTCACTTCTCCTGGAGGAGCCACGGTTGGCTATCCCTTTACGGTTTCTGTTTCCACCAATCCGCTGTTGGGTTCCTGGGGCGTGGATAGCTACCAGCTTGTGCTGTTGTATGACAGTGATTTCCTCATTTTCAATGGCGCCTCCATCGATAACACCATTTCCGCTTCTGGTAATATGACTGTGGTAGAAACACAACCGGGTAGCATTTTGTTTACATGGAATGGAAGTTCAAACCTCGCGGGGGGTGGAACTTTGGCAGATTTTAGCTTCACTCCAGTTGACACCGGAGCTTATATTTTCGACATTCCCCAAATGCTTTTTAACAACAGCCCGGTAAACAACACTGAATATTTGATGATTACGGCGGGAGCCCCTGTTGCCAGCTTGGTGGAAAGCTCCATCAGTATGCCCAATGTAATGCATCTCGGCTTTCAACAGATTGGCACAACCCAGCTTCGTACCACCTACCTGTTGCCTTCCTGGAACGTTCTCCACTACCAGTGTAAATTGAATTTCGACCCCAACAAACTGGAATTTGTGGAATGCGATTTGGCGGGGACTCTCAGTGAAAATCTGGAACCCCAAATTGACTTGGAAGGGCCTGGAGTGCTCTCCATAAACTGCGATTTCGACCATCCTCTCACTGGGGAAGGCCCGCTTTTAAATCTGAAATTCCGTTCCATTGGAAACACTTCCGCCATTGGTGTGACCCAGGTTACCCCCAGCGATTTCTACTATAATTCTACCCAGATTACATCCCTGGGTTCGGCAAACTTCATTTTGAGCCCCGTCACCGCGGTTCAGGATGATACAATGCCTTCTCCACCCCAGTTACAAGTCTTTCCCAATCCTGTTTATGGAGAAGCCCGGTTACACTTCACAGGCAAAAAAGAACAGGACGCCCATATAGAGGTTTACAACTTAAAAGGACAAAAACTCGACACCATCACAGTGCCAGGCAACGCCCGGGAAATAAATTGGCAGGCGTCCGATAAATCCGGAAACAAGCTTGGCTCGGGAATATATTTGCTGCGTTGGCGCGTTGGCAATGTTCAAGGTAACGCCCGTATTCTGCTTTTGAAATAAACTCTGTCACTGCTGCAGTCAAATATCAACCCGCCCTTGCGCGGGTTTTTCTTTATTCATCAGTATTTTGACATACGAAACCCAAAAATGATGATGGGCATTCTTTTGAAATTTTTCTGTCGCAACAGTTTGTAACGGGACATTGATCTTCGCAAAAAGCTGTAAAAATGGAGCTTGGCCAATAATATTTAAAGAAATTGCGGAAAATGGAATTTTTTTTCTTGACAAGATTTCATAATACGCAATAGTCGCAATCAGGATCGATACAAGGAGATCAACCATGCGTAAAGCTTTGTTATTCCTATCGGTAATCCTCTTTGTGAGTTTGGCACTGTCGGCAACAGCGAGATCTGGTGAAGGAGGGGACAGGCCAGCCTTTGCTTCAGATCGCATCAAAATCAAACTTTCCTCAGACGCGAAACATCGCGCGGATCTTCCCCAAGACCTTCTCAGCGAAAAAAGCAGCTTTGGCATTGCCAGCCTGGACGCGAGGATGGCCAGAAACGGCGGCTATAAGCTAAAACGCGCTCACCGGCGGGTGGATGACTTTACCTGGGAGCAGATGACAGGCTTCGACCGTTGGTTCATCATCCATCTGAATGGTAGTGTGGATGTTCAGGATGCTTTGGCTGACTTTTTGGAAGATCCTGAAATCGAAGCTGCCCAATTTGAGTATTTCGCATATCCTCAAGATGCGCCAAACGATCCAGACTTCAACAGGAACTGGGGACACAATAATATCGCGCAACTACCTGGATATTCAAATGGACACAGTGGAGCCGGGGTTGGCACGGTTGGATTTGACACCCATGTTTGGCAGGCATGGGATCAATCGCAAGGCCATGGTTCACCGGATATTGTGATTGCCATTATAGATACTGGAGTGGATTACTACCATGAGGATCTTGCCGCAAATTGTGTGCCGGGTTGGGATTATGGTAGTAATGATTCCAACCCCATGGATGATTCGCAGAAAGCAGGGCATGGCACCTGCTGCGCAGGAATTGCGGCAGCGATTGGAAATAATGGAATTGGCGTGGTAGGAGTAGCCGGTGGATGTAGAATTATGCCCCTCAAAGTTGCCGACAACGATGGTGATATCTATACAAATTATGTGGCAAATGCGATCACGTATGCCGCTGATAACGGCGCGGACGTTATCAGCATGAGCTTTGGGATTGAAGGTGGTTATGGTGAAGGAAGCTCTACCTCCACTGATAGCGCGCTTGAGTATGCTTATAGTAAAAATGTTGTTATGTTTGCGGCAACAGCCAATTCTGATGCTGCCGCAATAGCCTATCCGGCAAACCATAATAAGGTCATAAGCGTCGGTGCGGCTTCACCCTGTGGGCAGCGTAAATCGACTTCCTCCTGTGATGGTGAAAACTGGTGGGGTTCAAATTACGGGGTTAATTCGCAAGACAACAGGGCAAGTGTCGATATCATGGGGCCTACAATTTTGCCCACCACAGACATTACGGGCAGTGCCGGATATTCAAGCGGAAACTATTATATGTGGTTCAACGGCACCTCCTGCGCCACACCCTACGTTGCGGGCGCGGCAGCTTTGGTCCTCTCGAAATATCCAAACCTCACGCCTGCGGAGGTAAGACAGCGCTTGGTTTCCACCGCAACCGACATGACCATCGACGGTGGCGTTGGCTGGGATCGCTACACAGGTTATGGTTTGGTGAATGTTTATGCCGCCTTGGGCAATCCTCCTGAAGCTGTTGTGGATTCAACTTCTTTTTATGTTGAACTTGAACCCGGGCAGAGCGCTGAAAGAAATCTCAACGTTGGCAATACAGGAGAATCCCTGCTTCGATACAGCGTTTACCGAAGAGTAAGCTCTTTGGACGAAAGTTTTGAACGCGGCGGATATTTCCCCGCGGAATGGACTCAGGAGAACGTTAGTGGAAGCACATGCTGGGCTTTTCTGCCTGGATCTTATGAAGGGTCTCCCTCCCAAGCCTACGATGGCTCGCTAAACGCGCGTTTGTTTGTGGCCAGCACTTCAGCTGCCACCACAAAGCTGATTAGCCCGGCTCTCGACCTGTCGGGTGCTTCAACAGCCACCTTGACCTTTTATCACGCTCAGGCAGTCCGGGATTCTAAACAAGATGAATTGCGGGTTTATTACCGCACCTCATCATCCGGTTCATGGGTTCTTCTTCAAACCTACACAGAAAATGTAAGCACCTGGACCAAGAGGACAATCAATCTTCCCAACCTCAGTTCGAACTACTATATAGCATTTGAAGGCAAGGCAAAATATGGAAGGGGAGTTTGCATTGATAAAGTTGAAGTCAGCAGGCTGGTGCCCGCTTCAGATAGTTGGCTGCAAGTCGCTGGTGGCATTTCGGTCAATGGCAGTGTTCAAGCGGCTTCGCAAACTCCGGATACGGTCACCATTGGTTTTGATGCGACAGGTTTAAACGTTGGCGAATATCAAACCACCTTCTACGTGCAAAGTAACAGTGAAGACAACGATTTTATAGCGATTCCCTGCACCATGAACGTTAAAGATCAGCCTCTGCCTGTGGAACTATCTTCTTTCACCGCAGCTATATCCGCGGATAACTATGTGAACCTGAATTGGGTCACCCAAACCGAAACCGGTGTGTTGGGCTTCTACGTGTTGCGTGGCGACACTGATGATTTAGCTGCCGCGCTCACTGTCAGCCCCTTAATCCAGGCCACGAATTCTTCCGCCCAACAGAGCTATATTTTCACCGACCGCGATCTTCAACAAGATGGAACCTACCACTATTGGCTGCAAAACTCCGATTTGGACGGCAGTGTGGGCTTCCACGGTCCTGCCAGCATAGCCTATTCCACCCTGGATGTGGGAACGCCAGAAATACCCTTGGTCACGGAACTGCGTCCGGTTTATCCCAATCCCTTCAATCCAATTGCCCACATTCCCTATAGCCTGAAAGACGCCTCCACGGTCACTTTCGAAATCTACAATGTTCGAGGCCAGGTTTTGCGTCACATCAATGATGGTGAAAGAGGCTCGGGCAACCATCAAACGCTTTGGGATGGCCGTGATGACAGTGGACAGGATTGTGGCACCGGCATCTATTATTTGCGCATGAAAGCGGGTGATTACGTGCAATCCCGCAAAATGATTCTTTGTAAATGACCCGTCTCTCATAAGACACTCCTACCGACCCGGGACAAATGTTCCGGGTCAGTTTTTTCTAAAAAACACCCGTTTTTTCTCAAGCTTCACGTCCATACTCTGCCCAAATTTATTCTTACAAAACATAAGGCAGACTAAGGGCAGCAAGAGGGAAGGATGAAATTGGAAAGGTAGTGTCTCAAAGGTTGGTGTAAATTAGGTGAGCCCAATGAAGAAAAAGGTTGAGCCAGATCCCACACTTTGTTTTGATGGTTTAAATCCAAAAACTACAAGACAAGGAGAAGATCATGA
>Ga0172382_10002902_pt1 | contig 27840 bp, 22 predicted proteins | sample Leawel138RmetaG_FD_122245 | JGI IMG/M metagenome (GOLD analysis project Ga0172382, IMG submission 122245) | Leachate microbial communities from a municipal landfill in Southern Ontario, Canada - Leachate well 138R metaG | ecosystem: Engineered > Solid waste > Landfill > Unclassified | place...
AAGGGCTGACGATGAAACCGAACAAAACCGCCATCCGCGCCGTGTTCGCGCTTCTGGCGCTGACCTACGTGCTGACCCATTTCATCGGCCATGCCCATGCGCAAAGCTCGCTCGGCATCGGCGTGAGCGAGGCGACGCTGCCGTCGAGCGGCCTGTTCGCCGGCCGGTTGCACTGGGTGAATGCGCAGCAGCAATCGTTCTATCGCGCGCTTTCCGGCGCCATGCGCGGCATGCGCGACGGCAATGGCGGCGCCTGGCTGCTGGCGGGCCTGTCCTTCGCCTATGGCGTGTTCCACGCCGCCGGGCCCGGCCACGGCAAGGCGGTGATCCCCTCCTACATGCTCGCCAACGAGGTGGCGCTGCGCCGCGGCGTCCTGCTCTCCTTTGTCTCCGCCGTGCTTCAGGCCGTTTCGGCCGTGGTGCTGATGGGCGCGGTGTTCCTGCTGCTGCGCGGCACCGCCGTGTCGATGACCGACGCCACCCGCTTCCTCGAGATCGCCTCTTATGCGCTGGTCGCGGCCTTCGGCGCGTGGCTGCTGTGGAAGAAGGCGATGCCCGCCTTTCGCCGCCTCGTCGGCGGCGCGCCCGCGCACAGCCTGTCGGCGGCCCATGCCGACACGCACCACCACCATCACGATCACGATTGCGTCCATCATCACCACCATGATCATGACCACGGCGACGCCTGCGGCTGCGGCCATTCCCACGCGCCCGACCCGGCGCTGATCTCGGGCGATCGGTTCGACTGGCGCACGGCCTGGGCGGCGGTGATCGCGGTCGGGCTTCGCCCCTGCACCGGGGCGCTGATCGTGCTATCCTTCGCCTTCCTGAACGGATTGTGGGTGGCCGGGATCGGCTCGGTCTTCGCCATGGCGCTCGGCACTGCCATCACGGTCTCGACGCTCGCGGTGCTCGCGGTCACGGCCAAGAACGTCGCGGTCACGCTCGCCGGCGACGGCCGCATGGGCAACCGCGTTCACGCCGGGATCGAGATCGCGGGCGCGGCCTTCGTCTTCCTGCTCGGCGTCACCCTGCTGACGGCAAGCCTCGCCGTGTGATCATTCGCGCGGGCGGCGGCGCTGGCTGCGTCCGCGCAGCCAGAAGATGCCGAAGAAGGCCATCACGAACAGCGCCGCCGCCACGCCGCCGGCATAGGGCGACAGCCCGCCGAGCCAAACCATGATCGCCGGCATGTAATAGCCGACCACACCGAAGAAGACGAGGATGAGCGCCGCGGCCAGCGCCGCGTTGCGGGTCTGGCGGTCCATCAGTCCGCGCCTCCCGCGCGAAAATCCTCCAGCCGGCGCTTCTGCCGCCCTTCCGCGTCGAAGTTCTCCGGCTCGAGCCATGCCTCGAAGGCGGCGCGGAGCGCCGGCCAGTCCTTGTCGACGATGGCGAACCAGGCCGTGTCGCGGTTGTGGCCCTTGACCACCATGTGCTGGCGGAACACGCCCTCGAAGGTGAAGCCGAAGCGCAGCGCCGCCCGCTTCGACGGTTCGTTCAGGTCGTTGCACTTCCACTCGAAGCGGCGATAGCCGAGCGTATCGAATACGTGGCGCGCGAACAGATAGAGCGCCTCGGTCGCGGCCGGCCGCCGCGCCACGGGCTCGTTCCACAATACGTTGCCGATCTCGATGACGCCGTGGCCCGGCTCGATGCGCATCAGGCTCTGGCGGCCGGCGACGCGGCCGCTCGCCTTGTCGATCACCACGAAATGCAGTGGGTCCTCGCCCGCCGCCGCGCGCTCCAGCCATGTCTGGAACGCCGCACGGCTTTCCGGCGGCGTCTCGTAGAGCCAGCGGAAGCGACCCTCGGCATCGGCCGTGGTCGAGGCAGCGTAAAGCCCGTCGCCATGGCGCTGCGGATCGAGCGGCTCCAGCCGCACGTAACGCCCCTCCATCGCCTCGCGTGCCGGCCGCGCGCGCGGCGTCCATCCAGTGAGTTCGCTCATCGCCATATCCTGAAACCCGTTGGCCGCGAGCTTTCCCACTGCGGGACCACGCGGTCAAGAACCAGCCTCGCGGCCGGGATGCGCCAGAAAGAGCGGAAGGCCTCCCGAAAGAAAGGGCGACCGGAAGGCGGTCGCCCTAGTTTGCGGATCGGCCTGGGAGGAGGAAAGCCTGTCCGGTCCGTTAAGATTGGACCTGATTCGTTAATCGGCGGTTAACGAAATTCGGCCGCCGTCGCGGCCGCGACCGTCGATTCGACGTGGTCGACCAGCGCGTCGGGCAGCTTCAGCCGCCCGGCCAGCATGTCGAGATAGCCGCGCTCGGCGCGCGTCCGCGGCTCGATGGCCAGCCGCGAGGCGGTGTAGAGCTCGACCCTTTGCGCATCGGTCTCGGCCGCCGCGACGAGGCCATCGAGATCGACCGGCTTTTCCAGTTCCGCCATCAGGAAGGCTTCCGCCTCCTCGCCGATGCCCGACAGCCGCAGCCTGTCGGCGATGCGGCCGCGCTCGGCCTCGTCGATATGGCCGTCGGCGCGCGCCGCGGCGATCATGGCGCGGGCGATGACCAGCGCGAAGCCGGCCTCGCCCTGCGGCGCCTGCGCCGGGTGAAAGGCGGTGTCGGCCGGCGGCGGCAGAAGCTCGGGCTCGTTCGCGGCCTGCGGCCCGCCGGGCTCCGCGCCCTTCGAATAGTTCTGGTAGGCCTTGTAGGCGAGGCCGGCGACGGCGGCGAGGCCACCGAGCTTCAGTGCCGAGCCGGTCACCTTCCGCCCCGTGCCGGTGCCGAGAAGGATGGCGGCGAGCGCCCCGGCGGCCAACGGGTTGTCGCGCGCCATCTGCGCCGCCTGGCCGGCCTTTTCCCGCACCGTCGTTTCGGTGCCGGGCACTTTCGCGCCGAGAAGATCGTCCAGCAGCGCCTTGGGGTCGAGCATCCTTGTCTCCTTCGAATCTGGTGCGGCCGCGTCCCGCGGCCCGGCGCAAATAGGCAGCGAACCGCGACAATACAATGTCGCGCCAAAGGCGCGATTAGGGACAATGTCCACACCCCGGCGGGCCGGGAGACAATCGGGCTTTGGCCGAAGGAGACCGACGATGCCCAACAGCGCGGTGATGAAGGATATAGAAACGGTGGCGCGGGAATTGGGAGTGGAGGCGGCCGCGCTCGCCGCCGTCGCCGATGTCGAAACCGGCCTGAAGCCCCATGCCATGATCGACGGCCGGCCTGAGCCGCTGATCCGCTTCGAGGGTCACTATTTCGACCGTCGCCTTTCCGGCGCGGCGCGTGAGGAAGCGCGGCGGCAGGGGCTGGCGGCGGCACAGGCCGGCAAGGTGAAGAACCCGGCCGCACAGGCGGCGCGCTGGGCGCTCTTGGCCCGCGCCGCGGCAATCGACCGCAAGGCGGCCTACGAATCGACCTCCTGGGGGCTGGGGCAAGTGATGGGCGCGCACTGGGCGCGGCTCGGCTATCGGAGCGTCGATGCGCTGGCGGCGCAGGCGCGCGGCGGCGCGGCCGGCCAGCTGCGGCTGATGGCGCGCTACATCGACAAAGCGGGCCTCCTCCCCTCGCTGCGGCAGCGCGACTGGGCCGCCTTCGCGCGCGGCTATAACGGCCCCGGCTACCGCGCCAACGATTATGACGGCAAGCTGGCGCGCGCCTGGCGCCGCCACGCCGCGACCGGCCCAGCCCTTCTGCGGCGCGGCGCGCGCGGCGAGGCTGTCCGCGATCTCCAGACCGCATTGACGGTGCGCGGCTATCCGCTCGCCGCCGACGGCGTCTTCGGCCCGGCGACGGAAGCCGCGGTGAAGGCATTCCAGTCGCGCAACCGCCTCGGAATCGACGGCATCGCCGGCCCGCTCACCCTCGCCGCGCTCGGGCGCAGCGGCGCGGCGGCCGGCACGCGCGGCTGGCTGGCTTCGGCTCTGGCATGGCTGCTTCCCGGGCGCGGCTGAACGCACACCCCGCGCATGGACAGCCGATTCATGCCCTGCTAGCGTCGCCCGAAAAGGAACGGGACATGACCACCGGCGCGCAGAAAACCGAACCGCTCATCGCCATCATGGAGGCGCAACCCGTCATCCCGGTGCTGAAGATCGCCCGCGTCGAGGACGCCGTGCCGCTGGCGCGGGCGCTGGTGGCGGGCGGCCTGAACGCGATCGAGATCACCCTGCGCACGCCGGCCGCGCTCGACGCCGTCCGCGCGGTCGCGGCTGAAGTGCCGGAGGCGGTCGTCGGGGCCGGCACCATCCTCGATGCCGCGCAGTTCGCGGCGGCCGAGGAAGCCGGCGCGCGCTTCATCGTCAGCCCCGGCTTCACGCCGGCGCTGGCGCGGGCCGCGGCCACGAGCAGGACGCCGCTGCTGCCCGGCGCGATCACGCCGGGCGAGATCATGGCGGCGGCCGAGGCCGGTTATTCGATCCTGAAATTCTTCCCGGCCGGCCAGGCCGGCGGCGCGCCCTTCCTCAAGGCGCTGGCCTCGCCCTTCGCCGGCGTGCGCTTCTGCCCCACCGGCGGCATCGACGCGCAGAACGCCCCCGCCTATCTCGCGCTGGAGAACGTCGCCTGCGTCGGCGGCTCGTGGGTCGCGCCCGACGCGCTGGTCGCCGCCGGCAACTGGGACGAGATCGCCCGTCTCTCGACGGAAGCGGCGGCGTTGCGGCGGGGCTAGAGCGATTTAGGCAAGGCGTCATCCCGGCCGAGCGAGCGAAGCGAGGGAGAGCCGGGACCTATTGAGCGGCGCAGCCGGGTTCAAGGTTCACGATGCGGGTGAGGCAGCGCGAGGACCGGGCCGCGCTCCACGATCTTGCGGCCAATGGATCCCGGCTCGGCGGGCGCTATCGCGCGCTTGGCCGGGATGACGGTGGGAAATTCCCCCGCAATATAATCGCCCGGCGCAAGGCGGAAGAAGAAGCCGAACGCCGAATCGAACCGGACTCAGTTCGTCGCGAACTTCGCCACCGACAGGAAGGTGACGGCGCTGCCGGAGAAGCGGTCGGCGGCGGGCGCCGGCGCGTCGGAGGCGAAGCCTTGCGTGTAGACGACCTGCGGTGCGCTGTGGACCACCGCATGGGCGGAAGCCGGGTTGCCGGTACCACCGGCGGTCGCCACGGAAACGTCGCGCATGAAGGCGAAACGGGCAAGATCCCGCTCGACCGGAACCACGACCGGCCGCGCCTCGTTGCGCGCCTGCCCGGCCTGCGGGCGCGGCGCCTTGGCCGTGGTGCGAACGCCGGAGCGAAGGGCGGACGCCGCATCCGTGCCGGCCTGCCGGCCGAGGACGGCGACGCGCGGCGAGGCGCGATCGGCGGCGGCGCGATCCTGGCGCAGCCCCGCCGGAACCGGAACCTGGACCGGATCGGGCCGTGCGGCCGCTTCCGGCCGCGTCGACGGCGCGAGGCTGGTATCGGGCAGCGCCGCCAGCGCGAACATGGCGCCGGGAACGGTCGCGTCGTCGATGGACGGGCTGGGCGCCGCCGCAACCTGCGTCGAGCCGGCATCCTCTATCCGCGGGCGCAGGCTGGGAACGGGCGGGCTGATGGCGACGTCGGCGCGCACCTCGGCGCCGGATGCCGCCAGCATTTCGGCGATGGCGTCGGAGCCCGCGCCGCGCGCGCGCTCGGCGGTGATCGCCGCGACGGGAAGATCGACGCTGGCCGGCAGATCGGCCGCGGCCACCTGCTGCGGTTCGGGCGTATAGTCCGGCCGGCGGGTCGGCAGCGGTACGGAGGCCACCGCCATCTCGGCCTCGGCGGCGGCCGGCGGCGTCGGCAGGCCGGGAACGAGCGCGGCGCGCGCCGGCGCGCCGACATCGACGAGCGGGCGCGGCGCGGCGCCGGGAAGCGGCGCGTTGCGCTCCGGCAGCGCGGCGACGATGGTTTCGGCCGGGGCTTCGGCCGGCTGGCGCACGGGCGCGGCCGGAGCGGGCCGCGCCGGGGCGGCGGCCACGGCCGCCGGGGCGCGCGTCGTCGCCTCGGAATTATCCTCTTCCTCGTCGGCGCCGCCACGGAACAGCGCCGCGAGCAGGCCGCCGCCACGCAATCCGCGCTCGACCTGCTCGGCGCGCGGCTGGGCACTGGCGATGTGCACCGCCCCGCCCGACTTCTTGCGCGACTGATAGGCGGCGAGCGCCTGGTTGTAGCCGGGCAGCGGCTTGCCGTCGGCCGGCAGGTGCATCGTCTTGCCGTCGGGGAACAGCGCCAGCAGCTCCTTGCGGCTCATGCGCGGCCACGAACGGACATTACCGACATCGAGATGGACGAAGGGCGCGCCGGACTTGGGATAGTAGCCGACGCCGCCGCCCTCGACCTTGAACGCGGCCGCGCGCAGCTTCGACAGCGGCACGCCGGGAATGTAGAAATCCATCGCCTTGCCCAGCGTGTGCTGGCTTTTCTGGGCGACGCCGGAGGAGCGGCTGCGCAGCATGGCGTTGGTCGCCGGCGAGCGATAGGCGGACACGACATGGATGTGGTCGCGCGCGCCGACCGAGCGATAGACCTCCCACACCAGGTCGAGCAGGCGCGGGTCCATGTTGGCCGGCTCGTTCTTGCGCCAGTCGCGCAGGAAGCGGTTGATCTGCTTCAGCCCGGCCTGATCGTAGCGCCCGTTGCGCTTGTAGACGATCTCGGCGCGCTCCTTGGTGTGGATGAAATAGAGTTTGAGGCTTCGCGTCTCCGCGCTGGCCGTCCCCGCGAAGGCAAGGGTTGCCATGACCGCAACGAGAACCGCGCCCAGCCAGTTCGGCCGGATGACTTCCTCGAAACGCCGCTTCATTTCCGCTCGTGCAAGAATGCTCAAAACCCGTCGCCTTGTAGGCAGGCCCTGTGGCTGCGTTGGTCGTCCCCGGAGCTGAAAGCCGGGCTTTTGCGAAAGCCCGAATATCGTCCCCAATGGTTAATCCCTGCTTATTGACCGACGAATGCGTCCCGACCGTGGCAAGATCATGACGCGTCCACGAAGCAAAACTATAGGGTAAACGAAACCATAAGGACAGGACCGGGGCTTACGAAGCCGGCCTTTCTCCACGCAGATGTTCGGGGTCGATGCCCATTTCCTTCAACTTGCGGTAGAGAGTCGAGCGTCCGATGCCCAGCCGCCGCGCCACCTCGCTCATCTGGCCGTTGTAGTGGTCGATGGCGAGGCGAATCATCTCGCCCTCGACCTCGGCGAGCGCGCGCACCTCCCCTCCGGCATCGAGCGCCCGCAGCAAGCCCCCCTGGGCGACATTGGCGACGTGGATCGGGCCGGCCGGCCGCGCTTCCTCCACGGCGAAAGGCGCGACGGGAAGCGGGTCGGCTTCCGGTTCCCTCCCGCTTCCGGCGGCGATCTGGGGAAACTCGGCTTCCGTCAGCATCTCGCCCTCGGCCAGCACCACGGCGCGGAAGATGGCATTCTCGAGCTGGCGGATGTTGCCCGGCCAGTCATAGGCTTCGAGCAGGGCGAGCGCGCCGGGCGAAATGTCCTTGACCCGCGGGCCGCCGGCAGCGGCGGCAGCGCGTGCGATGAAGTGACGCACCAGCCCGGCTATGTCCTCGCGCCGCGCCCTGAGCGGCGGGACGCGGATCGGAAAGACGTTGAGGCGATAATAGAGGTCCTCGCGAAAAAGCCCCTCGGCGACGCGGCCGGCGAGGTCGCGATGCGTGGCCGAGATCAGCCTGATGTCGACCTTGACCGTGGCGCGCGCGCCGACCGGATCGACCTCGCCCTCCTGCACCGCGCGCAGCAGCTTGACCTGCACGTCGAGCGGCAGGTCGCCGATCTCGTCGAGGAACAGCGTGCCGCCGTCGGCCTCGACGAACTTGCCGACGTGGCGGTCGCTCGCGCCGGTGAAGGAGCCCTTCTCGTGGCCGAACAGGATGCTTTCGACCAGGTTCTCCGGGATCGCGCCGCAATTGACCGTGACGAAGGGTTTTCCCGCGCGGCTGCCCATCGCCTGGATGGCGCGCGCGATCACTTCCTTGCCGGCCCCCGATTCGCCCTCGATCAGGATCGGGATGTCTGAAGCGGCCGCCTTGCGGGCCAGCGCGACCACGCGCTGCATCGCCGGATTGCCGGTCGCGAAGCCGGACGGCGCCCGCCGCGCGCCGGTCGCAGCCGCTGCCTCCCCTTCGCTCGCGTCCCCCTCACTCGCCTCCCCCTCACGCGCCTTGAGTGCGGCATATTTCAGCGCGTTGTCGACGGCGGCGACGAGCCGCTCCGGCGCGGTCGGCTTGACGACGAAGTCGAACGCGCCGGCGCGCATCGCCCGCACGGCGACGTCGATGCTGCCGCGCGCCGTCTGGACGACGGCCGGCAAATCGACCCCGCGCCCGCGCAGGCGCGAAAGCAGCTCCAGCCCGTCCATGCCGGGCATCATCACGTCGAGCACGAGCGCGCGGATCGCCTCGCCCCGCGCGCCCTCCAGCAGCCCGAGCGCGGCCTCGCCGCCTTCGACGCAAACCGGTTGGTAACCGCCTTTGGCGATCGCCGCCTCGGCGAGACGGCGCTGGACGGGATCGTCATCGACGATGAGGACGTGGCATGGCATGGATGTTTTGCAGAATCCCGTTAAGCTGGCGGCGAACATGGTTCAACATGGCACACACCGCTGAACGACCGCTCAACAAAGCCGGTAAACGGACGCTTGCGGCATTGCCTCAAAATCGAATGAACACGCGAGACCCCCGACATGCCGACCCGTGACCGAGATTTTCCCTTCCTTCCCGCGCGCGCCGCCGCCGGGGAGCAGGCCGCGCGCGAGGCCGCGCCGGACGCCCTGCCGGAATGGAACCTCGCCGACCTCTATGCCGCCATGGATGCGCCCGAGCTCGTCCGCGACCTCGACCGCGTCGCCGCCGACGCCATCACCTTCGAGAGCGAGTGGAAGGGACGGCTGGAGGAGGCCGCCCGCGAGCCCGCCTCCGGCGATCTCGGCCGCGCGCTGCGCGCCTATGAGTCGATCGAGGAACTGATGGGGCGCATCGGCTCCTATGCCGGGTTGCTCTATGCCGGCGACACCTCGAACCCCGTCCATGCCAAGTTCTACGGCGACGTGCAGCAGAAGCTCACCGACGCCAGCGCCCACATCCTGTTCTTCACGCTGGAACTGAACCGCATCGACGATGCGCTGGTCGATGCCGCGCTCGACGCCGATCCCGTCTTCGGCCGCTACCGGCCGTGGGTGGTCGATCTGAGGAAGGACAAGCCGTTCCAGCTCGAGGAGCGGGTCGAGCAGCTCTTCCATGAAAAGTCCGTCACCGGCCGCGCCGCCTGGAACCGGCTGTTCGACGAGACGATGACGGCGCTGCGCTTCGATGTCGGGGCTGAGAGGCTGGCGCTGGAGCCGACGCTGAACGGCTTGCAGGACGCCGACCCCACTGTCCGCCAGCGCGCGGCCGAGGCGCTTGCCAAAACCTTCCGCGAGAACCTGCGCACCTTCACCCTGATCACCAACACGCTGGCCAAGGACAAGGAGATCTCCGACCGCTGGCGCGGCTTTTCCGACATCGCCGATTCACGCCACCTCGCCAACCGCGTCGAGCGCGAGATGGTCGATGCGCTCGCCGCCGCGGTCAAGGCCGCCTGCCCGCGCCTGTCGCACCGCTACTACGCGATGAAGGCGAAGTGGCTCGGCATGGAGCGGATGAACCACTGGGACCGCAACGCGCCGCTGCCGGAAACGCCGAAGGCGCGGATCGGCTGGAACGAGGCGCGCGAGACCGTGCTTTCGGCCTATCGCGACTTCGACCCGCGCATGGCCAACATCGCCAACCGCTTCTTCGAGCGCGACTGGATCGACGCGCCGGTGCGGCCGGGCAAGTCGCCCGGCGCCTTCGCCCACCCGACCGTGCCCTCGGTCCATCCCTACGTGCTGCTCAACTATCAGGGCCGGCCGCGCGACGTGATGACGCTGGCGCACGAATTGGGCCACGGCGTCCACCAGGTGCTGGCCGGGCCGCAAGGCGCGCTGATGGCCTCGACCCCGCTGACCTTGGCCGAGACGGCCTCCGTCTTCGGCGAGATGCTGACCTTCCGCTCGCTGCTCGACCGCACCGACGACAAGCGCGAGCGCAAGGCCATGCTGGCGCAGAAGGTCGAGGACATGATCAACACGGTGGTGCGCCAGATCGCCTTCTACGAGTTCGAGCGCAAGGTCCATACCGAGCGTCGCAACGGCGAACTGACCGCCGAGCGCCTCGGCGAATTGTGGCTTTCCGTGCAGGGCGACAGCCTCGGCCCCGCGATCGCGCTGCGCGAGGGCTACGAGACCTTCTGGACCTATATCCCGCATTTCATCCACTCGCCGTTCTACGTCTACGCCTATGCGTTCGGCGACTGCCTGGTGAACTCGCTCTACGCCGTCTACCAGCAGGCCGATTCCGGCTTCCAGGACCGCTATTTCGCCATGCTGGAAGCGGGCGGCACCAAGCATCATTCCGAGCTTCTCGCCCCCTTCGGCCTCGACGCCTCGGACCCGGAATTCTGGAGCAAGGGCCTGTCCGTCATCGAGAGCCTGATCGACGAGCTGGAGGCGATGGAGGCATAAATACCGGCAAATTGTTGCTTCGGGCCGCCGATTGTGGTTTAGCGCCGCCTCCGCTTTTTCCTCATCGCGCGCCCCGGAGTCCGACATGGCCGAGCCCGAAATGGCCCAGACTGCCTTTCCCGTCCACGGCGAGATTTCCGGGCCGCTGGTTATCATCGGCCTCGGCTCGATCGGGCGCGGCGCGCTGCCGCTGATCGAGCGCCATTTCCGCTTCGACCCTGCCCGCGTCACCGTCGTCGAGCCGCGCCCGGAAAACCGCGCCTTCGTCGAGGAGCGCGGCTTCCGCTTCGTCGAGGCTCACGTCACCCGCGACAATTACCGCGCGCTCCTGACCCCTCTCCTGACCGAAGGCGGCGGACAGGGCTTTTGCATCAACTTGTCCGTCGACACCGGCTCGCTCGACCTGATGCGGCTGACGCGCGAACTGGGCGCGCTCTACATCGACACCGTGGTCGAGCCGTGGCTCGGCTTCTATTTCGACGACAGCGCCGACAATGCGAGCCGCACCAACTATGCGTTGCGCGAGACCGTGCTGCGCGAGAAGCGGGAACATCCCGGCGGCGCCACCGCCGTCTCCTGCTGCGGCGCCAATCCCGGCATGGTGTCGTGGTTCGTCAAGCAGGCGCTGGTCGACCTCGCCGCCGAACTCGGCCTCGGCATCGCCGCGCCCGAGGCGCACGACCGCGAGGGCTGGGCGCGGCTGATGCGCGCCGCCGGCGTCAAGGGCATCCACATCGCGGAGCGCGACACCCAGCGCGCAAAGCTGCCGAAGCCGCTCGACACGTTCTGGAACACGTGGTCGGTCGAGGGCTTCATCGCCGAGGGGCTCCAGCCGGCCGAACTCGGCTGGGGCACGCACGAGAAATGGCTGCCGCAGAACGCCCGCCGCCACGAAGGCGGCTGCGGCGCGGCGATCTTCCTCGAACAGCCGGGCGCCAACACGCGCGTGCGCACATGGTGCCCGACGCCCGGCCCGCAATACGGCTTTCTCGTCACCCACAACGAGGCGATCTCGATCGCGGATTTCTTCACCGTCCGCGACGGCGACGGCGCGGTTCTCTACCGCCCGACCTGCCACTATGCCTACCACCCCTGCAACGACGCGGTTCTGTCGCTGCACGAGATGTTCGGCGCCGCCGGCCGCGCGCAGCCGGTCCAGCGCGTGCTGGAGGAGGACGAGCTTCTCGACGGCGCCGACGAGCTCGGCGTGCTGCTCTACGGCCACGGCCGCAACGCCTACTGGTTCGGCTCGCAGCTTTCGCTCGAGGAGGCGCGCGACATCGCCCCGTTCCAGAACGCGACCGGCCTTCAGGTCTCATCCGCCGTCGTCGCCGGCATGGCGTGGGCGTTGAAGAACCCTGAAGCCGGCATCGTCGATACCGACTGGATGGATTATTCGTTTTGCCTCGACGTGCAGCGGCCCTATCTCGGCCCGCTCAACGGCTTCTATACCGACTGGACCCCGCTCCGGGACAGGCCGGGCTTCTTCCCCGAGGACATCGACGCCGAAGACCCTTGGCAATTCCGCAACATTCTTGTTCGTTGAGCGTTTTCGTTTTGCCGGCGGCTGCCCGGCAACCTTGCTTTCGCCGGGAAAACCGGCGATTGAAAAAGACGAAGCGTACCGAAAGAGGACAATCGGCATGAGGAATGCGGGGAAAATTCGCGCGGCCGGCGCCATCGCGGTCGCTCTGGCCCTGGCGGGCTGCCAGGGCATCGGCGGCCCGCCGCCGCGCGCGGGCGGACCGATCGCCGGCACGCCGCCGCCGTCGAACGGCTTCAACGGCGACTGGATGAGCACCGACGGGGTGGCGATCTCGCGTTTCACCAACGGCTATTTCGAGACGCTGGCCACCGACACCGGCAACAAGCTGGCCGAGGGCAGCTATACCCAGACCGGGCCGGGCGCGGTCTCGATCTCCGTCACCTCGCTGATCCGCCAGACGACCACGCAGGTCAATTGTGCCATGGTCACGCAGACGCAGCTGAACTGCACCAGCTCGGCCGGCGCGCAGTTCTCGCTCGTCAAGCGCGCCGCCGGCGTCTCCTGACGCCGCGCTGCGGCCTGCGACTTGCGCGCGGGCGGCCGCCCCTGCAATAAGGGGCCCGCGAAGAGGCCGCCAAGGCCCGACGTAAGCGGGATCGGGCCAGCAGGTTGGGGCAGCAGCGGGAGGAACCATGACCGCGTTTTTCGACGATCTCGAGCAGCGCGCGCCGGAGGCGCGGGAAGCCGACTTGTTCCAGCGGCTGCCCGCCTTCCTCAGCGTGGCGACGCGCGAGACGCCCGGGCTCGCCGGCTGGCTGAAGGACGTCGATCTCGCCGCGCTGACCTCGCGCCAGGCGCTGGCGCAGGTGCCCGTGCTGCGCAAGGCCGAGCTGATGGAGATGCAGGCCAAGGAGCCGCCCTTCGGCGGCTTCGCCGCTCCCGCCCACCTCAATGGCGGCCGCGTCTTCATGTCGCCCGGCCCGATCTGGGAGCCGCAGGGGCTGGCCGCCGACCCGGCGCAGGCCGCCCGCGCCTTCTTCGCCGCCGGCGTTCGCCCCGGCGATATCGTCCACAACGCCTTTTCCTACCACATGACGCCGGGCGGCTTCATGCTCGACCATGGCGCGCGGGCGCTGGGCTGCGCCGTCTTCCCCGCCGGCACCGGCAACACCGAGATGCAGGTCGAGGCAGCCGCCGCGCTCAGGCCCGCCGTCTATGCCGGCACGCCTGATTTCCTGAAAGCCATCCTCGACCGCGCCGCCGAGATGGGCCGCGACTTGTCCTCCATCCGTATCGGGCTGGTGAGCGGCGGCGCGCTGTTCCCGTCCCTGCGCGAGGAATATTTCGCGCGCGGCGTCAGGGTTTATCAATGCTACGCCACCGCCGAGTTCGGCGTCATCGCCTATGAGAGCGCGGGCGACGACGGCCGGCCCAATCCCGGCCTCATCCTCAACGAGAACCTGATCGTCGAGATCGTCCGCCCCGGCACCGGCGACCCCGTACCGGACGGCGAGGTCGGCGAGGTCGTCGTCACCAGCCTGAACCCGGCCTATCCGCTGGTCCGGGTCGGCACCGGCGACCTTTCCGCCGTGCTGCCGGGATTCTCGCCCTGCGGGCGCACCGCCACCCGCATCAAGGGCTGGATGGGCCGCGCAGACCAGCGCACCAAGGTCAAGGGCATGTTCGTCGACCCCAAGCACGTGGCCGAGATCGTCGCCCGCCATGCCGGCATCGCCAAGGCGCGCCTCGTCGTGACGCGCGAGGGCGCGCGCGACGCCATGGCGCTTCATGTCGAGCCGCAGGCCGGCGCCGCGCCCGACGAGGCGGCCATCGCGGCTTCGCTGCGCGAGATCACCAAGCTCGGCGGCAACGTCCTTTTCGCCGCGCCCGGATCGCTGCCCAATGACGGAAAGATCATCGCCGACGAGCGCGACTATGCCGGATGAGGGGCCGGTCGAGGGCTTGCGCTGCGTCAAGGTGCCTCAATCCGCGCCCTTGTAAACGGAGGGACGACATCTAGTTTCCTGCCCAAGCCCCTGCCCTGAACCAAGGAGCCGCCGGCATGAACCTTTACGCCCCGATCGACCAGGACCGAGCCCAAGCCGTGACCCACGCCCCCACCTCCCCGGCAGGACGCAATCCCGCAAACAAGGGCCGCATCGGCGTCCTTCTGTCCAATCTCGGCACGCCCGACGCCACCGACTACGGCTCTGTGCGCCGCTATCTCGCCGAGTTCCTGTCCGACGAGCGGGTCATCGAGCTGCCGCGATGGAAGTGGTATCCGGTGCTCTACGGCATCGTGCTCAACACCCGCCCGCAGAAGACGGGGGCGAACTACAAGACGATCTGGAACACCGAAAAGGACGAATCGCCGATGCGCACGATCTGCAACGCGCAGACCGCGGCGCTGGCGCAGGCCTTCGCCGGCGAGCCGCGCGTGGCGGTCGAGCTCGGCATGCGCTACGGCAATCCCTCGATCCGGAGCGCGCTCGAGAAGCTGACCGCGCAGGGGTGCGACCGCATCGTCTTCCTGCCGCTCTATCCGCAATATTCGGCCACCACCACGGCCACCGCCAACGACCAGCTCTTCCGCGCGCTGATGAAGCTGCGCGACCAGCCGGCCGTGCGCACCGTGCCGCCCTATTACGACGAGCCGGCCTATATCGAGGCGCTGGCCGCGTCGATCGAGGACCGTCTCGCCGCGCTCGACTTCGAGCCGGAGGTCGTGCTCGCCTCCTATCACGGCATCCCGAAACGCTACGCCGAGAACGGCGACCCCTATCCTGAACATTGCCACGAGACCACCCGCCTGCTGCGCGCGCGCCTCGGCTGGGACGACAAGCGCCTGCTCACCACCTTCCAGTCGCTGTTCGGCCGCGAGGAGTGGATCAGGCCCTACACCGACGAGACCGTGCGCCGGCTGGCCGGCGAAGGTGTGCGGCGCATCGCCATCGTCAACCCCGGCTTCTCGGCCGATTGCATCGAGACGCTGGAGGAGATCGACGGCGAGGTGCGCGAGATCTTCATGCACGCCGGCGGCGAGAAATTCGCCCACATCCCGTGCCTGAACGACCGCGACGACGGCATGGCGATGATCGAAGCCATCGTCCGGCGCGAGATGCAGGGCTGGCTCTAGGCGTCGCCTCGTCATTGTAACGCCGCAAAATCCCGAATAAACCTTGGCCGGGCGCACCCCGCGCCGCCGCGGCGCGTGGTCCTGCCTGCGGGCTCAGGCAAACATGGAGGCTACGATGCTGTTCACCGGCCTGGACGTCCTTATCCCGGTTCTCGTCTTCCTCGTCCTGCTGCTCATCTTCGCCGGCATCAAGACCGTGCCGCAGGGCTTCAACTACACGGTCGAGCGTTTCGGCCGCTACACGCGCACGCTGACGCCGGGCCTGAACATCATCATGCCCTTCATCGACCGCATCGGCGCGCGCATGAACATGATGGAGCAGGTGCTCGACGTGCCGACGCAGGAGGTCATCACCAAGGACAACGCCATCGTTTCGGTCGACGGCGTCGCCTTCTATCAGGTGCTGAACGCGCCCCAGGCCGCCTATCAGGTCGCCGGCCTGCAAAACGCCATCCTCAACCTGACCATGACCAACATCCGCTCAGTCATGGGCTCGATGGACCTCGACGAGCTCCTGTCCAACCGCGACGCCATCAACGACCGGCTGCTCCACATCGTCGACGAGGCCGCCGGCCCGTGGGGCATCAAGGTCACGCGCGTCGAGATCAAGGACATCAACCCGCCGGCCAACCTCGTCGACTCCATGGCCCGCCAGATGATGGCCGAGCGCAACAAGCGCGCGCAGATTCTCGAGGCCGAAGGCCTGAAGCAGGCGCAGGTGCTGGAGGCCGAAGGCCGCCGCGAGGCCGCCTTCCGCGACGCCGAGGCGCGCGAGCGTCTGGCCGAGGCCGAGGCCCGCGCCACCCAGGTCGTCTCCGAGGCGATCTCGCGCGGCGACATCCAGGCCGTCAACTATTTCGTCGCCCAGAAGTACACCGAGGCGCTGGCGCAGATCGGCTCGTCCTCGAACAACAAGGTGGTGCTGATGCCGATCGAGGCGTCGTCGCTGATCGGCTCGCTCGGCGGCATCGGCGCCATCGCCAAGGAAGTGTTCGGCAACGAGGCGCCGGCGCGGCCGGCCCAGCGGCCCCAGCACACGGCGGCGCGGCCGCCGCTCGTCGGCCCCGAGCAGCAATAGACGACGCCATGATCGTTCAATGGTTCGCCGGCTTCGGCGCGTGGAACTGGATGATCCTCGGCACGGTGCTGCTGGCGCTGGAGATTCTCACGCCCGGCGTCTACCTGCTGTGGCTCGGCATCGCCGCCATCATCACCGGCCTCCTCTCCTTCGCCTTTTGGGAGACGGCCTTCTGGGGCTGGCAGGTGCAGATCCTCGCCTTCCTCGTCCTGTCCATCGTCTCCGTTCTCATCGGCCGCAGGGTGTTCCCGACCACCGGAACGGCCGATACCGACCAGCCGCTCCTGAACCAGCGCGAGCGTCAGCTGATCGGCCGCACCGCCACGCTGGAGGAGCCGATCGTCGAGGGGCGCGGCCGCATCCGGCTCGGCGACACGCTGTGGCGCATCAGCGGGCCGGACCTGCCGGCGGGCGCGCGCGTGCGCGTCACCGCCGCCGTCAACGGCGAACTCACCGTCGAGCCGGCCTGACGGCAGGACCCGTCATCCGGCAAGCAGCGCGTCGAGCCGGCCCGAACCGTCGAGCGCGCGCAGATCGTCCGCGCCGCCGAGATGGGTCGCGCCGATGAATATCTGCGGCACGGTCCGCCGCCCGCCGCTGCGGGCGACCATCGCCTTCGCGGCCTTGGCGTCGCGCTCGACGTCGATCTCGGTGAAAGCCACGCGCTTGTCGCGCAGCAGCGCCTTGGCCGCCCGGCAATGTGGGCAGTCGGGCGCCGTGTAGATCACCACGCCGTCGCCGTGCTCCCCGGCCGCATCGGCCTGCAGCCATGCAAGCACCTGCGCCGCCGACTCGTTCGGCGGGAAGACCGGATAGAAGACGTGCTCGATCACGCCGTCGCGGATGACGAGGGTGAGCCGCTTGATCAGCCGCATGCCCGCGACGGTCATGGTCGGCAGGCGAAGCGCCTCGGTCAGCGCGAACCCGGCGTCGCTCAGGATCGCGAAGGTAAGGCCGAGCCGGTCGGACAGCTCCTTCTGATAGTCCGGGTCCTGCGTGCTCAGCCCGAAGACGGTGACGCCGAGCGCGGCGAACGCGTCCTTCTCGCCCTGAAACGACAGCGTCTGCGGGGTGCAGCCGCGTGCGCCGGGAATGTCGTTCCAGCCCGCCGGCAGCTCGACGCCGGGAACGCCCGTCATCGGATAGGCATAGACCACGACCCGGCCGGGCAGAGCCGACAGATCGACCGTCTCCCCCGAGGTGGCGCGAAGCGCGATGGCAGGCATCCGCATGCCGGGCAAATGGTCGGCCCCGCCATCGTCCACCGGGCGCGGCAGGTCGTCGGGAAGCATCATCGGATTGGTGGTGTGGCTGGTATTGCTCATCGGTGGGCTCATCGGTCGCTCTTCATCGGGGTCACCTTTCCATGCTCCGGAAATGGACTATTATTAAGAACCATTATGCATGTTTCTTGATGGACCATTATGCCGAAGCGACCCGCCGCGACCGCCATCCCCGCCCTGAAGGCCATCACGCCCGGCGCAGGCCCGGTCGGGCGACAGCTGATCCGCCGACTGCGCGAGGCGATCGCCACCGGCGCGCTGAAGCCTGGCGAGCGACTGCCCTCGACGCGCATGCTGGCCTCCTCGCTGGGCATCGCCCGCGGAACCGTGGTCGAGGCGTTCGACCAGTTGCGGGCGGAAGGCTATCTCGACACGAAGGTCGGGGCCGGCACCCGCGTCGTTGCGGCCCTTGCCGGGACGCCGCCGCCGCCGGCGCAAAGACCCGCGCCACCGCTTGGTCTCGACGCGCCGCTCCCACCCTCCGTCGCCCGACTGGCGGCGATCGGGCGGGCGCTCGCCCCGCAGCCCGCCGCCCCCTTCGCCATCGCCGTGCCCGGCCCCGGCATCGCGCCTGACGACAACTGGCGGCGGCTCGGCAATCGCGTCCGCGCCTCCGCCCGGGCAGCGCCTTCCGGCTATGCCGACCCGCTCGGACTAACGGAATTGCGCGAAGCGATCGCCGACCATGTGCGCCGCGCGCGCGCCGTCGATTGCACGGCGCAGAACGTCATCGTCACCTCCGGCACCCAGCAGGGCCTCTACATGGCCGGGCGCGTCGTGCTCCTGGCCGGTGACGCCGTATGGGCCGAGGACCCGGCCTATGCCGGGCTGACCGCCGTGCTCGACGACCTCGGCCTGCGCGCCCACCGCGCGCCAGTCGACGAGCAGGGCTTCAGCGTCGAGGAAGCCATCGCCGCCTGCCCGGCGGCGCGCGCGGCCTTCGTCACCCCGTCCCACCAGTATCCGCTCGGCATGCCCTTGAGCATGGCGCGGCGGCAGGCGCTGGTGGCCTGGGCCGAGCGCAACGGGACATGGATCGTGGAAGACGACTACGACAGCGAGCTTCGCTATGCCGGCCACCCGTTCCCGGCGATGCAGGGCCTGAGCCCGGAGCGCGTCGTCTATCTCGGCACGTTCAGCAAGGTGCTGTTTCCGTCGCTGCGGCTCGGCTATGTCGTCGCGCCGGCGCGGCTGGTCGAGGCATTCGCCGGGGCGCGGGCGCTGCTCGACCGCCATTCGCCCACCGCCGACCAGCACGTGCTGGCGGCCTATATGCGCGAGGGCCTGTTCGAAGCCCATGTCCGGCGCATCCGCGGCCTCTATGCCGAGCGGCGCGCCGCCTTGCTGGCGGCGCTGGAACCGGCGCTGCCGGAAGGTTGCGCGATCCAGCGCAGCGATCAGGGGATGCACATCCTGCTCTGGCTGCCCGAGGGCGCCGACGACGTGCGGGTCGCCGCCCGCGCCGAGGCCACCGGCCTCGTCATGCGCCCGATCTCGCCCATGTATGCCGGCGCGAGCCGGCCGGGCCTGATGCTGGGCTTCGGCGGCTTCGCGCCCGAGCGGCTGCGCGAGGCAGCCGGCGCGCTCGGCCAGCTCCTTCACGCGCGGGAACGGTAGTCGGCCTCAGGCCGCGCCGATGCGCAAGAGGTCGTGCAGGTGGACGACGCCGACGGGCCGGCCCGCCTCCACCACCATCACGACCGTGATCGCCGAGGCATTGACGAGTTGCAGCGCGGCCGCCGCGAGCGTGTCGGCCGAGACTGTCTTCGGCGCGCGCGTCATCACCTCGTCCACCGTCATCGACAACAGGTCGGGGCCCATGTGGCGGCGCAGGTCGCCATCGGTGACGATGCCTTCGAGCGCGCCGCCTTCCGAGACGACCCCGACGCAGCCGAAGCCCTTGCGCGAGATTTCCAGCACCGCCTCGCGCATGCTGGCGCCGGTGGGCACCAGCGGCAGGCGCTCGCCCGTATGCATGATCTCGCCCACCTTGGTCAGGCTGGCGCCCAGCCTGCCGCCGGGATGGAAGGTGCGGAACTGGTCGGGCGTGAAGCCGCGCGCCTCGAGCAGCGCCACGGCCAGCGCGTCGCCGACGACGAGCTGCATCAGCGTCGAGGTCGTCGGCGCCAGCCCGTTCGGGCAGGCCTCGGCCGCGCGCGGCAGGCCGATCACCACGTCCGCCTCGCGCGCCAGCGCCGAATCGAGGCCGGCGGTGATGGCGACGAGCGGAATGGCGAAGCGGCGCGCATAGGCGACGATGCCCTTCAGCTCCGCCGTCTCGCCCGACCACGAAAGGGCGATGATGGCGTCGTCGGGCACGATCATGCCGAGATCGCCGTGATTGGCCTCGGCCGGATGGACGAAGAAGGCCGGCGTGCCGGTCGAGGCCAGCGTCGCCGCGACCTTGGAGCCGATATGGCCGCTTTTTCCCACGCCGGTGACGATGACGCGGCCGGAAATGCGGCTGAGCACGTCGACGGCGGCCGCGAACGGCTCGGCCAGCCCGTTTTGCAGCGCGGCGGCGAGGGCCGCGAGCCCGCTCGCCTCGGTATCGACGGTGCGCAGCGCCGAGGCGGCGGCCGCATTCCTGTCGACGGGCGTTTGAATGGATCGTCTTGGCATGGATGAAGCGATTATCCCCTCGCCTGGCGATTGTCCATCGCGCGTTGCGCGCGGAGCCGATGAACCCCCGGGCGAAACCTCCGAGAAACCCTCTGTTAACCAGCTTCTTTTACGGTTCGGTAAACATCGCGCCTCGCGCGCCATCAATCGGGCGACCATGACTGCACACCGGCCGGGAAGAACGGGCAATCCGGCGCAATTGAGCGCGCTGGCGCTGGCGGCCGCCTTGCTCGCCGCGCCGGTGACGGCGCACGGGCAGGAGCAGGAACAGGACCTGCCCGGCCTGCGCGGCACGGTCGCGGAGGACGCCCTTTCCGCCGATGCGGACGCTCCGGCGGCAGCGCCCGCACCCCGTCCCGCCCCGCGCGAGGTCCCGACGCTGCCCGAGGAGCCGGCGCCGGCCGCCATGCGCGAGCAGCGCGCCGGCCTCGACAACCAGCGCGTCGCCGCCATCGAGGCCCGGCCGCGCGCGCCGGATGACGACCCCTATGCCCCGCTCGGCATCCGCGCCGGCACCTTCGTCCTGCGGCCGCAGCTCGAACAGGGCATCGGCTGGACCTCGAATGCCGGCAACGCGCCCGGCGGCCGCGCTTCCGTCTTCTCCGAAACCGCGCTCCGGCTCGACGCGCAATCGGACTGGTCGCGCCATCGCGCCGCCTTCACAGCCGACGGCAGTTACCGCAAGTCGCTGTCCGGCGACCGGATCGACGAGATCGACGGCGGCGTCACCGGCCGCATCGACTTCGACCTCGCCCACGAGCTGGCCGCCTTCGCCGCCGCCGGCTACCGCATCGATCCCGAATCGGCCTCGACGCCCGGCGCCGTTGCCGGCGCCGTCGAGCAGCCGCTGCGCCACACGCTCAACGCCAGCGCGGGCCTGTCGAAGGACGCCGGGCCGCTGCGCTTCGCCCTGACCGGGGCGCTGGCGCGCGAAACCTTCGACGACGCCGAGCTCACCGACGGCACCGTCGTCTCGCAGCGCGATCGCGATTCGACGCTTGCCGCCGCGACGCTGCGCGCCGGCTACGCCATCTCGCCGGCGCTCGCGCCCTTCGTCGAGGCGGAGATCGGCCGCCGCATCTACGACGAGACGCTCGACAGCGGCGGCTATGCCCGCTCCGCCGACCGCTACGCCCTGCGCGGCGGCGTCGCCTTCGATTTCGGCGAGAAGCTGAACGGCGAGATAGCCGCCGGCTGGCTGACGGAGCGGCCCGACGATTCGCGCCTCGACGATGTGTCGGGCCTTTCGCTCATCGGCAATGTCGCCTGGTCGCCCGTGCGCGGCACGACGCTGCGCCTGACCGCCGGCACGACGGTCGAAACCGCGGCCGCGCCCGGCGAGGCCGGCTCGCTGCTCTATACCGGCAACCTCGCGCTCGAGCGCCAGCTGCGCGCCAACCTGACAGGCCGCGCCGTGGCCGGGCTCGACTGGCGCGACTATGCCGGCGGCGGCCACGATCTCGTCATGCGCGGCGAGGCCAGCCTGACCTGGTGGATGAACCGCTATGCCGGCATCACCGCCCGCGCCAGCCACGAGGTGCAGGAAAGCTCGCTGCCGGGCCGCGACTGGGACGCGACCCGGGTGTGGCTGGGCATGACCTTGCAGCGATAGGCGGCGACCCGACCTACTTCTTGACCGCCAGCCGCGCCATCACGCTTTCCACCACCTCGTGCAGCTCCGGCCGCCGCAGCGCGAAGGCGAGGTTGGCCTCGACGAAGCCCTCCGGCGAGCCGCAATCATAGGTGTCGCCGCGATAGTGGAAGCCGAACATCTTCTGGCTTTCGCCGAGCCGGATCATCGCGTCGGTCAGCTGGATCTCGCCGCCCGCGCCGCGCTCCTGCTTTTCCAGCAGCGCGAAGATCTCGGGCTGGAGGATGTAGCGGCCGTTGATGTAGAGGTTGGACGGCGCAGTCCCCTTGGCCGGTTTCTCGACCATCGCGGTGATCTCGAAGCCGGCCCCCACATCGGCGCCCTTGGCGACGATGCCGTATTTGTGCGCCTCGGTGGGGTCGCATTCCTGCACGGCGACGACGTTGCCGCCGCTCTTCTCGTAGAGATCGACCATGCCCTTCAGGCAGCTTTCCTCCGAATGCATGATCATGTCGGGCAAAAGCAGCGCGAACGGCTCGTCGCCGATCAGCTCGCGCGCGCACCATACCGCGTGGCCGAGGCCGAGCGGCTGCTGCTGGCGGGTGAAGCTGGTCTGCCCCGGCGAGGGCTGGAGCGCGCGCAGCCGTTCCAGCTGCTCGGTCTTCCCGCGCTGCTCCAGCGTGTCGTAAAGCTCGAACTGGATGTCGAAATGATCCTCGATCACGCCCTTGTTGCGGCCGGTGACGAAAATGAAATGCTCGATCCCCGCCTCGCGCGCCTCGTCGACGACATACTGGATCACCGGCCTGTCCACGACCGTCAGCATCTCCTTGGGGATGGCCTTGGTGGCGGGCAGGAACCGGGTGCCGAGGCCAGCGACGGGGAAGACGGCCTTTCTGACTTTACGCATCGTTATCGGGGTCTCGCAGTTTGGGCGCTGTTCGCCGGACATTTTCATGCCGAGATTGACGAATAGCGAATCGGAACGATCACAAGGGGTGGATACGGGCTGAAATACCGGCTTTCGTGTGACGAAGCAGACTATGGTAAACCGAATCCTAACTTCGGTGGCCGATGAATGGTTCCCTGTGCGCTTGCAAAAGGAGACATCCATGACCGCTTCCGGCCCGCGCCTCCCGTCGCTCATCCGCGCCGCGGGACTGGCCCTCATACTCGCCCTGCCGGCGGGCACCGCCCTTGCCGACGCCAAGTTCCAGCGCTGGGTCGCCGATTTCCGCGGCGTCGCCGCGCAGAGCGGCATCAGCCGGGCCACCTATGACCGCGCCTTCCGCGGCGTCACCGCGCCCGACCCGGAGGTGCTGGAAAAGGCGCGCTACCAGCCCGAATTCACCGCCCCGGTGTGGGACTATTTCGACAACCGCGTCAACGAGAACACGATCCGCACCGGCCGCGAGATGGCGCGCAAGTGGAAGCCCTGGCTCGACCGCATCGAGCGCGCCTACGGCGTCGACCGCCACATCCTGCTCGCCATCTGGTCGATGGAATCGAGCTATGGCGAGGTGCTGAAGAACGACAAGGTGATGCGCAGCGTCGTGCGCTCGCTGGCGACGCTGGCCTATGCCGACCAGAAGCGGCGGAAATTCGCCCGCCAGCAATTGATCGCGGCGATGAAGATCCTGCAAAGCGGCGACATCGACGAGAGCCACCTGAAGGGCTCGTGGGCAGGCGCGATGGGCCACACCCAGTTCATCCCGACCAGCTATCTCGCCTATGCCGTCGATGCCGACGGCAACGGCCGCCGCGACATCTGGAACTCGGTGCCGGACGCGCTCGCCACCGCCGCCAACCTCCTGCGCAAGAACGGCTGGCAGACCGGCAAGACATGGGGCTACGAGGTGACGCTGCCCGCGGGAAGGAAATTTCCCGGCGGCTCGATGTCGCTGGCGAAGTGGCAGTCGATCGGCGTCGTCCGCGCGCGGGCAAAGCCCTATCCCTCGCCCGGCGACAGCGCCGAGCTGAAGGTGCCGGACGGGCGCGCAGGCCCTGCCTTCCTGATGATAAAGAACTTCAACGTGCTGAAGCGCTACAACAATTCCGACCGCTACGCGCTCGCCGTCGGCCTGCTCGCCGACGAGATCGCCGGCTATGGCGGACTGGCGCGCGACTGGAACCGGCCGTTCACACGGCTGTCCTTCGCCGAGACGCAGGAATTGCAGCAGCGGCTTTCCGCCCACGGCTATTACGACGGCGAGATCGACGGCAAGATCGGCACGGGTTCACGCGCCGCGATCAAGGCGCTACAACAGCGCCTCGGCATGGCCGAGGACGGCCACCCCAGCAAGGAGCTGCTGCTGAAGCTGCGCGGCCGGTAGCGGCGGATCACGGAGCGGGCATGAAGGCATCGACGGAGCGGCTGCTTCATCTGGCGCGCGTCGCCTGCGCGGCGCTGGCGCTCGCCGTCATGCTGCCCTCCTCCATGGGCGGAAGCCTCGGCCCGTCGCCCGCCCACGCGCAGGAAGCGGGTGAGCGGCGCGGCGGCGGCATCCTGCGCTTCCTGTTCCCGCGCAATGAGCGCCAGGACCGCGCGGCGCCGCCCGCGGCCAGCGCGCCGGACCGTGCGGCCCGCCGCCCGGCCCAGCGCCGCACGGCCGCGCCCGCCCCGCCGCCGGTGCGGGTCGTCGAGAAGGCGGACGACGCCGCCCGCATCCTCGTCATCGGCGATTTCCTCGCCGGCGGCCTCGCCGACGGGCTGGACGTCGCCTACGCGGAAAATCCCGGCGTGGTCGTCCTCGGCCGCTCCAACGGCTCGTCCGGCCTCGTCCGCGACGACTATTACGACTGGCCCGGCAGCATTGCCTCCGTGATCGAGACCGAGAAGCCGGCCGCCGTGGTGGTGATGATCGGCTCCAACGACCGCCAGCAGATGCGCGTCGGCGACACCCGCGAGCCGCCGCGCTCCGACGCCTGGACCGCCGAATACGAGCGCCGCGCCACCGCGCTGGTAAAGGCAATCCGCGACCGGAACCTGCCGCTCCTGTGGGTCGGCAACCTGCCGTTCAAGTCGTCGGCGATGTCGTCCGACATGATCGCCTTCAACGACATCTACCGCCGCATCGTCACCGATGCGGGCGGCGAGTTCATCGACGTCTGGGACGGCTTCGTCGACGAGGGCGGCAACTTCGTCGCCAACGGCCCCGACATGAACGGCCAGCCGGCGCAGCTGCGCGCCGACGACGGCATCAACGTCACCCGCGCCGGCCGGCGCAAGGTCGCCTTCTATGTCGAGAAGCCGCTGGCGCGCCTGCTCGGCCTCGGCGGCGCCGGCGCGCCGGCATCGCTGGCGCCGGAGCCCGGCCTGCTGCCGGACGCGGGCGGCGCGCCGGCCGATATCGACCGCACCCCACCGCTCGCCATCGACGATCTCGGCGCGGAAGCGGGCTCCGGCCTTCTCGGCGCGTCCTTCACGCGGCCCGAGGGCGAAGCGGAATCCGCCGCCGAAAAGCTCGCCCGCGACGGCCTCGCGCCGGACCCGAAACCCGGCCGCGCCGACGACTTCCGCCCGCGCCGGCCTGCCCCGGAGACCACCGGCGCGGTGAACCGATAACCGCTTACGCCGCCCCTCATCCGCCCTTCGGGCACCTTCTCCCCGTGAACGGGGAGAAGAGACGCGGCGTTGCGGCCATCCCGCCTTTCTCCGTTCACGGGGAGAGGATGAAGGCCAAGCAGGTGAGGGGCAGCACGAACGCCCGGCAATCTATCGCGGCAGCAGCGTCTCGCCCATGAGGGCCTTGTCGATGGCATGCGCAGCCTGCCGTCCCTCGCGGATCGCCCACACCACCAGCGACTGGCCGCGGCGCACGTCGCCGGCGGCGAACAGCTTATCCACGCTGGTCGCATAGGCGCGGTCGTCGGCGACCACGTTGGTCGAGCGCCGGACGTCCACGCCAAGCTGCAACTGCCCCGCCAGTTCCTTCACCACCCCATCCTCGCGCGGGCCGGCGAAGCCGATGGCGACGAAGGCGAGGTCGGCGCGGATGACGAATTCGGTGCCGGGCACAGGCCTGCGCCGCTCGTCGACTTCGCAGCACTTGACTCCAGTGAGCACACCGTCCTCGTCGCCGACGAATTCGAGCGTCGCCACCTGGAATTCGCGCTCCGCGCCCTCCGCCTGGCTGGTTGAGACGCGCATCTTGGTCGCCCAATAGGGCCAGACGGTCAGCTTGTCTTCCTTCTCCGGCGGGCGGGGGCGGATGTCGAGCTGGGTGACGCGCACCGCGCCCTGCCGGAATGCCGTGCCGACGCAGTCGGATGCGGTGTCGCCGCCGCCGACCACGACGACATGCTTGCCACCGGCGAGGATCGGCTCGGACGGCCACGCCACCGACTGGATGTCCTCGCCGCCCAGACGCCGGTTCTGCTGCACCAGATAGGGCATGGCGTCGTGGACGCCGGCAAGGTCGGCGCCGGGGATGCCCGCCGGGCGCGGCGTTTCCGAACCGCCGCAATAGAGCACCGCGTCGTATTCGGCGAGAAGCTCGGCAACCTTCTTGTCGACGCCGACATGAACGCCGCAGAAGAAGGTGACGCCCTCGCCTTCCATCTGGCGGACGCGCGCATCGACATACTGCTTCTCGATCTTGAAGTCGGGAATGCCGTAGCGCATCAGCCCGCCGGGCCGCGATTCGCGCTCGTAGACATGCACCGCGTGGCCGGCGCGGCCGAGCTGCTGGGCGGCGGCCATGCCGGCCGGGCCGGAGCCGATGATCGCGATACGCCTGCCGGTCTCATGCGCCGCCGGCTGCGGTGCCAGGAAGCCGGTCTCATAGGCCTTGTCGGCGATGGCCTGCTCCACCGTCTTGATGGCGACAGGCACGTCCTCGAGGTTCAGCGTGCAGGCTTCCTCGCACGGCGCCGGGCAGATGCGCCCGGTCCAGTCGGGGAAGTTGTTGGTCGAATGGAGATTGCGGATCGCCCCTTCCCAGTCGCCATTGTAGACGAGGTCGTTCCAGTCCGGGATCTGGTTGTGGACCGGGCAGCCCGTCGGCCCGTGGCAATAGGGCACGCCGCAATCCATGCAGCGCGCCGCCTGCTTCTCCACCTCCTTCTCCGACATCGGGAGCGTGAACTCCCGGAAGTGGCGGATGCGGTCCGCCGCCGGCTGGTACTTCGGCACCTGCCGGTCGATTTCGAGAAATCCTGTCACCTTGCCCATCGTCAAATCCCCGGGGCTTGCATTCGAGTTGCGGCCTCGCAGGCCGGTCGATCAGCGCGGATGCGCTCCGGGTTTGGGCGAAGGCGGGACGCCCATGGGGAAGATAGCGAGACGGATCATGCCGCGGCCGCTCCCTTGCGCATGCGCTCCATGTCCTCCAGCGCCCGGCGATATTCGACCGGCATCACCTTCCTGAACTTCGGCCGGTAGTCGGCCCAGTTTTCCAGGATGGTGCGCGCCCGCTCCGAGCCGGTATAGTGGAGGTGGCTGGCGACGAGCTGGAAAAGCCGCTCCTCGTCATGGCTGGTCATGTCGCCGGAAACGTCGACGCGGCCCATATGGGCGATGTCGCCGCCATGATGGTGCAGCTTCTCCAGCATGTCGTCCTCTTCCGGCACCGGCTCCAGCTCGACCATCGCCATGTTGCAGCGCGCGGCGAAATCGTTGTCCTCATCGAGCACATAGGCGACGCCGCCCGACATGCCGGCCGCGAAGTTGCGGCCGGTGCGGCCGAGCACGACGACGACACCGCCGGTCATGTATTCGCAGCCATGGTCGCCGACGCCTTCCACCACCGCCACCGCGCCGGAATTGCGCACGGCGAAGCGTTCGCCGGCGACGCCGCGGAAGTAGCACTCGCCCTCGATCGCGCCATAGAGCACGGTGTTGCCGACGATGATCGACTCCTCGGGCACGATCCTCGACTCCTCCGGCGGGCGGATGACGATCCGTCCCCCCGACAGGCCCTTGGCGACATAGTCGTTGCCGTCGCCGGAGAGCTCGAAGGAGACGCCGCGCGCCAGGAATGCGCCGAAGGACTGGCCGGCGGTGCCGGTCAGCTTCACCGAGATAGTGCCGTCGCGCAGGCCCTTGTGGCCGAAGCGCCGCGCCACCTCGCCCGACAGCATCGCGCCGACGGAGCGATCGACATTGCGGATCGGCACCGCGATCTCGACAGGCTGGCGCGCCTCCAGCGCCGGCTTCGCCATCTCGATCAGCCTGCGGTC
>Ga0172382_10002903_pt1 | contig 27839 bp, 20 predicted proteins | sample Leawel138RmetaG_FD_122245 | JGI IMG/M metagenome (GOLD analysis project Ga0172382, IMG submission 122245) | Leachate microbial communities from a municipal landfill in Southern Ontario, Canada - Leachate well 138R metaG | ecosystem: Engineered > Solid waste > Landfill > Unclassified | place...
AATGACCAGCGGGATCAACGCTAATATGGTCACTCCAGAGCGACAGAGTATGGCGAGTAACAAACCGGTGTCATGATCGAAAGCAATGCGTGCGGCCACATGGTTGCCGGCGAAAGAACAGGCCAGTAGGGCTAGGACTAGGACTGCGATGTGACGGGGTAATAAGGCAGGCGAACTCATGACAACAATTTCCGTTTTAGGTGGGTTTTATTATTCACGCGTAGGATAGGCGGCTGGTAATCGAGTTGTGTGTAAACGGAAGATCATGTCATAACAGAATCTACCGCATAAAGGATGGCGAATAAGAGTGCGTTATTGCTGTCCACATACGAATTACCGTGAATACGTTGCTATCATCAGGACACAAGCATGGGCTTCACGGAGCACCACGAGTCTAGTTTTAAGTTGCATATAGTGCGTCGTTTAGCTGTACCAAGGTCTTTTGCATCAGGTTTCATCGTATATCTTTGGATATGAACTCAATCATCATTAAAGAAAGTATTGTTGTCGACGGTGACTAATTTCATATTGCGCACCTTCTTATGCGTGTTTTATGTTGTGATGAGGTCGGTGGTTAATTCCCTACCTCATCATCTGCCTCTTTAGAGCAGGGATATTGGGTAATTGATGATTAAGCGGTTTTCATCAAATTCATTGGTGCTGAAATCACGACGTAATGTGCTGTTTCGCCACTTTATGTTGAGGTTTTTGAGCGGACCACTCTGCAATGTATAGGCTAACTCACTCTCCCGGCCCCACTCTTTGCCATTTTTGCTGGTTGAGTCCACTTCAATGCTGTCGCCGCTGATGTAGCGATTCATGAGCACTAAACCCGGAATACCCGCTCCGGCGAAGCTATAGTCATAACGCACTTGCCATGAGCGCTCGCCGGTATTGTCATAGCTGTTGTTAAAGCTATCATTTGCGACTGAGCCGCCACCGGTGCCATTAACACGCATCCAGCCGCTGTCACCACTTACTTTTTGCAAACCAACATAAAGCGTATGGTTACCGGTTTTAGCTGAAAACAAGCCCGAGTAAGTTTGGTTATCAAGGGCGCCAGCACGTGCACTGCCATCATCTTTGCCGTTAAAATAGCCGAGATTGGCGCCGAGTATCCAGCTGCCGACGGGCTGGCTGTGAACTAAATTGACGTACTGTTGGTTATACACATCTTCCAGCTTGGAATACCAGGCACCGACGAGTGTGCGCTTTTGGTTGAACGTATATTCGCCGCCGGCAAAGTTAAAACGATCGGAGCTGCCGCTTTTGTAACTCATATCTTCCATGCTGGCGTCGTTACGCGGACTGTTCGAGCGGAGTTGCCCAGCATAAAGGGTTAGATTTTCGATCTCAGCAGAAGAGATCTGAGCGCCTTGAAACGTTTGTGGTATTGATCGGCCATCGTCGGCTCGCAGAATTGGCAGTACAGGCATCCATTCGCCAACCTTCAGCTCGGTTTTTGAGATGCGCATTTTAGCGGCAACGCCAAGGCGACCAAAGCTATCGGCTGGTCTGCCGTCATCATGTATAGGCAGTAGTTGTGTCCCGCGCGTACCCTTGCCGCCGTCGAGCTTGATGGCAGAAAGGCCTAATACGTCTATACCAAAACCAACTGTGCCTTTAGTGAATCCAGATCGAGCATCGAGAATGAAGCTTTGCGTCCATTCTTCTCCTCGTGCTTGTGAGTGAGAGGGGTTGGTGAAGTTGCGGTTAATGTAAAAATTACGAAGCCCCAGATTGATTTTGGCATCTTCGGTGAAGCCCTCAGCTTGGCTGGTAAGGGGTATAGCCAGAGCTACGCTGCATAAGCTTGCAGTGGTGAGAGAGAGGAGATTGCGTATTGTCATTATTGTTTGCTCCAATTTTTGAATAAGCGTCCCCGTCTAGTCAAGCCTGACCAGATACATAGGGGATGGTGTTAAGTGCTCTCTAGAGAGCACTTATGTATGCCGAAAGCCGGCAATCTAGGGTGGCTATTGAGCCGGGGTGAGAGGGTGGGGCACATTGAATGCATATCGAAGTGCAGGATCTAGCGCCGAGCAAAACACCCGACGGACTGCAGTGCCTTAGCGGTTTTCCATATAGATTTTGTATTCGGCTTGGGTTTCTTCGTTAGGCGGATAAAGGCCAATAACTGGCGTACCCTTACGAACTTTTTCCAATACATAGTCTTCAAAATCTTCCATTTTAACTGCTTCTTCAGCCACTTCTTCTGCAATCTCGAGCGGAATTACGATAATTCCATCGTTGTCACCTACGAGTACGTCGCCTGGAAATACAGCTACGCCGCCGCAACCGATGGGTACTTGAATATCCACACCATGGTGTTTGGTCAGGTTGGTCGGTGCGCTAGCTTTAGCGCTAAAAACCGGCATGCTCATCGTGGCGGCATGCTCTGAGTCACGGATGCCGGCATCAGACACAAAGCCAGCGCAATTACGGTACTCAAGACGGTTCAACAAGATGCTGCCAGCGCTTGCCGCAGATGCGTCCTGGCGGCAGTCAGAGACTAAAACCATACCTTCAGGAACAGTCTCTACAGCAACGCGTTGAGGATGCTTTGGGTCCCTGAAGGCGGTTACTGTATCAATGTCTTCACGTGCAGGAATGTAACGTAAAGTGAATGCTTGGCCGACCATTTTCACCGAGCCATTATTCATTTTGCTAACACCTTGGATATAGGTGTTACGCAGGCCGCGCTTGAATAAAATAGTGTGCAGTGATGCGGTAGATGCACGCATCAGACTTGCTTTAGCAATGTTAGATAAAGTTTTAGTTGGGATGTGCTCAGGTGTGCTCATGGCAATTTCTCTTTAGTGCGGTAGTAGGGAATGTATGAATAGACTATAAGTGCCTGCATTAAATAAATCAAACAAATATTTACAACTTTTTCTTGGGTAGTCCTATAGCATCCAGAATTACATTAAAAACCTTATGATATTTGCTATTGAAGGCTTTTAGTCGCTTCGTAAATAAGTTTTTAGTAAGAATTTTGTATATTTATTATGCTTAAAATTTTATTTTGTAAATAGTTGTAGCTGTTGTTTTTGTTGTCTTTTCGGTTATCGTTTGAGTGCTGTGCAAGAATAGAAACAGCCAGTGAATAACTATTATTACAAGCGTCACTTGCAGCAAAAGCAGCTTAATCTAGTTGTGCACTTGATTAAGGCTAAGAAAATATTATGGTTATTCGCGTATTTATCGTTGATGTGGTGATGGTTTCTCCACTGAATAGTAAATCCAAGCTGTTTACACGGCGATGCAGCGTAAACAGTTGTGGGCAAGCTAGTGTCAAACGTGTTAATCACTGTGCCAGTGCAGTTAGAGCCTGCTTCCAGGTTTTTCTATCTCGCTCACAAACTGGTACCTATGAGCGAGACGCGCGTCAGTGAATTGAGTGGCGTTACTCACGTACACCATCTAACAAGCGCGAGATAGCCAAGGGGTTGCCGTCTCTGAGTGCCTCAGGTAATAGTGCTTGCGGAATATCTTGGTAGCACACGGGGCGCAGAAACCGGTAAATAGCCGCTGTTCCGACGGACGTACTCCGACTGTCGGAGCTTGCAGGCCATGGGCCGCCGTGAACTATGGCTTGGCACACTTCGACACCAGTAGGCCAGTTGTTGGCGAGAATTCTCCCAGCCTTGCGCTCAAGGGTGGGCAGCAACTCTTGAGTTGCGACATGGTCGGCTTCATCCATATGTAAGGTGGCGGTCAATTGCCCCTCGAGGTGTTCAAGAGCTTCTTGCAGATGTGCTATATCCGAGCACTCTATAATCAGCGAGCAGGAGCCGAATATTTCGTCGTGTAGTCTTTTATCGTTAATGAAGTCAGTCGCGCTAGTCAAAAATAGTGCGCTATGGCATGGGTTTTCTGAATCAGTAGTGAGATGGCTGGAAGCGATTTCTCTAACCTTGCCATTCTCGCGTAATTGCTTAAGCCCAGCGTTGTAAGCTTCGTAAATGCCAGGTGTCAACATAGTTTGTGGCGCGCTGTTATAGATAGCTTCAGCCGCTGCTGCCATGAAGCGTTCAAGGGCTTCACCTTTTACGGCAAGGATTAATCCCGGGTTGGTGCAGAACTGTCCTGCACCCATATTGAGTGATGCAATAAAGGCTTGCCCCAGAGCTTCAGCTCGTGATTCTAGCGCTGCTGGCATGAGTAAGACTGGATTTATGCTACTCATTTCGGCATAAACCGGAATGGGTTGCGGACGATTATTGGCTGTTTGCATCAGCGCAATTCCACCGCTGCGTGAGCCAGTGAAGCCAACAGCCTGAATGCGTGGGTCGGTAATTAATGCTTGACCTAAATCGTTACTGGCAGCGTAAAGTAATGAAAATACTCCAGCGGGTAGATCACAGCTAGCCACCGCTTTTTGCACGGCACGACCTACCAGTTCAGAGGTTCCTGGGTGAGCAGAGTGCGCTTTAACAATGACAGGGCAACCTGCCGCCAGTGCTGATGCGGTATCGCCACCGGCAACTGAAAAAGCCAAAGGAAAGTTGCTGGCTCCGAATACAGCTACCGGGCCTAGGGCAATTTGACGTTGACGCAGATCGCTACGGGGTAGAGGGCTGCGAGTAGGTATTGCGGGGTCAATGCGGACGTCTAGCCATTCACCTGCTCGAATGACGTTGGAGAAAAGCCGTAGTTGAGCGCAAGTTCGGCCGCGCTCACCTTCGAGTCTTGCACGAGGTAGGCCGGTTTCAAGTATGGCGCGCTCGATCAGAACATCTCCAATCGCTTCAATTTGAGTGGCAATTTCTTCTAGGAAGTCAGCTCTAGCTGTCAGTGTCGTCTCGCGAAAACTGTCAAATGCCGTCCATGCTAACTGGCACGCCTGATCAATCTCATGCATCGAGCAACTGCCGTAGCCAGGCTCTATGCTTTGACCGGTAGATGGATTGGTTGCGTAAATTTGTTTGCCGGTCGCCGCGAAGGATTGTTGACCGATGAGCTGGTGTCCTTGGGGATGCATAAGTATGTCCTCTAGATAGAGATGAAGAAGGCGCTCCTGTTTAACAAGCAGGAGCGTGACAATGCGCTTAACTATTAATAGAAAGCAGTTTTTAAGGGCACATCTGGCCGCCGTTAACGTCAATCACTTGACCAGTGATGTAGCCGCTGGCTTGGTGGGAGGCTAAGAATAAATACGTTGGAGCACATTCTTCTGATGTGCCAAAGCGTCCCATTGGGATTGAGTTGCGAATCTTTTCTTTCAGCTCTGAGCTTTTGTCATCATGGAACGCAGTATCGATTGTGCCTGGAGCTACCACGTTGAAACGGATATTGCTGGTGGTGAACTCTTTTACCCAGTTGCGGTGCAGGTTGTGAATGATTGCTTTAGAGCCACCGTAGAGACATGCGCCTAGACCACCGCCTTCACGTCCGGCAATGGAGCCTGTACTGATAACAGACGCGGTGGTGCCACTTTTCTCTGCAGAGGCTTTTAGGTGAGGTATTGCATACTTAGTGGTCATGATAACCGAGCGAATATTAAGGTCGAAAACTAGGTTGTAAGCAGCGTCATCTAGGTTTTCAAGGCCGACACGTATGCCTAAGCCGCCTGCGTTGTTGACGAGCACATCTAGTGCGCCGAACGTCTCTACAAATTCGCTAACCAGTGCTGCGCATTCTTCACTGCGACTGAGGTCGCGCTGAAAGTAGGCGAAGCTAGCGCCAATGTTTTCAAATTGAGCAATAGCTTTTTTCGTATCAGTATCCATTATATGGCTGTTAATACCTACTGCAGCTCCTTGCTTAGCGAACTCCAGTGCTGCAGCTAAACCGATACCTTTGGTTGAGCCGGTAACCAAGACTTTCTTATTTTTCAGATCGTTAAACATATCAATTCCTTGGGTGTTTGAATGAGCTTCACATGGTCTGGGCGCAGCAAGCGCTAAGCTGCTGCAGGTGTTAGACGTTCATAATATAGCGCAGCATAAAGGGGTAAGCAAACAAATAATTACAACTTGTTTTTAGTGTTTTATTCTATTTAGAGCGCTTTACTCGAGAAGGGAAAGTATTCCGTAAAAATAATCCAGCTATTGATTTTTATTAAAAAGTTATTATAAATCAATATGTTGCTGTTTTTGTTTTTAAGAGTTTTATGAGTTGTAGATTTTTGCAGGCTTATTTTTTATATAGGAATCTCGTTTTCAGCCATTAGATTGTTGCGTTAAAAACATAGTTGTAAATACTTGCAAATTATTTTTGCTGAGTTGATACTCTTTGAGGCGAGTTGGAGGTTTCTGTTTTTGTGACTCCAAGACAAGCTAAACCATATAAAAATAATGAGGTTTGTAATGCGTAAACTATCTGGAATTCTGTGTGCCACCTTAATGACTGTTGCTGTTGGTACCGCGTACGGTGCAGCTGCTTATCCATCTAAGCCTATTACTTTAATTGTACCTTGGTCTGCTGGAGGTGGTTCAGACGCCGTAGGCCGTCAACTAGCGATGGGACTTCAAGAAGAACTTGGTCAGCCCGTGAATGTCGTTAACAGAACCGGCGGGGCAGGTGTGATTGGGCATATGACGATGAAGAGAGCTAGGCCTGATGGTTACACTCTGGGATTGGGCACTGCCGAGATCGCAACATATAAGAACATCGGCACGGCTGATATTTCATATACCGATTTCACGCCTATCGCTTTGCTCAACATTGATTACGCCAGCTTTACTGTAAATGCTGACTCACCTTGGAAAAATTTAGGTGACGCGTTGACAGAAATAAAAAGCAAACCTAATTCTTTTGCCGTCTCGGGTTCTGCTCCAGGCGCTGCCTATCATTTGTCGTTTGCCGGTTTTATTGATCAGCAAGGTATCGATCCTCAAACGATAAACTTTGTTCCAAGTGAAGGTGCAGCTCCTGGTTTACAAGAGCTTGCAGCTAATGGCGTGCATATTGTGTTCAATTCACTGCCAGAGACTGAGTCTATGACCAAGTCAGGGCGCACTCGCACGCTGGCGGTGCTGTCAAATGATCGCCTCAGTAGATTCCCTGACGTTCCCTCTGCTAAGGAAGTTACCGGTGATGAGTGGAATCAAGGCTCATGGCGCGGCTTAGTTGGACCGGCTAATTTGCCAGAAAATGTAACCAAACGCTTAGAAGTAGCTGCGAACAAGGTTTTCAACTCTGAAATGTTTCAGAGTTTCATGATTGGTCGTGGATTCGGTCCTGTCTGGGCAGACGCGGAAGGGTTTGAGGCCTATATGAGAGAGCAAGATGAAAAGAACGCAGTAACAATTAAAAAGCTTGGTCTGGCTAACTAAACCTATGCTATCCAGAGGACAGCCGTATGCGCAGTAATGATAAAATTACAGGATTGGTGACAGTAATATTTGGGGTATTGGTCATAACCAACTCCAGAGGTCTGGCTAATTTACCGCAACAAGAGTATGGGGCTGGAACTTTTCCAGCAGTCATTGGAGGGCTATTAATAGCGTTTGGCGGACTTCTAGTTGTGCGGGGATTACGTAGCAATGCCCCATGGATGATTTGGACCAACGAAGTCCCCGTCAAACGTTTTTACTTAACCTTGTTGGCAATAGTTATGGCCATAGTTGCTTATATATTGCTCACACCCGTCTTTGGCTTTCCTGTAGTTGCAACGGTGCTGCTAAGCGTGTTGCTGTATTGTTTTTATCGTCAAAATTGGACGGTATCAGTTATTACTGCTGCGATTTCTGCCGCTGTTATCTGGAGTGTTTTCGGTCGCCTTTTACAGGTGCCGCTTGAGTTGGGTATCCTGGAAAAGGTGATTTACTAATGGAGAGTTTTCTAGCGGCTACATCGCTGGTGTTTACGTGGGAAGTGATGCTTATCATTCTTGCAGCATCAGTTTTTGGACTCTTTATGGGCGCGATTCCTGGGCTTACGGCCACAATGGCAACAGCACTATTAGTGCCTGTTACTTTCTTTATGGAGCCTTTGCCTGCTATTGCTGCAATTGTTTCAGCAACCGCGATGGCTATTGTCGCGGGAGATTTACCTGGTGCGCTCTTGCGTATGCCTGGGACGCCAGCGTCAGCAGTTTATACCGACGAAGCCTACCTTATGGGCAAGCAAGGTAAGGTAGGTGTTGCGCTCGGTCTTAACGTTGTTTGCTCGATGATTGGTGGTGTAATCGGCGTTATATGTTTGGCTACGCTTGCTCCGCTAATTGCTGATTTTGCCATTCAATTTACTAGTGATGAGTACTTCTGGCTCGCGCTATTGGGGTTGTCTTGTGCCATTTTAGTATCGGGTGGTGACCCACTAAAAGGTGCGATATCGATGTTTGCGGGTTTGGCTATTTCAATGGTTGGTATGGATAGTGTTTCAGGCCAGGTTCGATTTACTCTGGGTAGTTATGATTTGCTTGCGGGAATCTCTATTTTACCGGTACTGATTGGTCTGTTTGCAATTTCAGAGCTCATCCGACGCATGCCGGAAAGTAAAAACACACGTGCGCAAGTACAAGCATGCGTCAAAAAACCATTCACGGGTGTAGGTTCGTTGCTTTGGAAGTACAAGGGGGGGGTTGTTCGAGGCGGAGTGTTAGGGACCTTGATTGGTGCACTTCCAGGTGCAGGAGCAGACATCGCTTCATGGATTAGCTATGCCATCGCACGCAAATTTTCGCGTACGCCGGAAAAATTTGGCACTGGTCATCCGGAAGGACTGATTTCTGCTAGCTCCGCCAATAACGCATCATTATCTGGGGCATATATCCCAGCGCTAGTATTCGGTATTCCAGGTGATACTGTGACTGCGATTATTATCGGTGTTTTGATGACGAAAGGTATAACGCCGGGACCAGATGTTTTTGTGACTGAAGCACCGTTAGTTAATGCTATTTTCATGGTTTTTATCGTTGCTAATCTGTTGCTTCTGCCGCTTGGATTCTTAGCGATAAAAGGTGCACGACATATACTCTCAGTGCCCTCTGGAGTGCTGTTTCCACTGATTCTTGTTTTTTGCATGGTGGGTGCTTTTGCCGCTAATAATTCGATGTTTGATATTTGGATTATGTTGGCATTCGGGTTGCTTGGTTTTGTCATGGCAGAGAATGACTTTCCAGTCGGACCTTTAATTCTTGCGGTGATCCTTGGACCAATTATCGAGAGTAATTTTATGCGCTCGATAATTAAAGCAAATGGAGATTTAACGGCGTTTGTTGATCGCCCCATCGCTACAGTGCTGGCCGTAGCTGCCGTTCTGATCTGGGGGATGATTATGCTCAATGGCATTTCAGCAGGTCGCCGTAAAACTAGCCTGCAACAGTCCTGAGTCCTGTCTTGAGCTTGATGAGGTGCTACTTATGAACAACGCAAGCGTAACTCAACTGTACTAAAAGGCTGTCACCAACCACCAGCGTTAAAACTCAATTGATCGCTGAAAGCTAAAGCGCTGGGGTGTGGTGCGCAACTAATATCGGGCAGGCTGTAAGTTTTTTAAGTGGCTACAGGGAGCGTGCCGCCGTTAAATATGCGAGGCCTCTATCATGAGGGAGGTGGTCTGTGTTTTTGACAAACAATCCAGAAGCCTCAGCGCCTTATTTGTGTGTAAGCGACTCCTTGCCTTTATAAAATTACTAGTGATGAATTTACTCCATAAAGTCAGATGTTATTGAATCTCAGGATCGGTATTAATTGATTACTGAAAGTACTACCCTACGAAGGCTGTTCACGCCTGAAAATGGCACAGTGGGCAATCCTCATAAATCATGTATAATCGCCCGCTTGCACCAGTAGCTCAGCTGGATAGAGTACCGCCCTCCGAAGGCGACACTCAGGGCTAAAATCCAGATTTAGGGCGAGGGTCAAAAAGCTTCAAATTTGTTACACTTTTTCAAATGCACTCGTAGCTCAGCTGGATAGAGTATTGCCCTCCGAAGGCAGGGGTCGTGGGTTCGAATCCCGCCGAGTGCACCATTTCCCTTTAAAATCAGCATATTACAGTTGTTGGTTTTTTATAAATTGAGACCATTCTCAAACATCTAAAAAGCAGAGGTCATTTTTAAATGGTCCCTAGGGCGGATGTCATGATCTCCGCCTTCCATGGTCGCAAAAAAGCCATTTTACGATTGAGACCGGATTGAGACCAAACGGAGACCGGGCTATTTTAGGCGTAAAAATCAAATACGCTATAAATGACATTCACCCTAAGAACGAGATTTCATTCAAAACGCTGTTCTTGTTCGACACCCTCTTGCTGTTCGCGCTTTATTTCTTGGGCAATTAGTTTTTCCAAGGGAGCACAGAAAGCTCTAGCAGCCACTGAAATATCTACTCGCTTATGTTTAAATAATTTGCTAATCGCATCAGCCCTTGGTTGCATCACATGCGAGCGACTACCAGACCACGACGATGGGGTAACTCGTTCTGCATATACTGCTAAAATCTCTTCTGCTTTAGGTGCTGCTTCTAGCAGCTTTATTGCAGCTTCTGATAAGAGGACTGCATTTTGTTTTTCCTCTTTTGACCAAAGCTTAATGCCCATGGCAACAACGGGCCATACTCCAGAGTTATTTTGAGCACAGCACCACTGAATCAAAATATCTATATCTATTTTTGCGAATGGTGAGCGGTACATATCATTATAACGAATAAATGACAGATTTCGTCTCTGCTGCTCAACAGTACCTTCAAAGATACGTTCAAGAAATTCTTCTGTCATTAATTCAGCTGTTGTTTCAATAGTTGTTTCAAACGAATATAAATTTCCATAAGTTCTATCGATAATAGAAAAAATAGTATCCAGCCATTCTAACTTTTCAGCATCATTTCCTTGGAAACGCAACGCTGAACTAATAACGATCTCCATATGATAATTCATGGATTCAGTATTACCGCTGGGACTTCTTTGAATCCTTTGAATCGCTGCTCTTAGACCCATATGTCGTAATTCAAGACCTAACGTATCCACATCAGCATCTTTACCATGTAGCCTCATACTGAGAGCATGCAAAACAACATCATCACCGTTGCTTTTCAGTAATAGGCGTTGAGCAAGTTCAACAATTAAAGCTTTAGGTAAGCTGTCATACTCTTCTCTCCATAGAATTGACTCATACATCCATGGACTAATATCAGTTTCATCCAAAAGAGAAGTACAACGGTTTAAGTCAGACTCTGTAAATGCTTTAAGTTTAGGGTGCAGGCCAACTAACGCATGTTTAAGTAATTTATGTTCTGCACATTGATCGAGTAGTTCATATGCTAAATCTGATTCTATAGAGCAAACTTCTTCTATAAAGCCCGCAAAAATAGCAAAATCATTACTGTTCTCACAGTGTCTCTCTAAGTGTTCAGAAAGTTGCTGCCAACAAACTTTTAAGTCTTGTGAGCCTTGTGCCAAACCCCTTCCAAATGCACTACAAAATGGTGAGCCAATGCCAGCAAACAACTTACCACCTAGCTCACTCAGCTTATGACCTGACTCCGAAAACTCTTTACCTAACTGGACTGCCTTATCTGCACGCTGCATTGCAGCTTGTTCATAACCTCTACTGTCACCATATCTACTATCCGTATTAAAAATGCACGAAAATGGCTCGCTGCTAAGCACATAGGTCATTATTAACGATATTAAATCGTCGGGTTTCAACTCATTATTTAGTATCGTTAGACTGTCCGGTAGCTCCTCTAAAATCCCATCCTGACTACGCCCTGAATAATCAAAATAAACTATTGTTCGGATAGCTTGCCAACCTTCAAACCATGGATGATGGGTATGTAAATCACGAGCAGCCTTTACTAGCTTCTCTGCTAGTGTTCCCTGACTCCATAGTTCTCTAAGCTTGTCTGCAAGAATTCGGCGTGCGGGTTCTTCAAGTTCCAGTTCGCCACTATTCCCTAATTGCACTGCAACGTCGACAAAAGCGCTATACCACTCTACAAGCTCATCGGAAGACGGATGAAAACCAAAATCCCTTGATCGTGCACCAAACTCGTTCATTCCGAACATAACCCAAGTTGCTCTTCCATCTAGAGCAGTCGAGAGCATATTAAATCCCAGTGTCTTGAGGTTAGCTGAGCCGGATGAAATACACTCATTCACTATCGCGATACGTTGCTTCACAGATGCGTGTGTGCCGGATAAATATGCTTGAAAGAATCTCGTGAGTCGATTACGAGCAGTATCGTAATCATTGCTCTCATTTTCGTGCTGGGCCAAACGTATTAAAAGACTAGTGCAACGTTCAAAAGCACTCGGTTCGTATGCCAGTAACTGTAATAATTTAAGGACTAATTCTCGCTTAGGGCTAGAGGACTGGGGTTCATATTGATAGCTAAAGTCTATGAGGTCTGTTTCAATCCAATCAAGTAGTAAAGATTCAGGGGCTGTAGGAGCAATATAGTTGAGTACTCGTGTTTCTATGTCATCTAGATTGGATAACCGCTTTAGCAGCCCATTGGGCTGAAACCAAGCTTCAACAATATCTTTAGCTACTGGATGTTCGTGTAATAAACCCAATCTATGGGCGAAAGATGTAAGTAAGCGCTCACGGCCTTTAGTTTCAAAAACGTTTCTCAGCTCAACAGTTGGGATACTATTTAGTGCCGATGATGCTAACCTGTTCGCAATGGCATGAGGAAGAACAGCTCGCCAATCTGCCCTTCTCTGGATAATCTGCCGTTCTAAAAGCTGTTGAACAGAGGAATGTAGCTGGGTACGAGTATGGCCAAATATTTTACCTAGTACTTCCAGTTCGTTTATACCCGTCTCAGGAGCTGAAACTGAAAACGAATAAACGAGAGAGAGTACTTCCGCTTGTTGACGCAACTCGCGGTCGGGTTGATTACGCTGCACAAATAAACGATTGAATAGCTGCTCGTCAGAAAGCTGGGCTAGACTTTCCCCATCCTCAACTCTCTCAGCTATTGCTAGTGCAACTCTTGCATTACCACCTGCAAACTCTGCTATGTGACGAGCATTATTCTGTCCAAGATTAGGGAGTCGATGACTTAAAAGCTGTTCAGCGAGCTCTAGTCCCGTGGTTTCAATGTGAATCACCTCTGTAAGTTGGGGCTTATCCTCCTTAATATCGTACTCGATAGTGATAAGTTTTACCTCGATGCCTGCTGCTGATACTTTGCTAGCCAACGAAGAATGTAGCTCAGGTGGGCAATTATCCAGCACCATAACTGCATGTTGGTTTTCAGTAATAAGCCTTTCCAGCATCGCCATCGCCGAAGGATTAGGAGCATCACCTGTATCAGCATAAATAACAGTAGTGCGATCAAGAGGATTAGCACCTATAGCCTCATCAAAAAGCGCTTGGACTATTCTGGTTTTGCCGACACCAGAGAGGCCTGTAATACGAACTGCCTTGTTAGTAGAACGAATAAGCTCTCGCATTGGCTCAAGAGCATCTTCTATCCTGTGCTTCCCCCCTGAAGGCAGGGTGACCGTTACACCAGGGGCTATAATAAAGTTGTCTACGGAGCACTTAGGAGGATTACTCCAAGCGCCATAAGGTTGCCAGCCAGAATAACCCTGACCAATCTCCCTTTTTACCCACAACATGACTGATGGATGTTGACGCAACCACTGAGTTAGTTTTGAACGGTCGTAGAAATCAAGGTGGACCTTATCACTATTAGGTTCATCTTTTACTGCAGCTTGCATTGCTCTGATGCGGGCTTGTCTAATGGGAGGTGAACAGTCGTCTTTCAGACTAACAATAATGTAGCTACCGTTTAGAGCAACTTGTTCTGAAATTGTTGATGACAGCACTCCATCTTGCATCATTTCTTTATTGATATCACTTGCAGGCATCGAAGGTATTTTTGCCTGAAAGATTGTATTAGGTCTTTCAAGATAGCCCTTGATTGATTGTTCACTAGGGATTTTCACATGGATATCAATCCCACTATCAGGTGCATTGATTGACCCAGACCAATTAACGTAGGCTGGACTATAACCATGAGCTGCGACCTCAGCCTCAGCAAGACGAGCAACTAGTTCTTCTAGCTGTTCAGCAGACAGTCTTAGTAAATCATTTCTTTCTATATCGAAAACTGCCAAGTCGCTACCCCTTGCTAAAAGCTCTTGTCACATATAAAAGCTAGCTAAATAGCTGTCATTTTTTGACTGACTAATAAGTATTACACGTTCATTACGTGCCGGCCTTGCTTTGATAAAAAACGACAGGAGCAAGATTAGTAGAGTATTTAAGCAGCCTGTTAATTTTCCAAGTCCTATAAAACCAGTATTCTGCTAGCCAATCCATCTAGCCGTTCTTTAGTTTTTCCCCAGTTGGGCATCACCTGGCTTAAAAGCCGATAAAACCGTTCGCTATGGTTATGCTCAGCGATATGACACAACTCATGCAGGATGACGTAATCAATGCATTCAGGTTTTCTCCCTCTCTAGCGAGCAAAAATAACGCAATGCAAATGATAGCTACCTTGATTTGGGTGCAGCTATAGTTTTTCTCAAAGCATGGCACATATAAAATTGTGCTTTGAAAATAAAAAACAATACGGCGAATAAAGAGGCTCTGTGCGTAGTACTCAAAGCCGTTAAGCTCTATACGTAAGCTTTAGCCTAATTTGTTAGGGTCTACCTCGTTAATAGTCCTTGGCGGCCAATTCTGAATGCAACCGTCTGGCTGCTACGGCTTAGTTAACTGCATCTGATATTGCTGAAAGCAAGCAATCATGCTTTGAATAATCGGTACCGCTTCTAAATCTTTGGAATACACTAAATAAGATTTAGATGTCTGCTGTAAATCAGCAATACTTACCGCTGTAATTTGCTCATGGGGTTGAAATTCATGGGCACCCACATAGCTAATCCCTAAACCATGAATACTTGCAGCCCGTACACCTTCACGGCTGCTAACCTCGATTTGCGACTTTAAAACGATCGATTGCTCCTGCAACGCCTTTTCAAAAATGATCCGTGTGGTGGAGCCTTGCTCACGATGAATCACCTGTTCGGTTTCTAACTCTTTCAGTAATACGCTAGTTCGTTGTGAAAATGGATGCTTGTTAGGCACGACTAGCACCACAGGCTGCTCTTCCAGTTTAAGCGAAACCAAACGCTCATGGTGATCGCGATAAGCTAACATGCCCACATCGAAATCACCGTTGAGTAAGCCTTGACGAATAGCTGACGAACCGCCAGTAGCCACTTTAATATCAATTCTCGGGTGCTTTAGATAAAAGCCTTCAATTAAGGGCATGGCAGCTGCTGGGCTAACCACACCAAAATTTAAAGTACCTGAGATTAAACTGCCCTGAGACATTAATAGTTTCTTGGCGCGCTCCTCTAATGAAAAAATCGCCGCTGCATATTGATACAGAGCTCTGCCGGTCTCGGTTAAGCGATTATTATTGCGTTGTCGATAAAATAGCAACACTTGATAGTGACTCTCTAAGTCTTTGATTTGCTTCGTAATTGTTGGTTGAGAGATGTGCAAATATTCCTCGGCTTTAGCAAAGCTGCCAAGTTTTGCCACTGCATAAAAAGAGCGTAACTGTGTCTGCCGCATACTTAGCTCACGATAGTTTTTTTATATGTTGAAGTTAATTAAATAGTATTTTGATGACATAACCATGTCATTAAACCTCTCTAAGCTAAGCGCCAATGATTAATTTTTTGTACGAGGCATGGCGCTTTATGTGGCAATTTCAAAACCCAGTAAAAATTTATTTTGCGAATGACTCAATTAATGATCTTGATAAAGCGCTTAAAGGTAGAAGGTACGCCATTGTTACCTATAACAACGTGTTTTTTGACAATTTAAGCCAGCATATTCGCAGTTCATTTGATGGTTGCTTAGCGGTACTAAATCAGGTGCGTGAAAATCCTGACATACAAGATTTAGACGAAATCTGTCTTGCCTTTAGACCGCACATGGATGAGGTAGAAGTGCTGGTTGCCTTAGGTGGCGGCTCGGTAATTGATACCACTAAAGCTCTTGCAGTTGCTAAAGGCTACTCTGGGCGGGTAGTGAGAGTGCTTGAGTCGAACAGCAAAGTTGATTCGCCGCTGCCGATTATTGCCGTGCCGACTACTACCGGAACCGGCAGTGAAGTCACAAGCTGGGCAACCATTTGGGATAAGAAAAACAATCGCAAATACTCATTAAATGATCCTGCTTTATACCCAGAAGCAGCTTTTTGCGACCCGTTACTGACTCAATTCTTACCGCTTGAGATAACTATACAAACCGCATTAGATGCACTATCACACGCAATGGAAAGCATCTGGAATAAAAACAGCAACCCCGTTTCTTTTGTGCATGCAAAGCAAGCCATTGAGTTGATTTTAAAGGTGCTCCCTGAGCTAGCAATGAGCTCTGCGAGTCTTGAGTTACGCGAAAAAATGATGCTTGCATCATTACATGCAGGCTTAGCATTTTCTAACACCAAGACCTCAATTGCACACAATATTTCCTATACCGTCACCCTCGATAAAAAAGTTCCGCATGGAATTGCTTGTTCCTTCACTTTACCTACCGTCTTGGCCTCTTTCAGCCAAAGCGACTGTGCTGTAGCACAAAATTTACAGCTGATTTTTGGTAGCGATCTAATGAAAACAGCCAGTGAATTACGTGTTTGGATCGAAAGTCTCGGCGTACATACCACGCCACAAGAGTACGGCTACACCCAAGAACAGTGGTTAGCACTGGTCAACGATGCACTACAAGGCGAGCGTGGTAAAAACTTTGTAGGCGGTTCAGAGCAACTTATCCAATCCTTTAATCAGAGAGCTTAAACATGTTGTTTAATAAATTCTTAGCCAAAACGACCCTTGCCGCATCCTTGTGTATTTCTGCGTTAAGTGCGCAAGCCATGGATGATTTGAAAATGGCGCTGATCCCCGCCGAGGATTCCCGCGCGATGCTCAAGCAAAGCCAAGTCTTAATTGATCAGCTCAGTGAAAAACTGGGTGTTAATGTAGAGGGCTTTGTTGCCTCTGACTACAACGGGGTGATTGAAGCACTGCGGGCCGGACACGTCGATATCGCCTATCTTGGCCCATTTTCCTACGTAAAAGCTGCCGAAATTGCCAACGTTGAAGCCTTTGCGGTTGCCGAAACTGCTAGCGCCGGCTCAGTGGCTTATCACAGCCAAATTATTGCCCCAAGCGCCGCTACAGACATCAATGATCTGAAAGATTTAAAAGACAAAAACTTTGCCTTTGTTTCCCCAACCTCTACCTCGGGCTACATCGTGCCCATGGTTGGTTTAAAGAAAGAAGGCATTGAGCCGCGCGACTACTTCAAAAACGTGGTTTATACCGGTGCCCATGATGCCAGTATCTTAGCGGTTAAAAATGGGCGCGTAGATGCTGCCACCGTTGCTGACCGCATCATTGATTCTGCAGTAGCTAAAGGCATGATAGGCAAGGATGAATACAAAGTACTCTGGCGTTCAGACGCCATTCCAGAGTCGCCAATGGTATGGCGCAAAACCTTACCTGAAGCGGACAAGCAAAAAATTAAAGAAGCCTTCCTAAGCATTAAAGGCGTTGAGTTTGGTGATCAAGGGATGGTTAATCGTTACGTTGAAACCAACGATAAAGCCTACGATCCGGTTCGTGAAGCAGCTGCTCTAAGCAAAGAGTAGGTTGCTAACAGTCCGCAGTGGCTATGTAACCCATAGCCACTCAACTAAAGAGAAATAACCATGTTAGCCATTAAAAACCTACATAAGTCCTATGGTGATAATGCGGTGTTAAAAGGCATTGATCTGACCATTAAAGAAGGCGAGTTTGTAGTGATTTTAGGTCCTTCGGGCGCCGGAAAATCTACGCTATTACGCTGTATCAACCGTTTAACCGAAGCCACCGACGGCGAGATCTTACTCAACGGCAATAATATTGCACACGTGCAAGGCAATGGGCTAGTACAGCTACGCCAATCAATCGGCATGATTTTCCAGCACCACAATCTCAGCAAACGCTTAACCGTGCTGAAAAACGTTTTGATCGGACGCATGTCACGCCTACCCGTTTGGAGCAGCGTGTTACAGCTGTTTCCTCAAGATGATATTGACGCTGCACGCGAGTGCCTTAAGCAAGTCGGTTTAGAAGACAAACTGTATGCACGTGCCGATAGCTTAAGTGGTGGTCAACAACAACGAGTTGGTATTGCTCGCGCACTTGCGCAAAACCCGCAACTAATGCTCGCCGACGAGCCAGTTGCCAGCCTTGACCCTAAATCATCGCGTATGGTTTTAAGTTACATCCAACAAAGCTGTAAGCAACGCAATATTTCGGTGCTTTGCAACCTGCACCAAATTGATTACGCCATGGAGTTTGCCGAAAGAGTTATCGGTATGTCTAACGGTAAAGTCATTTTTGATGGTCTGCCAGAAAAGCTCACTCCAGCCATTATTAGTGAAATTTACCCTGGTCTTAAAGATGAAAGCATGGATCGACTCGTAGAGCGTATGGCACAAGAGCGCGCCCAAGCACGCCAACAACCAGCGCAAGTAAAGATGCAACAAAGGGTAGCCTAAATGAAACAGTTAAAACTGGTTTTACAAAAACCTAAATATGGCTGGTGGTCATTGCTGCCACTGTTGCTTATTACCTACGCAATCTTACATTGGTCCGCGGTTGGCGCACGCATGAGCTTTAGCGACCTTGCGTCAGGTTTACCTTGGGTTGGCGACTTTTTATCGCGCATGTTGCCCCCCAATTTTTCTTATATTACTGAAAGCTTAATCGAGCCGGCGATCCAAACCGTACAAATCGCCCTATGGGGGACCGTATTAGCGGTGTTAATTGCGATCCCTTTATGCTTTTTAGCGGCTAAAAATATTGCTCCAAATGGCGTGGTTTATCAGTTTACCCGTCAAACCTTAAATATCTTACGCGGCATTAACGAGCTGATTTTAGCGCTAATTTTCGTCGCAGCAGTGGGTTTAGGTCCTTTCGCTGGGGTGCTGGCATTGGCATTACACGGAGCCGGAATGGTGGGTAAGTTTTTTGCTGAAGCGATCGAAGAAATGGATCAGGGCCCAGTAGAAGCGATGCGCGCTTCGGGTTGCTCAACATTGCAGGTGATTATCTTTGCGGTGATTCCTCAAGTGTTTCCAGCATGGATCAGCATCATCTTATACCGTTTAGAAGCCAACATTCGTACTTCTGCGGTACTGGGCATGATCGGCGCAGGTGGAATTGGTTTTGAATTAATGACTTCGATGAAAATGTTTGAATACGGCGATACCGCAGCCTGTGTGCTGGTTATCCTCGGTTTAGTATTTATCACCGACATCTTGTCTTCTAAGTTACGCCAAGCGATCCGTTAACTGTTATTCAGATAATTTTTCATTCCACATAGTAGGTTTAAACACATGAGTAAGTCGGTCGAAGCAATTATTTTAGACTGGGCAGGAACCGTAGTAGATTTTGGTTCCTTTGCTCCCACGCAGATTTTTGTGGAAGCGTTTGCCCAAGCCTTTAATTTTGAAATTAGCTTACAAGAAGCTCGCGGTCCAATGGGCATGGGGAAAATTGACCACATTCGTACCTTGCTCAAAGAGCCACGCATCCGCCAGCGTTGGGTTAATCAATTTAGCAGCGAGCCAACTGAAGAAATTGCGCAGCAGGTTTATCACACCTTTATGCCGTTACAAATTGCTCAAGTAGTGCACTTCGCTGAGCCAATTGCCGGTGCTATGGATGCAATTAACGCAATTAGAGCCCAAAACATTAAGGTGGGTTCTTGCTCGGGCTATCCAAAGCCGGTGATGGATGCATTAGTACCAGCGGCAGCTAAATACGGCTATCGACCTGATTGTGTGGTAGCCAGCGATGAAATTGCCGCAGGATCACGTCCTGGTCCTTGGATGGCGCTGAAGAACGTAATCGAGCTAGGAGTTATGAATGTTGCGCACTGCGTTAAAGTGGATGATGCGGTGACTGGTATTGCTGAAGGCTTAAACGCAGGCATGTGGACAGTCGGTTTATCGGTATCAGGCAATGAATTTGGTGCGACTTTAGAGCAGTACCAGGCCATGGATCCAGCCGAGATTGATCAACGCAAACAAGCTGCTGAAGATAAACTGCGCGCAGTGGGTGCTCATTATGTGATCGAAACCCTTGCTGACCTGCCAGACGTGATCGAGCACATCAATCAGCGCTTAGCCAATCAAGTTAAGCCTTAACGCTGGGTTTTGGATTTACCCAAAAATGTTGCTATGTGGCAACGTTTTTTATATGTGTCGGCCACGTGGCGTATCCAGCTCAAATTGGCTGTCTTCAGTGTGCACGGTTTTGCGTGTGACACCTTGCGACTGTTGTTTGAGTTGGACTGCTTGTGCTTGCGATAGCCTAAACTCAACGCTAAGAGCGGCTTCCAGCATGACCTTGCTGAGCATGGCGCGCATGTCGGGCATGATCTTTTTCAGTTTTGATACCTTTTCCCGCTTTGCATGCAAAGGCTTCGAATCCCGCCTGGTGCGCCAAATCATCATATAACCCCCTCGTTTGAATACAGCCCTGCTTAGTATCAGTGCAACTGGATCCACTTAATTTTAAAATCCCGTCCTTCTCGAACAAGAAAAAGCAGTGCGATGTGAAGGTAACCCTGCAAATAATAGCTGCGTTAAAATCATCAAAGCTCTAAAAGTCAGCGCGCTCTAGCGTTTCAAAATAAGTTGCAATCAGAGAAATTTGCACAAGTTGTACTGTTTCGTGAGGCTCAATTTAATAGCGGTATTGATCAGGTTTTGGTTTGCGATCGTACGCTATACATAATGGTGAGCTTGCAGGATTAGCACTTAGGCATCTTCAGCGATTAACTGCTCAAATGTAGTGATATCACCAGGATTGTCTGGCGCGTAGCCGGAAACCTCATGGATACGATCGATAAACGGCTGTGAACGTATTACCTCCAGTAAAGGAGCAAGCGCTTCTGAAGAAAGTTGATCTTTGCGGAACAGTAGTAGGTAGTGCTCACTGGCCAGTTCAATAAAGCGCAGATCGAACTGGTCAGCGGCAGTTTTAACGCCAAAACCGGCGTCGGCCATACCTGAGGCCACAAATGCTGCAATCGCAGTATGAGTATATTCCTGTTGTGAGGTGCGGTTGATGCTGTCCTCTGTCAAACCCTGCTGTTGCAGTAGTAGGTTAAGCAGGAGACGAGTGCCGGAACGGTTATCGCGGCCGATAAAACTCAGTTGTGCAGTGCTTAGGTCTTGTAAGGTGTGAATGTTGTCATAACTGCCTTTGCGCAGCATCAAGCCTTCATTGCGGATCACCAGTCGGATTAGCTGATGTTGGTTATCTGCCAATAGGTGTTGATAGTGACTGAGAATTTGTCGTGCCAGCAGTGGGTCGGTGGGGACGTGAAAACTGGCCAGATCGCATTCGCCGCGATTTAATGCAGATAGAGCTTCCTCGGGATTACGATACTGCAGGTTGATTTTAACCTGATCAGAAAACTCCGCCAGCAAGGCAACGGCATAACCATGACTGGCGTGAATACGCAGCATGGGCTGAGTACCAGCAATAAGCTGGCGTATCTGGTCGTTCAGCTCAGAGGCCATGCTCTCAAGTTGCGGTCCTAAACGTGCTTTGACACGCTGATCTGTCCACAGCAGCTTTTCCCCAAGGCTGGAAAGTCTCGAGCCCTGACCTTTGCGCATTTCGACCAAGGGTAGACCAAAGATATCGGCACCACGTTTCAGCAGGTTCCAAGCATGTCGGTAGGATATTCCTACGGCTGCTGCTGCGTGGGTGAGTTTGCCGCTAGCACGGATGTTTTCCAGCAAATGCAGCAATACTGGTTCAAAAAATTCGTCAGTTTCTGTTTGGAAAATCCATGCTGGGGATATTGAGAGTTGCTTGTTATGCATGTGAGTTCATATTCCGTTGCTGCGGGTGAGGTGTTAAGTTGCTGGTATTACTGTGTTAGAACAAAACTAGGTAGGAACTATTATGCATATGTCAGAGAGCGTTGACCAACAAATGGTCACTATTGCCGCTAGCGAGGGCTGGACCCCTGACATGGTCAGGCAGGAAATTAGCGCGCTGAAGCATAAACCCGGTGCGCTGTTACCTATTTTGCACGCCATTCAGGACCGGATAGGTTATATCCCTGAAGCTGCAGTTCCGATTATTGCTGAAGAATTACAGCAGACTCGCGCTGATATTCATGGTGTTATTAGTTTCTACCATCACTTTCGTAACCAGCCTGCGGGGAGCCATATTGTGCAGGTATGCCGCGCTGAAGCCTGTCAGGCACAGGGTGGTCGTGCTTTAGAGCGTCACATCCAAGAAGCGCTGGGTGTTGGCTATCACCACACCACTGCCGACTACGAATTTACCCTTGAGCCGGTTTACTGTCTGGGCAATTGTGCTTGTGGACCGTCAATTAGTATAGATAACGCAGTGTATGGGCGTATGAGTCCAGAAAAATTTGATCAGCTGACGGACAGACTGACGACTTCTATTATCCAGCTGAAATAAGCGCAGGAGCAAAACATGACAACAATAATTTATGTGCCCTGTGATACCACCGCCCTATCATTGGGCGCTGACCAAGTTGCAGAAAATATTCATCACTATGCTGACCAGCACAGTGCAGATATACGCATTGTACGTAATGGTTCGCGCGGCTTATTCTGGTTGGAGCCTTTGGTGGAAGTAGCCACAGCTGAGGGCCGCGTGGCCTATGGTCCAGTTGAGCCGGAGCAGGTTGCAGAGTTGGTAGCCGCTGGCTTGTTTGATGGCAAGCCGGGGCATCCTTTGTATTTAGGCTCGATTGAAGAACACCCTTATCTTAAACGCCAGCAGCGTCTGACGTTTTCGCGCATTGGCATCACTGATCCGCTGTGTCTGGATGACTATATCGCCCATGGTGGTTTTGTCGGCTTAAAAAAAGCTGCGGCACTGACTTCGCAGGGCATTGTGGACGAAGTAAAAAACTCAGGCTTGCGTGGTCGTGGTGGCGCGGCGTTTCCTGCTGGGATTAAATGGCAGACGGTGCTGGATGAGCCGCAGGATCAGCAAAAATATATTGTCTGCAACGCCGATGAAGGCGATTCGGGGACCTTTGCTGATCGACTGGTCATGGAATGCGACCCCTATATGCTGATTGAGGGCATGGTTATAGCCGGCTTGGCGGTGGGTGCAACTCAGGGTTATATCTATCTGCGTTCTGAGTATTTGCTGTCACAGCAGATGCTTAATGCAGCGATTCGCCGGGCCGAAGTCGCAGGTTATCTCGGTGAGAATGTATGCGGTAATGGCCGAGCCTTTCACTTGGAAGTGCGTTTGGGCGCGGGTGCTTATATCTGTGGTGAAGAAACCGCTTTGTTGGAAAGCCTAGAAGGTAAGCGCGGACTGGTACGCGCCAAGCCACCTTTGCCTGCGATTAAAGGTCTATTTGGTCAGCCCACAGTGATGAATAACGTCCTGTCCCTATCAGCCGTTCCTTTTATTATGGCTAGAGGCGGACAAGCTTATGCGGATTACGGAATGGGCCGCTCACTGGGTACGCTAGCCATTCAACTGGCAGGTAATATCAAACAGGGCGGACTGATTGAGGTAGCCTTCGGCGTTACTTTGCTAGAAATTTTGCAAGATTTTGGTGGTGGTACTTTTACTGGACGACCGATCAAGGCGGTGCAGGTGGGTGGGCCATTGATGGCTTATATGCCTGAAGAACAGTGGCATACCCCCATGGACTATGAAGCCTTCGCTCAGCTCGGAGCAGGTATTGGTCACGGTGGCGTGGTGGTGTTTGATGACAGCGTCGATATGGGTGAGCAAGCCCGGTTTGCTATGGAGTTTTGTGCCTTTGAATCCTGCGGTAAATGCACCCCGTGTCGTATCGGATCGGTGCGAGGTGTGGAGGTGATTGATCGTATTCGTGCGGGTGAAAACCGTGATAACAATCTCGAGCTGCTGGAAGAGCTCTGCGAAACCATGGTTGACGGTTCGCTGTGCGCTATGGGCGGCATGACGCCTTATCCAGTGCAAAGCGTGATGAAGTATTTTCCTGAAGATTTGCTGGCGTCACCACGCCCGTTGGAGGTCTGACATGTTGCATTATTATGATCCTGCTAGCCAAAGCTACGAACCCAGCAGCAGTCGACTGAATCCGGACTTTGATTACGGCACGCCAGCAAGCCTGTCAGAAACTTTGGTCTCTATTGCGGTCGATGGCCGTGAAATCAGCGTGCCAGAAGGCACCTCGGTATTACGCGCAGCAGCTTTGGCCGGGATCAATATTCCTAAACTCTGTGCCTCTGATAATCTGGAAGCCTTTGGCTCTTGTCGACTGTGCGCAGTAGAGATTGAGGGCCGCCGTGGTTATCCCGCCTCATGCACCACGCCGGTGGTAGAGGGTATGGCGGTGACCACGCAAACCGCTAAGTTGGCGAAACTGCGCCGTAATATTATGGAGTTGTATATTTCTGACCACCCGCTGGATTGCTTGACCTGTCCAGCCAATGGCGACTGTGAATTACAAGATGTCGCCGGTGTGGTGGGACTGCGTGAAGTGCGGTATGGCTTTGACGGTGAAAACCATCTGGATGCTGAAACCGACAGCTCCAATCCCTATTTTAGTTTTGATCCCAGCAAATGCATTGTCTGCTCACGCTGCGTGCGTGCCTGTGATGAAGTGCAGGGCACTTTTGCGTTGACCATCGAAGGCCGTGGTTTTGACTCTAAAGTGGTTGCCAGCCAAAACGATGCTTTTATGGATTCTGAATGCGTCTCCTGCGGTGCTTGTGTGCAAGCCTGCCCGACATCCACCTTGATGGAAAAAAGTGTTATCGATGCCGGTCTGCCGGAGCACAGTGTGGTCACCACCTGTGCCTATTGCGGTGTCGGTTGCTCGTTTAAAGCAGAGATGAAAGGTGAGCAAGTGGTGCGCATGGTGCCTTATAAGGGTGGTGATGCGAATCAAGGGCACTCCTGTGTGAAAGGTCGTTTTGCTTTTGGTTATGCCACCCATAAAGATCGTATTAAAGAGCCGATGATCCGCGATTCCATTAACGATCCGTGGCAAGTGGTGTCGTGGGAAGAAGCGCTGGCGTTTTCTGCTAAGCGACTCAAAGCGATTCAGGCACAATACGGTCGAGACAGTATTGGTGGTATTACCTCATCGCGCTGCACCAACGAAGAAACCTATTTGGTACAGAAACTGGTGCGTGCGGCTTTTGGCAATAACAATACCGATACTTGTGCTCGCGTCTGTCACTCACCCACGGGCTATGGTCTCAAAACCACATTGGGAGAATCCGCAGGTACGCAAACTTTTGAATCAGTATTGCAAGCCGATACCATTATGGTGATTGGCGCCAACCCCACGGATGCTCATCCGGTGTTTGGCTCGTTGATGCGCAAGCGCTTGCGCCAAGGCGCCAAGCTGATTGTGATTGACCCGCGGCGTATTGATATTCTCAATACACCCCACGCTGGTGAAGGTCTTCATCTGGCGTTACGTCCTGGCACCAACGTGGCCATCGTCAATGCGCTGGCCCATGTGATTGTCACTGAAGGGCTGGAAGATCAAGACTTTATCCGGAGTCGTTGTGACGCTGATGCCTATAGCAGTTGGCGTAGCTTTATTGCCGAAGAACGCAACTCGCCAGAAGCCACACAAGGGGTCACCGGCGTATCCGCAGAAAAAGTACGTGACGCAGCAAGAATCTATGCACAAGCAGGTAACGGCGCTATCTATTATGGCTTGGGTGTGACTGAGCACAGTCAAGGTTCCACTATGGTGATGGGCATTGCTAACCTCGCTCTGGCCACAGGTAATATCGGTCGTGAAGGTGGCGGTGTTAACCCATTGCGTGGTCAAAATAATGTGCAAGGTTCCTGTGATATGGGTTCTTTTCCGCATGAACTGCCAGGCTATCAGCATGTTAACGATGACCTAGCGCGCAGTCGTTTTGAGAAAGTCTGGGGCGTAGCGGTCGACAACGAACCAGGTCTGCGTATCCCTAATATGTTTGATGCGGCCATCGCTGGGACGTTTAAGGGCTTATACATTCAAGGCGAAGACATTGCTCAATCTGACCCCAATACCCAGCATGTGGAAGCAGCACTTAAGGCATTGGACTGCATAATCGTGCAGGATATTTTCCTTAACGAGACCGCAAAATTCGCACATGTTCTGTTACCGGGCTCCACTTTTCTAGAGAAGAATGGCACCTTTACCAATGCCGAACGACGCATCAATCGAGTGCGTAAAGTGATGGCACCCATTGCTGGTATGGAAGATTGGCAGGTGACCATGGCGCTGTCGAATGCTTTGGGTTACCCCATGAACTATGCGCATCCGTCAGAGATTATGGATGAAATAGCCTCGCTGACGCCAACCTTTACAGGTGTGAGTTATGAAAAGCTGGAGCAGCTGGGCAGTATTCAGTGGCCGTGTAACGATGAGCACCCTGATGGTACACCGACCATGCACAGAGTCGATTTCCCCATTGGTAAAGGGCGCTTTGCGGTCACCGAATATCTGGCCACTGAGGAGCGAGCTAGCCGACGCTTCCCATTGTTGTTGACCACCGGTCGCATCCTTTCGCAGTACAACGTTGGCGCGCAAACTCGACGCACCAGCAATAGCGATTGGCATGAAGAAGATGTACTGGAACTGCACCCCAGTGATGCTGAGCTGCGCGGGGTCAGCGATGGAGACTGGGTGGGGATCAGCAGCCGCGTGGGCCATACTGTGTTGCGGGCAAAAATCAGCGAACGTATGTTGCCGGGGGTGGTATATACCACCTTCCACCATCCGGGCAGTGGTGCTAACGTGATTACCACCGATAATTCCGATTGGGCCACCAACTGCCCAGAATATAAAGTGACTGCCGTGCAGGTGGAGATCGTTACTCAGCCATCGGAATGGCAACGAGACTTCCAGCGTTTTGATAAGCGCCAGCAAGCACTGCTGCAGCCGGCCATGGATTCTGCAGGTGATCAGTATGCAACCACAGTTAAGTAATCTACAGCTGATGACTGTGGAGACGTCCGTCAATGATGAGCTACCAGCGGCAGTGGCCGATACCTGGGTGGATGTGCGCGGTGGTATTGCTGGTGCTGGTTCTCGCGATTTGGTGGCTGAAGAACTTCCCGTAGCGATGGTCTATAACGGTGTGTCACATGCAGTGATGATGGCGTCGCCCTGTGATCTTGAAGATTTCGCTTTAGGCTTTAGCTTGAGCGAAGGTATTTTGCAGCGGCCTGATCAGTTGTTTGCGCTCGAGATACAGGTGAGTGATGAAGGCATTATGGTCAATATGCGCATTGCCGGCGGCCGCTTTGCTCGTCTGCAGGAGCAGCGGCGTAATATGGTGGGTCGCACCGGTTGTGGCCTGTGCGGTACTGAGTCATTGGCCAATGTAGTGAGAACCATTGCGCAGGTAACGCCGCAGGGCGTGCCCAGTGATAAAGCGGTGCAGGCTGCACTGCTGTCTCTGAAGAACCATCAGCCTTTGCAAATGCAAACGGGCGCGACCCACGGTGCGGCTTGGTGCGATAGTAACGGCCGGATTTTGCTAACGCGGGAGGATGTCGGTCGTCATAATGCGTTGGACAAGTTGATCGGTGCCGGCATCCGTGAGCATGCCGATAAAGCATTTGCCGATGGTTTTGCCTTGATTTCCAGCCGTGCCAGTTTTGAAATGGTGCAGAAAAGCGCTAGCGTCGGTATTGCTAGCCTCGTGGCAGTGTCTGCCCCGACCGCGTTAGCTATTCGTCAGGCGCGCAGCAGTGGTATGAATCTGATCGGTTTTGCCCGTCCTGGCCGCCACGTTATTTACACCCGAAGTGGTGATTGTTCTGAGGAGAGCACGCTGTGAGTGATCAACAAGTCAGTAACTTGGTTAAAATGCTCGAGCAAATTATTGCCAATAACT
>Ga0172382_10002905_pt1 | contig 27834 bp, 25 predicted proteins | sample Leawel138RmetaG_FD_122245 | JGI IMG/M metagenome (GOLD analysis project Ga0172382, IMG submission 122245) | Leachate microbial communities from a municipal landfill in Southern Ontario, Canada - Leachate well 138R metaG | ecosystem: Engineered > Solid waste > Landfill > Unclassified | place...
AGTTTCACAGCTTCTTCCCGAAGCTCCTTTGTGTATACTGCATTGGGAATTCTTTCCATTTAGACACCTCCATCATCTCTTTTTACAGCACTTTTGGTGTCCATTCAAAGCATCTTACGTCACCAAATGATTATAAAAATACCCTGAATAAGGTGTATATGGCGCCGCTTCCGCAGTACCATCATCAGGTTGCTAAAAGATTCGGTATAGACTTTGTCATTTCCGGGTTTGGTCAGACAGAGACCGGGCATGGATCGATATGTATAATACACGAATTAGAAGAAGGTCAGGGGACGCCTCGCGAGCTTTTTAAAGGATACGGTAAGGAAGAGATTTCCAGGATAGCAGAAAGATTTAATATGTGGGTCGTAGATGGTCGGCAGGAGATCGCCAACGGAATTTTGGGGAAACCTTCCATGCTGTTCGAAGCGAATATCTTGAATTCGAAGGACGAACAATGTTCTTCAGGAGAAGTGGGTGAATTGGTTTTCAGACCAAAGTTTCCAGGCATGATATTTACAGAATATTTTAACAAACCGGAAGCTACCTTAAAGGCGTTTCGCAATTTCTGGTTTCATACCGGAGATGCTGCATTCAAGGACAAGGAAGGCGTTTATTTCTTTGTTGATCGGATGGGGAGTGCCATTAGGGTTAAGGGAGAATTCGTTTCTTCATACCAAGTTGAAGATATCATAAATAGTCATCCGAAGATCGATGTAACTGCTGCCTTCCCCATACCGGCTGAAGTAGGGGGGGAACACGATATCGTGGTGTTTATTGTGCCCAAAGAAGGAGAGGCATTGGAGGAAAAAGAAATAAGAGAATGGATCAAAACCGCGATGCCTAAATTCATGTGGCCTAAATATATAAGATTTATAGATGATCTTCCAAAGACTCCTACAAGCAAGATAGAAAAATATAAGCTGAGAGAGAAAATAAAGGAAGAAAAAGGATTGTAATGAAGTTTGAGAGTTAATGCCTTTCACTGATGATTTTTTTTGGGTGAAGGGAGGTGATCGGGAGGCGATAGTTCCCCGCAGTTTTTTGGCTGAGCTTGAGAAGCTTTGTGGAGCGGGCATAAAGGGAAAACGCCGGTTTGGTATTCTGGCGCGTGACGTATATGATCGATTTTGGGACATCGGTATTCAGGGCGTAAGGAAGTTCTTTCGGAAACAGCGAAAAGAAACTTTCAAATAGTAAATCAGCAAGTATTTACAGGGAGGAAAAAATGAAAAAAAGCTCATGGGATTTGTAGTAGGATTTTTCATTGTTGCGGCCTCAGTGTGTTCGGCTCAGGCTCAAGAGCCGATTAAGATAGGCTTTGTGTATACCTTTACCGGGTCAATGGCATTTGTTAATCAAAATATTATGGATGGACATAACTTCGCCATCGATGAGATTAATAAGGCGGGGGGATTGCTTGGAAGGGAAATCGTAATTTTAAAAAGAGACGATGCCGGTAAAGGGGATTTGGCCACCCGCTATGCCCGTGAACTGATTACGAGAGAAGGTGTTGATCTCATAATCGGCGGGTATGGAACGATTCAGGCCAATGCTCTGGCTGCCGTAGCCGAAGAATTTAAAACGCCGACTTTCATTTTTGGCGGCCATGCGACAAGTCTGACGACGGAATACTGGTCACCATATCATTTCAGGTATGCAATCCAGACAACCGCCGAAGGGAAAGGTCTTGCCAAAATAACAGCCGAAGAATACCTGCAAGGAGTTAAAGACCCTAAAATTTACTATATGTCGTGGGATTATGAATTCGGCCGCGATGTTGCGCGTAATTTTCTTCCGGAGATTAAAAAGCTGGTTCCTAATATAAAAATTTCCGAAGGATGGCCGAGAGTGGGAGAAATGGATTACAGCCCGTTTATTTCTCAGATTCTAGCATACCAGCCGCATGTTCTTATTAATGTTATCTTTGCTGGCGGAGCGGTAGCCAATCTCAAGCAATGTGCACAGATGGGTGTGTTCGAAAAAACAAAACTGGCAAGTGCCTGCGTATTCGCTTCAAATGAGTATCGTAAGATTTTGGGCGATGCAATTCCCGAAGGGACCTGGTCATGGTGCTACGATGATGAGGCCTGGCCGAGAAATGAGGAGCAAAAGAAATTTTATGATAATTTCCGTACATGGAAGGGACTTGCTTCCGAGGAAGTCGTGCCTGGGCATGTGTGGCCGTCATATAATATGATAAAGCTGTATGCGGCTGCGGTTGAAAAGGCCAAGACAACCGATAAAGAGACGGTGTGCAAGGCAATGGAAGGGATAAAAATCGATACATATAATGGACCGATGTGGATACGGGATTTCGACCATCAGGTTATCAGCGGCCATATATGGGGACCCATGGTAAAAGATCCTAAATCAGGCAAGTACATACTTGATCCTGAAAAAACGCGTTGGGTTCCAATTGAACCGTTTCTTTTAACCAAAGAAGAATGGCTCGCTGCAAGGAAAGCAGCGGGGAAATAGGAAAGTAGCTTGTTTCTGGGGTGGGTCGGGCGAGCCAGCAGAGCGTGCCCGATCCATCCATACCAAACGTTGTACGGTTTACGCGTTTAAAAAGTTTTGAAACTCCAGAGGGAATTAAAAAAATGGAAATCAGCTTGCCTCTTTTGGGGACCCTTGTGGCGACAGGAATAGCACGCGGTATGATCTATTTTCTTTTATCCTGCGGGCTTACAATTATTTTCGGGGTTCTGGGAGTAGTCAATTTCGCCCATGGGGCCTTTTATATGCTTGCGTTTTATCTGACTTTTACGATTGCAAATGCAGTCGGGTTTGGAAGTTCCCTGATCCTGGTTCCTGTTCTTATGGCATTGATCGGAGCGATTTTTGAAGCAGGCCTTTTCCGCAGAATCTATAAGGCTGGACACGTATTACAGCTGCTTTTGTCTGTGGGTATTATTTTCATCATATCGGATATAGTAAGGCTGGTATGGGGCCTAGATCCTATAAATGGCGACATGCCGGCACTTTTTGCAGGTCGCGTTGATTTCTTCGGTATTGCAATGAGCAAGTACAGCCTCTTTATCATAGTGATATCGAGCTTGATTGCACTTGGACTCATTTTGACAATCTATAAGACGAAATTTGGAAGTATTATCAGAGCGTGTGTATTCGATGAAGAAATGACCCGTGGTTTGGGGATTAATGTTTCAAGGGTGTTCCTCTATGTGTTTATGGGGGGAATAGGCCTGGCGGCAGTAGCTGCAGTTATTGCATATCCGACGACGAGCGGAATGCTGGGTATGGATGCCCAGATGATCATTATTGCTTTTAGCGTGGCTATTATCGGGGGAGTCGGAAGCATCGGGGGAGCGTTAATCGCAGCCCTCATTATCGGCATTGTTGAATCGCTGGGAATTTTGATTATGCCTCGTTATGCGGACTCATTTATCTACATCATCGTAGTGGCCGTATTGTTTGTCAGGCCACAGGGACTCTTCAGTTTGGAGTAAAGGAATATTGAAATTATGCCGGCAAAGAGTAAATTCGTCTGGATTTTTGGGTGCCTTATTGCCTTTTTTCTCATTATAGTGCCATTCGTTCTTTCCCGATTTTGGGTAGGGACAATTACTGAAATTCTCATCTTGACTTTGGCGGGTATCTCTTTAAATTTCCTTTTAGGATATGCGGGATGTCTATCATTCGGCCATGGAGCTTTTTTCGCGACAGCTGCATATACTACCGCCATTCTTATTACCAGAACGGGTCTTAATCAATATTTCGTAATCCTCCTGGTAGCGCCTTTAATGGCTGCTTTTCTGGGTGCAATAATCGGCATTCTGATATCACGGCTTTATGCCTTCTATTATGCAATTATGACTGTCGCATTCACGATGATCCTCTGGTCAATTATTCGCAGACTGAGAGATCTTACCGGAGGAGACAGTGGCATTTTAGGTGTACATTTCGCAGGCTTTCTTCAAGAGATGAATAACATCTATTTTTTCACTCTCGCGGTCGTGGTTTTGTGTGCCATCATTTTATGGATTATCGGGAATTCTCCTTTCGGATGGGCCCTCCGGGCAATTCGGGAAAATCCCGTGCGAAGTTCCTTCGTCAGCATTAATGTCGTGTGGCACCGTTACCTCGCCTTGGTTGTATCAAGTTTTTTCTGCGGCATGGCGGGTTCCCTTCATGTAGTATATACTTTCGGTGCATTCCCCGAACTGGCATTCTGGACAAAATCCGCAGATATAGTAACAATTTGTATCTTGGGAGGTATCAATTCCTTTTTAGGACCGGCAATCGGATCAGCCGTACTGATACTGCTGGAAACATTTATTACTTCGGTAACTCTTTATTGGCCCCTGATATTAGGTATTATTATATGTGCAGTTGTCTTGCTTATGCCGCAAGGTATCACCGGCCTTATACGAAATGTGTTTAATAAAGGAAGAGGAGAATTTCGCGCATAATTCATATCTTGATCGTGTGCACTTAAAGTCGCCATGAAAGAAGGACATACAATGTTTTTTGAAGTTCAAAATCTGGAGAAATCTTTTGGTGGTGTCAAAGCGACGGATAATGTTTCACTGCATATCAACGAGGGAGACATTTGCTCTCTTATAGGGCCTAATGGAGCCGGCAAATCGACTTTTTTTAATCTCATTACAGGCTATATCAGGCCGGATTCCGGTAAAGTCATTTTTTTAGGCGAAGATATAACCGGAAAAACGGCTATGGCCATTGCAAGAAAAGGGATCGCGAGGTCGTTTCAGATTGTTAATATTTTTCCTCAGCTCACCGCGTATGAAAATGTAATGGTCGCCGTATTGTCACAGAAAAAAAGGAGCTTTAACGTGATACATCCGGCAAAAAAAATCGACAAAGATGAAATATACGGGCTTTTGCAAAGCACTGGCCTGGAGCAGCAGGCACAGATGCTTGGCGGGCAACTTTCCCACGGAAACCAAAAACGTTTGGAAGTTGCCATTGCCCTTGCACTTAAGCCGAAACTTCTGGCCCTTGATGAACCTACAGCGGGAATGGCTGAAGAGGAAAAATCAGCTATCCTTGAAACTATAAAAACGCTTATGAAAATGACAGGGTGTACGATTTTGTTGTGTGAGCATGATATGAGCGTAATATTTTCAATTTCTGATCAGATCTGGGTTCTTCATAACGGACGGATTGTGGCGAATGGAAATGTAGAAGAAATTAAGAACAATGAAGTAGTCCAGCGAATATATTTGGGAGGCAGAGAGTGACAGCGGAGGCAAACCAGATACTCCAGGTACGGGAAATCCATACATATTACGGGTTGAGCCATATTCTTTTCGGAGTTTCAATTGATATCAGCAAAGGAGAGGTATTATGTCTTCTCGGCAGGAACGGGGCCGGTAAAACAACTACTATGCGCAGCATTTCCGGGCTAACTCCCGCAAAGGAAGGAAAGATATTGTTTCATGGAGAAGATATAACTCATATCTCTTCGAACAAAATTGCCAAAAAAGGGATTGTAACGGCTTTCGCAGAAAAAAGAGTGTTTGGCAATTTAACTGTAAAAGAAAATCTTGAAATCGCCCGAAGAGCGCCGGCCAAAGAAAAAAAGCAGGAAGGCTGGACACTTGAAAAAGTATACAGTCTTTTTCCCATCCTTGATAAATATTCAAATCGGTGGGCCAAAACGCTGAGTGGAGGAGAGCAGCAGATGGTCTGTATTGCAAGAGCTCTTATGGCAAATCCGGATCTTCTGCTCCTGGATGAACCGACTACCGGACTTGCGCCGGTCGTTGTAAACGACATATCTCAGCAGGTAAAGCTGCTTCAGCGGGAAGGAATGTCGATTTTACTTGCGGAACAAAATTTTCTTTTTGCAAAAGAACTTGGAGACAGATGCACGATAATAGATGCCGGTGAGATACGGTTTACAGGTACTTTCGAAGATTTGGAATCTGATGAATCCATAATGAAGAAATATCTCACGGTGTAAAAGTATTTTGCGGCCTTCATTTATATTTCGAGAGAGCTCTTAATTTCAGGATTGAGGGCATAGATCAAAGCAAATTTTAAAATGAGGGGGATTATGGAATTTAATTTAAAGGGAAAAGTTGCCGTTGTTACAGGGGGAGGCAGGGGTATCGGAGAAGCCATATGTTTTGCCTTTGCCAATGAAGGAACACACATTGTCGTAAGTGATATAGATTATGCCAGCGCCCAGGCAGTGGCTGAAAGAATACGTTCCATCGGGCCGAAAGCGATCCCTGTGGAAGCAGATGTTGCCCGGCAGGATCATGCGGCGAAATTAATCAGCACAGCTATCGGAGAACTGGGCGGAATAGATTGTCTTGTAAATAATGCGGGGATTTCACCGAAAAATGCCGAAGGCGGCCCCGCAATGACCTGGGAAATAGGAGTGGATGAATGGGACCGCGTCATGGGGATCAATTTGAAAGGATCACTTTTCTGCTCGCAGGAGGCGGTTAAATATATGATCTCCAAAAAGGCGGGAGCAATAGTAAATATCGCTTCGATCGCAGGAAAAGCGCCTTTTGAACCGATGGCGACAGGTGCCCACTACGATGCGTCCAAGGCGGCAATAATAAACCTGACACAAAGACTTGCGAGCGAAGTGGCTGAGTACGGAATTAGAGTCAATGCCGTTGCGCCAGGGCGGATAGCTTCTCCAATGGCTAAATTTGCTTCACAGCGTTTGAATCAGGCCATGCTGGAACGCACTCCGATGGGAAGATTCGGGACACCCGAAGAAATTGCAAAAGTAGTGGTGTTTTTGGCTTCAGATGGAGCAAGCTACGTTACCGGGGAGACTGTAAATGTGAACGGGGGCTGGATTATGGATTAAAGCCGGTCTGCGAGACGTCAATTATGCATGGCGCAATGCGGATTTACAAAGCAGAATGATGCATCCGGTTTTTTTCTTCTCGATATAGCGCACACAGAGTCAATGAAATTCAAAGCCGCGTTTGAGGAATATAGAGCGTCCTCTGACCATAAGGAGATCGTGCGTCTTTTCCCAAATGATGGTCTTTCCATATTTTTAATAAGGGAGATATGATGCGAAATTCATTATTAATGAAACCTTTTACTTTGGGAAAGGCGAAGCTGCGCAACAGAATCGTCATGGCGCCAATGCTTTCACGTCTTTGTGATCCAAACGGAGTCATTACCCCCAAGCTCATCGAATATTATGTTGAACGGGCAAAGGGAGGCGCAGGTCTGATAATAATTGAATATAGCTATATCGATACTGAAGCAAGCAAAGCCAATTATGGCCAGATGGGTGTCTACGACGATGCACTCATCGGTGGACTGGCGGAACTTGCCGAATCAGTTCAGGAATACGGGGCCAAGGTTATTTTACAGATTTGTCATGCCGGCCGGAATGCTTCATCAAGAATCACAGGTCATCAGCCTGTCGCGCCGTCGGCAATTGCCAGCTATAGCGGAGAAATACCCCGGGAAATGAGTCTGGAAGAAATAGAGTCCGTAATTCAATCATTTGAAGATGCCGCATACCGGGCAAAAGCAGCCGGGTTTGACGGAGTTGAGATCCATGGCGCTCACGGGTATCTGCTGGCCCAGTTTCTTTCTCCTTATACGAATAAGCGATCAGACATCTACGGCAAAGATCGGGGACTTTTTGGACTGCAGGTTATCGACAGAGTCAGAGCACGTGTCGGTGAGGACTATTTAATTGGATATCGAATCAGTGCCGATGAATTTATTGAAGGTGGAACGACTCTCGAAGAAGCGGAAGTTTTTTCCGTGAGACTGGAGGAGCATGGAATCGATTATCTGAATATTTCAGGCGGCATGGCCGAAACAGGCCAGCATATAGTGATACCGGTCTATTTTAAACAAGGACACCTTCTCCACTTATCAGAAGCTATTAAAAAAAATGTTCATATACCCGTCATTGCGGTTGGAGCTATTCATGATCCCCAGCTTGCGGAAGAAGCGTTGCAGAAGGGAAACGCAGATCTCATTGCAATGGGGCGGTCGTTAATTGCGGATCCAGATCTTCCGAACAAAGTAAAAACAGGTTTGTTGTCAGATATCCGACCCTGCGTGCGCTGTAACGAAGGGTGTCGCGGCAGAATGCTGGATGGCAAGTCGCAGAGATGCGCAGTCAATGCAGAAGTGGGACGGGAACAGCTGATGAAAATTCGTTCCTCAGCCAATGTGAAGAATGTATGCATAGTGGGCGGAGGGCCTTCCGGACTGGAAGCAGCACGGGTACTGCGCCTGAGGGGCCATCGGGTTACACTTTTCGAAAAAGAGGCTACGCTTGGAGGCCTTTTACAATATGCGTCAGTTCCGGATTTTAAAGCCGAACTGCGGTATTTTATGGAATATCAAATACACCAGGTAATAAATATGAATGTGGATGTCCGATATGGATGTGAAGCCACATTGGATTCATTGAAAGAAGAGAACCCTGATGCAGTGATTCTGGCTGCCGGATCTCGGCCCTTGATACCTGCAATACCGGGAGTCGAAGAGCCATATGTAACGAATTCTCTGGATCTGCTTTCAGGTAAATTCAAGGTCGGTAAAAAAGTTTTGGTCATCGGAGGCGCTGCTATGGGGGCGGAAATTGCTGCACATTTGGCAGACCAGAAAATAGAGGTATCTTTGATTGAAATGCGGGATGAAATCGCGCCGGATCTGGAACCCAGATCCCGTTCGACGCTGCTTTCAATGCTCAACGAAAGAAAAGTGGAGATTTTAACCGGCTGGAAATTGGAAAAAATTGAAAATGGGGAAGCACTTCTGTGCAACATTAAATCTGAATATACTCGAGTCAGAGGTGACTCCGTCGTTTTGGCGTTGGGCCTTGCGTCCGATAAAGAACTGCTGGACGGGATAGAAGGCAGTTTCAGCGAGGTACATATAATCGGCGATTGTCGTGAACCAAGAAAAGTATATCAGGCTGTCCATGAAGGAGCATTTGCGGGCAGGGCTATTTAAAAAAGATCAGATAAGGAAATCAGATAATGGAGGCGAATATCTATGGAAAAAAAAGGTATGCTCGTCATTATGGCACAAGTGCCCCCGGATAAAGAAGAGGCTTTTCACCACTGGTATAATGATGAGCATCTGCCTCGTGTGCTTGAGCTTTTACCCGGGGTGGTCAGTGGACGAAGCTACAAAATCATGGAAGGGGACGAGGAATATCAATTTATGGCTCTTTATGAGTTTTTGAGCTACGAAGCCCTTAATGCCGCACTTGATTCTGAAGCCATGAAAAGGCTGATTCAGGAATATGATGAAGCATTCGGAAAAGGTGGTCGCAAAAGACTTAAGACTGTGCGCATTGACTCTCTGATTGGAGGCTAGCGATTCATCAAATTGGTTCAGATTCTTTTATAAGTTACGTGATGGAGAATTAAACATTGGCCACAAAAATCAATAATGTAAGCCCGTTGAAAAACAAGATGCTTGAAAAAGCTTCAACTCTTTTCTGGAAGAAGGGATACAGCGGAACATCCATGAGAGATATTGCCGAGGCATGCAAATGTAAACCTGCCAATATTTATAACTTCTTTAACAGCAAAGAGGATATTCTTTTTGAGTTCCTGTACCAGCAGAATCAAAGACTCTATGACTTGATCAAACATTTCGAAAATGATCAGATCACGAAACCCAGCAATCAGTTAAGGGAATTCATCAAAATCCATATAAAGCACTTGCTGAATTATCAAAAAACTTCCAGATACCTGTTTGATAGCGGTTTGGAAAGGCTTTCTCACAAAAACAGAGAAAAGGTGATCAGCTTCAGAGACATATATGACGATATTCTCACTGGTATCATTAAAAGAGGAATAGAAGAAAAAGAATTCAGAGATATAGATGCAAAAATGGTGGCCAGAAATATAGCCTCCATGATTGTTCGAACAATTATCTGGTATTCTCCGAAAGGCGAATTATCAATAAATGGTATTGCCGAATTTATATATGAATTTTCCGTCCATGGTTTGAAGTCGGACCAGGCAAGTTCAATTAATTCTTGTGAATTACTTTAGGTGTTGGTGACATAATGATAACACATTGAAATCTTTTTTATTCCGACAGGAATAATGCAAGGAGCCATTAATATCAACACAAGAAGGAGGATGGAAGATGAGGAAGAGATTTGAAAGAGTTGTTATTATTTTGATTTGTTGTATGTTGTGTCATTTCTGGGGGGGATCTGCTACTGCCGCCCCGGATTCGGACGAGGTGAAGATAGGAGTCATCCTGCCGTTAACCGGCCCTCAAGCCCCCATAGGAAGGGAAGTGTTACGGGGGATTGAATTAGCGACTGAAATGGTTAACGACATGGGTGGAATTTGGAACGGAAAGAACATTTATCTGCTCACCGGCGATGCTGCAAATGCGGAATCTGCAAGGACTGAAACTGAAAGACTCATAACGGTTGAAAAAGTAAAATTGCTCATTGGCGTATATTCCAGTTCTCTTGCATTTGTTGTTCACCCAATAGCCGACAAATACAATGCAGTTTTCTGGGAAACTAATGCAATAGCGGATAGACTGAGGCAAATGGGGCACGAGAATACATACTTCTTTGGGCCTATGGCCAGTGGTTGGGGAGAACAGGCTGCTGATTGCGTCGTTGAATTGATGGCGCCCAAATTAAACATGGATCCTAAAGATATAAAAATTGCAGTGGTGTATCAGGGTACTGAATGGGGAAAATCCCTGAGTCATGATGGCTTTATTAAAAGGGCAAAGGAATTAGGTCTTAACATTGTAATCGATGCTCCCTATGATCCCAACTCAATGAACTTTTCTTCTCTCATTTTAAAAATCAAAAGGACAAACCCTGATATTGTCCATACTCAGAATTATTTGGATGATGGGTACCGCTTATTCCGGGATGCCAGAAAAAATGGGTTAAATCCGAAAATATGGGTTGCCGACGGGTGCCCGTGGGCATACGTTGCCGAGGCATTCCAGAAATTCGGAACAGATATGAACTACGTCATCGATTTGAATCAAGTTGGGGGCGGAATCCAGAATTTGAGCCCCACAGTTCAATCTCAATATAAGGAATTTCTCGACAGGTATCAAAAAAAATATAAGACGACTGTATCTGCTGCATCGGATGTCGTGATAGGGTATTCATCAGCCATGGCACTTTATGAGTATGTACTTCCGGAAGCCGGGTCTCTGGATCCGGAACGTATAAAAAAAGTGGCTACCGATATTTCTTTGCCAGCGACTGCAACAGTGAGGCCCGGAGGGATAAAATTTGACCCGAATACCGGACAGAATACCAGAGCGGGCGTTGTTGCCAGACAAATATTCAATAAGCAGTATTATGCAGTATGGCCAAAGGCGGCAGCAGAACTCGATGCGATTCTGCCGATACCTCCTTTTGGCGAAAGAGCCATTGACCAGCAAGAAGTCGATAAAAGGCTTATCAAGTAGCCGATCTTCTGAAATTAATGTTGCAACAGGGGGGACACTCCCCCCTGTTCCCGAATGGTAGAGGAACGTATGGAAACTTTTATTCAACTGGTAATTAATGGCTGTCTCAATGGTACTACATATGCACTCATGGCATTAGGATTATCAATAATTTTCGGAACACTTGGCCTGATTAATTTTGCTCATGGGGATTTTATCATGCTCGCCATGTACGGTTCTATTTTTATCAGCCTTTTCTTGAGAGTAGATCCTTATGTCAGCTCGATCATATTGGTGCCGTTATTTTTTCTCTTCGGGATAGTCGTCTACAAGGGGTTGTTCAAACGATTACTGGATGCACCTGAAGAATCGCAGATTATCGCAACGTTTGGACTTTCTTTTGTATTTCAGTTCGGAGCAATGCTTGCCTTCTCAACAGATTATAAAAGCATCTCGACTTCTTATAGTGCTGAAGTACTGCACATTTGGGGCCAGTATATAGACTATCCTCATATATTCAGTTCTATCGTTGCGCTGATCTTGATAATAATCCTTTTTTTATTTTTATACTATACACGTATCGGCCGAGCTATCAGAGCTGTTTCGGAGCAACGAAAAGGTGCCATGATGATCGGAATCAATGTCCATAGAATTTATGCTATCGCTGCAGGAGTCGGTCTGTGTTGTGTCGCAGTCAGCGGTATTGCTCTTTCTACGTATGAAAGTGTTCATCCGACAATAGGAATTCATCTAAACCTGCTTTGCTGGGTCATTGTAGTTCTTGGCGGGATAGGAAGTTTAATAGGCACAATAGTCGGGGCAGTCGTCATTGCAATGATGGAAGTAATGGTTGGCTACTATTTTGAGACAACGCTGACCACATTTGCCTATTTTGCAATATTTCTCGTTATCCTCATGGTCAGACCTAATGGAATATTCGGTATAAAAGAGAGGAAAGCATAGTGAAAAAAATCAAGCTTCCTAACCCATTGCTTATCTTTATGATTATACTTGGAATACTGCCACTTCTATCTTCTCAACACTTTTATTTACATATGCTTACGCTGGTGTTTTTATTTGCATTTTTTTCTGAAGCATGGAATCTGATTTCCGGTTTTGGGAAACAGTTTTCACTTGGCCATGTGGCTTTTTTTGGCATAGGGGCATACGTAACCGGTATTTTGTATGCTGATTATGGAATATCGCCCTGGATCGGGATTCTTCTGAGTGGCATCGGTGGAATTGTGTTATCACTTCTGATAGGTTTTGCCACTTTCAGGCTTAGAGCGTTCTTTTTCGCCTTATCCACAATCGCATGCGCAGAGGCACTCAGAGTTTTAATTACATACTGGAGGCTTGGATCTACAGGGCTGGGAACAACAATTCCTGCTGCCAAAGGGTTTAAATATCTGACTTTTTCTAATGAAATATATTACACCTATCTGGCGTATGTTCTTCTTTTGCTGGCAGTTGCCGCTGCATATAAAATAACGAAATCAAAAATAGGCTACTATTTACTTGCGACAGGAGAAGATGAAGAAGCAGCCAGGAGCCTGGGAGTCAACACATACCGGATAAAACTCATCGTATTTGCGATCAGCGGTTTTTTCACAGCTGTCGGTGGCGGTTTTTATTGCATGTACACCCGTTACATTGAGCCTTCAATGGTCTTTTCGATAGATTTTTCAGTACAATTTGCCGTTTTTGCAATCGTAGGAGGCATGGGGACGATTGCAGGGCCAATTTTGGGTTCGGCATTGCTCGTGCCGTTAAGTACATTCTTCCGCAGCTGGATAGGTGGTCTGTTTACTCCGATTGGTTTTTTTTCATACGGTATAATCCTTATAGTAATAATATTATTTATTCCAGGCGGGATTATGAAATTGATTTCACTGGTAGATGAAAAATTTTTTAAAAAATTGCCGATTCCTGAAAAATAAAGTGCAAATTCCGTGTCTGTGTGGCTAAAAAACGATTTGGAAGAAGGTTTTAACATGGCGCATATAGATGAAAAACCAAGTGAAAATATTCTTGAACTTGATAATATTACAAAATATTTCGGAGGAATACATGCCTTACAGGGAGTAAGTCTTAATATCAAACGAGGGGCAATAATTGGTCTGATAGGACCAAATGGAGCAGGTAAAACCACTTTATTCAATGTAATAAGCGGTTTTATACCCCCGGATAAAGGGATTATTACATTTAATCAAAAAGTTTTGAATAAACTTCACCCGCATGAAAGGTCAATACTCGGAATAGGGAGAACATTTCAGCTGCCAAAGATCTTCAGCAATATGAGCGTAATAGAAAATGTTATTATAGGGCTGCTGCAAAATTCAAATGATTTCAGTGCCTGTAAAGAGCAAGCGAAAGAGTTGCTGAAGGAAGTCGAGCTTGATTCCTTTTCAGAATTTTCACCCAAAGACCTGCCGATTGCCAGCAAGAAAAAACTGGAAATATGTCGTGCGCTGGCAACGGCTCCCAAGCTGCTACTCCTGGATGAGGCGATTTCAGGTCTCACTCCGAAAGAAACACTGGAAATGGTAGATCTCATTGGAACGCTTTCAGGGAGAGGGCTCACGATTTTTATTATCGAGCATGTTATGAAATTTATAATGAATGTATCTCAATGGGTAATAGTTTTAAATCATGGCGAAAAAATTGCTGAAGGAACGCCGGAAGACATTTCGATCAACGAAACTGTAATAGAAGCGTATCTGGGCAGGAAGGAATAACCATGTTAGATATAGAATCGATAAATATATATTACAGTGAGGTGCATGTATTAAAGGATGTTTCCATTATCGTCGATGATCGGGAATTCGTTTCGGTAATAGGAGGAAATGGTGCGGGGAAAACAACTCTTTTGAATTCAATAGGCGGTTTTATTCCGTTGAAGTCCGGAAAAATCAAATTTCAAAATAAAGAAATCCAAAATATCCCCGCTCACAGTATTGTCGAAATGGGGCTATCGCAAGTGTCCGGCGAGAGGTCAATTTTCACCAAGATGTCTGTAAGAGATAACTTGTTATTAGGAGGATGGGTACAGAAAGATACGACCAAAATCAAGAATTTGCTCGAAAAGGTAATGGACATGTTCCCGATTCTGGGAGAAAGAAAAAGTCAAATTGCCGGAAATCTGAGTGGTGGAGAGCAGCAGATGCTGGCAATAGCGAGGGCATTGATGGCCGAACCAAAAATGCTGATGCTGGATGAACCTTCATTCGGGCTGGCTCCCAAAATTGTGGCTGAGGTTTTCGAAACAATACAAAAGATAAATGAATCCGGGGTTTCCATTTTTTTAGTTGAACAGGATGTACACATGTCATTAAGTATTGCTCATAGAGCGTATGTGCTGGAAAACGGTCAAGTTGTAATGGAAGGAAAAGGAAAAGAACTCTTGAATAATGATCATGTCAGAAAAGCATATTTAGGAATTTAGATCTATTCTGACTGGAGGTAATATGAAAAAAAATTATAAATATTTGAAACTGGAAGCTCATGAAGGGATATGCAATTTATTTTTTAATCGACCGGACAAAATGAATGCATTGAATGATGAAATGCAGAAAGAGATTTCTGAGGCTTTGCACGATGCGGAGAATGATCCCACAATCAGAGTTATTATTATGTCCGGAGTTGGGAGAGCGTTTATCGCAGGTGCTGATATCTCTGTAATGGCAGATCAAACCTCCCTCCAATATAGAACGTATGCCAGATGGTATCATGATATTCGCGAGCAAATGCTTGGCATGAGCAAACCTATTATAGGTGCTGTAAATGGATATGCATACGGAGGAGGAGCGGTTGTAGCATTCGCTGTCGATCTTCTTGTAGCAGCCGAGGGAGCGCGTTTTGGACAGCAAGAAATAAACGTGGGACATTTAAAAGGCGCCGCCTATCTTCCAAGATTGGTGGGCCGCCTCCGGGCAGCTCAGATTGTCATGCTGGGAGAACCGATAACGGCGCAGGAGGCATACAGGATGGGATTAGTGAACTGGGTTGTGCCGGATGATACATTGATGGAAAAGGCAACCGAAATTGCCCGCAAACTGATGGATAAGTCCCCCAACGCGTTAATGATGGCCAAGCAGATACTGCGCATTCAAAATGATTCTCCTGAATCGGTAGCCGATTATTATGAACTGGAAGTAAATTCCCTCTGCTTTGGAACTGCCGAGCAGGTTGAAAGTATGAAAGCTTTTGTTGAAAAAAGGAAACCTGATTTCCAGTTGCGAAAAAAATAACACACAGGGAAATTTGAAATAATTGTTCCTGCATCCTCCAGTGGTATTGTTTTCAGCACAAGTTTCGGTTATCCTTTTTTGCGGGCTGAAAATTAAGAATCCTTGCATGTCAAAATTGTAAAAGTCACATAACAGGCACTTCAATTACATTGTTCTTTTAACTTGTAAAAAATAATTGATTCGTAAAAAGCTCACCATGCCGACAAGTCGTCAATATAATTGAAAGTAAGTGACGTTTCCGAAATTCAATTACTTAGAAGCTCCTCATCTCGGCCGCGCCGGCAAAATAATTGAAAGTAAGTGACATTTCCCAAGTCACTTGCTTAGAAGCAAGAATCTTAAAAGTTACAATCATGTTTTATTCAACGCACGAAATGACGAACAGGAGCCAAGTAGATTTTTTGCAAAACCATCAATATAGATGGCCGTAGAAGTTTCCTGAACGGACGTTTATGGAATCCCGATGAAAAAAACGTCAGAGCAGTCGGAGCAAAACATGAAAGTCTCAGAGATAGGATCGTCCGATTACAATAAAGTTGAAAGAACGTTAAGGGCTCTGAAGGAGACGCATCAAACCATACTCGAGGGGATAGAGGAAGGGTACGTAGAAGTCGATTTACGGGGTGACGTAGTATTCTGTAACGATTCGTACAGTAAAATAATCGGATACCCCATGGAAGGGATTGTCGGCCTCAACTACAGAGAATATATGACGGGCTCGGTAGCCAAACAGGTGTTTGCCGCCTACAACAGAGTATTTAATACGGGAGTTCCGAACAAGGGATTTAACTATGAGATAATCACCAAAAACGGAGATAAAAGGATAATAGAGAACTCGATATCCTTAATAAAAGATTCAAAAGGCAGACGGGTAGGTTTTCGGAGCGTCACGCGCGACATAACGGACCGCAAACAAGCGGAGGAAGAACTGGAGCGACACCGGAGCTATCTGCAGGCGATATTTGAAAGTGCCAAGGACGCTATAATAACCTTTGATTCCGACAAGATAATAGTTGAAGCGAATACGGCTGCAGAGAACATTTGCTGTTTGGCCGAGAAGAAAAATATCGGGCAGGCGCTTTCATATTGTTCGACCCACTGTGACAAGACCTGTCTTGATATCATCAAGGAGGCGTTAAGCAACAAGACGGCGATAAAAGAATGTGAGATACGATGCAACCACTATGAACGTCCTCAGCAGCGGGTGATCATTACCGGTTCAAGGCTTTTGAGTCCCAAGGATGAATTCATGGGGATAGTAGTATTCGTGCGGGATATCACAAGGCTCACGAATCTAGAAGAGGAACTGCGAGAAAGGCATCATTTTCAGAAGATCTTCGGCAAGAGCGACAAGATGCAGGATATTTACGAACTGTTAAGCGGTTTGGCTGATCTGGAGACGACAGTTCTGATCACGGGTGAAAGCGGGACGGGGAAATCGCTTGTTGCGAAGGCTCTTCACTACAGTGGGAACCGTGCATTTAAGCCTGTAATTACGGTAAACTGCTCTGCGTTACCGGAGAGCCTGCTGGAAAGTGAGCTGTTCGGCCATGTAAAAGGGTCATTTACGGGAGCGATAAAAGACACCCAGGGGCGTTTTCAGACGGCTGCGGGGGGGACAATAATCTTGGATGAGATCGGGGATGTATCTCCGAGGATACAGCTGAAGCTTCTGAGAGTTCTTGAAGAGGAGGAATATGAGCGAGTGGGCGAATCTGTTCCCATGAAGACGAATGTGCGGGTAATTGCCTGCACGAATCGGGATTTGAAGGAGAAGGTACGGTTAGGTGAATTCAGGGAGGATCTTTACTATCGTTTGAAAGTGGTTGAAGTTGAAATGCCGTCTTTGCGAGAGAGGACCGAAGATATTCCACTGCTGGTCGATCACTTTCTGAGTATTTTCAGCAAAAATTTTTCAAAAAACATTCAAGGGATATCGGATGAAGTCCTCGAGGCATTTATGAACTACGCCTGGCCGGGCAATATCAGAGAATTGAGGCACAGCATAGAACACGCATTTGTGCTTTGCCACGGTCCTCAAATATATCTTGGTCATTTGCCTGCTGAAATAAGAGGATGCCACGGCTGCGAAAGGTGGGCAGTCAAAAAACGACCTGCCGATGAGCAGGAAGAAATACTTGCGGTATTACACAAGACGTACTGGAACAAAGCAAAAGCAGCCCGCCTGCTTGGAATAGACTGAAGCACCCTTTACAGAAAAATTCATAAGTACCGCCTTCCGGAGGTGGACAGAATGTAATGCATGCGACAAAACTGTAGCGTAACACTTCTGTAGTATGCAACATGTTGCAATTTTTTACGCAAAAGATTGTCATTATCAACTTCTCTTATCAATTAAGTAAATTCACCTTTTTTTCAGTTCATGATCCTTGGCACAAATATTGCGGAAACTGGATGTGTCCCGATATTGATGCAGCTTAATGTATCTTTTTCAGGTTTTTAGAGTCACTCAATGTAAAGTTCTCTTTTTCTAATACTACAGTAATTTCAGGGAGATTAGAAAAACCTTTAAATGATGATATGCACGATTGTTTCCGGTTTGCCATTTTCTTGCTACGGCAGTGAGGTGAGTAAACTTCTGCATAAGCGAATGCGAGAGCTCATTGATTTTCCGATTTACAGGCATGAGCATTGCCTGTTCAGAATTGTGGTTCGGTTCGGCATGCAGCGTCTCGTGAAGCTGTCGCGGCGCACTCGCGCATGGAAGCACAGATACAGCCGGGACGGGCGCTTCGCATCGATGGCATTGTATCCGACACACAGCTGATTCGCGGTCAAGATCTCATGCCTGTAAAGACACAAAGAACAAGCATGTGAAAGCTTCGCCTGCTTCCCGTTATATGTGCCGGCTCAGCAGGCATAAGAAGCTTTTGGTGAGGCGTCGATCAAAAAGTAATCATGTAAAAGGAGGGGAAAAATGAGTAAAAAAATATTTCTTTTGGTTGTAGCTGTAGCTTTGTTTACGATGGCATGGATTTTACCGTGTCAAGCGGCGAAACCGGTTAGGATCGGTTATATCGGAAATCTGGGCTGGGCGATCGCAAAAGACGCGTTTGATGCCGTCGAACTGGCTGTTGAGGAAATTAACAAGACCGGGGGGATTCAGGGAGCAAAAGTTGAAGTTATAAGAGAGGATTCGCGCGGGCAAACCCCTATGGCAACCGCTGCCTACCGTAAATTGGTGATGACAGAAGGGGCGAAGTTGATCATTGTTGCAGAAGGATCGGAAGTAAATTTTGCCTGCCAGGAGGCGGGAGCAAGTCTCTATCCTGAATTCCCGCATGTCGCAATGAACAGTTGCACCTCTCATGAAGAACTTGGTGAAAAGGTAAAGAAAAATCACGAAAAATATAAGTTCTATTTTCGGCCCTTCTTAAAATCGACTTCCTATTTTGAGTTTATGAAAGAAAATATTATCGCAATGAACCATTTTACGAAGGCAAAAACAATGGCCTTGATTATTGAGGATGCCCAGTGGACGGAATATTTCAGAAAAGGGCTCCCCGGAAAATATCCGACCTTTAAAGAAATAGTGGAAGGCACGGGTGTCAAGGTAGTGTACTATGGCGAGACGTCGGTAAGAGAAAAAATGTATCTGCCCATTCTTGACGCGATTGCAGCAACTAATCCTGACTATATTTACAATTTGAATGCATATTCGGATGACGTTATTTTCTGTAAACAGTGGGCGTCAAGCGGCGCAAAAGATATTCCTTTTTATAATAACGGAGGAGCTTCGACGAGTGCCGCTTATTGGGGGATGACCGGTGGAGATGGACTCGGTGTCACCTCAACAGCCTATAATGTAGAGGCAGCCGTAACGCCGAAGACAATTCCGTATATCAAGGCAATGGATGCCAGAGGTAAAAAAGACGGTCTTAACTGGGTGAGCCACGCCAGCTATGATGCGGTTCATTTATTTAAGACGGCAACGGATAATGTCAAAAGCATCGATATAGAAGCAGTCATTAAAGAGCTTGAAACAATGGAAAGCCCTGGTGTTTCGGGTATCGCAAAATTCGACGACACTCACAGTTACGTATACGGATATCCCTATGCGACAAGTGTGAGAATACAATTCCAGCATAATAATTCACGTCCCGTTGTATTTCCTTTTGAAGTGGCTGAGAAGACAAATCCTGATAAACACTGGGTTCCCGTCACTGAGCTCAGAAAGGGACGCTGAGATCAAAGCCTTGATGCAGTGTATGATCAGAGCGAAATGTGAAGATGAGCTAATTTGTGTGAGGTATCGACACAGGTTTACTGTGTCAATACCTCGCGCACAGCAATGCTCCGCACACTCAAAAGCTGAATGTGTTCATCGTTAAAATTGAAATCATTTCAGCGGCGCTTCGAAAAATCATGATTTTTTGCCGTGGAGGCCACGCGAGATTTTAACCCGATACTGGCGGTAAGGTCGGGGAAAGGCCGATGTGAGACTTTTTCATTGAGAGCTCAGTTTCACGCTCTGTTTGGAAAACAGGAGTATCGCCTTGCGGGTAATGGCATGAGAAATCGAGGAAATCAGCAAAGCTGAAAAGAATAGAAGAGTTAGAAAGGAGCTGGAGCAGGCTATGCTTGAAAGTATTCAGTTCGTTATTGTCTACACTTTCATGCTGGGATCCCTCTATCTTTTGATGTCTCTTGGTTTTTCAATTATTTGCGGGGTCTTGCGTGTCTTCCATATGGGATATGGGATGATTTTTGTCGTTGCGGTATATGTCATGTGGATGCTGATAAAAGATTTTCATTTCAGTGTAGGATGGGCAATTCTTGGCGTGTTTGTTATTCAAGTTTTGTTTACGCTCATTGTCGTGTATTATCCGATAGTAAGGCGTTATCTTGACAGAGAGGAGCTCCTCCTTACCTCGTTGATTTTGGTAAGTCTGGCTGTAGAGGAAACGGTTAATTTCTTTTATCCAACGACAGCCGGAGTGTATATTCCGACGATGATCTTGCCTGGCGCCCTGAAAATAGGCCAGGCTTCCATTCCCTACCAATTGCTGATTGCCAGTATAGTGGCAATTGCCGCTACCGCGATTTTCGCTTTTTTCTTGTTAAAAGTAAAAACGGGATTAGTTATCCGCGCGGTCAGCCAGAACATTGAAGGAGCATTGTTAATGGGAGCAAGCGTGGAAAGAATCTATGCACTGGCCATGATTCTTTCGGTGCTGCCTCCGACTATCTGTATTTTGATTATTGCCCCTGTCTGGTCAATTACGCCTTACCTGGGAATGGATCTGATGATGACGGCCATTTTAGTATCGATACTGGGCGGATTAGGAAACATCAGAGGGAGCATACTGGCCAGTTATATTGTAGGTTTTCTTGCTGCTGCAGTCGCATTCTGGGTTAATCCGAGGCTCATGGGACTGGCGACCTTGATTCTTGTTGCAACCGTGCTGATCTTTCGGCCACAAGGACTCGCCAGAAGCGAATCTTTATGGTGAGGTGATCATGAGATTAGAACATAAAAGATCGCGATTAGTTTTTCATGTGAAGAACTTGAAGTTGGAATGGGCCATTGAGCCCAGATACTGGAGAAATCCTTTAATTGCAGTGGCAGGGCTTTTTTTGCTGCCTCTGCTGATTTACAGCAGGCCCGATTATATGACACTGCTGACTACCGCAAATATATATGCCGCGATTGCCATCCCTCTGAGCTGGCAAATGGCGGGAACCGGCCGGTTGAACTTCGGACCGCAGTTTTTTGTGGGCATCGGAGGATTCACAGCGGCTTTGCTCAGCATTCATTGGGGCTGGGGGCCCTGGCAGACTCTGGGAATCGTAATCCTGACGGCTGCATGCTTCGGCATACTTATAAGTCCCCTGACTGTACTGGCCCAGGGCCTGTATTTTTCCCTGATTACCCTGGTATTGCCCTTGATCTTTCTGGAAATCACCTTTGTTTTTGCGGATGTTTTCAAAGGAGAAGCCGGCCTGAGCGGGGTTATTAACCTGATCAATCTGGGCAAGATTCGCATCACCTTTCTGGCAGCCTGCTATATTTCTCTGGTGCTGATGATCATCTATCTCTTTATCGTGGATAAAATCATGCGTTCCAGGATAGGCCTCTATGCGGCGGCTATCAATGATGATGAAGTTGTTGCAGAAACATGCGGTTTGAAGATCGGCCGGTGGAAAATGATCTGCTTTGTCATCACATCAATGATGATTGCCGTGGGTGGATGGTTTTTTGCCCATTATTATGGGACCTTTGCCGGAACAACATACCTGCCGCTTAATTTTATGATCAAAATTCTGCTGATAGTATTGATCGGGGGACGCGGAGAGATTTACGGATCAATTGTAGGAGCGTATTTTGTAGCTTTTCTGGAACAGGCATTAACAGCGTTGGGCCCGGTTCATCACATCATTTTCCCATTGATTTTACTGGCCATGCTGTTTGTCCTTCCGGAAGGTTTATATGGGATCTACAGGAGGCATAAGTATAGAGAATACTATCCGACCATGAGAGTGAGAAAAAGAAGCATATGATCAGGGCCTCGCGCAGAAACTGCTGCTGCGGCTAAACCGGATATATGAAAAAAGCGGTCGTGCGGGAGCGCATTACTGAAGCGAAGAAGTAGAGGGGAACAGGATATGCTGCTGAAGATTGAAAATTTGACGAAAAGATTCGGAGGAGTGCTGGCGGTTAACGATGTAACGTTATCCATCGCCGAGGATGAAATCGTCGGTTTGATAGGACCCAATGGTGCAGGAAAAACTACCGTAATGAATTTGATAAGCGGTTATTATAAGGTAGATTCCGGCCGGATCGAGTTTAAAGGGATCGACATCCAGAACGCCAGGCCATCAACGGTATGCAGGCTCGGTATCAGCCGTACATTTCAGATTCCTCGTCCTTTTCCTGATTTGACTGCATTGGCCAATGTGGGTGTCGGGGTTCTCTGCGGTAAAGAAAGACCGGACAAAAGCTACGGGGACAGTCTGCTTGATGCATCGCATTTTCTGGAATTTGTAGGTCTTTTCAGTAAACGGAATGTTCTTGCAAAAGATCTTTCATTATTTGAATTGCGGCTTTTGGAGTTGGCACGGGCCCTGGCAACGACACCCAAGTTGATAATGCTGGATGAGGTAATGGCAGGACTCAATCCGGGGGAAGCGTCGCGGGCCATTAAGCTGGTGCGAAAGGTGGTGGAAGAGTATCGCGTAACGGTTTTTTGGATTGAACATGTAATGAAGGTAGTCATGGAGGCGACAGAGCGAGTTATTGTTCTTCACTATGGAAAAAATATTGCTTCAGGACCTCCGAAAGAAATCGTCAATAATCCGGAAATTATAGAAATCTATCTGGGGGAGAAAATTGCTTAAAGTAGAAGAAATCAATGTTTCATACGGCCCTGTGCAGGTTCTTGAAAGGGTAGGTTTTTCAGTTGGGGAAGGAGAGTGCGTTGCATTGCTCGGATCGAATGGAGCCGGGAAAACAACGGCACTAAAGGCAATTTCCGGATTACTGCAAGTTGGCTCCGGGAGCATTTCCTTCCTTAATAATTCCATCAATCATTTGAAACCCGGTGAAAGAGTCCGGGCCGGCCTTATTCAGGTACCGGAGGGAGGAAGTGTCTTTCCCTACATGACAGTATGGGAGAACCTTCTAATGGGTGCCTCAGGGCAGAAGGAAGCATGGAAGATACGAAATCGGTCAGCGGATAGAGTGACCAGGATGTTTCCTATACTTAAAGATCGAAAGAACTCTCAGGCCCGCCTCTTGAGCGGAGGGGAGAGACAAATGCTGGTATTGGCAAGAGGGTTGATGGCTCTTCCCAAACTTCTCATGGTGGACGAACCTTCCTTGGGACTGGCTCCGAAGATATTGCTTGAAATCTTTAATGCCCTGAGGATTCTGCGAAAAGAAGGGGTCACTATTTTACTGGCCGAGCAGAATGTGCAGCTGGCGCTCCAGCTTGCCGATCGAGGATATGTTCTTGAGAACGGCAAAGTAGTGATGGAGAATTCCAGTCGAGAGCTTCTGGAAAGCGATCATATCCGCAAGGCCTATTTAGGGCTTTAAAAAAGAAGGAGGGGTTGAATCTGATGACCGAGGATTATTTCAGCTTTACCGACAAGATATTTGACCGATCTGGAAATTTTGAAAAGCCGGAAGCCCTGGAGGGCATCCGGGTTCTGGATCTGGCACACGTCATTTTTGGTCCTGTCATTTCCAAGTGGCTGGCGCTGTACGGGGCCGAAGTTATAAAGGTCGAGGAACCCGAAGAAGGAGATCCGTGGAGGACTGCAAGTTACTGGGCCAAATACTGGAAGGATTCGGCGCCTTTTTTTCAATCTTTCAATCCTAATAAATATTATGTGGGAGTTGACCTGAAAAAGCAGAAGGGCAAAGAACTGATTCTGGAACTGGCGAAAAAATCCGATGTTGTGGTCGAAAATTTTCGGGCGGGGCTCGTTGAGGCCTGGGGTATCGGTTACACGACGGTGAGCAAGATTAATCCAAGGGTGATTTACATCAGCTGTTCCGGATACGGGCAATGGGGCCCCTTGAGATTTTTCCCGAGCTGGGATCTGATAGCCCAATCCATGTCCGGTGTGGCCAGACTTACGGGTTTTGGAGGGAATGAAACCTATAAGCTGCCGGACTATTATGGAGATTTCTATCCTGGACTGATTGGAGCCATAAGTGTTTTGGCGGCTCTTAATCACAGAGAAAAAACAGGGGAAGGGCAGTTTATAGACATGACCCAGACGGAAACGCTGATGAGGATGATGCATAACTGGTTCTACATGGAATTAGCGGGGGAGGATCTGAAGAATACCGGAAATGTCGATCCGTCAATGGCGCCCTCGGGCATATTCAAAACCAGGGACGAAAAATTCGTGGCCATCGCCATTGCCACTGATGAGCAGTTTATGGCCTTGATGAATGCGATGGACAGAAAGGATCTGATGACTGATACACGATTCATGGAAAGCTCAATGCGGCTCAAAGAAGACAATGCAGACCGGATCTGTGCGATATTGGAAGAGTGGGTGCATTCAAAAACGGAGTCCGAGATCATCGAATCGGCGAAGGAGAAAGGATTCGCCGCAGCGCCTGTTATGGATGATTTACGTATGTTTAATGATGAGTGGCGGAGGGAGCGGGGGAGTCTGGTACATTTTGAAGATGATATGTATGGAAAGGGAACCTGGCCGGGCACAGGGGTGGCACTGCAAAAGACTCCTGAAAGGTTCAAAAGTTTGTCAAGACCTGTCGGATATCATAATCACTATATTTTTCAGACCCTCCTGGGATTGTCAAAAGAGGAACTCACAAAATTGGAAAAAGATCATGTCATCGGATATTGGGGAAATCGGGTGGGTCAAAAGCCTCCCGATTATTACGACATGGAAAAGGACCCCATATTCAATTTTGAACGGGGTGAGCGGAGATGAAAGAAGAAACAAAAAAAACTCAGGCATATTCGAGACATCTCATTAGCAAAGAGGCTTCAGAACATCTTGACAATTTCAATGCGCTTTTGAGCGAGATGATGGCATCGGCGGAAGGTAAGCCGGAGGCCCTTAACGGCGTTACGGTTGTTGAAGTCGGCCAAGCCAATTACCCCGGGATAATAAGCTCGTGCATGCTGGCAGAGTTTGGCGCCGAGGTTATCAAAGTCGAACCTCCGGAAGGAGATCCGGCAAGGAAAATAAGTCAATATGGGGTCAATGTCAATGGAGACGGGATCCCCTTTTTGATGGAGAGCCGTAATAAAAATTTTATCACATTAGACCTTAAGACTGAAAAAGGACGCGCAAATTTTAAAAAACTGATCGGTAAGGCGGATGTCCTCATCGATGCCATGAGGCCGGGATTTATGGATGAATTAGGGATCGGTTACAGGCAGTTGCATCAGATGCATGCCGGTTTGATATATCTGGCCATTTCGCCTTACGGTCATTTTACAAAAAAAGGCAAGGAGTTTCGTAACATTCCCGATACGGATCTGACTGCTCAGGCCGAGGCGGGATATCCCGCATTGATTGGAGATCCGGAGAAACCGGAACCCCGCAATTATCCGCTGAAAGCTGGAGTGTGGGCGGCTGCTTATATGAGCGCGGGATTAGCAGTAGCCGGTACCCTTACAGCACTCTTTTTTAAACAGCGAACCGGTGAAGGGCAGATGGTAGATGTTCCGACGTATGATGCAATATCGACATGGCAGGGATTTTCCCACGTGTGGGGGTTTACCTTTGAAATGCCCAGGGTCAGGGTAGGAAACTTTGATTGGTGCCTTTTTCCTTACGGCTATTATGAAACCCAAGATGGCTATGTGTCTGTGGCAGCGGCGGCGGATGCGGACTTCCGGGGGCTGCTCAAACTCCTTGGACGATGGGATCTGGAAAACGACTGGCGGTTTTTATATGACCGGATTACAGATAACGTCGAAAAGCTTAAGGAACTGGAGGCTGAAATAAAAAAGAAATTAGCCAAAATTAAAAGCAGGGAACTTGTAAAAAAAGCGCTCGATTATAGTTCGAAAGCAGCAAAAGATCCTATTCGCGGGAAGGGGTTTCCTATTATTGTTGAAACGTTGCTGCCGAGGCAGGTCCTGGAAGAAGACCACTGGAAGATTCGAAACGCTTTCGTAAAAGTTGATGTTGAAAAAGATGGAACCCTGCAATATCCGTCTTCGGTACCCAAAATGTCGGTATCTCCCCCTCGAGTCAAGAAAATCAACTGTGGCATAGGGGTTGATAATGAAAAAATATATACTAAATATGGTCTTGATAAATGAAAACAAAAAATCAGAAATCTAAATATTTTTAACGGCTTTTATGCTGTTTTCAACACTTCGTTGTCCGTCCGCAAACAGAAACATCAGTTCTGTTCCGTATTTGCATTGTTGTCGCGTTATTTCTTTGAAAATAAAAAATACTGCCGAAAAGGAGAACGCAATGAACTTCAAGGAAATTATCTATAACGTCCAGGATTCAACGGCTGTTATTACGCTGAATCGCCCTGAGAGAATGAATGCGTTGACAATGGTTACCCATGATGAGCTTGAACAGGCAATCAACGAGGCAAATAAAGATGACAATGTAAGAGTGCTTGTAGTCACAGGTGCGGGGCCTGGATTTTGTTCGGGAGATGACGTGCAGGATGTATTTTTAAATCCTGAGGAGACTTCAATGAAATCCAGAGAAGCTCGACTTGAATTTTTACAGGGGGGGCATTTGCCGGGAGGGGCTCACCCGTTTTTGGAAATAAATAAACCCTCTATTGCCGCTGTAAACGGTGCGGCTGTTGGTTATGGATGCGATCTTGCACTCATGTGCAGCATGAGAATCGCATCGGAAAAGGCTCGATTTGGAGAAGTGTTTCTCCGTGTGGGGCTGATACCTGATGAGGCATTGATCGTGCTGCCAAAACTCGTCGGTACTGCCAAAGCCTATGAAATGATTCTTACCACTGATATCATCAAAGCCGAGGATGCCGAAAAAATCGGCCTTGTAAACAAAGTGGTCCCTCATGAGCAACTGATGGATGCAACAATGGAATTAGCCGCAAAAATAGCCGGTAAACCTCCCATCTCAGTAAGGCTGGCCATGGAGGGAATCCGTCGCGGCTTGAACTGGAAGATGAAAGAGTTCATGGAATGGCAATCGCAGGCATTTACATTCTGTATGGAAACAGAGGACCACAGGGAGGGTTCAAAAGCATTCCTGGAAAAACGCCAGCCGGTTTTTAAGGGAAAATAATTTGGCGATTCAATTTGCTGAGCTCGGGGAGATGCCGGAGAGGAAAAATAAAAACCTCCCGTTCGGGAGGTTTTTATTTTATTCTATTTTCGGCAGCGTCCTACTCTCCCACATGTGAACATGCAGTACCATCGGCGCTGGAGAGCTTTACTTCCGTGTTCGGGATGGGAACGGGTGTTTCCTCTCCGCTATAGCCACCGAAAAACCGTATTAAAATTACGACAACTACATACCGTAATAGAAGAAAAAAAATAATTCAAATATTATGGCCAAGCCTCACGACCGATTAGTATCAGTCAGCTGAATGCGTTACCGCACTTACACTCCTGACCTATCAACCTCATCGTCTCTGAGGGGTCTTTAGTTTTGATGTCTCCATCAAAAGGGATATCTTATCTTGAGGTGGGCTTCCCACTTAGATGCTTTCAGCGGTTATCCCTTCCGA